>Ga0073899_10005626_pt1 | contig 10850 bp, 7 predicted proteins | sample KloWWTmetaKNB5Ph_FD_88975 | JGI IMG/M metagenome (GOLD analysis project Ga0073899, IMG submission 88975) | Active sludge microbial communities from Klosterneuburg, Austria, studying microevolution and ecology of nitrifiers - Klosterneuburg... | ecosystem: Engineered > WWTP > Aerobic digester >...
CGCCTCGTCGCGGCGGACGCGCTCGAGGCGCTGGAGCGGGACGAAGTCGCCCTCGCCGTGGGACGAGAGGTCGTCGACGCGGGCCTGCGCGCGGGCGGCGAAGCGCGAGCCCGGGTCGCGGCGGAGGAAGTCCCGGTAGCCCGTGAGGGCGGCGGGGAAGTCGAGCGCGTCGTCGGCCATCGTCGCGAGGTGGTACGCCGCCGTCGCGGCCTCGCGGGCGTTGGGCGAGCGGGCGAGCTCGGTGAAGAGGGCGCGGGCCCGGTCGGTCTCGCCGGCCTCCAGCGCGGCGCGGGCCTCCTCGACGCGCGCCGTCATCTGCGCCGACGCGCCCCCCGCGAAGAGCACCAGCGCGAGCACCACCGCGCCGCGCACGGCTCAGCCCTTCGTCGCGTGGCGGGCGGCCTCGGCCCCGGCGCGCTGCCCGGCGGCGAGGGCGTCGACGAGGCCGTCCCCCTCGCGGTTCACGGTGACCTCGCCGGCGGCGAAGAGCCACGGGGCGAGGGGCGTCGACCCGTCGCCGTCGAGCGCGAGGCCGCGGTCGTTGACGCGCACGCCCGCGGCGTCGGCCCGGTCGCCCGCGTCGCCGAACCACCGCGTCGGGTCGGCCCCGCGCGCCGCGCCCGTCGCGCCCGGCACCCGCACGTGGGAGCGCGTCCACACCGGCGCGCCCGCGGTCACCTCGTGGAGCGTCGCGTCGAACGCGAGCCCCGCCCCCGAGAGGCCGCCCGTCGCGAGCACCACGGCCCCCGCGCGCACCTGGGTCTTGTCCGACAGCGTCACCGCGACGCCGCCCCCGAGCGTCACCGAGGCCCGCGCGCGGTGCACCTTCACGTCCGCCGGGAGCCACCGCCGGAGCGCCCGGTCGAGGCGGACGCCCGGCGGGTCGCCGACGCCCCCCGCCGCCTCGCCCACGGGGACGCCGAGCACGCGCGAGAGGCGCCCGGCCACGTCGTCGCGCCGCAGCCCCAGCACCGGCGGGAACAGCACCCCCACGGCCCCCTCGCACGCGGGCCGCAGCGCCGCCGCGAGGCCCTCCGCGATGCCGTCGGTGTCGAGGCGGGCGGCCGTCTCGACGAAGGTCTCCTCGGCGTCGAGGTCGGCCGTGACGACGCGGGCGCCGAGCGTCTGGGCGACGAGGCGCGCCGACCACGAGGGGTGCGTCGGGAGGTCGACCACGGCGACGAGCCCGGGGCCCAGCGACGCGAGGTCGAGGAGCGACGCGAGCGCCCCGCGGGCCTCCGCCACCAGCCAGCCCGACGCCGTGACGTAGCGCCCGCCCACGCGGAAGGCGTCGCCCGCCCACGCCGCGAAGGGCTCCTTCGCGTGGCCCCAGAGCAGCCCGCTCGACAGCGCGGTCGCCCCGTTGCCCGCGGAGACGATCGCCACGCGCGCGCCCCGTTCGCGGGCGGTGCGGGCGGCGGCGATCCCCGCGGCGCCGCTTCCGATCACCAGCACGTCGACGTCGATCTCGCTCACGGCGTCACCCCCCGGCCGAGGGAGCGGAGGGCGGCGTCGACGGTCCCCTCGGCGCGGGCCTGCGCGGCGCCGATGGCGGGGAGGCGCGATTTGCGCCGGGCGCGCAGGAGGTCGGCGGCCTGCGCGCGCACCTCCGACGGGCTCCAGCCGAGGACATCGCCCGCGATGACGGCCGCCGCGAGGGCGCACTCCACGCCGCCGCAGGGCCCGAGCGCGAGGTTGGTGCGACGCGCGACGTCCTGGAGCGTGCGGGCCCCCTCGACCTTCACCGCGTAGCGGATCTCGCCCGCGAGGACGGGCTCTGAGCGGCACACGGTCACCGTGGCGCGCGGCCCCCCGTCGCCGAGGACGGACTCGGCGCGGGCCCCGTGGCGCGAGATGAGCCGCGCCGCCGCGTGGCGCGAGACGTCGAAGCGCGCCGCGAGGGCCGCGGGGTCGAGCAGCCGGTCGCCGCCGGGGAGGGCGGAGGTGTGCGTGGTCCCGTGGGTGGCGTTGCCGAGCGTCGGGGCGATGAGGTCGGCGGCCTCCTGGGCGAACATCCGGTAGCTCGCGAGCTTGCCGCCGAGCAGGGAGTACAGGCCGCGGGCGCCGTCCTTCGCGTGGTCGACGATCTCGTGTTCGCAGGAGAGCGCGTCCTCCGTGGGGCCGTATTTGTAGAGCGTGGGGCGCGCGCCGACGGTGGTCCCCACGATGCGGGCCTCGCGCACCCGAGGAACCACCTGCTCGACGCCCTCGACGAGGTAGCGCACCTCGTCGGTGGTCACCGGGAGGTCGTCGAGGTCGGCGTAGGTGTCGTCGTCGGTGGTCCCGATGAGGGAGGTGTTCTCCCAGGGCTCGATGAAGATCTGCCGGCCGTCGATGGCGTCGACCAGCACCGCGACGTCCGTCACCGGCCGGTCGAGGATGAGGTGGACCCCTTTGCCCGGCCGGAGCTTCACCTTGCCCTCCAGGCCCGCCAGCGAGGCGGTGATGGGCCCCCAGGCGCCCGTGGCGTTCACCACCACCCGCGCCGTGTACTCCGAGGCCACGCCGGTGAGCCGGTCGCGGGTGCGAACCCCCGTGACGGCGCCGCCCTCCACGTGGATCTTCTCGACCGTGGTGCGGAGGAGCACGGTGGCGCCGTGCTCGCGCGCGTCGAGGGCGTTGGCGTTGCAGAGCCGCGCCCCGTTGATGCCCCACTCGTCGGTGGTGATCGCCCCGGCGAGGTCGCGCGTGGTGAGCCCGGGGACGACGCGCTCGCACTCGTCGGGCGTGAGCCGGGTGTGCCGCTTGCCGCGCTTGAGCGGCTGGAAGTCGTCGTAGACGGCGAAGAAGGCGTCGTAGGCGTCGAGGCGCACCCGCGCCGCCGCCCCGCGCCCGTACACCGGCACGAAGAAGGGGATGCGGAAGATCATGTGCGGCGCGATGCGCTGGATGTACCCCGAGTCGAGGCACGACGAGCGGGTCACCTCGGGGTGCGTCGTGAGGTAGCGCGGGCCGCCGTGGATCATCCCCGACGAGTTGCCGCTCGCCCCGAAGGCGAGGTCGTTGCGCTCGGCGAGGATCACCCGGAGGCCGCGCAGGGCGAGGTCGCGCGCGAGCCCCGTCCCGTTGACGCCGCCGCCGAGGATGAAGACGTCGCAGTCGGGACGTCGCGTAGCGAGTTCGAGGGTCATGGAAGGATTGGGAGGCGGGACACTAGTGTCTCCGCGCCCGGCCGTCACCTGATTCGCAGCGGGCAGCGCGACGGGTGATGACCCCGACGGGCGCGCCTCACGAGGGCAAAAGCCTCCTCCAGCGGTTGACGGGACCCCCGAATTCCGGTAGCCGCCCGGCGCTGGCGCAGCGTCAGCGATCTACCGGAACCGTCATGTACACCCACAGCCTGTGCCTCCTTCTCCTGCTCATCGCGTCGGGCCTCGGGTGCTCGGCTCCGGTGGACGTGACCCTCGCCCCGGCGACCGACGGGGCCGCGACGCGCGACCGAAGCGCCGTGTCCGACGCGACCCCCGACGCGCCCCGCGCGCCCGACGGCGGCCTCGACGACCGCCCCACCTTCGGGGACATCGCCCCGCGGGACAGCGGCCTCGACGCCGCGAACGACGGCGCCGCGCTGGGCGATGCGCCCGTCGACGGCGGCTGTCGCGCGCGGGAGGTGTGCGGCAACGGCCTCGACGACAACTGCAACGGGACCAGCGACGAGGGCTGCGCGTGCCTCCCCGGCTCGACCCAGCGATGCTTCGACGGCCCCCCGGCCCAGGCCGGCGTCGGCGTCTGCGTCTTCGGCACGCAGACCTGCCGCGGCACGGGGGAGTTCGGCGCCTGGTCGGCCTGCGCGGGGGCCGGTCGCCCGCAGGCCGTGACCTGCGGCGCCCGCGTCGACGCGCGCTGCACGGGCGTCCTCGACGAGGGCTGCGCGTGCCGCCCCGGCGAGCGACGGGCGTGCTACTCGGGCCCCGCGGCGACGCGGGCGGTCGGCGTGTGCCGCGACGGGACGCAGCTCTGCGTCGCCGCGGGGAGCCGCGCGGACTGGGGCCCCTGCGAAGGCGAGCGGGTGCCGAGCGCCAACGTGTGCGACGGCGCCGACCGGGCCTGCACAGGGATGCCCTACGCGGGCTGCCCCTGCGCCGCGGGGACCACCCGGACGTGCTACGGCGGCGCGATGGGAACCCAGGGGGTCGGGCTCTGCCGCGCGGGCACGCAGACCTGCGTCCGCGCGGGGGCGACCTTCTCCTGGGGGCCGTGCGCGGGGCAGGTGTTGCCGGCGAACGATCGGTGCGACGGCCGCGACACGGACTGCGACGGGCGACCCGACACGGGCTGCGCGTGCACGCCGGGCGCGACCCGTTCGTGCTACACGGGGCCGACGGGGACGATGGGCGTCGGGCTCTGCCGCGCGGGCGCGCAGTCGTGCGTCGCGGGCGCCAGCGGCGGCTCGGCGTGGGGCGCGTGCGCGGGTCAGACGCTCCCGACGGCCGCGGTGTGCGACGGCCTCGACCACGCGTGCAACGGCCGCCCCTACGACACCTGCGAGTGTCGGCCGGGGGAGACGCGGCGTTGCTACTCCGGCCCCGCGGCCACCGCGGGCGTCGGCACCTGCCGCGCGGGGACCCAGGCGTGCGCGCTGCGTGACGGCGTCCCGCAGTGGGGGAGCTGCGCGGGGGAGGTCCTGCCCGCGGCCGCCGTGTGCGACGGGACCGACCGGGCCTGCAACGGCATGCCCTACGCGGGCTGTCCCTGCGTGCCGGGGATGACCCGCTCCTGCTACGGCGGCCCGGCGGGGACCGCGGACGTCGGCGCCTGCCGGGCCGGCACACAGACCTGCACGAGCGCGGGCGCCTCGTCGACCTGGGGCGCGTGCACGGGGCAGAGCCTCCCCGCGCCCGATCGCTGCGACGGCCGCGACACCGACTGCGACGGGCGCGTCGACAGCCAGTGCGCGTGTCGACCGGGGGAGGTGCGGGCGTGTTACGGCGGCGCCGCGAGCACCCGGGGCGTCGGCGTCTGCCGCGACGGCTCGCAGACGTGCAACCCCCTGCCGATGGGCGGCTCGGCCTGGACGCCCTGCGTGGGCGAGCGCGGCCCGGAGGCGCCCGGCTGTGACGGCGCCGACCACGAGTGCAACGGGATGCCCTACCGCACCTGCCTGTGCGTCCCCGGGGCCACGCGGAGCTGTTACACGGGCCCGATGGGGACCGTCGGGGTCGGCGTGTGCCGCACGGGGATGCAGACCTGCATCGCCAACGCGGGGGTCCCGGAGTGGGGCGGCTGCGCGGGGCAGGTGACGCCCGAGGCGCCCGCCTGCGACGGCGTCGACCACGAGTGCAACGGGATGCCCTACCGCACCTGCGTCTGCATCCCCAACAGCACGCGGAGCTGCTACGAGGGTCCGGCGGGGACGCAGGGGGTCGGCACCTGCCGCGGCGGCACGCAGCGCTGCCTCTCGTCCGGCGGGAGCATCCGGTGGGGAGCGTGCTCGGGCGACGTCCTCCCGACGCCCGACACCTGCGACGGCCGCGACACCGACTGCGACGGGATGACCAACTCGGGCTGCGGCTGCACGCCGGGCATGACCCGGAGCTGCTACGCGGGCCCGGCCGGCACCGCGGGCGTCGGGCTCTGCCGCGCCGGCACCCAGACCTGCGCGCGCGGCGCCGGCGGCGTCGGGTCGTCGTGGGGGACCTGCGCGGGCGAGGTGCTCCCCGCGCCCAACCGCTGCGACGGGAGCGACGCGCACTGCGACGCGATGCCCTGGGCGGGCTGCGTGTGCGCCATCGGGATGTCGCGGGCCTGCTACGGCGGCCCCGCGGGGACCCGCTCGGTGGGCGTCTGCCGCGACGGCACCCAGGCCTGCGTCGCGGGCGCGGGGGGGGTGGCGGAGTGGGCCGCGGCGTGCGCGGGGGCGACGCTCCCGGCGGCGGCGGAGGTGTGCGCCAACAACCTCGACGACAACTGCAACGGGGTGGTGGACGAGGGCTGCGGCCCGACCGTGACCTGCCCCGCGGAGGTGACCGTGGAGGCGGGGACGGCGACCGCCCTCGCGGTGACGGCGACGGCGCGCGTGGGCACGATCGCGTCGTACGCGTGGGCGGTGGTCTCGGCGCCGCCGGGCGGCCTCGGGACCCCCTCGCAGTGGACCCCGTCGCCGCCGCGCGCGGCGTCGGAGCGCTTCCTCGCGGTGATCGTCGGGACCTACGTGCTGCGCGCGACGGTCACCGACAGCCGGGGGATGACCGGGGCGTGCGACGTGCGGGTCAACGCCGTGGGCCACGGGCTCCGGGTCGAGCTGGTGTGGGACGGCGCGGGGGACGTCGACCTGCACGTGCGAAACTCGGCGGCGCGGGCGTGGTTCGCCGTCCCCAGCGACTGCTACTTCGGCAACCGGACCCCGGTGTGGAACGGCTCCGCCGCGCGCTCCCCCGTCCTCGACGTGGACAACACCACCGCCAACGGCCCGGAGAACGTCCGCATCGACAGCCCCCTCGTGGGCGAGCGCTACACCGTCGGGATCCACAACTGGGTCGGCGCGGCGGGCCGTCGCGCGACGGTGCGGGTGTACTGCGGCGGGGTGCTCATGCCGACGCAGACCTTCGTGTCGCGCGCCCTCGCCGGGTCGCAGGCGGGCGCCGCCTGCAACGCCAATGATTTCTGGCGGGTGGCGGACGTGGTGTTCTCGTCGAGCGCGGCGTGCACCGTCACCCCGATCGACACGTACACCACGGGGGTCACGGCGTGCGTGGGGCTGTGAGCGCGAGCCCGAATCTCTTCGAAGGCTCCTGGTGTCGTCGCTGGAGACCGACACCGCCCTCTACGCCTACGGCGCGCCGACGCTGAAGAGCGCGGAGACGGAGCGCGGGGTCGAGCCCGACCAGTGCTACACGGTGGGCGACGGGGACGCCGGGAAGGCAGTGCCCGACCTCGCGATCGAGGTGGCGTGGACCCCCGAGGACCTCGACAGCCTCGCCATCTACGCGGGCCTCGGCGTGCGCGAGGTGTGGTCGAGGAAGGCCGCGCGGCTCACGGTTCAGGTGCTCCCGGCGCTCGACCTGGCCCTGCTGGCCCGCTTCGCCGACCGCGTCGACCCGCCGAAGGCGCTGCGCGAGTACCGCGACGCGCTGCGCGCCGCGACCTGAGGGAGACTTTGGGGGACCCACCGCCCCACGTCGACCGCCGCGCCTACGCCGCGAGGCCCATCACCTGCACCACCAGCCGGCGGCGGTGGGGGCGACGCCGGTGCTCCCACACGTAGATCGCCTGCCAGGTGCCGAGCGTCAGGGCCCCTTCGTGGACGGGGATCGTCTCGCTCGTGCGGGTCACGGCGGCGCGGAGGTGGGCGGGCATGTCGTCGGGCCCCTCGTCGCCGTGCTCGTAGGCGCGCGGGTCCTCCGGCGCGACGCGCGCGATCCAGCCGTCGAGGTCGCGCAGCACCGCGGGGTCGGCGTTCTCCTGGATGACGAGCGAGGCGCTGGTGTGCTGCAGGAAGAGCGCGCAGAGCCCCTCGCGGACGCCGGACTCCGCCAGGACGGCGCGCACCCGATCCGTTACGTCGATGAGGCCGCGGCCTGGGGTGCCGACGTCGAGGACGCGCAGGAAGGTCTTCACGCCGGCGTTGTACCGCGGTTCCGCGAGCGCCCGACCTTGACAGCGCGCCGCCCGGTTCGAAAGACCCGCCGCGGCGTCCCGTCGAGTCGACGGCGCGCAATCGCCACCAGCCGCCCCACGCGCACGACCTGCCGCGACGGCGTCGCCACCCACCCGGTACGACGCTCCGACCACGCCGCACGACGTTCCGACCACGCGGCACGGCGCGCGCTCCACGCGGCGCGACGGCGCGGCCTTGCGTGGCGGCGACGCGACCACCCGACACGCCGCGCCGACCCACCCGCCACGCCACGCCAACCCCCCGACGCACCGCGCCGACCCCCCGACACACCGCGCCGACCCCCCGAACACACCGCGCCGACCCCCCGACACGCCGTGCCCACAGGTGGGTCTGTCCGGGACCCGGACGCGCACGCGCGTCGACGCAAAATAGCTCGACGGCCTCGCGCGGAGCCGCGCATGGTGGGCGCGTGATGCACGGTGGCGGTGGGGCGGAGGGTCGTCCCCGGCCGTGGCAGCGCGGAGAGGTTCATCATCATGAAGACGGGCGCGACGGCAGAAGAGACCACCACCACCCCGCAGGGCGCGATCACCGTGACGATCGGCCGCGACGCCGCCAACCAGGCGGGCGTCGTCGCCGTCTCGTCGCACGAGTCGCTGGAGTCGCTCCAGCGCAAGCACGGGCCGCCGAAGGGCGTGTTCGTCCACCTCGCCTTCCAGAACTACGACCCCAACGAGGGGATCGCGCGCGGCCGCAAGGTGGCCACGACGCGCATCCTCCAGGCGGTGCCCGGCTTCGCGCAGCAGGCCGCGGCGTGCTGGGAGGCGCTCCCGCCGGAGCTGCGCGGGCGCGTCGTGGGCTTCCACCCCGGCCTGATCGCGGTTCTCCTCGGCGAGGCCGTCGCGCTCCGCGACGTCAACCTCCGGTACGACGCGCGCGCCCTCGCCGAGGGGACCCAGCGCGGCGCGAGCGACGCCGCCGCCCGGGAGGCGCTCAACACGGGCAGAGCCCTCTTCGAACAGACGCTCCGCATCGTGCGGCGCTGGGCGCCACCGGCGTACCTCGCGCGCAACCCCCTCCCGGCGTACGTCGAGGGCGGCGCGGAGAAGCCCGACGTCCTCGCACTCTCCGGCGACGCCCTCGCGTCGTGGGTCACCGCGTGGCGGAGCACCTGGAGCGAGGAGGAGCGCGAGGGCTACGAGAGCCTCAACTTCGCGCCCGACCAGGCGGAGCGGCTCCACGCGGCCTCGGCGCGCGTGCGCGAGACGCAGTCGGTGGTGGCGGCCTTCTCCGACACTTCGCCCATCACGCAGCGCGAGCTCGACGCGCAAGACGGGCGCGTGCTCCACGTGGTCGACCTGATCCAGGCGGCCTTCCGTCAGGCGGCGCAGGGGGACGCGCGGGTGATGGTGCCCGAGCTCGGCGAGCTCGCGAGCCTCTACGAGCGCCCGGCGAAGCGCGGCGCCGCGGAGGCGAAGGAGCCGGAGAAGGAAGAGGCGAAGGGGGAGGCGAACGGGGAGGCGAAGGAGCCGGAGAAGGGGGAGGCGAAGCCGACGCCGCGCTGAGCACGTTCCAGAAGCCTCCGCCCCCCCGCACGACACCGTCGCCCATCGGCCCGCTCGCGTGCGATCCTCCTTCGCCATGTTCGCCAAGAAGGATCTCTCCGAGGCCGACATCCGATCGAAGTACATCCTCAAGGCGATCGAGAAGGCCGGGTGGGACCTCCACCAGCCGATCCGCGAGGAGCTCCCCATCAACGCGGGCCGGGTGATCGTGCGCGGGCGCAAGGTCGAGCGCGACACGATCCTCAAGGCCGACTACGTCCTCTTCTGGACGGGTGAGCACCCCCTCACCGTCGTCGAGGCCAAGGACAACAACCACAGCCTCGGCGCCGGCATCGTGCAGGCGGTCGCCTACGCCGCCCACCTCGACGCTCCCTTCGCCTTCAGCTCCAACGGCGACGGCTTCATCCTCCGCGGCCGCACCGGCCAGGGAGCCCTCGTCGAGCAGACCTTGAGCCTCGACGCCTTCCCGTCCCCCCAGCACCTCTGGGACCGCTACTGCGCGTGGCGCCAGCTACCCAGGAGCGCGTTGCCCCTCGTCGAGCAGGCGTACCACGACCCCACCGGGCGCTCGCTCCGTTACTACCAGGCCGCCGCCGTCAACCGCGTGATCGAGGCCGTCGCGGGGCGTGATCGCGCAGCACCCCGTCGCGACGCGCCCGGTGCTCGACGCGCTCCTCGACCTCTACGCGCGCGAGGGGCCGCTCGCCCTCGAAGACACCGCCGCCCTCGAGACTCCCGGCGATGCAGGGCTTCGGCACGCTGGTGGAGATCCTCAAGCGCTTCGGCGGGCGCGACGGCTACCGCGCGGCGGTCCGCTCCCTCCTCGATGCCCTCTACCGCGACCCCCCGGGAATGTCGTAGAAGCGCCGCCGCACCCGATGGCCCTCTCGACGACGATCAAATCCATCCAGGACATCATGCGCAAGGACGTGGGTGTCGACGGCGACGCCCAGCGGATCGGCCAGATCGCCTGGATGCTCTTCCTCAAGATCCTCGACGACCAGGAGGCGGAGCTGGAGGAGGAGGACCCGCGCTACCGCTCTGCCCTGCCGAAGGCGCTGCGCTGGCGCCACTGGGCCGCCGACCGCGAGGGGATGACGGGCGAGGATCTCCTCACCTTCGTCAACAACGAGCTCTTCCCTGGTCTCAAGGAGCTGGAGGGGCGGCGCAGCGACCCGCGCGTCAAGCTGGTGCGCGGCGTGTTCGAGGACGCCTACAACTACATGAAGTCGGGCACGCTGCTCCGGCAGGTGGTCAACAAGCTCCAGGAGGACATCGACTTCAACGAGTCCAAGAGCCGCCACCTGCTCGGCGACGTGTACGAGCAGATCCTCCGCGACCTCCAGGGGGCCGGCAACGCGGGCGAGTTCTACACCCCGCGCGCGGTGACCCAGCTCATGGTGGAGCGCGTCGACCCGAGGCTCGGGGAGACCGTGCTCGACCCGGCCTGCGGGACGGGCGGCTTCCTCACCGCCGCCATCGAGCACATCCGGCCGCAGGTGAAGACGCCCGCCGACGAGGCGCGGCTCCAGGCCTCCCTCCACGGGGTGGAGAAGAAGCCCCTGCCGCACCTGCTGTGCACCACCAACCTCATGCTCCACGGCGTGGCCGTCCCGCTGCTGGTGGAGCACGGCAACACCCTCGCGCGCCTCCTGCGCGACCGCGGCCCCGACGAGCAGGTCGACGTCATCGTCACCAACCCCCCCTTCGGCGGCATGGAGGAAGAC
>Ga0073899_10005627_pt1 | contig 10850 bp, 9 predicted proteins | sample KloWWTmetaKNB5Ph_FD_88975 | JGI IMG/M metagenome (GOLD analysis project Ga0073899, IMG submission 88975) | Active sludge microbial communities from Klosterneuburg, Austria, studying microevolution and ecology of nitrifiers - Klosterneuburg... | ecosystem: Engineered > WWTP > Aerobic digester >...
CACGGCCCTTCGCCGGGCAGCCAGGCTACGCGCCGCCGGCGGGCACCCCCGGCTACGCGCCGCCGGCGCAGCCTCCGGGTTACGGCGCGCCGCCGGCGCAGCCTCCGGGTTACGGCGCGCCGCCGGCGCAGCCTCCGGGTTACGGCGCGCCACCCGCGCAGCCTCCGGGTTACGGCGCGCCGCCGGCGCAGCCTCCGGGTTACGGCGCGCCGCCGGCGCAGCCTCCGGGTTACGGCGCGCCACCGGCGCAGCCTCCGGGTTACGGCGCGCCACCCGGCGCCATGCCGGTCGCGCCCCCGCCCGAAGACGATGGCGGCAAGCTGAAGGTGCTGGGCGGGTGCGGCGTTGCCGGCTGTCTGGGCGCGGTGTTCGCCGGGCTGATGGGCGTCGGCCTGATCATCATGCTGGTCGTGCTCGGCGGCTCGTCGGGGGGTGGCGGCTCGTCGGGCCCCAGCAGCGGCGTGCCGAACAGCGGCTCGCTGCGCGAGATCGTGCGGCCGCAGGTGGGCGACTATCGCTTGGTCGGGACCGCGCCGCTCGAGAAGGTGCCCGCTGACGTGGTCGACAGCCTGGGGGCGCTCTACTCGGGGCCCGGGGGCGTGCTGGTGAAGCAGTACATGTTCGTGTACCCGAGCGAAGGGATGGCGGCCGAGCGCATACGCAACGTGTTCGCGTCGTCGATCTCGGATCTGAAGCCGGGCCAGAAGGTCTCGCGGGGCGATCTGAAGAACAACGACGGGACGACCATCGGGACGGTGGTCGGTCTGACCGGCGTCGACCCCGAGTCTTACTACTGGAACAATCGCAAGCTGGTGGTGGTCGTGATCGCTCCGGCGCCCCACGCCAAGGGGTTCACGTCGGTCTCTCCGTATTGATGTCTCGAACGCCTGCCCTGATCCGTTGGCTCGCATTGGCCCTCTTGCTGGTGGCCTGCAAAGAGCCGTATCGGGTCGGCGAATACGTCTGGGTCGAGTGGGAGGGGCGCGACTACCCGGCGTACATCCTGGAGAAGAAGGGCAACGCGCGCTTCCGCGTGCACTTCGACGGCTACGACGCGCGCTGGGACGAGGACGTCACGCTCGATCGCATCAAGGGTCGCATCGACGGTCCGGTGGCGGCGCCGCCGGCGCCCGAGAAGGTCGCGCGCGCCAGCGGCGTGGCCCCCAAGGGCTCGGAGCCAACCCCCAACGCTTCGCCCTACAAGCCGGGTGATCGCGTGCGCGTGAAGTGGCGCGGCTCGAAATACGTGGCGACCATCGTCGGGGTCTCGGGGCCCGATCGCTACCTGGTTCATTATGAAGGCTACGAAACCGCCTGGGACGAGACCGTGAGCGCGGACCGCATCAAAGCGGCGCGGTGATAACTTGGCCGCATCCGCGGGCGCCTGTTAGCCGTCGAAGTGGGCCGCGAGCCACCCTATGGCCGCGCCCGAGGAGTCCACCATGCGCGCGCTTCTGGAGAGCAGGAGACGACTATTTGCCGTGCTATTCGGGCTGGTCGCGGTGGCCGGCTTCGCGGCCCGCGCGGACGCGGGCTCGTCGCCGGTGGCGCTGGGTGAGGTGCGCGTCACGCGCAGCGACCCCAACCTGGAACGGGCGTTTCGCGGCCTGGTGGAGCACGAGCTGGGCGAAGTCGACCTGTCGAAGGTCAAGGCGCAGGATCGTTTCGTGCTCTCGGCCGCGCTGGTGAAGATGGCCACGCGCGAGAGCTCGAATCAGACCGAGAGCGTGGCGGTGGTCAGTGCCACCCTGCGGCGAGCGCGGGGCGGCAGCATTCACGCGGTGATCCAGGGGCGAGCCCAGGCCAGCGATCGCCCCAGTCAGGTGAAGTCCGTCGAGCTCAACGCGATGCGTGCGGCGGTTCGGAGTGCGCTGGCACGGCTGCCGGAAGCCCTGAAGTGATCCGCGCCGACTCGCCGGGCATGAGCCCCATGCTGCGCCATGCGGCGTCGAGGCGCCCGCGCTCCGAGACGCTGAACAGCTCGGGATCGGCGGCGCCGGCGGCACGGGCCTGGGCAAGCCAGGTGGCGGCCGCCCGCAGATCGCCACAGGCGAAGTGCGAGAGCCCACGCACCAGCGCGTAGCGGGCGTGATCGTCGGAGTCGAAGCCGGCGGCCTGGGCCTCGAGGGCGCGAAGCTCGTCCACGGCGTCGGCGTGCCGCCCCTCGTCGAAAGCATGGCGCGCGCGGGACATGCCCCCGCCGCCGCAGGCGGTGGCGAGAAGGCAGAGGGTGACGGCCCAGAACGACGCTTGCATGGGGCCCCCATCGGCGGGCCCGCGGGGCCAGTTGCGGACTTTGTTCAGACCCCGGCCTGATCGTGGGCTTCTGGGCCTTCGGCGCCGGCGCCCGCCAGGGGCCGGGGCTCGGCCGGGGGCTGGCCGAGCAGCGCAGACACCCGGCGCAGCAGGGCGATGGTGGTCTCTTTGTGGAGCGCCGCGATGGTGGTGGCGTCGGGCAGCCGCTCGAGCGCGTCTCGCTCGGCGGGCTCGAGCTGGTCGACCTTGTTGTAGACGGTGAGGCGCGGCAGGGTCGACAAGCCCAGCTCGTCGAGCAGCCCCACGGTGGTGCGCTCGTGCTCGGCATGCTCGGGATCGGCGGCGTCGACCACGTGCAGCACCAGGTCGGCTTCGGCGGCCTCTTCGAAGGTGGCGCGGAAGGCCGCGAACAGGCCCTCGGGCATGTCGCGGATGAAGCCCACGGTGTCGATCAAGACCACGTCGCGGCCGTCGGGCAGGTGAAGCTGGCGCGCGCGGGTGTCGAGCGTGGCGAACAGCTTGTTCTCGGCCAGCACGCCGGCGTCGGTCAGCGTGTTGAGCAAGGTGCTCTTGCCCGCGTTGGTGTAGCCCACGATGGCCACCACCGGGATGCCGCTCTGGTCGCGGCGGCGCCGGCGCTCGGCGCGCTTCTTCGCCAGCTCACCCAGCGCGCGCTCGAGCTGGACCACGCGATCACGCGCTCGGCGACGGCCGATCTCGAGCTTGGTCTCGCCGGGGCCGCGCCCGCCGATGCCGCCGGTGAGCCGGCTGAGCGAGTCGTCTTTCAGCCCCAGCCGGGGCAGCGCGTACTTGAGCTGCGCCAGCTCGACCTGCAGCTTGCCGTCCCGGGTTTCTGCCCGCTGCGCGAAGATGTCCAGGATCAGCTGGCTGCGATCGATCACCTTGAGGTCGGTCTCTTGGCTGATGCCGTGGGCCTGCGCCGGCGTCAGGTTCAGGTCGAAGATCAGGGTCTCGACGTCTTGCTCGATGGCGCGCATCACCGTCTCTTCCAGCTTGCCGCGGCCCAGCACCAGCTTGGGGTCCACGCGCTCGCGCAGCTGCACCACCTGGTCGACCACCTCGACGCCGGCGGTGTGCGCCAGGCTGGCGAGCTCGGCCAGGCGCGCCGCGGCGCGCTGCGAAGCGCCCGGTGTCTTCTTGTCGCCGACGTGCACCAAGATCGCGCGGCCGTCTTTGGCGCGCACCTCGCGCAGGCGGTCGGCCTCGCCGAACTCGCGCTCGAGCGCGGCGATGAGCTGACCGAAGTCCGGCTGCGGCGAACCCCAGGGCGTGGGCGCAGCGATCTGATACGGCAGGCCGGCGCCGCCGCGCGTGGGCACGTTGTAGGCCCAGGTCATGGTCCGCGGCTCGCCCTCGCGGCTGAGCACGATCGCCGCGACCAGATCGAGCCTGAGCCGGGTGAGGTCGACCAGATCGTCGCGCGTCAGCGGTTCGCCGTGCAGGTGGGTGTGCACCAGGCGCAGGGCGCGAAAGCGGCCTTCGGCGGCGCGCAGCCGTCCGATGTCGGGCAGCATCAGCCCGCTGGGGCTGCCGACCACCACGGTGTCGACCTGGCCCGAGCGGTGCACCAGGGCGCCGACCTGGCGCTGGCTCTCGCGCGAGGCCTCGGCCAGCGAGCGCACCAGCTCGGGCGTGGCGATGCAGTCGAGCGGGACACGGCGGCGGTAGATGCGCTCGAGGGCGCGGAGCGCGCTGGGCGAAAGGCCCGTGGTGTTTCCGTAGACTTCCGTCATCCGCCTCGCGCGAGGCTTCAGGCTAGCATGAGCCGGGCGATGGCACTCCTCACCCCTCTCGAGCTGGACGACGCTCGCGGCATCGCCCGCGGGTTCGGGCTCGAAGTGACGCGCGTCACGCCCGTGCAGGGCGGGAGCGTGAACTCCAACTTCGCGCTCGAGACCAGGGAGGGCCGGCGGGTGTTCTTGCGGGTGTACGAAGAGCAGAACGCGGTCGGGGCCCAGCGCGAGCTGGCGCTGCTGTCGACGCTGGCTCGGTCCGGGGTGCCGACGCCCGAGCCCCTCGAGGCGGCCGCTGGTGGCGCCCTGGGCGTGCATCGCGGCAAGCCGGTGGCGCTCTTCCCCTGGGTCGACGGCGCGATCGTGTGTCAAGCGCGCGTGACTGCGGCGCACGCCGCGGCGGTGGGGGCCGCGCTGGCAGGCGTGCACCGCGCGCCGGTCGCGAGCGCGCCGCCGGGGCGCTTCGAGCGGTCCGATCTCGAGGCCCGGCTCGCGCGGGCGGCACGCGAGGCGCCCGCGTTCGAGCCGGTGACGCGCGCGATTGCCGCGCGCCTGGCGCACTTCGCCGCGCGCCGGGCCCACGGTTTGCCATCCGGTCTGATCCACGGCGACCTGTTCCGCGACAACGTGCTCTGGCACGGCGAGCAGATCGCGGCGCTGATCGACTTCGAGAGCGCGTCGGAGGGTGCGTACGCCTACGACCTGATGGTGTGTGTGCACGCCTGGTGCTTCGGCAGCGAGTTCGACACCCCGCTGGTACGGGCGCTGCTCGCCGGCTATCACGCAGTGCGTCGATTGACGCCGGCAGAGCGGGCGGCGCTGCCCGTGGAAGGCGCGCTCGCGGCCCTGCGCTTCGCCACCACGCGCATCACGGACTATTCCCTGCGCGCGACCGCGGGCCAGCCCCCGCTGCGAGACTATCGGCGATTTCTCGCGCGACTCGACCAAATCGAGGCCGGCGCGCTCGACGCGGCGATCGCCACGCTCGGCTGATCGCAGCGGCCGCGATTGCGGGGCCCCGGGGGCGACGTTACCTTGGCTCGACATGGCCCGTGTCGAAGCCCTCGATTTTCAGAAGTTCGTCGAAGACAGGAAGAAAGGTCAGCCGGGGGCGGGGTCGGGCGAGAGCGCTCACGCCTATGCCTATGCCTGGGACCGCAAGACTCGCGCCGCCTTCGAGACCATGAAGCCGGTGGAGCTGGCGGTGGCGGCGGGCGTCCGCATGTTCAAGCACATCGGCAAGGCCGAGCTGCTCGGGCACGCGGTCAAGGTCGGTCCACGCCAGTTCCCACGCGTGCAGTCGTTGGCCGAGCGCTGTGGGCAGACCCTGGGCATCGCCACCCCGACCCTCTACGTGGTCAACAACCCGCACCTCAATGCCGCCACCTACGGCACCAACGACGACTCGTTCATCATGGTCCACTCGGGACTGGTGGATCACCTCAAAGACGAAGAGCTGATGAGCGTCATCGGCCACGAGTGCGGGCACATCCACAATAACCACGTGGTGTACCTGACCGCGCTCTACATGCTGACTCGCATGGCCGGGTTGTTCCTGCGTTATGCCAGCTTGCCCGCCGTGCTGGCCCTCAGGGCGTGGTCGCGCCGCGCCGAGGTCACCTGCGATCGCGCCGGCGCGCTGTGCGCCCGAGATCTCGAGGTGGCGTCGCGGGCGCTGACCAAGCTGGCGCTGGGGTCACAGAAGCTCTACGAAGAGCTGAACATCGAGGCCTTTCTGGAGCAGCACGAAGAGGCGCAGGGCTCGGTGGGTCGCTTCAGCGAGGTGCTGGCCACCCACCCCTGGCTGCCGAAGCGGGTGCTGGCGCTGCGCCTGTTCGGGCAGAGCGCGCTCTTCCGCCAGCACGTCGGGCTGGGCAGCGACGGCCTGAGCATGGATCAGGTGGACGAAAAGGTGCACGAGATCGTCAAAGTCGTGGGGTGAGGGGCGGCCGCTCGCCCCATTTTCTTCCCGGACAAACGTCCTACTATCCGAAAGCCCCCATGCTCGATTCCTTTCGCGAACGAAAACTCGAAGTCATCGAAGCGCTCGGCAGCCTGAGCGACGTCGCCCGCAGCGTCGGCGCATCCACGCTGGCCGAGCGCGTGGACGCCGACCTGGTGAAGAAGCTCGAGATCGACCGCTTCCACCTGGTGGTGGTGGGCGAGTTCAACCACGGCAAAAGCACCTTCGTGAACGCCTTGCTCGGTCAGGCGGCGTTGCCGATCGGCGTGACGCCGACCACCGCGGTGATCCATCACATTGTCTGGGCCGAGAGCCCCAGCGCCAAGGTGGTGCTGGCCTCGGGGCAAGAGCAGCCGCTGCCGTTCGACGACGTGAAGAGCTTCGCGACCGGTGGGGCACGCTCGGACGAGCCGGTGAGCTACGTGGAGGTGGGCTTTCCAGCCGACCTCTTGCGCGAGCGCATCGTGCTGGTCGACACCCCCGGCGTGAACGACCTCTCGCTCACCCGCGCCGAGATCACCTACGGCTACATTCCGCGCTTGGACGCCGTGCTGTTCGTGCTGGACGCCGGCCAACCGGTGAAAGAGAGCGAGCGACAGTTCCTGGAGCAGCAGCTGATCGGCAAGAGCCGAGAGAAGATCTTCTTCGTGGTGGCCAAGAGCGACATCTGGAGCCCCGACGAGCGGGCCGAGGCGCTGACCTACGTGCGGTCGCGGCTCGGAGCGCTGGTCAAAGATCCGCAGGTGTTCGCGGTGAGCGCGCAGGCCGCGCTCGGCGGGCGCGTGGGCGAGAGCGGGATCCGCGAGCTGGTGGATCACCTGATGCGCTTTCTGGCGGAAGAGCGCGGGCGGATCTTGCTGGACAACGCCCTGGGCGAGGGCCAGTCGGCAGCGGTGGTGCTGGGCCGCGGGGTGGACGCCCGGCGCCGCGCGGTGGCGATGAGCGCCGAGCAGCTCGCGCGCCGCATCGAGATGCTCGAGGCCGATCTGGCCGGCCAGGCCGAGACCATCGAGAAACGCCGGCTGGCGATCCGTGAAGAGGCGGGCGCCATCAAGGCCTGGGCGCGGCGTGACCTGGATCGCTTCTGCGACGACGTGGTGCGGCAGCTGCCGGCCATTCTGGAGCAGGCCAGCGGCGACGATCTGAAGCAGCACCTCGGGCCGTTCTTCGAGCACTCGTTCCGGGAGTGGGCCGAGCTCGAGACCCGCGAGATCGCCGCCGCGCTCGAGGCCCTGGGCGAGCGCATGGTCGCGCTGGTCAAGGACGACGCCCACGACGTGGGCAAGCGGGTGAGCACCGCCATGGGCGCCGATCTCAAGGCGCCGCCCATCGAGGTCGACCGTTTCGCCTACGACGTGGGGATCTTCGCGGTGCTGAGCCTGGGCATGGGCGTGATGTTCGCCAACGCGCTGCTCGGCGGCCTGCTCTTGGCGGCGGCGCCGGCCCTGGCGCTGTGGAACCGCGGTCGCACCGAGGCCGAGATCAAGAAGCGCGCTCTCGAGCTCGGCCCGGTGGTGCTGCGCGAGGCGGCGGCCAAGGTCGGGCCGAAGATCGACGAGATGGTGGACGAGTTCGCCCAGCGGCTGGACGAGTGGGTGGTCACCGCGGGACAAGAGCTGCACCGCGAAGTGATCGAGGTGCTGGCCACCGTGCGCACCGAGCGCGAAGCAGGCGCCGTGGACCAGGCCGTGGAGCTGGCCCGCGCCGAACGGGACGCCGGGCGGCTGGGCGAGGTGAGCGCGCGGCTCGCGACGCTGAAGAGCCAGATCGCCGGAGGCGGCGCATGAGCGTGGCGCGCGGAGGCAGGCTGGCGGCGTCCATCGACGCCGCGATGGAGGCGCTGAACACCAGCGTGGACGTCGACTCGGCCCTGTGGCGGGACGACATCGAAGGGTCCATCGCCCACGCGCGGGGGTTGGCGCGCGCAGGGGTGATCAGCGCGGCCGAGGCCGACACCTTGGTCGCTGGGCTACGCCAAGTGGCGGGCGAGATCGAGCGGGGCGAGCTGGTCTGGGACCGCGCCAAAGAAGACGTTCACATGAACATCGAGGCGCGCCTGACGGCGATCGTGGGGCCGGTGGGCGGCAAGCTGCACACCGCGCGCTCGCGCAACGATCAGGTCGCGACCGACCTGCGGCTGTTCGCCCGGCGCCGCGCGAAGGAAGCGCTGCTGGCCCTGGACGACCTCGGGCGGGCCATCGTGGCCCAGGCCGAGCACGAGATCGACACCTTGATGCCGACCTACACCCACTTGCAGCGCGCGCAGCCGAGTCGGCTGTCGCACCACCTGCTGGCGTGGCAAGAGATGCTGTGGCGGGATCGCGGGCGCATCGACGACGCCCTGGCCCGACTGGACGAGTGCCCGCTCGGGGCCGGCGCCGTGGCGGGCACGGGCTTCGCGCTCGACCGGGAGGCCACCGCCAAAGAGCTGGGGTTCTCTCGGGCCACACGCAACAGCATCGACGCCACCAGCAGCCGCGACTTCTTGATGGAGCTGTCGGGCGCCCTGGCCATCTTGGGCGTGCACCTGTCGCGGATCGGCGAAGAGATCGTGCTCTGGTCGAGCCTGGAGTTCGGCTTCATCAGCCTGAGCGATCAGTTCTCGACCAGCTCGAGCATGATGCCGCAGAAGAAGAACCCCGACGTGGCCGAGCTGGTGCGCGGCAAGGCGGCGCTCTTGATCGGCAGCGCCACCGCCCTGCTGGTGCTCGAGAAGAGCCTGTTCTTCGGCTATGGCCGCGATCTGCAAGAAGACAAGCGGCCGATCTTCGACGCCTTCGACAACGCCCTGGTCGCGGTGCGAGCCCTGACCGGTGCGATTGCCACCGCCACTTTCCGGCGCGATCGGCTGCGCGCGGCCCTGGGCGGGGGCCACGTGTGCGCCACCGACCTTGCGGACCACCTGGTGAACCAGGGCGTGCCGTTCCGCGAGGCGCACCACATCGTGGGCGCGGTGGTGCGGGCGGCCGAAGAGCGCGGGGTCCAGATCGGTGAGCTGGGTCACGACGAGCTGGTGAAGGCGCACCCCGCGTTGGGTGGCGACGGCGTGCGCTCGGCGCTCGATCCGGCGCAGGCCGTGGAACGCCGCAACGTGCTCGGCGGTCCGGCCAAGGCGCGGGTGCTCGAGGCGATCAGCGACGCGCGCGCACGCTGGGGCTGAGCCACAGCTTCTGCTCTGGCCCCGGCCCGTAGAACTCGAAGCGGGTGGCGCCCGGCTTGGGATCGTCGAACGCGCCGGCTTGCCACGCCACGCCGGCGCCGATCACCGCGGCCCCGGCGCCCACCAGCGCCCAGGTGGCCCACGCGGGGAAGCCGGGCTCGGGCGGCGGCTGGGGCGGGCCCGAATAGATCGCGCCGTCGTGCCGCTTCCAGGGGATCAGCGGGCCGCAGCTCGAGCCGCGGCACGAGGCGATCTCGATCCCGCCCTTTGCCCGGGGGCGGGCCACCGCCCAGCCCGAGCACAACACCCCCGCCGGCACCACCACCCGGCCCCGGTCGAGGCGCACGCCGTCGACGTCGTCCAGGCTACAGGGCACCGGCGACTGGACTGGAAGCGAGAGATCTCCGGAGCGCTCGACCGTGACCCACCCGCCCCAGACCACGCGCTCGCGCCGGAGCACTCGCACGTGATGCTCGCCGGCGACCAGATCGAGGCGCCGCCCCACGCGGGCGCCGTCGAAGTAGATCTGGTCGGAGCCCCGCGCGTTGGCGAGCGTGACCTGAAGCACCGGCGGCGCGCCGCCGGCCGGGCCCTCGGCCTCGCCGAAGGCGGGTGCCCGTCGACCCTCGAGGGCCACCGCGCGCGCCACCAGCTGGGCGCGATCGGCCGGCGCGGTGCGCGCCGCCAGCGCGGCCTGGACGTGCAGCGCCTCGGCCAGCAGCCACGCGGCCTGGGGCAGCGCGGGGTGGCGGCGCAGCGTCCGCTCCACGTCTGCCAAGCGCTCGCGGGCCGTGGCGTCGTCGAGCGAGCTCGCGGCGACCCGGGCCTGGTCGAGCCACTCTTCGATCTTCGCGACCCACTGATCGTCGTGCCGCAGCCCGGCCGGCGAGTCCGGGGCGGGCGGCGCCAGCTCGACCCATCGGGCCCGCGACCACGACTCGAGCTCGGGCTCGTGGCTGACCTGCGCGGCCGACGTGCCGAGCCACAGCAGCACCAAGGTCTTGCTCACGGCCCACTCCGGGCTTTCGAGGGGTTTTTGTGCGCGCGCTTCACGATCACGTCTGGCTGTCGCAGCTCGCGGGAGGCTGATGTAGAGTTCTTCCTCCGCACCATGCAGCTTGATTTCGCCGCTCGAGAGCTCACGATCAAGCTCGTCTACTACGGCCCGGCCCTGAGCGGAAAGACGACCAACCTCCACGCCCTGCATCAGGCGGCAGATCAGGCCATTGTCGGCCGGCTGATGACGCTGGAGACGCGCGACGACCGCACGCTCTTTTTCGACCTTCTGCCCTTCACCTTCCGGGACAAAGGGGGGCTGTCGGTGCGGCTCAAGGTGTTCACCGTGCCCGGGCAGGTGATCCACGCCTCGACCCGCCGCCTGGTGCTGCAAGGGGCCGACGGCATCGCGTTCATCGCCGACTCGCAGGTCGCCGAGACCGAGAACAACGCCACGGCGTTCGTGGATCTGAAAGAGAACCTCAAGACCTACGGCCTGACGCTCAAGCAAATTCCGCTCATCATCCAGTTCAACAAGCGCGACTTGCCGGCCGTGCGCAGCGACGAAGAGATCGCTTCGCTGGCGGCTCAGGGGCGCGAGCCGGTGTACCTGGCGGTGGCCACCCGCGGCGAGGGCGTGGTCGAGAGCTTCATCGGGCTGCTCTACCTCACCTGGAACGCGCTCGACGCCGAGCACGATCTGAATCGGAAGTTCGGCTTC
>Ga0073899_10005632_pt1 | contig 10844 bp, 8 predicted proteins | sample KloWWTmetaKNB5Ph_FD_88975 | JGI IMG/M metagenome (GOLD analysis project Ga0073899, IMG submission 88975) | Active sludge microbial communities from Klosterneuburg, Austria, studying microevolution and ecology of nitrifiers - Klosterneuburg... | ecosystem: Engineered > WWTP > Aerobic digester >...
CTACGAACTTGGGCGGGGGGCGCGTGCCGATGCTACAAGAGCTTTTTTCTGGTACCGCAAGGCTGCGGAGGCAGGCTTACCGGCAGGCGAATTCAACCTTGGCCGCGCTTATCTGACAGGTTTGGGGACTTCGACAAACAAGGATATGGCCAAGCTCTGGCTTGTTGTTTCTGCACAACGTGGAATTTCCGAAGCCCGGCAATTATTGGATACCCATGAAGATGTTGAAACTCAATGAGTTACAAGTTTCTGACGATATTCAAATTGAGATTTTTCCTGTAACCCCTTGTGGCAATTCAATGAAAATTTCCTGGTTATTGCCCAAAGCCATTGAAATTCCCTTATATGAAAATATATAATCGAAACATGTTTTTACCGATGTGGAGCAATATATGACGAATAAAACCTCTCCCTTTTCCACAAGGCAGCACAAGCAGCATGTGCTCGGTATGTTAATTGCCGGACTGTTTCTGTCGTCGGCTGCTCTGGCGGCGGACTCTGCGGAAGCCAACAAGCTGGTCGGTATTCCTGTCGGTCCGCTGACGGTCTATCCGTCACTTGATGTCACCGTAAAGCATGATGACAACATTGCCCAGTCGAATACCGGCAGGATCAGTTCAAACGTCACCATCATCGCTCCGGCAGTCAAGCTGGAAGGCAAGTCAGGCGCGAATTTCTTCGGCTTGAAGTACCGGCTTGAGGATGGCAGCTATTCCCGGTCCGGCAACGATAACTATACCGATCAATTTGTTGGCGCATACGCCACCTTCGCACTGGGCGTACGTGGCGATCTCAAATTGAACGCCGACTACACGGAACAACACGACGCACGCGGCACGATTGCCGGCCAGAACGCGAGCTATCCTGAAGAATACAGAACCTCCGGAGCCAGAGGCGTTTTCAGTTGGGGCGCGGAAGGCGCACCAGGCAAGATTGAGCTGGAAGCCGGCTATCTCGACAAGGAATACACGACGAATTACTCCGGCATTCAGCAGTATTCGGATCGTGAGAACACGGATGCTGGCGCCACCTTCTACTGGAAAGTGGCTCCCAAGACCCAGTTGCTGTTCCAGGCGAAGCAAACCGAGATCGACTACAAGCGCATTCTCCTGACCAATCAGGACAGCACCGAGACGCGCTACTATGTGGGCGCGACATGGGAGGCGACGGCGCTGACTTCCGGCACGGTCAAGTTGGGTACGCTGAAAAAAGATTTCGATGCGCATCCGAGTTACTCGACAGGAAGCTGGGACGTGGGCGTGACCTGGTCACCACTGACCTACTCACAAGTCCAATTGAATACCAACCGTCAGACAAGTGAAGTCGATTCAACGGTTGGCGATGCGGTGCGCTCTTCCAATTATGCACTGGCCTGGAAGCATGACTGGAATTCGGTTCTGGCCTCGAATGTTCGCATGGGCAAGCTTGAGGAAGATTACGTCCTGAACGGCAGCGTGGCAGGTCAGCGTTCCGATTCGAGCAAAACTCTGGGGCTGGGCTTTGATTATCAGATCCGGCGCTGGCTGAAGCTGGGTGCGGACTATACCCACACGGATCGCTCCTCCAATCTTGGTGCGAATGACTTCAAGCGGAATGTCCTGATGTTTACCGCTGGCGCCTCGTTGTAGGATATTATTCGGCTTCGTAATGAAGTCTGACAAGTAAGTTACCGTTTTCGCCCTGAGCTTGTTGAAGGGCCGGTTACTGGCTTCCTCCCTTGGGTTTCGTTCCTGGTCTGCATATATTGCATACACCGCGCATGCCAGGAACGAATATCGATCAGCCGGTTATTACGAGACTCAACGCGAGGCTCGCTATACGACCTCCCCGGTTCAATCTTATTGTGATGATGGACAATGCCACGTTCATACGTACAGCTTTTCTTTTGTTTCTTCCTGGTTTTCTCCGGTCTTGCTTCCGGTGCTGACTCATCCAGGGCAGTATTGCCCGGCAAGGTAGTCTCCGCGCTATCGAGTTATCGGCTGGCTTCCGGCGATGTGATCAGCATCCAGGTATTTGGAGAAGAAGACCTCTCCCGGGAGAAAATTCGTCTCAGCGATGCAGGAACGATTTCCTATCCGGTTCTTGGCGAGATTCGCGTACTGGGCATCACCGCCGGAGATTTGGAACAATTCATCGCGGATGGCCTGCGCGGCAAATATCTGGTCAATCCGAAAGTATCGGTTTCCATTCAGGAATATCGGCAATTCTTTGTCAATGGACAGGTTGAAAAACCCGGTGGCTATTCATATATCCCCGGCCTGACGGTGCGCAAGGCAGTTTCGCTTGCCGGCGGTTTCAAGGAACGTGCCGACAAGGGCAAAATTTTCATCATCCATGACACAGATTCCAATCAGGCATCCGAGCCTGTCGATCAAAGCTCATCAGTTCTTCCGGGTGACATCATTACCGTTGAAGAAAGCTTCTTCTAAGCAGCGCATCTCTAATTACCCGGTTTGCATATGAACGCCTTGCCACCCGTGCCTATGGAGCCTGCGGGCTCCGGATATACCCAATCCCTGCTCACCGAAGAACGTATCGACTTCGTCGAATACTGGCGGAGCATCCTGAAACGCAAATGGCAGATTGTCGGGCTGGCCATTGGCGTGGCGCTCATCGCGGCAATGGTGGTGTACTCGATGCGACCGGTGTACCGAAGCACGGCGACCGTGCTGATCGAGTTCGGCAAATCCAGGGTTGTATCGATTGAAGAAGTGTATTCAGGCGCCAGCGCCAACCGCGAATTTCTTCAGACCCAGGTAGAAATCCTCAAATCCAGAGAGCTTGCCAAGAAGGTTGTCATGAAATTGGCGCTCAACAAGCATCCCGATTTCGATCCGGCCATTCAACAGGGTGGCATGCCGGGACTCGACTGGCGCAGCTGGGTTCCATCCTCCTGGGTGGGTGAGCCGCCGGCCTTGAGCGAAGATAAAACGCTGGAGCAGGTTGAGAATAAATTCCTCGCAGGACTTGAGGTTCAACCGATCCGCAATACCCAACTGGTCAAGGTCAGCTTTGAATCCTATGACAAGGATCTGGCCGCCAAGGTACCGAATACGGTGGCTGATCTTTACATCGAGAGCGATCTCGAAGCAAAAATTCAAATGACGCAAAAAGCCAGCGGCTGGCTGACGGAGCGACTCACCGGCTTGCGGAAAAAACTGGAGGACTCCGAGAAAGTACTTCAGCAGTATCGCGAACGTGAACGCATTGTCGATGTAAAAGGTGCGAGCATGAGCGGCGTCGGTCAGCAACTGAACGAATTCACGACCGGCCTTGTCGCGGCTCGCCAGAAACGTGCCGAGGCTGAGAATGCCTACAATCAGGTACAGAGCGCGGTCAAAAATCATCTCTCCCTGGATTCGCTGCCGGCAATTCTGAAGCATCCGCAATACGCCAGTTTCAAAGACAAGGAAGTCGAAGCCTCGCGCAAATATGCGGAACTCAGCCAGCGTTATGGCAAGGAGCATCCAAAGCTGCTGGCTGCCGAAGCGGAGCTCAAGTCGGCGCAGGACGCCCTGAAACATCAGGTCAATACCGTAGTGACTTCCGTGAGCAGGGAATACGAAGTTGCACGCGCCAATGAACAGGCGCTGGAGCGTGGGTTGGGACAAGCCAAGGCAGATGTCCAGGGACTGAATCGCAAGGAGTACGAACTCGGCGTCCTGGAACGGGATGCCGCCGCCAACCGCCAGCTTTACGACATGTTCCTGAATCGTTTCAAGCAGACCGACGTCTCGTCGGATATGCAAACGACGATTGCCCGCCTGGTTGATCCTGCCATTGTTGCCAGTTCGCCGGCCAAACCGCAGAAGATGCGGATTATCGGCATTGCCCTGGTGGTTGGCCTCTTCCTCGGTGTATTGATGGCGCTATTGCTCGACCGGCTCGACAATACCTTCAAGACCGCCCTCGATGTAGAAGCGCGCCTTGGCTTGCCGGTACTCGGTGTCGGGCAACTGATCAGGGAGCCCGGCAAGATTCCGCCGCAACGGATATTCATCGATGACAACCAGTCGGGCTTTGCCGAGTCGATTCGCACGATCAGAACCGCAGTCATGCTGTCCGCGCTGGATGCGCCGAAAAAGATTCTGATGGTGACGTCCTCGGTTCCCGAAGAAGGCAAGACAACAATCGCCATCAACCTGGCGGTCGCACTTTCCCATGTCAAACGGGTATTGCTGATCGATGCGGACATGCGCCGCCCCTCATTGGGCAAGTCACTTGGCTTTTCACCGGATGCGCCGGGGCTTTCACATTTTGTCGCCGGCAGCGCCGCGATTTCCAAGTGCATTTACCCCTTCGAAGGGACGAACCTGCACGTCATGCCTTCAGGTCTTATTCCGCCCAATCCCCTTGAATTGCTGATGTCCAACCGTTTCAAGGAAGTATTGACCGCGCTTTCCGAAACCTTCGACTACATCGTGATCGACTCCGCGCCGGTTCATCTGGTCAGCGACGCGTTGATTCTTTCCCACCTGGTCAATGAAATTGTTTTCGTGACCAAAGCCGATTCAACCCCGTTCCAGGTTGCGCGCAACGGCATTCGCCGTTTGCAGGGCGCCGGCGGCAATGTGCTGGGCGTTGTTCTGAATCAACTCGACATGGTCAAGGCCGAAAAGTATTACGGCGACTACGGCGGCTACGGCTACAAGGGTTACCTGAAATACGGCGATCAGGCCTATGGCTATGGCCAGAAGCGGAGTAAGAAGAGCACCTGAGGTTGATTTTATATCCCCGCTCCCCGGAATCCGGGGAGAGGGTTAGGGTGAGGGGCATTGTTGTGGTCATCGCGGTTTAACCTTGCCCCCTCACCCCGGCCCTCTCCCCCAACAAAAACGTTGGGGGAGAGGGAGAAAATCCAGATGAGCTTGCTCAAAGCCGGGTTGCTCAAAGCTGCTTGCAACGTTTCGCCGAAAGCACGATCATAGGTCACATGATTGATCTGCATTGTCACTTGCTGCCGGGTATCGACGATGGCCCGGAAACCCTCGATGAAGCGCTGGATCTGGCGCGATTCGCCGTGGCGCATGGCATCCGCCGTGCTGTCGTCACGCCACACATTCATCCCGGACGTTACGATAACGATCAGGCAACGATACGCCCGGTATTCGAAGCATTTCAAGCCGCGCTGGCGGCCCGCGAGATTCCCCTTGAATTGGGATTCTCTGCTGAAGTGCATGTCGATCCGGAAATTCTCGCACTGGTTGAGCAAGAGCGTCTGCCGTTCCTCGGTCAGGTCGACGGATTCCGCATCGTCCTTCTTGAATTCCCGCATGGAAACATTCCGGTCGGCAGCGAAAAGCTGGTCGACTGGTTACTGAAACATCACATCAGGCCGCTCATCGCCCACCCCGAGCGAAATAAAAGCGTCATGCGCGACTGGCGAAAAATATCCCCATTCGTCTCCATGGGCTGCTGGCTGCAAGTCACTGCCGGCTCGGTGGCCGGTGATTTCGGACCGAATGCGCGAGATACCGCCATCACGCTGCTGGAGCAGGGCTGGGTCAAAATACTCGCCTCGGATGCGCACAATATCGAACATCGACCACCCGACATGCAGCAAGGACGCGAAGCCGCCGCAGAGGTGATCGGCGGAGCCGAATCATGGCGTCTCGTCAGAGACAATCCGGCAATGATCATCGGCATCAAGGGCCATCAACCCGCGCATTGAAATCCCCGCTCCCCGGAATCCGGGGAGAGGGTGAGGGTGATGGTAAAAAAACAGCGTCAAACTCAGGATTCTTGCAGCATCCTCACCAGCAAACCGCACCCATCCGGCTTGAGCGCCGCATACAATTTTCGGTGCAAGCAGACATAATCTTTCTGCTGCGGGCTCACAACAAGTCGAAGCATCGCCGCACGCTGTTTTTTGCTGGCGCGAACAATGTTCTCCTCAAGAACCGGCTTCAGATCCTCCGGCCAATGCGCCCAACCCGCCCAGCCCACAAAGGCAATATCCCACTGCACCCCCGGCTCCCAGGGGCCCAGCACAGCGGCCTGGCGGAGTGCAAGCTGGGTTTCCGCATCCCAGTCGCCGAGCCCCGACTGGATCAATGCCAGGCTCGTCCATGTATAGGGCGACACAGGCCGCAAGGCAATCGCCGTCCTGAAATGCTCGCGACTCTCCTTGCGGATTTGCACACGCTGTTCGGCAGACAACCCTTGCACATAGCGCGCCTTGTTGTTGAGCAACTGACCGATATCCTCATGAAAAAATGGATTACCCGGATCCAGAGCCAATGCAGTTGCCAGATTGTCGTTAGCCTTCTCCCAGAGACCAAAAGAGATGGCGCCCGGATTCTTCAGCCAGCGGCTGGATTCATGACGCGCCTGTATCGCAAACAGCGCTGCCAGGCCTTCCCGACCAACGGAAATGATCAGCATCGATAAGATGAAAATCCCTGCCCAGGCAGCGCCCCGGAAAAAAACAGGCTGATTGAATATTGTTTGGTGGTTGGTCATATTGGCCATGCTGAATAAGTACCCATATCGTCATTCCCGCGAAAGCGGGAATTCATGGCTTCAACGTGTGACTGAATCTCCGCTTTCGCCGGGATGACTTATTCAGTGTTTCCTTAATCACAGGAATCGTCGCCAACTTCTTGAAATATTGTACTTGCTGTGAGATCATAGCCAAAGTAATTTGACTGGAGGGGATGCTATGAATATTTCTTTGAAAAAAGTACTTGCCGTTTTTGCGGTGTTGTTGCCAGCATTGGCTTTTGCCGCGCCGGTTGCTTATGTGCACGATATGTCCGGATCGGTATCTGCTTCCGTCGGAAACACGAGACAGGCACTCAAAATAGGTGACACCCTTGAAGAAGGGCAGACCGTCGTGTCAGGAAAAGACAGCTCGGCGACCCTGCGCTTTGCGGACGGACAACTCGTTGCCCTGCAACCAGGAACCACACTCGTCATTTCAAAATACAGATACAACCCCCAGGAAGTTAAATCGTCGAGCATTTTGTTCCGTCTGACAGTGGGCGCCATGCGCTTTGTGAGCGGTGCCATCGGTAAGGCGAGCCCACGGAGTTTCGGCCTGTTGACGCCAACCGCCACCATCGGCATTCGTGGAACGGACTGCGTGGCGATTTCGGATGGCGAAACTACCATCGTGGTTTGCGATTCAGGCACAGCGATTTTCGACACCAAAGACGGACATGCGGAAGTGGGTCCTGGACAATTCTCGATCGCTCGCAACGGTCAGGCACCTTCCGTACCGCAGGTCGCGGCAAATTTGCTGCCGACTTATCGCGCCAGAGTGCTTGCATTGATGCAGAAGGCGATGCCTAGCAATACGCCCGAGGAAGTCTCGGCGGCTGCTGGCAAGGTGATGAAGGCTGCTGAAAACCCCACGTCCGAAAGCGATAAAAAAGACGCAAAGGACGCTGCGGATAAGCTGCCATCAACAACCGATGAGGGCGGTGGTGGTTTCGGCGGTGATGAAGGTTCTGGCGGTACTGGTGGTACTGGCGGTTCCGGCGGCGCCGGTGGTGGCGGTGGTGGCGGTGGCGGCGGTGGTGGTGGTGGTGGTGGCGGTAGTAACCCCGCCAGCAAACAGTAATCCGCTGAGATTCGTAATTCATGAGACCGGCAACCTTCTGGTTGCCGGTTTTTTTTGAGAATGAAAAAACACACACTGCCTCTGCCTGATTCCGGCAACGGCATCTTCCTGTCTTTTATTCTGCTGCTGGTCTGGGCACCCATCCCGCTGGGCAGCAACCGGCCGTGGGCATGGGCAATTCTCGAAATCGGGATTTTTGCCGTCGCCATTGCCTGGCTGTGGAATTACGCACGCGGCCACGCCACCCACACCATCATCACACCGGCGTTCAAAAAAGCCTGGCCGGTCTCACTGCTCCTGCTGATCTGGCTACTGTTCGGCTTGCTGCAATGGATGCCGCTACCGCTGGCCTGGGTTCGTCTCGTTGCACCGCAGGCGGCGGAAGTTTATTCCGCAGCGGCCATCGTCGCGCCGGGCCATGCCGCAGCTATCTCGATGGATCCCCATGCATCACAAGCCTACTGGATGCGATCGGTCGCCCTGGCGCTGACCTTCTGGCTGAGCCTGCTGCTGCTGACACATCACGTACGCATCAAATGGCTGGCATATGCCCTGATTGCCTCCGGCGTATTCCAGGCGGTGTACGGCACGCTCGGAATGTTTGCACATGGCGAGGAATACGCCAGCGGCACATTCCCCAATCGCAATCACTTTGCCAACTACCTTGCCCTATGCGTTTCACTCGGCATCGGCATGATCATTTCCCAACTAAGCGGCGAAGCCATACCCACGCGCTGGATTCGCAAATTGCGCGAGACAATCCGCCTGATCCTCAGCACCAAAGCCGTCGTGCGCCTGTGTCTGGTCATCATGGTGATCGGCGTCGTATTGAGTCGCTCGCGCATGGGCAACACCGCAATGTTCGCCAGCCTGCTGATCGCGGGTCTTGTTGCCCTGACGCTTTCGCGACACGCCACGCGCTCGATGATTCTGCTGATTGCCAGCCTGATCATCATCGACGTTTTTGTTGTCGGCACATGGTTCGGCATCGAGCGCGTCAAACAGCGCATCGAAGAAACCACGCTTGCCAAGGAAGACCGGCCACGCGTTGCCGAAGCCACGCTTCAGATGGCCAAGGAAAATCTTCTCACCGGCACCGGCGCAGGCAGCTTCTACATTGTTTTCCCGCGCTATCGTAATGAAACGATCGCAGACCTCTTCGAGCATGCCGAAAATGAATACCTGCAAATCACCGCCGAGACCGGCCTCATCGGGCTGACCTTGCTCGGCGGCGTCCTCAGCATTTCCTTTGGTGCCGCGCTAATGGCCCACTATCGCCGCCGCGACCGCCTGATGCGCGGCATCTCCTTTGCCGCCATCATGGGCCTGACCGCCACGCTGATCCACGCATCAGTCGAATTCAACCTGGAGATCCCGGCGAATGCCATGCTCGTCATGGTACTGCTGGCGCTATGCTGGATTGCGCTCGGCTTCGAAAATCGCCGCGAAGACAGGCCAAGTTAAATCCGGATTTCCTCCCTCTCCCCCAACGCTTTTGTTGGGGGAGAGGGGAGGGGTGAGGGGTGAGGGGGAGGGATGTTCAAACCGCGATGGCCACAACAATATCCCCTCACCCTGACCCTCTCCCCGGAATCCGGGGAGAGGGGATTAAAAGCACGAAATCCGTTCATCCATAATCTGGATTTCCTCCCTCGCCCTCAACGCTTTTGTTGGGGGAGAGGGCCGGGGTGAGGGGGGGGATTAAAAGCGCAAAATCCCATTCACCCTGAGTTAGTCGAAGGGTGTCCTATATAATTTCGCCAAATTGCCAGGCACTTCCTGGATCCCCGCTTTCGCGAGGATGACTTGATTAGTGGTTCCTTAACCCGCATTTCCCTCATGGAGAAAGCCTCCGCAATATGAACAGCCAAAACGCCAACCCAGCCCCCATCATCGCCATTGTCGGCCTCGGCTACGTTGGCCTGCCGCTCGCCATCGAGTTCGGCAAAAAATTCCGCACCATCGGCTTCGACATCTCGGCGGAAAAAATTGCCCACTACCGCAATTTCACCGACCCCTCCGGCGAGGTCAGCAGCGAACAATTACGCGCAGCAACCGAACTGACCTGCACGGCAGACCCTGCCGAACTCGGCACCGCCAATATCCTCATCGTCGCCGTGCCCACCCCGGTTGACGAAGCGCACCAGCCAGACTTCACCCCGCTGATCAGCGCCAGCCGCCTGGTGGCCGGCCACCTCAGGCAGGGCGCCATCGTCATTTTTGAATCCACCGTCTATCCCGGCGCCACCGAAGAAATCTGCATCCCGGAAATTGAAAATCATTCCGGCAAAAAATGGAAAACCGACTTCTTCGTCGGCTACTCACCCGAGCGCATCAACCCCGGCGACAAAGAACACACCCTCACCAAAATCCTCAAAATCGTTTCCGGCGACACCCCGGAAACACTCGACAGAATCGCCGCCCTCTATGGCAGCATCATCACCGCCGGTGTGCACAAAGCCAGCAGCATCAAAGTTGCCGAAGCCGCCAAAGTCATCGAGAACACCCAGCGCGACCTCAACATCGCATTGATGAACGAACTCGCCATCATCTTCGACAAGATCGGCATCGACACCCTCGAAGTCCTGCAAGCCGCCGGCACCAAATGGAACTTCCTGCCCTTCCGCCCCGGCCTCGTCGGCGGCCACTGCATCGGCGTCGACCCCTACTACCTGACGCACAAGGCCGACAAACTCGGCTACCACCCGCAAGTCATCCTCGCCGGACGGCGTATCAACGATGGCATGGGCAAATACATCGCCGAGCAAACCATCAAACACATGGCGAAGAATGGCAAAGTCATCAAAGGTGCGCCGGTCATCGTTCTCGGCCTCACCTTCAAGGAAAACTGCGCCGACCTGCGTAACTCGCGCGTCATCGACGTAATCCGCGAACTGCAAAGCTACGGCGTGGATGTTCGCGTACATGACCCCGCCGCCGACGCGCAGGACGCCCTGCACGAATACGGCATCAAACTCGAAACCTGGGTCGACCTGCCGCGTGCCGATGCCATCGTTGCGGCCGTCGCGCATCGTGAATTCATCGCCCGGCCGCTGCCGGACTACCTCGACAAACTCACCCCCGGCGGCACCTTCATCGACGTCAAATGCCAGTTCGACACCACTGCGCTTGGCGCGAAAGGTGTAACGGTGTGGCGGTTGTGATTAACCTCCATTCGGAACGAACGAAACAAAATATAGAACACATCATTCCCGTGAAAACGGGTCTCTGAATTTATCTGATTTTCTCCCTCTCCCCCAACGCTTTTGTTGGGGGA
>Ga0073899_10005634_pt1 | contig 10843 bp, 8 predicted proteins | sample KloWWTmetaKNB5Ph_FD_88975 | JGI IMG/M metagenome (GOLD analysis project Ga0073899, IMG submission 88975) | Active sludge microbial communities from Klosterneuburg, Austria, studying microevolution and ecology of nitrifiers - Klosterneuburg... | ecosystem: Engineered > WWTP > Aerobic digester >...
CACGGCCAGCGCGATCGAGCCCGAGTGGCTCCTCGAGCTCTTCCCCGACGCCATCCGCGAGGCCACCGAGGCCCGGTGGAACGCCGCCGAGGAGCGCGCCGACGTGGTGGCCCGGATGTACTACCGCGCGCTGGTGATCGACGAGTCGCGCGCCCCCCGCACCGAGGCCGCCGCCCGCGCCGCCGCCGCCTGCCTCGCCGACGCCGCCGCCGCCAAGGGCCCGCGCGCCTTCACCCGCGACGTCGACGCGCTCGACCGCTTCATCGCGCGGGTGACCTTCCTCGCCCAGCACATGCCCGACGCGAAGCTCCCGGCGCTCACCGAGGCCGACGCCGTGGCCGCCCTCCGCGCGCTCTGCGACGGCCGCCGCAGCTTCGCCGAGCTGCGCGACGCGGAGCTCCTCGACGCCCTCACCGAGCGCCTCGACGGCGCCCAGCGGCGCGCGCTCGACGCCCACGCGCCCGAGCGGGTGACGCTCCCAGGCGGGCGCGGGGTGCGCGTCCACTACGAGCCCGGCCGCTCCCCGTGGGTCGAGTCGCGCCTGCAGGACTTCTTCGGCCTCGCGCAGGGCCCCTCGATCGCGGGGGCCAGGGTCCCGCTGGTGCTCCACCTCTTGGCGCCCAACCAGCGCGCGGTGCAGGTGACCACCGACCTCGCGGGCTTCTGGACGCGCCACTACCCGGGCATTCGCAAAGAGCTCTGCCGCAAGTACCCCCGCCACGCGTGGCCCGAGGACGGCCGCACCGCCGCGCCCCCCGAGCCCCGAAGGAGATAGCGCCCACCGATGATCCCGCTCGACCTCGTCCTCGTGCGCCACGGCGAGTCCGAAGGCAACCGCGACCGGATGTTCACCGGGCACGGCCCGTCGCCCCTCACCGAGCGCGGCCGACGTCAGGCCGACGCCGTGGGCGAGGCGCTCGCGGTGCCGCCGCCCGACGTCGTGTACGTCAGCGACCTCGTCCGCGCGCAGAAGACCGCCGAGCCCCTGTGCGTGCGCGCGGGCGTCGAGCCCGTGGTGACGGCGCGGATCCGCGAGCGCGACATGGGGGACTTCGTCGGCGTCCGCTTCGAGGAGGTGCAGGCGCGCGACCCCGACGGCTGGCGCGCGGTCGCCGAGCGCCACCCCGACTACCGCCCCCCCGGCGGCGAGTCGCACCGGGACGTCCTCGCGCGCGTGGGGCGCTTCCTCGACGAGCTGCGCGAGCGGCACCCCGGCGAGCGCGTGGTGGTGGTGAGCCACGGGGTGGCGATCCACCACATGCTGCGGCACCTCCTGCAGACCCCAGAGTCGCCCGTGGTGTTCGCGACCGACAACTGCTGCCTGCACCGCCTGGAGATCCGCGCCGACGGCGCCGTGCGGGTGGTGGCCCTCAACGACGCGCGGCACCTCGCGGGGCTGTGAAGCACCCGACGTCTCGCGTCGCGCATCGAAGCCGTGTAGGAACCTCATACGCCCATGCGCTCGATCCCCCCCTCGCTCTGCTTCACCTTGATCGCGGCGCTCGGCTGCGCCCCCAACACCGTCGCCAGCAACCTCGACGCCGCCGCGGGCGACGCCGCGCCGGACGCCACCACGCCCGACGCTGAGGCCCCCGACGCCGCGGCGCCCGACGCCCTGGTCCCCGACGCGACGACGCCCCTCGACACGCCGGCGCCGACGGACGTCCCCGCTCCCCCCGACGTCCCTGTCGCGCCCGACGTCACGCCCGGGGCGCGCGACCTCTCGATGGCGGGTCCCCACCGCGTGGCCGTGTGGACGGGTGCCATCAGCGGGACGCAGGGCGACGCGCGGGTGTTCTACCCGATGACGGCGGGGGCCGAGCGCTACCCCCTGGTGGTCTTCGCCCACGGCTTCCAGCTCGCGGTGAACAACTACGACCGGCTCCTCACGCACGTCGCCTCCTGGGGCTACGTGGTCGCGTCGGTGAGCTACCCCGGGTCGATCCTCAGCGTCGACCACCGCAACGTGCCGGCGGCCCTCTCCGCGGCGCGGCGGGCCTTCGCCGCGGGGGGGCCGAGCGGCTCGCCGGCGGCGATGCGGGCCGACGCCACGCGCGCGGTCGTGATGGGACACTCGCTCGGCGGCAAGGGGGCCATCATGGCCGCGCTCACCGACGCGGACTTCGACGCGTGCCTCGCGCTCGACCCGGTGGACGACAACCCCTCGCCCCTGGGCCGCGTGACCGACGCGACGCCGTCGATCGCGCCCGAGCGCATGGACGGCCTGCGGCGCCCGCTGGGGCTCTTCGGCGCCACCCAGTCGCGGTGCGTGTCGCTCGGCCAGAGCTGCGCCCCGGAGGCCAGCGACTACCGCCGCTTCGCCGCCGCCGCCCCGATGACCGTCCCGGTCACCGTGTGGCCCCTGCGCGACTTCGGCCACATGAACTTCGTCGACCCCGGCTGCGGCTTCACCTGCAACGCCTGCGCGGCCGGGTCGGCGCCGCTCGACAGCCGCTTCGCCGCCCTCCGCGCGCTCTCGGTGGCCTTCCTCGAGCGCTACGCCCGCGACGACGCCTCCGCCCAGACGTACCTCGACGGCGCCGAGCGGGCCTCCCTCGCCGCCGCCGGCGTCGTCTGGAACGGGATGTCCGCGACGCTCCCCGCCTGCCGCTGACTACCGCAGTAGCATCTGCCGCACGACCGCGTCCTCGTCCGGGGACGAGAGCGCGATCTCGTCGGCGCCGAGGAGCCAGCGCCGGGCGGTGAGCACGCGGAGCTCCACCCGGTCGGTGCTGGGCGCGGTCACCTCGAAGTCCACCCGGACGTCGTGCCAGTCGGCGTCGGGGAAGTCCGCGGGGGTGAGCTCCCGGCGCGCGAGGGGGGCGTCGTCGGTGCGGACCACGTCGACGAAGCCGATGGGCTCCGACGCGTCGATCGCGGGCTCCGCGCGCAGGCGGAACGTCACCCGGTAGCGCCCGCGCATCAGCCGCAGGCCCGTCCCGTACACCACGCGCCCGGGCGCCCGCGGGTCGTCGGCGCCCACCACGCGGGCCCACCCGTCGCTCGCCCGCGCGTCGCGCGCCACGCAGCCCGGGAAGTCGGTCTGCTCGACGGACTCCACCTCGTAGCGCCGCCGCGCGAACAGCTCGCGGATCGCGTCGCCGTTGCGCGAGCGGTCGCCGCCGCGCCGGAGGAGCAGCGCGCCGCTCTCCCAGGCGACCGCGCCCCACCCCCCGCGCATGAGGCCGCGGAGAAACTCGTCGCGCACGCCGGTGTCGAGCGGCCACGCGGGGCGCTGCAGGTCGACCAGCGCCCAGCCCGCCCGGTCGATCCCGCTGGGGAACACCGCCGACCACGGGCGGTTGGAGGTGCGGGCGCCGACGAAGGTGGTCACCGTCACCGGAGCCATCGCCGGGACGCGCTCCACGAGGCGATCGACGGCGTCGCTGTGGGCCGTCCCGGCGCGCCGGTCGCGCCAGTACGTGCGGGCCCACACGCTCGCGGGGTGGAGCCCGAGCGTGACGATCGACGCCGTGACGAGGAGCGCCGCGAGGGCCTGCGCGCAGCGGACGGGGCGCTTCGAACGGGCGACGACGGCCGCCGCGCCGTAGGCCGCCGCGAGGTAGAGCCCCGGGTGCTGGATCGCGGCGTAGTGGTAGTGGAGGGCGACGATCTCCTTGTTGTCGGAGAGGAGGACGACGGCCAGCGGCGCGAGGAGCACGGCGCGACGTCCGGCCGCGAAGGGGAGCAACGCGACCGGCAGCACGAGGTTGAGGAAGGTGGTGAGGCGCCCGTCCGTGAAGGCGTAGCGCGCGAAGCGGACCGGGTGCCGGAGCAGCGTGACCAGCGGCCCCCCGTCGCCCACCAGGTGCCGGTAGCTGCGGAGGAATTTGTACGTCCCCGCCGGGAGCGTCGGGTCGTGCATGTACTCCGGGACGCCGGGCGGCGGGCCGATGCGCTTCATCCACACCAGGATCGCGAGGAGGCAGTAGCCCGTCGCCACGAGGGCCATCGGGACGGTGCGCTTCGCCGTCGCCCGGTCGCCCGCGAGCGTCGCGGCCCCGAGCGCCGCGAGCGCGGGGATGAACATGTCCTCCTTCACCGACACCAGCGCGACGAGGGCCACGCCCGCCGCCCCCCACGCGCGGCGGTGGAGCGCCAGCGCGAGCCACGCGACGCACGGCAGCGCGAGGAGGTCCATGTGGAAGTCGTAGAGGAGGGCGGTGTGGAGCGGCGGCGAGGCGAGCATCGCCGCGACGAGGGCCGTGGCCGTCGCGCGCGGGAGCCCGAGCGCGCGGGCGAGGCGGTAGACGGGGTAGCCCGTCGCGCTCACGGCGGCGGTCTGGACGAGGAGGAGGCACGCGCTCGTCGGCCACAGCGCGTAGAGGGGGACGAGCGCGAAGAGGACGGGCGCGAAGTGCTCGCCGAGGAAGCTGTAGCCCACCGCGGGCGAGTGCATCACGCGGCCGTGGAGCGTGTGCCAGAGGGCCTCCTTGAAGATCCCGAGGTCGACCGTGGCCGACCACAGCGCCCGGTCGCGCTCGACCGCGAGCCAGGTGAACGCCGCCGCGTGGAGCGCCATCACCGCCAGCACCGGCGCGTCGGCGCGCCACCCGCCGCCCTCCGCCTCGGGCTCCCCCGCGCCGCGGCGGAGGTGGACCGCGAGCGCCACGCTCAGCCCGAGCGCGAGGGCCACGACGGGGGGGCGGCGCGCGACGTCCTCCAGCGCGAGGGACGCCGCCGCGAGCCAGAGGGGCGCCATCACCAGGGAGAGGCGGCGGAGGGGGGAGGCGGTCCACCGGCCGAGCGCCGCGGGGTCGCCGCCGACGGCCATCGCCGCGAGCGTCAGGGCGCCGACGAGCGCCGCCGCGACGCGCCCGGCGAGCCACGGGCCGGGCACGCCCAGGGTGAGCCCGGCGGCGCGCGCGGCGCGCAGCCCCGCGACGTCCAGCGCGTAGAGCGAGTCGACCGCGGCGAGGGCGCACGCGGCGACGAGCGAGGCGGCGACGGCGGCGAGGAGGACGAGCGTCGGGCGGGGGCGGGCCACGGCCGTCCGAGGCTCAGGCCTCGACGCGCACCAGGATGGCGGTGATGTTGTCGGGGCCGCCGTTCTCGTTGGCGGTGGTGATGAGCGTCTTGCAGAGCTCCATCAGGTCGCCGCCGGGGGCGATGATGCGGGCGATCTCCGGGTCTTTCACCACGCCCGACAGGCCGTCGGAGCAGAGGAGGAAGACGTCCCCCGCGCGCATCCCCTCGCGCCGGGTGTCGGCCTCGGTGTCGGGGGCGGTGCCGATGGCGCGGGTGATGACGTTGGAGTAGCTGCCGAGGGCGGCGTGGGCGATGGGGTCGTCGCCGGCGAGCTCCTCGATGAGCGAGTGGTCGCGCGTCATCCGCTCGAGCTTGCCGTCGCGGAGGCGGTAGCAGCGCGAGTCGCCGACGTGGGCGATGCCCATGTCGTCGCCGTCGCGGATCATCGAGACGAGCGTCGAGCCCATCCCCTTGCGGCGGCGGTTGCGCGCGCCCTCCTCGATGACGCGGGAGTTGGCCATGCGGGCGGCGTCGGCGAGGATGGCCACGCGGTCGCCCCCGGGGTGCGTCCGGATGTGCTCGACCACGGTGCTGATCGCGAGGGCGCTGGCCACCTCGCCGGCCTGGTGGCCGCCCATGCCGTCGGCGACGATGAAGAGCCCGAGGTCGTCTTCGACCGCGTACGAGTCCTCGTTGTGGTCCCGCTCACGGCCGACATCTGACAACCCTGCTGCGACGAGCTTCATCCTGTTCCTCGTGACGGGACCGCCGTGGGCGGCGCGATCGATCTATCGGGCGGAGCGCGTCGGGCGCGCCGCTCCGCCTCTGTACCCCCGCAACGTACGTGCGCACGGCGCGCGGGGTCAAGACGCTCCGCCCGACCGCGGCGTCAATGCATCCAGAAGTTGGCTACCGCGCGGCCCCTCGGCCTACGATTCGGCCGTGAAGACCGATCGACGCGGCGCCCACCGGCTCCGGCTGGCCTTTCCCGTCCTCGTGGAGGGCCCCTTCGGCCTCCGCCGCTGCATGGGGCGCGACATCTCCGCCGGGGGGCTCTTTCTGGAAACGCCCGACCCCTACCCCCCCGGGGCGCGGGTCCGCGTGATCTTCGCCGTCCCCGACGGGACGTGGGAGATGGCGTGCCGCTGCGAGGTGCGCCACGCCGCCCGCCTGCGCGGCCCCGACGGGGACGTCACGGGCGTCGGCGTCGCCTTCGAAGGGGTCGACCTCGAGGCCGACGACCTCATCACCGCCGCGCGTCGAACGCACGCGTAGCGCCGGCGAAGGGGGCGGTCACAACGCTCCCACTCCCCGTCGGATGAGGTTGCGGTTGTGCCGCGGCGCGGGTTCGTTCTAGTCTCCCGCCCGTTGCGCGCGCTACTTCTCACGATGGGTGACGGATGAACACCAAGGCGCTTTTTATCGCCATCGGGGCCGCGGTCCTCGGCCTGGTCTTCTTGCTCATGTACAAGAAGCGCTTCGAAAACGAGGCGTCGGGCGGCACGCCCATCCCCGTGCTGGTGGCCGTGCAGGACATCCCCCTGGGCACCGCCCTCACGGAGAACATGCTGGGCCAGCGGTACATCCCGCAGGCCTACCTGGAAGACCGCTTCATCCGGTACTCCGACCTGCGGCGCATCATCGGCGTGCGGGTGAGCATGGGGCTCAAGGCCAACCAGACGGTGATGTGGACCGACCTGGCCACCGCCTCCGACGCCCGGCGCGACCTGTCGAGCCTGGTGAGCAACGGGATGCGGGCCATCACGGTGCGGGCCGACATCACCAACTCCTTCGGCGGCCTCCTGCGCCCGGGCGACCGCGTCGACGTGCTCGGCACCCTCTCGCGCACGGGCAACGAGAACGACCGGGTGACCATCCCCCTGCTCCAGAACGTGCTCGTCCTGGCGGCGGGGCGTGACACCGGCGGCGAGGCGCAGCGCCAGCAGGTCAACGGCCAGTCGAACCCCTCGAACCAGCCGCAGGAGATCTCGCAGGTGACGCTCAGCGTGTCGATGGAGGAGGCGCAGCTGCTCACCTACGTGTCCGACCGCGGCGGCGCGGGCGGGCGGCACTCGGGGCTCACCCTGGTGCTCCGCAACCCCGAGGACATCGCCATCATCGAGAACGTCCCCGAGACGGGCATCGACGACATCTTCGAGCCCGTGCGCCGCCAGCAGATCTCGCGACGACGCCGCCAGCTCATCGAGCGCATCGGCCCAACCAACCCGCTGAACTGACCGCCTTCCACCAGAGCCCGAAGCAGCCACCGCCATGATCCGTCGCCCGCTCGTCACGTCCGTCCTGGCCTTCGCCCTCGGCGCCGCCGTCGCCGTCGCCCCGCTGGCGGCGCGCGCCCAGCAGCCCCAGCCCCAGGCCCAGCCCCCGGCGGGGCGGGGGGCCGGCCGCGACCTCACGCTCGCGATCGGCGAGCAGGTGGTGGTGCCGTCGAGCGACATCCGGCAGTACTCCGAGGGGACGCCGGGCATCGTCGACGTGCGCACCTCGTCCGACGGGCGGATCATCGTGGTGGGCCAGCGCTCGGGCTCCACCACGCTCCTGCTCATCCACGCCGGGGGCCAGCAGGAGAACCTGCAGATCACGGTGTTCCCGCGGCGCCCGGAGGCCGTCCAGGCCGAGATCGAGAGCCTGCTCGAGGGCTACACCGGCGTGCAGATCCGCCGCCTCGGCGCGCGGCTCTACCTGGAGGGCGGGGTCGCGTCGGAGCAGCAGCAGCGCCGGGTGCAGCAGATCGCGCAGCTCTACGCCGGCCAGGTGGAGTCGCTGGTCTCCATCGACCCGACGATCGTCGAGCGGCGCATCAACGTGCGCCTCGACCTGTATTTTGTGGAGTTCCGCACCAGCTCGCAGCGGCAGGTGGGGCTCTCGTGGCCGGCGTACATCGGCGGCTCGGCGGAGAACTGGCGCTTCGACTCCACCTTCAACCTCATCGCGCCGCTCGGCGCGCAGTCGACGCCGCCGGGCGCTCAGTTCGCGCGCGCGTCGCTCTCCAACCAGCCGCTGCCGCGCCTCGACATCGCCTCCAACGGCGGCTTCGCGCGGGTGCTCCGGCAGGCCACGCTCATCACGGCCAACGGCACCGAGGCGCGCTACCGCAACGGCGGGGAGTTCAACGCCCGCCTCGTGGCGGGCAACGGCGGCGCCACGCTGGCGAGCATCGAGTACGGGACGACGATCAAGATCACGCCGCGCTTCGACCCGCAGAGCTCGCGCATCGACATCCGCGTCGACGTCGACATCTCCGACCTCACCCAGTCGGGCACCGACCTCCCGGGCCGGGACATCTCCCAGCTCCAGACGCTGGTCAACCTGCAGCTCGGGCAGTCGGTGATCATGTCGGGCTTCCGCTCGCGGCGTCAGACCAACGCGACCTCGGGGCTCCCCGGGCTCCGCTCGATCCCGATCCTCGGGTACCTCTTCGGCTCCGAGCAGAACATCGAGCAGGAGGTCGAGGGCATGATCTTCATCGTCCCGACCGTGGTCGAGGGCATCTCCAGGAGCGCGCAGGACCGGGTCGCGGAGGCCCTGCGGCAGTACGAGCAGTTCTCCGGCGACATGGACGACGTCCGCCTCTACGACCCCACCGGAGCGCAGTACCGATGAAGCCCGCCCCCCCCGGCCTCCGCCGCGCGCTGTCGCCGCTGCTGCTCGCGCTCCTCGGCCTCGCCCCGGTCGGGTGCGCCCCGGAGGTCACGCTGTGCCAGGTCGACGGGGCGAAATACGAGAACTCGCCCAACGGCACGCTCGAGGTCTGGATCAACCCGATCCTCTACGTGCGCGTGTACAACGACGAGCTGTTCGAGACGACCCGGGTCAACATGACGGTGTTCAACGGCAGCCAGGTGATCGTGCCGTCCACGGCGATGCATTTCTACAACTTCACGACCGACCCCGGCGGGACCTCCATCTGCTACCGGGACCGCAGCTCGATGATGTCTGGCATCAAGGTGTTGTCGAACCACCCCCGCACGGCGCCGCTCGCGCTGTCCGTGAAGGTCGACATCACCGACACCTCCGGCTCGAGCCGCTCCTACACGCTCCCCGTCGGTCTGATCCGCTACGTGCAGGAGCCCATGCCCTCGTTCTCCTGCTCACCGACCCGCTGCGGTCGCTAGGAATCGCCTCTACTACGGCACCCGAATGGAACAGGTCCTCCTCTCGATCGAGACGCCCAACGCCCCGCCGATGACCTACATGGTGCCGTCGGGCGGCGAGATCTCCATCGGGCGCGACGAGACCTGCACGGTGGTGCTCGCGTCGCCCGACATCTCGCGCAAGCACGTCACCATCAACATCCAGCCGAGCGCCATCGTGGTGCGCGACTCGTCGAGCAACGGCACGCAGGTCGGCACCCAGCGCGTCTTCCGCTCCGAGCTCCCCGTCCCCTACGGCACGCCCGTCCAGGTGGGCCCCTACGTCATCCGCGTGGTGCGCCAGGGGGCCAACGGCGGCGCCGCCGCGGGCCCGCCGGGCGTCCCCAACATCCCGCCCGTCCCGGGGACCCGGCCCCCCAACCCCCTCGCCCAGACGATGGCCGCCGGGGCCAACGGCGTGCGCAACCGGGCCGCCACGGTGATGCCCGGCCAGATGTCGGGCGCGCCCCCGCCGCCGCCCGCGCTCAGCACCTCGGGGACGATGCACGTCTCGGTGGAGCTCCGCCGGCGCATCCACCGCCAGCTCCTCGACAACATGGACCTCGCCGTCCTCGACCGCTCGAAGATGGCCGACAACATGATGCGGCCGAAGGTGCGCGAGGCCCTCAAGCGCATCGTCGGGCAGCTGGCCAACAAGCTCCCCCCTGGCACCGACCAGGAGCAGCTCATGCAGGAGATGGCCGACGAGGCGCTGGGCCTCGGGCCGCTCGAGCGCTTCCTCGCCGAGGGGACCATCTCGGAGATCATGGTGGTCGACGCGCAGACGATCTTCGTCGAGCGCCGCGGCAAGCTGGTGCGGGCCGACGCGCGCTTCACCGACGACGAGGCCGTGCGGAGCTGCATCGAGCGCATCGTGACGCCCCTCGGCCGGCGCATCGACGAGAGCACGCCCCTGGTCGACGCGCGGCTCAAGGACGGCTCGCGCGTCAACGCCGTCATCAAGCCCCTGGCCATCAAGGGGGCGTGCATCACCATCCGGAAGTTTTCGAAGACCCCGCTGGCCCTCACCGACCTGGTGGGCTTCGGGTCGCTCACCGACCAGATGGCGCGCTTCCTCACGCGCTCGGTCATCGCCAAGAAGAACATCGTCATCTCGGGCGGCACCGGCTCGGGCAAGACCACCCTGCTCAACGTGCTCTCGGGCGCGATCCCCAAGGACGAGCGCATCGTCACCATCGAGGACGCGGCGGAGCTCCAGCTCACGCAGCCCCACGTGGTGTCGCTCGAGTCGCGCCCGGCCAACATGGAGGGGAAGGGGGAGTACACGATCCGCGACCTCGTGCGGAACGCCCTCCGCATGCGCCCCGACCGCATCGTGGTGGGCGAGTGCCGCGGCGGCGAGTGCCTCGACATGCTCCAGGCGATGAACACCGGCCACGACGGCTCGCTCACCACGACGCACGCCAACTCGCCGCGCGAGGCCGTCAACCGCCTCGAGGTGCTCGCGCTCATGTCGGGCCTCGACCTGCCCGCCCGCGCCATCCGCGAGCAGATCGCCAACAGCGTGCACCTCGTCGTGCAGCAGTCGCGCTTCTCCGACGGCTCGCGGCGCGTCACGAACATCACGGAGGTCATCGGCCTCGACGACAACTTCGAGGTGATGCTTCGGCCCATCTTCGAGTTCGTCCGCTCGGGGACGGGCGACGGCGGCAAGGTGCTCGGGGAGTACCGCCCGACGGGCTACCTGCCGTCCTTCCTCGACC
>Ga0073899_10005635_pt1 | contig 10842 bp, 11 predicted proteins | sample KloWWTmetaKNB5Ph_FD_88975 | JGI IMG/M metagenome (GOLD analysis project Ga0073899, IMG submission 88975) | Active sludge microbial communities from Klosterneuburg, Austria, studying microevolution and ecology of nitrifiers - Klosterneuburg... | ecosystem: Engineered > WWTP > Aerobic digester >...
ACGCGCAGGAACACTTCGCCGAACTGGCCGGCGCCGCCGGTCTGCTTCTTGTGGCGGTGGTGGCCTTCGGCGGCGCCGCTGATCGTCTCGCGGTAGGCGATGCGCGGCGGCCGCGTCGCGACCTCGCAGCGATACACCTCGGTCAGCCGGTCGAGCAGCGAGCGCAGGTGCAACTCGCCCAACCCGTAGACCACGGTTTCGTTGGTCGCCGCCACGTGCTCGACCTTCAGGCACGGATCCTCGTCGACGAGCTTTTGCAGGATGTCCCACATCCGCTGCTCGTCGCCGCGCCGCTTCGGCTCGATCGCCAGCCCGTGCACCGGCACCGGAAACTCGAGCGGCTTGAGGTGGATGTGGTCGTCCTCGGCCGCGTCGTGCAGCACGGCGTCGAAATGGATGTCGTCGACCTTGGCCACGGCGCACAGGTCACCCGGCACGCCCTGCGCCACCTCCACATGCTCCTTGCCCTGCAGCATGAACAGGTGCCCGACCTTGAACGGCTTGCGTCCGTCACCGATGTAGAGCTGGCTGTCGCGCGTGACGACGCCCTGATGGACGCGGAACACGCCCATCTTGCCGACGTAGGGGTCCTGAGTCACCTTGAACACGTGCGCCAGCACGTGGCGGCTCGCATCGGGCTCGGCGCGCAACTCGACGGCCGCCGCGCCCTCGCCGTTGTAGAAGATCGGCGCGTTGCCCTCGGCCGGGTTGGGCAGCAGCTTGGCGATCACGTCGAGCAGCTCGGCGACGCCGGCGCCGTTGCGCGCCGACACGAAGCAGATCGGGATCAGGTGCCCTTCGCGCAGCGCCTGCTCGAGCGGTGCGTGCAGCTCGCTCGGATCGACGTCGCCGTCGTTGAGATAACGCTCGACGAACTCGGGGTCGACTTCGACCACCTGCTCGACGAGCGCCCGATGCGCCGCGTCGACCGACGAGAAATCGGGCTCGTGACCCGTAGGAGCTGCCGGATTGAAGAAGCAGTCGACCACTTCCGTCCCGCCCCGCGCGGGCAGGTTCAGCGGCAGGCACTCGCGGCCCCAGGTGGTGCGGATGCTCTCCGTCAGCGCCTCCAGGTCGACCCCCTGCGCATCAATCTTGTTGACGATCACGATGCGGCACAGATTGCGCCGGCTCGCCCACTCCATCATGCGCGCGCTCATCGTCTCGATGCCCGTCGTCGCGCTGACGACGACGGCGGCCGTTTCGACGGCTTCCAGCGCCGTCATTGACTGACCGAGAAAATCGGGGTAGCCGGGCGTGTCGATCAGGTGGATACGGGCGTCGCCGCGGCTCAGGTGCACCAGTGCGGAATTCAGCGAATGGCCGACCTTGCGCTCGAGCGGATCGAAGTCGCTGACCGTCGATCCGCGCTCCAGGCTGCCCGGCGCGCCGATGGCGCCCGCCTTCCAAAGCAGCGCCTCCGTCAGGCTCGTCTTGCCGGCGGCCGGCTGGCCGACCAGTGCCAATGTGCGGATCGCCGCTGTTGAGGGATGCGGGGAAATGGCCATGCACGCTCCTTCGGGCCGACTGCGAAACGCCTCGCGAGTCGCCTGAGCGTACGGGATGCCTTGCCGTCACACAAGCCGCGGCGCACAGCGGGTTTGTGCCGATGCGGCGGCGCAAGCCTGCGTTTCCGTGAGGGCCGTCCTACAGCAACTCGCAGCCCACACCGACAGACGCATCCGGCGCGCGTTCCGACACTGGCGCCATCTCCCTACGAAGCAGCCGTGCCATGCACCGCGCAGCCCTCGTCCTCGCAATCGCGATGCTGCAGTTCGCCGCTGCGTCGGCGCGTGGGGTCGAGGCCGATGACGCCGGGCCGGGCGAATTCGTCGCGGCCGCAGTCTCGCCGGCTGCCGCTGGATTCACCGTCGAGCGCTGGTCAGTGATGTCGCAGCCGGCCGAAGCTGCCGGCGCGCTCGCGACCGATCCACACGGCCGGCCGTTGCCCGAACTCGGCGGCATCGGTCTTCGCTGGTGGCTGCGGCGCGGTCGCGCCGACCTGGGGGTCGGCATCGGCACCGTCGGCTACTTCGTCGCGCCGCACGAAACAACGATCGACGCGCCGGCCGGCATGCCGCAGACCCTGCTCCACGGCGCCTCGACGGTCGTCGTCGGCTGGCGCTGGGCGGTCGGCGAACGGTCGCTGCTGTATGCCGACGCCTCGGGCATGCGCCGCCACGGCGCCGACCTCGTGCAGGCCAAGGTCGGCGTCGAGTGGAAGCCGCGCACCTCGGCGCTCGGCTTCGAGCGCGGCGCGCTCGGCATCCGCTTCGATTCGGGCTACCGCATGTCGCTGCGCGCCAAGCGCGGCGGCCTCGGCGTCTATCTGCGCAGCCAGTTCTGAAGGAGGGATCCGCGATGACCCGCAAGAAGCAGCGAACCCCCGACGGCCGCGGCGCCGTCGCTGTCGAACAGACCACCGGCACGGCTCCGAAGCTGCCGCACGAGCGCGACGAATCGACCGACGCCATGCAGGACGACGGGCCGCGCGAGCGCATTCGGCAGGCCCACGACGACGTCGTCGCAGGCCGCCGCGACACGAGCCGCGGCGAAACCAGCGACGCGACCTACCACCGCCTGCGCAAGTGAGCGCCATTCGTCACTGGAACGCCACCTCCGAGAAGCTGCGCAGCTTGCGGCTGTGCAACTGGCCGAGCCCGGCGCGGCGCAGGATCTCGATCGCGCGCACGCCGATGCGCAGGTGTTGGTCGACGCGCTCGCGGTAGAACTGGTTGGCCATGCCGGGCAGCTTGATCTCGCCGTGCAGCGGCTTGTCGCTGACGCAAAGCAGCGTGCCGTAGGGCACGCGGAAGCGGAACCCGTTGGCGGCGATCGTCGCGCTCTCCATGTCGAGCGCGATCGCGCGGCTCTGGCTGAAGCGGCGCTCGGGCGTGCGCTCGGCGTTGCGCGACGGCAGCAGCTCCCAGTTGCGGTTGTCGGTCGACGCGACAGTGCCGGTGCGCATGATGCGCTTCAACTCGTAGCCCTGGAGCTGCGTCACTTCGGCCACCGCAGCTTCGAGCGCGACCTGGATCTCGGCCAGCGCCGGGATCGGCACCCACAGCGGGAGCTCTTCGTCGAGCACGTGGTCCTCGCGCACGTAGCCGTGGGCGAGCACATAGTCGCCGAGCTGCTGCGTCGTGCGCAGCCCGGCGCAGTGGCCGAGCATGATCCACGCGTGCGGTCGCAGCACGGCGATGTGGTCGGTGATCGTCTTGGCGTTCGACGGCCCGACGCCGATGTTGACCATCGTGATGCCGGCGCGGTCGGGGCGCACCAGGTGGTAGGCCGGCATCTGCGGCAGTCGCGGCGGCGCCGCGCCGAGCGCATCGGCGGACTCGGCCGCCAGCCCGCTGCGCCGTGTGACGACGTTGCCCGGCTCGACGAAGGCCGAATAGCCGCTGCCCGCGTCGCGCATCAGCTCGTGGCCGAGCGCGATGAACTCGTCGATGTAGAACTGATAGTTCGTGAAAAGCACGAAGTTCTGAAAGTGATCGGGCAGCGTGCCCGTGTAGTGGCGCAGCCGGCGCAGCGAGTAGTCGACGCGCGGCGCAGTGAACAGCGCCAGCGGATGCGCCTCGCCGGGGCCCGGGTCGTGCGTGCCGTTGGCGATGCCGTCGTCCATCGTGTTGAGGTTCGGCAGGTCGAAGGTGTCGCGCATGCGCAGCCGGCGTTCGGCTCCGAGGGCGCCTTCGATGTGGTCGTGTTCGGCGAACGAGAAGTGCACCGGGATCGGCTGCGCGCTGGTGCCGACCTCGAGCGCGACGCCATGGTTCTTCACCAGCAGCGCGAACTGCTCGAGGTAGTAGTCGCCGAACAGGTCGGGCCGCGTCAGCGTCGTCTCGTAGCTGCCGGGCCCGGCGACGAAGCCGTACGACAGCCGCGAATCGGCGCGCGCGAAGGTGTCGGTGTGCACGCGCACGAAGGGGTAGCAGGCGCGCACGTGCTGCGCAAAGTTCTCGCCGGTGACGAAGCGCTGCAGCGCGTCGCGCAGGCGCGCAATGCTGGCGTCGTAGATGCTGCGTACGCGCGCCAGCGCCTCGGCGGGGTCATCGAAACGCGCCGGGGCGACGAAGAGGGAATCGTGAGACATGGCTTTCGGTTAAGGTCGCCGTCATTGTGCGCCGTGGCGCATGACCGATGTCCGACACCGAATCTTCCGTCGCCGCCCCGCGCCGCGTGTTGCCCGTGATCGTGGGCGCGCAGTTCGCGTGCACGTCGCTGTGGTTCGCCGTCAATGCCGTGATGCCCGACCTGCAGCGCGCCGTCGCGTTGCCGGCCGGGGCGGTCGCGACGCTCACGTCGGCGGTGCAGCTCGGCTTCATCGCCGGCACGCTCGTGTTCGCGCTGCTGTCGGTCGCCGATCGCCATTCGCCGCGGCAGGTGTTCCTCGTCTGCGCGCTGCTCGGCGCTGCCTGCAATGCCGCGGCGGCGTGGCTGCCGGTCGGCATGAGCGGCCTCCTCGCGCTGCGCGCGGCGACCGGCTTCTGCCTCGCCGGCATCTATCCGGTGGGCATGAAGATCGCGGCCGGCTGGTACCGCCACGGCCTCGGCGGCGCGCTCGGCTGGCTGGTCGGCGCGCTGGTGCTCGGCACGGCGCTGCCGCATGCGCTGCGCGCGTCGGGCGCCGAGCTGCCGTGGCACGCCGTGATGCTGGCCGTCAGTGTGCTGGCCGTCGCGGGCGGCGCGGTCGTCTGGTGGTTCGTGCCCGACAGCCCGCACCTGCCTGCCAGTGCCACGCTGCAGTGGCGCGCGCTCGGTGCTGTGTGGGCCGACCGGCGGCTGCGCGCGTCGGTGTTCGGCTACTTCGGCCACATGGTCGAGCTCTACACGCTGTGGGTGCTCGCGCCGGCCATCGCGGCGACGCGGCTGGCGGGTAGTGCCGTGTCGTGGGCGGCCTTCGCGACGATCGGCGCCGGCGCGCTCGGCTGCGTGCTCGGCGGGTTGCTGGCACGGCGCGCCGGCAGCGCGCGCGTCGCCGCGGCCTGCCTGGCCGCCAGCGGCGCCTGCTGCCTGTTCGCGCCCTGGGGCCTGCAGGCCGGCGACGCGGCGTTCGCGACCTGGCTGTTCGTCTGGGGCTTCGCCGCGGCGGGTGACTCGCCGCAGTTCTCGGCGCTGACGGCGAACAACGCGCCGCGCGCGGCCGTCGGCTCGGTGCTGACGCTCGTCAACAGCATCGGCTTCGCGATCTCGGTGCTGAGCATCGAGGCCTTCGTCGCGGCGTCGCTGCGCCTGCCCCTCGCGACGCTGCTGCCTTTGCTGGCCGTCGGACCGCTGCTCGGCTTGTGGGCGCTCGCGCCGCTGCTGCGCGAGCCGGTCGAATCCACCACGCGACGAGGCACCGCGACGTGAAGACGGTGCAACTGCCCGGCGGCGAACTCGTGCCGGCGCTCGGCATGGGCACCTGGCGCCTGGGCGAGAGCCGGCGCACGGCCCGCGCCGAAGTGGCGGCCTTGCGCGCCGGCCTGCAACTCGGCTATCGGCTGATCGACACGGCCGAGATGTACGGCGAAGGCGGTGCCGAGCGGCTCGTCGGCGAGGCGCTGCGCGGGGCGATCGACGCACACGAACTGCGGCGCGACGAGGTCTTCGTCGTCAGCAAGGTCTACCCGCGCCACGCCGGCCGGCGCGCCGCCGTCGCGGCCTGCGAGCTCAGCCTCGCCCGCCTGGGCGTCGAGTGCATCGACCTCTATCTGCTGCACTGGCGCGGTTCCGTGCCGCTGGCCGAGACGGTCGAGGCCTTCGAGGCGCTGCGCGATGCGGGCCGCATCCGCCACTGGGGTGTCAGCAACTTCGATGTCGACGACCTGCGCGAGCTGTGGTCGGTTTCAGGCGGCTCTCGCTGCGCGGCCAACCAGGTCTGGTACTCGGCGAGCCGGCGCGGCTGCGAATTCGCGCTCTGGCCCTGGCTGGCCGAGCGCAGCGTCACGGCGATGGCCTACAGCCCGATCGATCAGTCGGCGCTGGCGCGCCACCGCGTGCTCGCCGGGGTCGGCCGGCGCATCGGTGCCAGCGCGGCGCAGGTCGCGCTGGCCTGGGTGCTGCGCCGGCCCGGCGTGATCGCGATCCCGAAAGCGGTGCAGGTCGCGCATCTGCGCGACAACCTGGCAGCGACCGGGGTCGAACTCGACGCCGACGCGCTGCATGCCATCGATGCCGCGTTCCCGCCGCCGCGGCGCGCCGAGCGGCTCGCGATCAACTGACAGCGACGACGAAGTCGAACGCCGCCCTGTCGGCGCCGCGCTGCCAGGCCACTTCGAGCGCGGGCGCGTAGAGCTTGTCGCGCAGGTTGCCCGGCTCGCCCGGAAAGTAGAGCTGCGTCGTCAGCACGCGTCCGCCCGGCGGCTGCACCTTGACGTGGAAGTGGCGCGTGCGGCCGGGGTAGAGCCCCGGCACGATGGTCGCGAAGCGGTAGCGGCCCTGCGCGTCGGTGTAGACATGGCCGCGCCAGCGCTCGCCGTCGACATCGTAGCGGCCGCCCGCGTCGGCGTGCCACAAGTCGACGAGGGCGCGCGCCACCGGCGCGCACTGCGTCGTCAGCACACGGCCGGTCAGCGTGACGCGCGAGCCGGAGGCTCCGGGATCGACGAGGCTGTCGCGCTGCGGCGAGCGCGGCCGGAAGTAGGGCCCTTCCATCTGCGCGGCGGTGGGCGCGGCGTCGGCGCCGCAAGCCGGGGTCGGTGCCAGCGTCTGGGCATGCGGCCAACGCTGCACGGCCGCTGCGAGTGTCGGCAACGCCGCGCAGCGCACCAACACACGCAACGCGCTGCGGCGCGATCGGGAGGGCGGGATTTCGGGCATGGCGGCCTCGGCGCGGCAGCGCATCGACAGCGTGCCACGATAGCCGATCGCGCGCCGTGCCGCGCCACACCAATACTTCAAACGTGGGCTGTCGCGCGCCGCGCCGTTGTGGTCGAATGTTGGATCACGCGCCCGCCCTCTGCCATGCAGTACGCCACCGAAACGAGCAACGAGCCGCGATGGCTACAACGGCTGACGCGCGTCGTGCTGCGTCATGGACTGGTGCGCGCCACCGTCGTGTTCACGCTGGCTGTCACGCTGCTGTCGGTGGGCGGATCGCAGCTCGTCATCAGCCTGCTCGGCCACGGCAACCGCAGCATCGCCGCCGTGACGGCCGCCGTGTGCTGCCTGCTGGTCGCGCCGCTGATGGGCTCCGTCGTGCTGCGGCTCGTGTTCGCGCTCGAACGCGCGCGCCAGAAGCTCGCCGTGCTCGCGACGCAGGACGAGCTGACCGAGATCAACAACCGGCGCCACTTCATGACGCTGGTGCAGCGCGAGTGGGCACGTGCTCACCGCTACAGCACGGATGCCGCGCTGCTGCTGATCGACGTCGACCACTTCAAGCGCGTCAACGATGCGCATGGCCACCTGTGCGGCGACGAGCTCCTGCGCCGCATCGCGCACGGCATCGCCGAGTCGCTGCGCCAGCCCGATGTGCTGGCGCGCTTCGGCGGCGAGGAGTTCGTCGTCTTCCTGCCGCAGACCGACCCTCTCGGCGCGCTCGACGTCGCCGAGCGCATCCGCGAGGGCGTGCAGGCGCTGCAACTCCCCTGGCACGGCGTGACGGTGGGCGTTACGGTAAGCATCGGCGTCGCGCCGTTGCGCCCCGACCTGCTGTCGCTCGACTGGTCGCTGCACGAGGCAGACACGGCGCTCTATGCCGCCAAGGCGGCCGGCCGCAATTGCGTGCGCACCGTGCCGATCGCCGCCAACAGCAGCGGCGACACGCACCCCGTCAGTTCGCGCTGACCCGCGCCGCTTCGATTCCGCATCGGCGCCGCGGGCATCGCACGGCGGCGCCCCACGGCGCTACAGTGGCCCCACGACGTAGCGAAGGAGAACGACGATGGCCGGAGGAGTCTCTCTGCATGCGCTCGACGTCACGACGGGCGCGCCGGCGCGCGGCATGCGTGTCGAATTGTGGGCGCTGACGCCGACGCGGCGCCAGGTCGCCACCGGATGGATCGGCCGCGACGGCCAGCTCGAACACGCCTCGGCGCTCGGCCTGGGCATCACGCTGGGCACCTACCAGGCGCTGTTCCACGTCGGCGAGTACCTGCGCGACAAGGGGTTGCAGGCCGGCCCGCTGATGGAAGAGGTGACGGTTCGCTTCCATGTGCGCGACCTGGGTGAGCACCTGCACCTGCCGCTGCGCTTCACGTCCTGGGGGTTCACGCTGTTCGCCAGCGCCGATGTGCGCAGCCACGGGCTGTAGCCCGCGCGACGAGGCGTCACGCCTCGGGGGCGGCGCCGGGCCAGTCGGTCTGCAGCGCCGGATACGCCGATTCGTAGCCGACGGCGGTGAATGCCGAGTCGCCGGCATCGTGCTGCGGCGCGGCCGTTCCGGTTCCCGCGCGGTCTCGTCCGAAATACCAGCGCCGCACGTCCGCGACCCAATCGTTGCCTTCGTCCATGCCTGCACTTCCTCTCGCAGTGCCGGCGCACCTTGCGCCCGCGATGGCGGCATCGTCGAATCAGCGCCATGTCTGCGCTATCGGCCGTCCGCCCGATGCGCTGTAGGGCCCGGCCTACGCCGCCCGAGACATGAGTGACGGAAGCATCCGCGTCGGCATTGGCGGCTGGACCTATGCACCGTGGCGTGGCAGCTTCTACCCGCCGGGGCTGGCTCAGACCGCCGAGCTGGCGCATGCGAGCCGGCAGTTGACGGCGATCGAGATCAACTCGACCTACCACGGCACGCAGCGGCGCTCGAGCTTCGCCAAGTGGTGCGACGCGACGCCCGAGGGCTTCGTGTTCTCGCTCAAGGCGTCGCGCTACGCGACGCAGCGCCGCGTGCTGGCAGAAGCCGGCGAGTCGATCGAGCGCTTCGTCGGCAGCGGCATCGCCGAACTGGGCCCCAAGCTCGGGCCGATCGTCTGGCAACTGCCGCCGACGCATCGCTACGACGCCGATGATCTCGCGGCATTCTTCGGCCTGCTGCCGCGCGACGCCGAAGGCGTACCGCTGCGCCACGCGATCGAAGTGCGGCACGCGAGTTTCGAGACGACCGGCTTCGTCGATCTCGCGCGCCGGCACGGCATCGCCATCGTGTTCACCGACGCGGAGCAGTTCCCGTCGATCGCCGACCTGACGGCCGACTTCGTCTATGCGCGCCTGATGCGTTCGAGCGCCGAGCTGGAACAGGGTTACGCCCCCGAGGCGCTCGACGCGATCGCAGCCACGGCGCGCGCCTGGGCAGCAGGCGCGCAGCCGGTGAACCTCGCCTACGTCGATGCATCGCGCTCGGGGCCGGCACAGCCGCGCGATGCCTACGTCTATTTCATCAACGGCGCGAAGGAGAAGGCGCCCGCCGCTGCAACCGCCCTGCTGCGACGGCTCGGCTGAACCGCGGTGCCGAGGTCAGCGCGGCGGTGGCAGCGGCTCGCCCAGCAAGCGCCGGCCGAGCCAGGCGAGGCCGCGCCCGAGGTCGGGGCGCTCGCCGACGAAGCGCGGCGGCAGCACCGGGCGCAGCGCGCCGTCGCGGTGTTCGGCGACGACGAAGTTGAACGTGTAGTACGGCTCCTGGCCCATGCGCAGGTCGGCCATGCGGACCTGCGCACCCTCCTGCTGCAGCCTGAAGAAGCCGCGGCTGAACCACGCGAGGCGCGCGACGTGCCACTGCTTCCCGACGGCCTTTTCGAGCCCGTTACCGCGCGCGTGCCGCTCGAAGGCGATGTGGGGCCCGCGGTCGAACAGTGAGCGATAGCCCTCGTGGTAGCCGTCCGGCGTCATCGCGACGACGCGCCACAGCAGACTGTTGAACGCCGTAGGCGTGACGAGCACGCGCTCGGCCGCGATGCCCTGCGCGGCGAGCGAGCGCCGTGCGACCGAGTCGACGTGCTGCTGCGCCAGCACGCCCCAGGCGAGATAGGCGCTGCTCACGGCGAGCCCGGCCGTGTTCCAGCGCAATGCCCGCGTTCCAGTGCGAACGCGCAGCGCCGCGATCACGCCCCCCAGCAAAGGCAGCGTGTACAGCGGATCGATGATGAAGACGCTGCCGACGGCGAACGGACGGTCGGAGAACGGCAGCGCGAGCTGCGTGCCGTAGACCGTCATCGTGTCGAGCAGCGCGTGCGTGACGAGCGCGAGCCACACGGCCACGCACCAGCGCAGCCACAGCGCCGACTCGCGGTGCAGGGCGGCGATCGCAGCGGCGATCGGCGGCGCCGCCAGCGTCTGCCAGAACACGGCGTGGCTCTCGGCGCGATGCAGCGTCATGTTGCTGATCGGGTCGCCGTGGTCGATGAACGCGTCGAGATCGGGCAACGTACCGACGATGCCGCCCCACAGCGCGGCCTTCCACAGCGCCGTGCGGCGCCCCATCACGGCGATGCCGACGGCCGAGCCGAGGGCGATCTGCGATAGCGAATCCATGCCGGCGATTGTGCCGGCGTCGGCCTGTCACTACATGCTGCGCCGGTACTGCCCGCCGACCTCGAACAGCGCGTCGGTGATCTGGCCGAGCGAGCAGCAGCGCGTCGCGTCCATCAGCACCTCGAACACGTTGCGGCCTTCGATGACGGTTTCGCGCAGACGCTGCAGCATTGCCGGCGCCTCGTCGGCGTGGCGCGCGCGGAAGTCGGCGAGGCGCTCGAGCTGCGACTGCTTTTCCTCCTCGGTCGAGCGCGCCAGCTCGATCGAAGTCGGCACCGGATCACCGGCCGGGTTGCGGAACGTGTTGACGCCGACGATGGGGTACTCGCCGGTGTGCTTGAGCATCTCGTAGTGCAGGCTCTCTTCCTGGATCTTGCTGCGCTGGTAGCCGGTCTCCATCGCGCCGAGCACGCCGCCGCGCTCGGCGATCTTCTCGAACTCGGC
>Ga0073899_10005636_pt1 | contig 10842 bp, 8 predicted proteins | sample KloWWTmetaKNB5Ph_FD_88975 | JGI IMG/M metagenome (GOLD analysis project Ga0073899, IMG submission 88975) | Active sludge microbial communities from Klosterneuburg, Austria, studying microevolution and ecology of nitrifiers - Klosterneuburg... | ecosystem: Engineered > WWTP > Aerobic digester >...
CTTTTATAGAGACTCGCCCCTGCGTCTTGACGTCTTCAAAGGTCACCCGCGCATTGCCGGACACCACGACCAGCATATCAGAGGCGATCATGCTGCCGCCACGCACGGTGACGACCGCGCCTTCACTCGCCCGAATTCCGATCGGCGCCTGCACGTTGCACTCGGTAAGGATCACCTGGCAGTTCCCCGCGACATCCAGCGCCGGCCCATCTGCGACGCTAAACGTATACCGATCGTAGCGCTCCGTAATCGAACCGTCGCCCAAACATTGCGCGGTGGTGTTGATTCGATCTTCACAAGCCAGCCCGGGAGCGCCGAGGGACACGCACAGGAGCCATCGCCGAGGAAGAGCCATGGTCATGGGTACCATGAGTGCCGCAGTCGCGCTTGGCAGTTTTCACCCGCGGATCTCGCCGCCGGGCCGAGTACGAGGGGGAGCCACCCCTCTACCGATGCGCGCTCCTTCGTGCGCCAGGCGAGCGCCCGCGCGGATCCGGCTTGCGGAGAAAATGTCGGGCGCGTGAATTGATCCGGCGTCGCCCTCTACCTGAGCTTCGAGCCCGCGAGGAAATCAGCGATGTACAGCGAGATCCGAGATCAACTCCGAATGGCCCTCATCCAGCAGGTCGCCCCTGCCTTCCGCAGCGAGGTGCCGCTCGCCCAGCAGCGCCAGGTCCTCGACGCGATGGGCACGGGCGCCGAGCTCCCGGTCGGCCTCGAGGTCCACCCGCGCGAGCTCGCCGGCCTCCCGAGCGAGTGGCTGGTCAACCCCGGCCACAGCACCGAGCACGCCCTCCTCCACATTCACGGCGGCGGCTTCGTGATGGGCTCCTTCGCCTCGCATCGCGCGCTCGTCAGCCGCCTCGCCCTCGCCTGCGGGGTCCAGGCCGTCGTCCCCGAATACCGGCTCGCCCCCGAGCACCCGTTCCCCGCCGCCCTCGACGACGCCGTCGCCGTCTATCACGCCCTCCTCGCCACCGGCCTCGATGCGCGCCGCATCGTCCTCAGCGGCGACTCGGCCGGCGGCGGCCTGGTCCTGAGCACCCTCCTCGCGCTGCGTGACGCCGGCGCCCCGCTGCCGGCGGCGGCCGTCGTCCTCTCGCCCTACACCGACCTGACCTTCAGCGGCGAGTCGATCGAGACCCACGCCGCCGTCGACCCCTGGCTCGACCCCTCGCTACTCGAGCCCTTTGCACGGCACTACGCTGGCGACCGCGACCGCGCGGACCCGCGGATCTCGCCGCTCCTCGGCGACCTCCGCGGCCTCCCGCCCCTGCTCATTCACGTCGGCGATCAGGAGATCCTCCTGTCCGACTCGACGCGCCTCGCCGAGCAGGCCCGGGCCGCCGGCGTCGCGGTCGAGCTCAAGATCTGGCCCGAGGTCTGGCACGTGTTCCAGTTCTTCGCGCCGGCCCTCCCCGACGCCGCCGCGTCCCTCGGTGACATCGGCGCATTCGTCCGCGCCAAGCTCGGCCTCGCCTGACGAGGCGACGCTCCAGGGCCCACGAGCGCTACTGCGTGCGCACGAAGCCGACGCTGTCGGCGAGGTTGGGGACGCAGATCACGCCGGCCACCGGGTCGACCCCGTGGTCGGCCGCCGGCGCGAAGCCGTGGTCGGCCATGAGGTCGAAGAGCACCTCGCTCGCGCCCTCGGCGTCGATCGCAACCAGCCGGCCGAGGCCGTTGTCCGACAGCAGGAAGCGGCCCTGCCACGGCTCGATGCCGTCGAACTTGCCGAGCGTCGCGCCGACCTGCGTGACCGTCTTGGCGGCGACATCGACCGAGAGGAAGGGCCCGAGGTTCGCGGGGTCGAAGTCCACGAGGCTGGCCACGTAGAGGCGGTCGTCGGCGAACAGCAGCCCGTTGGGCCCCTTGAGCGCGGGCGACACCAGCAGCGGCGCCTCGCCGCCGAGCTCGCCGACCTTGAACTGATAGATCGCGTTACCGAAGGTGTCGGTCGCGTAGCCGATCCCCGCGGCCTCGTCGATCGCCGGGTCGTTGAGCAGCACCGCGTCCGGGAATTCGTGGGTCAGCAGGGTCTTGCCGGTGGCGACGTCGATCTCGTGGACCTTCTTGATGTCGTTGACGAACAGCACCCCGTCGGCGATGCGCAGCCCCGCGGGGGTGTCGAAGCCGGAGGCCCACTGCGCGTCGACGATCGCGCCGTCCTTGTCGAGCCGACTGATCCAGCCCTGGCCGTCGGGCGCGGTGAAGTCCATCGACTGCGGCGCGATGTTCGAGACGTACCAGTATTGTGACGCTGGATCCCACAGGCAGCTCTCCGGGACGGCGAAGCCCGACGTCACCGTGAAGGTGTAGCCGGCGCCGCCGGTGGTCCCGGTCGTCGGAGCCTCCGTCGTCGCGGCCTCCGTCGTCGCGGCCTCCGTCGTCGCGGCCTCCGTCGTCGGAGCCTCCGTCGTCGCGGCCTCCGTCGTCGCGGCCTCCGTCGTCGGAGCCTCCGTCGTCGCGGCCTCCGTCGTCCCCGTCTCGGCGCCAGTGCTCGTGCCCGTCGCGGTCGGTTCAACGCCGTCGTCGCCGCAGCCCCCCGCCATCACCGTCGCCACCACCATCAGGATCTGGATCTTGTGTGCCATCGTCATGCTCCGTTCGCCGACGCAGTATCGTCGTGGTCGAGAGCCGCGAATAATGAATAGATCGACGGTGTTCTATGCGGATGGCTCATCGATCGGGCCGCGCGCTGTGCGGGCCCGCGGCGAGCAGCGCCGCGATGCGCTCGCGCAACCATCGGTGCGCGAGATCGTCGCGCCTCGAGGCCGAATAGAGCATCCCGAAGCGGATCTCCGGGAGCTCGATCGGCGGCGGGAAGCTCGAGAGCGGCGAGAAGCGGGCGAACTCGACGGCGACGCTGCGCGGCACCGTGACCAGCAGGTCCGTCCGTGCGGCCACCGCCAAAGCGGTCTGAAACGAGGCCGTGCGCAGGACGACCCGGCGCGTGTGCCCGAGGGCCGCGAGGCAGGTGTCGACCACGCCCCCGGGCAGCCCGCGCGGGGCGACCAGGACGTGCCGCGCCGCGAGGTAGCGGTCGAGGGACAGGCGCGCGGGCGCTCCGGCCGCGGCGGTCACCACCACGAAGGGATCACGGAACAGCGGGCGCAGGAGCAGCCCGCCGCGCTCCTCGAAGAAGCCGCCCAGCGCGAGGTCGGCCTCGCCGCGCTGCATCAGGTCCTCGAGGGCGTCGCCGACCGACATGGTGACGACGTCGACCTCCGGGGCCTCGACCGCGAGCGCCGCCAGCAGCCCGGGCAGCGCGACCAGCTCGGCGTAGTCGGCGGCGAGGATCCTGAAGCTGGCCCGCAAGGTCCGCGGCTCGAACGAGCCGGCCCGCACGAACACCCGCCCGACGGCCGCGAGCGCCTCCGCCAGCGGGGCACGCAGCGCGAGCACGCGCTCGGTCGGGGCCAGCTTGCGGCCGACGCGGACGAACAGCGGGTCGCCAAGGACGTCGCGGAGCCGCCGCAGTGCGTGGCTGACGGCGCTCTGCGTGAGGCCCAGCTCGCGGGCGGCTCGCACCGTGCTGCCGGTCCGCAGCAGGACGTCGAGCACCCGCAGGTGGCTGAGTTCGACGCCCAATGAATGATCGAGGCTCATGGATGACATGAGGAAGATGAGCTGGATGATGCCATGCGAGGCGCGCAAGATGTCGGCGATGTCAACCCAACGGCTCCTCCTCGGACTCCTCCTCGTGGCCGGCGGTGCCGGCTGCCGCACCGCGAGCGCGCCCGCCTCCCCCGACGCCGCGAACGCCCCGCAGCTCGCCGGAGGCTGGCGCAGCGACTGCCTGCCGAGCCCGCAGGCCGACGGCTCGAAGCAGTCGATCCGCCTCGACTTTCAGCTGACCGCGGCGCGCTGGGACCTCGACTATGTCACCCACGGCGATGACGCCTGCGCGGCGCCGCTCGTCACCGTCCACATCGCCGGACCCTACACGCTCGAGCGACCGTCGGCGCAGGTCGACGGCGCCTGGGAGGCGCGCTTCGGCTTCGACGCGAAGACGATCCGCCCCGAGGTCGACGGCCTGCGCGACCACCTCAACTCGCTCGAGGGCTGCGGTGGCGCCGACTTCCAGACCGGCGTCGCCCAGGACGTGTACGCCGCCGGCTGCCCGGCCTTCGGCCAGTACCCGCGCTCGAGCTGCGCGGCCGACTTCGACCTCGTCAAGCTCGACGGCGACGCGCTGCACTTCGGCGCCCGCCCGGCCGACAACAACATGTGCTCCCCCGAGAGGCGCCCGACCGCGCTCAGCCAGGTCGCCAACCGCCGCAGCTGAGCCCGTCGGAAACTTGCGTTGCGCCGCGCTCTTCTGAACACTGCGCACCGGCGCTCCTCCGTCCAAAAGCCCATGACGCACCATGGAACATGGCTCCGCAGCCTGGCGAAGCCTGGCGAGGTCGCCCCCATCGATGGGCTCGTCGCTGTCGCCGGCGCCGCCTGGCCAGCGGATCCTTCGCAGACGCCGATCCTCGAGAAGGCCGCGCTGTACGGGGCCGACTACGTGTTCTTTCGCGCCGCGACCGCGACCCAGCCGGCCACCGCCGAGGCGCTCGTCTACGTCGACGACGAGCACAGCGACGAGGAGTTCGCGGCCCTGCATCGCCGGCTCTGGAGCTGGGGCGTCGTGCCGCTCGTGTACCGCAAGACCCGTGGGCGCGCCGACCTGCTGCGTTGCGCCCACGGGCCCGACTTCGCCGGCCCCGACGGTCGCCTCGAGTACCGCGCTTACCACACCCTCGACCTGCTCGCCGAGCTCGACCACCAGACCGCCAGCGCCCCGTGGTGGGACGTGACCCTGCTGCGCAGCGGCTCGCTGTGGGACGACCCCGAGGTCTGCGAGGACCTGCTGTCCGCCGACAAGGCGGCCCAGCGCGGGCTCGTGCAGGCGATCGAGGCCCGCGACCGCGAGCTCGCCGACGAGCAGGTCCTGCCCGCGCGCCTGCGCCGGCGCCTGCTCGTGCTCTCGCTGCTGATCGCCTACCTCGAGGACCGCGAGGCCCTGGTGCCGGCCGACTTCGCCCGCTGCAAGCCCGGGGCGCGCGACTTCCTGACCGTGCTCGCCGACGGGCCGGGCCTGGTCGCCCTGCTCGCCGAGCTCGAGCACCGCTTCAACGGCGACGTGTTCAGCCTCGGCGAAGACGACCGCCGCAAGGTGCTCGAGACCCCTCACTTGCGGCGCTTCGCCGCGCTCGTCGAGGGCCGCACCGAGCGCTCCGGCCAGCTCTCCATGTGGCGGCTCTACTCGTTTCGCGACCTCCCGGTCGAGCTCATCAGCCACGTCTATCAGCTCTTCGTCAAGGACGACGCGAGCGCCGTCTACACCCCGCCCTTCCTCGTGCGCCTGATGCTCGAGGAGGCGCTCGGCTGGGAGCGGCTCGACGGTATGGCCGAGCGCGGCGAGGCCGTGCTCGACCCGTCCTGCGGCTCCGGCGTGTTCCTCGTCGAGGCCTACAAGCGGATGATCGCCCACTGGCGCTATCGCCACGGCTGGGCGCGCCCCGACGGCGCGACCCTCAAGCGCCTCTTGCAGCGCGTGCACGGCGTCGACCTCAACCCGGACGCCATCGAGCTCGCCGCGTTCAGCCTGTGCCTCGCGCTGTGCGAGGCCCTGGACACCCCGGCGCTGCGCGCCTCGAGCAAGCTGTTCCCCAAGCTGCGCGGCGTCTCGCTGCACGAGTCCTGCTTCTTCGCCGCGCGCACCGGCGGGCTCCTGAGCGCCCCCATCGGCGCAGTCCTCGGCAACCCGCCCTTCGAGTCGCGGCTGGCGACCCCCGGCGCGCAGGCCAGCGGCGAGCGGTTCGCGCGGGCCTACGGACGCCTGCCCGACAAGCAGGTCGCGTACCTGTTCCTGCACGAGAGCCTGGAGCTGCTGCAGCCCGGCGGGGTGCTGTGCCTGCTGCAGCAGTACAACCTGCTCTACAACAAGAACGCCGCCGACCTGCGCCGCATGTTGTTCGAGCGCTGGGCCGTGCGCGAGCTCCTCGACTTCACCTCGATCCGCGGCCTGTTCGCGCGCGGGTCCGCCGACACCAAGGTCATCGCCGTGGTCGCCGAGGCCCAGCCGCCGCGGCCCGGCAGCAAGCTGCTCCACGCGACCTTCCGCCGGACCGGCCGCGTCGTCGCCCAGCGCGGCTTCGACCTGGATTACTACGACCTGCACTGGCTCGCGCAGGAGCAGGCGACCGGCGACACCTCCGTGTGGCGCAGCGACCTGTTCGGCGGCGGCCGCGTCGGCGACTTCGTCGCCCGGCTGCGCTCGATGCGAACCCTCGGTGAGTACGCGAAGAGCCGCGACTGGCACCACGGCGAGGGCTTCATCGCCGGCAAGAGCGGCGGGGCGCCGGCGGCCCATATCATCGGCCAGCGCTTCTTGCCCTCGACCGCGCTGACATCGCAGGGCGCCGACGTGTCGCAGATCACCGTCGTCGAGGACCAGCCGATCGTGCGCCCGCGGACCGCGCGGCTGTTCACGGCGCCGATGTTGCTGATCCGCGAACACATCGACCTCCCGAGCCACATCGTGCGCAAGGGCTACCTGACCTACAGCGACCAGGTCATCGGCTTCTGCGCGCCGCCGTCCGAGGTCGGCAAGCTCGGCCAGGTGAAGGCCTGGCTCGACGCGGAGATCCGGCCGCTGCGCGCCTATATCGCGGCCTCGAGCCCGAAGGTGCAGAAGGCGACCGCCGTGATGCAGGCCGACATCGAGGCCCTGCCCTACCCGCCCTCCGGCGACCTCGAGCTCAGCCCCAATGAGCGGATCATCGCCGACGACATCGTCGACTACTACCGCGACTTCGTCCGCCTCGGCGAGAAGTCGGCGATGCTGCGGCCCTGCGGCGACGCCGAGCTCGCCGGCTTCTGCGAGGTCTACGCCCGCCAGGTCCACGCCGTATACCGCGGCCTGCGCCCGCTCCCCGCGTATCGCTGGCCCGGCGCGGTCTGTCAGCCCTTCGTGTTCGGCGCGGGCGCGGTCGACTGGGCCGGCGCCGAGGCGCTGCGCGAGCGGCTCGGCCGACTGCTCGCGGACCGCCGCGGCGAGACGCTGCACGTCCACCGGGTCGCGCGGATCTTCGACGGCGCGTTCGTCTTCCTGCTCAAGCCCGACCGCCTGCGCTACTGGCTGCGCTCCGCAGCGCTGCGAGACGCCGACGAGACGCTCGCCGAGCTCCACGGGCAGGGGCTGTAGCCATGCTCGCCGACTCCGCCGCACGCTCCGCCGGCCACGGCGCGCTCGCGCCCGGCGTGCACGCCCCCGGCACCCTCCTGCTGCAGCTCGTCGACTTCATCGCCGACAATCTCCCACGCTGGCGCGACCACCCCGATCGCCGGGCCGTGCACTCGGAGCGCGAGCTGACCGACCAGCTCAGCAGCTACCTCAACAGCGCCGCCCGCCGCACGCTCGACCTCGTGCAGTTCCTGACCGAGGTCCCCGACTCCGCCCAGCGCGGCCGCTTCCTCGACATCGCGATCAAGCCTGCGGGCGCGCCGATCTTCGTCACGGGCCGCCGCTACACGCTATTCGACGTGCTGCTGCCGATCGAGTGCAAGCGGCTCCCGACCCCGAAGGGCCGCGACGAGCGCGAGTACGTGATCGGCGACGCGGCGGGCAGCGCCGGCGGGATCCAGCGCTTCAAGCTCGGCGCCCACGGCTCCGCGCACGCGATGGCGGTGATGATCGGGTACATCCAGGAGGGCCAGGCCCCGCAGTGGCTGACGCGCGTCAATCAGTGGATCGCCGAGATCGCCGAGGTCGACGCCCTGTGGGCCGACGAGCGGCTCGTGGCGATGGAGCAGAGCGCGGTCCACCGCCTGCGCTCCCTCCATCGCCGCCAGGCCCGCGGGAGCGCCAGCATCGAGCTGCGCCACCTGTGGATCGCGCTGGCGTCGCCCGAACCGGGCGAATAGCCGCACACATTGCGCCACGAGCATTCGCACCGGCTACACCGGGGCCCGCCCGGGCGACCAGTACGAACGGATCAGCGCCTCGAAGCTCGGGAACAGCTCGATCCCCGTCTCGTGCTCCCAGTTGCACACCGCCCACGGGGCGCCGCCGGGGAGCAGGAACGTGAACTCGTTGCCGTCACCCTCGCCGATGACCAGCGCGTCGCGGAGCAGGTCCACCCCCTGGACCTGCTCGCCGAAGTGCTCCGCCACCCAGGCGACCGAGCGACTGCTCGCGTCGCGACCCCATCGGACCTCCTCGACCGGCAGCAGCTGCGCCAGACCGTTGGGGAACATCACGCAGCCCCACCACCCGTTCGCGGCCGCCAGGAAGCCGCGATAGTCCGCCGGCAGCGCCACGCCGAGCCGCCCCTCCGCCGCCGCGATCGCGGCCTCGCTCGCCCCCGGACGACCGAGCCATCGCTCGGCGAGCACCCGCTCGTAGACCTCCGGGGCCAGACAGAAGTCCGACTCGCCCTGCGCCTCGTCGAGCAATTCGTCATTGAGGGCGCGCAGCAGCTTCTGCCAATTCGTGGGTGTCGCCGGGGCCTTCATGATGTCCGCCATATTACCCGCCCTCTCGTGCGCGTACAGGGCGCCGTGCCCACGTACTCGGACAGCGGGCCCTGCCGTCGCCGCGGCGGGCTCCACAACGGAGGACCGGCGATTCACGCTTGCGCGAGCGGGCTGGATCGCCGCAAAACGGTGCATGCGCAACTTCATGCCCTTGCCCATCGTTCCGCTCCTGCTCCTCGCCGCGGCGTGTGGCGACGACGGCACCCGCGACACCGACTCTGCCAGCGGCACGAGCACCAGCGGCGCGAGCACCATCAGCACCACCAGCACCGCCACGGACAGCGTGCCCACCACGGCCGGCCCCGACGGCAGCGGCAGTGGCACGACCACCGGCGTCAGCGACAGCAACACCGGCGGCACCGGCGGCACCGGCGGCACCGGGACGACGACCACGGGCGGCCCGGTCAGCGGGACGACGACCGACGCGAGCTCGACGGACATCTCGGGGAGCTCGAGCGGAACGACGCAGGCCTGCGTGTGCGCCCCGGGCGAGACCAACGGCTGCGAGGGCGCCGACCTGCTGGTGTGCGCCGAGGACTGCCTCGGCTTCGCGGCCGCGCCCTGTCCGATGGGCCAGCAGTGCAAGGGCGACGCCTGCACGGCGCAGCTCTGCGTCCCGGGCAGCACGGTGTGTGAGAACGACGAGCAGGTCAAGACCTGCAACGGTCAGGGCGAGGCCTACGACCCGCCGGTCAACTGCGCGCCGACCGAGGGCTGCGCCGGCGGCAGCTGCCTGTCGCTGTGCGCCCAGGCCGAGGCGACGCCGAGCTCGATCGGCTGCTCGTTCTTCGCCGAGCGCATGGACAACTACAACAACGAGGCGAACGACTCGCTGATCATCGGCAACACCTCGAAGATCAAGGCGGCGACGGTCCAGCTGTACTTCACGGCGAACGGCCAGAACGTCGAGGCCGCGCAGGGCGCCCCGGTCGTGATCATGCCGGGCAAGACCCAGACCTACACCCTGACCAACATGCCCTTCGCCAAGGCCTCGGGCTACCGCAAGGGCGGCTCCTACCGGATCCAGAGCACCATCCCCGTGGTCGCGTACCAGCACTCGCCGATCGGCGCGCAGGCGACCAACGACGCCTCGATGCTGCTGCCCGAGCACGCGCTCAAGCAGGACTACATCGTCGCCTCGTACCAGGACGGCCTCGACGGGGTCGACCTGCCGAGCTACTTCACCGTCGTGGCCACCGCCGACGGCACCACCGTCAAGTGGACGCCGACCCAGAGCACCAGCGCCGGCAACGGCGTGGCGGCGGTCGCCGCCGGCAAGACCGGCCAGCAGGTGATGAACCGCTTCGACACCCTGCAGCTGCGCGCGCCGGACAACGGCGACCTGTCCGGCAGCTTCGTCACCGCCGACAAGCCGATCTGGGTGGTCGGCGCCAACAACTGCGCCAACGTCCCGTCGAACGAGACCTACTGCGACCACATCGAGGAGCAGCTGCTGCCGCTCGACTATTGGGGCAAGAAGTACGTCGGCGCCCACTCGCCCAAGCGCGGCACCGAGAAGCACTACTGGCGCGTATACGCCGGCGAGGACGCGACCACGATCACGACCGACCCGCCGCAGCAGGGCACGCCCGTCATCCTCAACAAGGGCCAGTGGAAGGAGCTGGTGATCGCCAACAACACCAGCTTCATCTTCGAGTCCGACAAGCCGTTCCTGCCGGTGCAGTACCTCGAGGGCGAGGACGGCGGCGCGGGCACCGGCGACCCGGCGATGTACCAGATGATCCCCGTCGAGCAGTTCCTCGACCGCTACGCCTTCGTCACCGGCACCGGCTACTCCGTCCACTACGCGCAGATCATCCGCGCCAAGGGCGGGGCTGACGTCAAGGTCGACGGCAACGTCGTGGCCGGCTACTACGCGGTCGGCGACTACGAGGTCGCCGACTTCAAGATCTCCGAGGGCGCTCACCTCGCCGAGAGCGACTCGCCCTTCGGCGTCATCAACGTCGGCTACACCGGCGTGACCTCCTACGCCTACCCGGGCGGCCTCAAGCTCGAGGTCATCAACCCGCAGTGACGAGCAGCGACCGACGACGGCTCACCCCGAGCATGGCGTCGGGGTGGCACCACCCGCGCACCTGCCCCGCGCGCGGCGGCGCGACCGGGGCAGGCGCCCGCGGGATCAGCTCGGATTGAGCTGGATCGCGGGACCGTCGGCGGCGACGACCTGCAGCGAGGGGGCGTCCTGGTCGTCGCTGAACGCGAAGACGTGGACCAGGATGCCGAGCCCGGGGGTCAGGGCGGCCCCGGGGATGTTCCACACGGCGTCCGGGGTCTGGTCGTTGTCGATGTCGA
>Ga0073899_10005638_pt1 | contig 10841 bp, 10 predicted proteins | sample KloWWTmetaKNB5Ph_FD_88975 | JGI IMG/M metagenome (GOLD analysis project Ga0073899, IMG submission 88975) | Active sludge microbial communities from Klosterneuburg, Austria, studying microevolution and ecology of nitrifiers - Klosterneuburg... | ecosystem: Engineered > WWTP > Aerobic digester >...
GACCTGTGCTACACCAGCGTGCTCAAGCGCGCCATCCACACCCTGTGGTATGCCCTGGACGAAATGGACCGCACCTGGTTGCCAGTGCAAAAAAGCTGGCGCCTGAACGAGCGCCACTACGGCGCCTTGCAAGGCCTGAACAAGGGCGAAACGGCCCAGAAGTACGGCGACGAGCAGGTGCTGGTGTGGCGCCGCAGCTACGACACCCCGCCCCCCGCCCTCGAAGCAGGCGACCCGCGCTGCGAGCGCAGCGACCGCCGCTACGCAGGCCTGGACGCCGCCCAGGTGCCGCTGACCGAGTGCCTGCAGGACACCGTGGCGCGCGTGCTGCCCTTCTGGAACGACACCATGGCACCGGCCATCCGTTCGGGCCAGCGCATCCTGGTGGCAGCGCATGGCAACTCCATCCGCGCGCTGGTGAAGTACCTCGACAACATCTCCGACAGCGACATCGTGGGCCTGAACATTCCCAACGGCATTCCGCTGGTATACGAGCTCGACGCCGACCTCAAGCCCATCCGCCACTACTATCTGGGCGATGCGGAAGCGGCAGCCAAGGCGGCTGCGGCAGTGGCGTCCCAGGGCAAGGCGTGATGCCGTTGCAATATTGCGCCGATTTGCGTCGAAAATGAAAAAAGAGAGCGCCCACGCGGGAACCCGCGCGGGCCAGGCCCTTCCAAGGTGTATATTGATTCGGCTAAAGGTGTTCGCATGGGCCAGAAACTGAAAATTGCAGGATGGATCTCCGCCGGCGCGCTGGCCGGGGCACTGACCACGGTGTCGCTGCAGACGGTGGCGCGCGGCACCATGTCGCCGCTTCCACTCGAGGAAATACAGCAGCTCTCGGCGGTCTTCGGGCTGGTCAAGACCGATTACGTCGAACCGGTGGACGACAAGAAGCTGATCACCGATGCCATCTCCGGCATGGTCGCCAGCCTCGACCCGCACTCGCAGTATTTCGACAAAAAATCGTTTGCCGAATTCCGCGAGGGCACCTCGGGCAAATTCGTCGGCGTGGGCATCGAGATCACCCAGGAAGACGGCCTCATCAAGGTCGTCTCGCCCATCGAGGGTTCGCCCGCGTTCCGCGCCGGGCTCAAGACCAACGACCTCATCACCAAAATCGACGACACCGCCGTCAAGGGCCTGAGCCTGGGCGATGCCGTCAAGCGCATGCGCGGCGAGCCCGACACCAAGGTCACGCTCACCATCTTCCGCAAGGACGAGAGCCGCACCTTCCCGGTGACCATCACGCGCGAGGAAATCAAGACCCAGTCGGTCAAGGGCAAGATGATCGAGCCCGGCTATGGCTGGATCCGCCTGTCGCAGTTCCAGGAGCGCACGGTGGACGACTTCGTGCGCAAGGCCGAAGAGCTGTACAAACAGGACCCCCAGCTCAAGGGCCTGGTGCTGGACCTGCGCAACGACCCCGGTGGCCTGCTCGATGCGGCTGTTGCCATCTCTGCAGCCTTCCTGCCGCCCGACGTGACCGTCGTTTCCACCAACGGCCAGTTGGCCGAAAGCAAGGCGTCGTTCAAGGCGTCGCCCGATTTCTATGCCCGCCGTGGCAGCGGCGACCCGCTCCGGCGGCTGCCCGCAGCCCTGAAAACGGTGCCGCTGGTGGTGCTGGTGAACGAGGGCTCGGCCTCGGCCAGCGAAATCGTGGCCGGTGCATTGCAGGACCACAAGCGTGCCACCATCATGGGCAGCCAGACGTTTGGCAAGGGTTCGGTGCAAACGGTGCGCCCGCTGGGCCCAGACACCGGCATCAAGCTGACCACGGCGCGCTACTACACGCCCAGCGGCAAGTCCATCCAGGCGCGCGGCATCGTGCCCGACGTGATGGTGGACGAAACCGCCGAGGGCAGCCCCTATGCCGCCCTGCGCATGCGCGAGGCGGACCTCGAAAAGCACCTGGGCAATGGCCAGACCGAGGAAAAGAAAGACCCGGAACGCGAGAAGGCCCGTGAGGAAGCTCGCAAGCGCCTCGAAGAAGAATCCAAGAAGCCTGCCGCGGACCGCAAGCTGCCCGAGTTCGGTACCGACAAGGACTTCCAGCTCGCCCAGGCCCTGAACCACCTGCGCGGCAAGCCCGTGCTGGTGAGCAAGACCCAGACCGAGCGCAAGGAAGAGAAGAAGGAGCAGTAAGCCTCTGCCGCCTTCGTCCACCGGGGCCGGTTGCACACCGGCCCTTTTTTTACGCACCCCATGACAGACGACCAGCTCCTGCGCTATTCCCGCCACATCCTGCTCGACGAGGTCGGCATTGAGGGGCAGGAGCGCATTCTGGCGGCGCACGCACTGGTCATTGGCGCAGGGGGCCTGGGTTCGCCCGTGGCGCTGTACCTGGGCTCTGCCGGCGTGGGGCGCCTCACGCTGGTGGACCACGACGTGGTGGACCTGACCAACCTGCAGCGCCAGATTGCCCACACCCAGGACCGCGTGGGCCAGACCAAGGTGGCGTCGGCGGCCCAGGCGGTGCACGCCATCAACCCCGGGGTGCAGGTCACCCCCATCGCGCAACGGGCCGACGCCGCACTGCTCGATCGCCTGGTGCAGGACGCCACCGTGGTGCTCGACTGCAGCGACAACTACACCACGCGCCAGGCGGTCAATGCCGCCTGTGTGCACCACGGCAAGCCGCTGGTGGCGGGCGCGGTGATCCGCTTTGACGCCCAGATCACCGTGGTGGACCCGCGCGACGCACAGGCCCCCTGCTACGCCTGCATTTTTGACCCGAAGGCCCACTTCGACGAGGTGGCCTGTTCCACCATGGGCGTGTTCGCGCCGCTGGTGGGGGTGGTGGGGGCCTTGCAGACGGCCGAGGCGCTCAAGCTGGTGGTGGGCGTGGGCCCGTCGCTGGCGGGCCGCCTGCTGATGCTCGATGGTCGCAGCATGGAATGGAGCAGCCTGCGCACCGCACGCAACCCGGCCTGTCCGGTGTGCGGGCGCGCGCACGAGCCGCGCGGCGGGTAGGAATCGGCCTACGGCCAGCGGCCCCCCCCGCTGGCACAATTTTTGGCAGCGCCCGGCTACAGTGGAACTCCAGCCGCCAAAGACCGTGCAACGGACCCGATCGTGAAACTCAGGACCTTCATCGTTGAAGACAACGCCACCATCCGGGAGAACCTGGTTGGCACGCTTGAAGAGCTGGCCTCCATCGTTTCCGTCGGCGTTGCCGACACCGAGGACGATGGCAAAGGCTGGCTCGCCAACCACCCTGCCCAGTGGGACCTGGCCATTGTCGACTTGTTCCTGCGCCAGGGCAGCGGTCTGGGCGTGCTTGCGGCCTGCCGCAGCCGGCTGCCACACCAGCGCGTGCTCGTACTGAGCAACTACGCCACCCCGGACGTGCGCATGCGCTGCGCCCAGCTGGGCGTGGATGCGGTGTTCGACAAGTCCAATGAGATCGACGCGCTGGTGGACTACTGCATTGACCTGGGCAAATCCTTGCCCGAAGCCCCTGCGCATTGACGTTCAGCACGGCAACGCGCCCCAACACTGTTGAACGACCGGCGGCAAATCCGCATCAGTCGATCAGCCGGTTCTTCAGGGCGTAGTAGGTCAGGTCGCTGTTGGACGACAGCCCCATCTTTTCCATCAACCGCGTACGGTAGGTGCTCACGGTCTTGACGCTCAGTGACAGCGACCTGGCAATGTCTCCGGCCGTTTCCCCACGGGCCAGCTTGAGGAATACCTGAAACTCGCGCTCCGAGAGCTGCTCGTGCGGGGCAGCGTCGTCCTTGCGGTTCAGCTGCTGCGCCAGCAGGTCGGCCACGGCCGGGGTTACATAGCGCCGGCCCATGGCGATGGTACGGATGGCTTCCAGGATCTCGGCGGGATCGCACTCCTTGTTCAGGTAACCGCTGGCGCCCTGGCGGATCATGCTGATGGCGTAATGCTCCTCGGGATAGCCGCTCAGGATGAGAATACCCATGCGGGGCGCCTTGGCACGCAGCATGGCCAGCGCGTCCAGGCCGCTCTGCCCGGGCATGGCCAGGTCCATGACGAGCACATGAACCTCGGCATTGCGAACCAGGTCGATTGCTTCGCGCCCGTTGGCCGCCTCGCCCACCACACGCAGGTCCACATGCTCGGACAGGTACTGGCGAAGCCCCGAGCGCACAATGGCATGGTCATCCACAATACCGACATTGATCATTGGGCGATGTCTCCGCGAGCAAAACGGGTTGTCCTGGGGCACTGGGGAAAGAAATCCGATCCCCCGCGCAGCGGCCCCGCAAGGCCCGCAGGGCGCGGGAGGGCCTCATTATCCCGACTTGCGGTTTCCGCGCTGAACGACCAGGAATTCCATGCGCTGGCCCTCTTTCCGAAAAATTGCCATCAGCCTTCCGCTGGCACTGCTGGCTGCTGTGGCGCTGATCGCCATCAACGAAGCCGGCTACCAGCGCTCGCATGCGGCCTTGCAGGAGCTCAACCACACGCAGTCGGCACGCGACTCGGTCAACCGCCTGTTACAGAACATGCTCGATGCCGAGACCGGCCTGCGCGGTTACCTGCTCACGGGCGACGAGCGTTATCTGGAGCCGTACGAAAACGGCATTTCCACCATCCAGGCCAACCTCGACGAGTTGCGCAGACTGTTCTCGGGCTCTGCACAGGACCAGAGCGACTACCTCCAGTTGTCGCAGCAGGTCTCGCGCAAGCTCTCGGAAATGGACCTTAGCCTGAGCCTGCGCCGCAAGGGGCAGGAAGACGCCTGGAAGTTCGTTTTGACCACGGACGTGGGCAAAAAGAACATGGACGCCATCCGCACCCAGGCGCGTGCGCTGATCGAACGCAGCTCCACCCAGGTGCGCAGCAGCCAGGCCGACATCGGACAGTCACTGTGGCTGTCGCGCCTGGGCATTGCCCTGGTCACGGCCATTGGCCTGCTGGCCTTCTACCTGTACCTGCGCCAGACCCGCGCACTGCAACGCGCCACCGAACGCGAGCAGGTGGTTCTGGAGCAAGAGCGCGCCCGGCTCGAGCTGCTGGTGCGCGAACGCACCGCGTCGCTGTCGGAACTGGCCAACCACCTGCAGCAGGTGCGCGAAGACGAACGCGGCCACCTGGCACGCGAACTGCACGACGAACTCGGCGCCCTGCTGACCGCTGCCAAGCTGGATGTGGCACGGCTCAAGTCGCGCATCGCCTCCGAGGCGCCCGAGGTGGCCGAGCGCATCGGCCACCTCAACCAGACGCTCAACGGCGTGATTGCGCTCAAGCGTCGCATCATTGAAGACCTGCGCCCGTCCTCGCTTTCCAACCTGGGGCTTTCGGCGGCCCTTGAAATTCTGGCGCGCGAATTCTCCGAACGCGCCGGTATCAACGTTCAGACCAGCCTGGAGGCCGTGGACCTGCCCGAGGCCACCCAGCTGACGGTGTACCGCATGGTGCAGGAGTCGCTCACCAACATCGGCAAATACGCAGCGGCGCGCCAGGTACTGATCACCGTGCACCTGCACCCCAACCATGTGGCGGTGCAGATCCGCGACGATGGCGCAGGCTTTGACACCTCCCGCCCAGCGCGCGCGGGGCATGGCCTTGCGGGCATGCGCCAGCGCGTGGAGGCAGCGGGCGGGCGCCTGAGCGTGCAGTCCAGCCCGGGTTCCGGCACCGTGGTATCGGCCAGCCTGCCCTTGCGGCCCACAGCCACGGCAGCGGCGTAGTCCGCTTCCTACGGGACGGGGCGCCCACCGCTGGCAAGGGCGCAGCAGCAGGGCGCCTATAGTGCGTCCACCATCGCAATCAGAAAAGGAACCGTATGCACATGCTTCGAGCCCTCGCCTTCGCCGCCCTCGCAGGCGCCACCCTTGTGTCCACTGGCTGCTCGGTGGCGCGCAACCAGCAGACCGTGGGTGCCTACGTGGACGACGCTGCCATCACCACCGCCGTGAAGACCCGGATGGCCGAAGACAAGACCGTCTCTGCCACCGCCATCAGCGTGGAGACACTCAACGGAACCGTGCAACTGTCGGGTTTTGCCAAGTCGCCGCAGGAGCGCGACCGCGCCGAGTCCATTGCCCGCACCACCCGCCATGTGCGCGAGGTGCGCAACAGCATCGTGGTGCGCCCCTGAAGATCAGCGCCCCACCCGTTGCTCCGACCCGCCAGCGTGCGGGGCGTTGAAACATTGCCGTTAAGCTCTGCACATGCGGGTCTACAACTGCGGCCATTGTGGTCACCTCGTCTTTTTTGACAGCGTGCAGTGCATGCACTGTGGCAGCAAGCTCGCCTTTCTGCCCGACCGGCTCACGCTGGGCGCGCTGGCCCCCGCCCCCGAGGCGGGCGCCGGGCTGTGGCGCCCGCAGGGCCCTGGTGCCGCGCACAGCCTTTACCGGCCTTGCTACAACCACACCACCTGGGGCGCCTGCAACTTTGCGGTACCGGCCAGCAGCCCGCATTTGCTGTGCGTTTCCTGCCGCCAGACGCAGCGGCTGCCCGACCTCTCTGCCCCCCTCAACCGCCTGCGCTGGATCCGGATCGAAGCCGCCAAACGGCAGCTTTTCTACACCCTGGCCAGGCTCGGCCTGCAGTCGACCGACGAAAAAACCCCGCCCGAGGAAGGCCCCGCCTACGCCTTTCTGGCCGACCTGGTCGGCGCGCCCACCATCGTCACCGGCCACCACAGCGGCACCATCACGCTCAACGTGGCCGAGGCCGACGATGACGAGCGCGCCCGCCTGCGCGTGGCCCTGCACGAGCCCTACCGCACCCTGATTGGCCACCTGCGCCACGAATCAGGCCATTTTTACTGGGACCGGCTGGTGCGCGATACCGAGCGGCTGGAGCCTTTTCGCGCCCTGTTTGGCGACGAGCGGCAGGATTACGCGGCAGCCCTGCAGGCGCACTATGCACAGCCGCCGCGCGCCGACTGGAGCACGCTGCACGTGAGCGCCTACGCTGCAACCCACCCCTGGGAGGATTGGGCTGAAACCTGGGCGCACTACCTTCACATGGTGGACCTGCTGGAAACCGCGGCGGCGTATGCCACCGGGCTGTGCGTGCCCGAAACCGGCGCCAGCACGGCTCCCCGCGAGCATGTGGCAGACCCCTTTGCCGCGCCTGCGCCCGGGTTTGACACCATGGTGCGCCAGTGGGTGCCGCTGACCCTGCTGCTCAACAGCCTGAACCGCAGCCTGGGCCAGCAGGACGCCTACCCGTTTGCCCTCTCACCGGGCGCGCTGCGCAAACTGCGCTTTGTGCACGACACCGTGGTCCAGGCCACTGCGGACTGAAACGGCTCAGCGCCCCAGCTTGCGCATCAAACGCTCGTGCACCACGGGGGAGACGAACTGCGTCACGTCGCCGCCCAGCGTGGCAATCTCGCGCACCAGCGTGCTGCTGATGAACTGGTACTGGCTGCTGGGCGTGAGGAACACCGTCTCGATGCGCGGCATCAGCGCGCGGTTCATGCCCGCGAGCTGGAATTCGTAGTCGAAGTCGGTGCCCGAACGCAGGCCACGCACCATGGCCGTGCCACCGCGCGCGGCAGTGAACTCGGTCACCAGGCCCTCGAAAGGTTCCACGCTCACCTGCGGGCAGTCGCGCAGCGCCTCGCGGGCCATGTCCATGCGCTCGTCCAGGGTGAACAGGGTTTTCTTGTGGTGGGCGATGGCCACGGCCACGATCACCCGGTCGAACAGGCGCGCCGTGCGGCGCACCAGGTCTTCATGGCCCAGCGTGATCGGATCGAAGGTTCCGGGGTAGACGGCAAGCACGTTCTGGGTCATGGACGGATTCCTGTGGAACAAAAAATAATGCAAAAATCGGCTATAACGCCCTGTCAATAAGCGCCAACAGCTATTGAATCAATAGCAATTCAAACCAGCAGCTGCAGCAGGTGCGCATGCACCGCGCCGGCCTTCAGGTGGCGATGCGGCGCCAGGCCCAGCGGCGCCAGCGCCTCGGCATTCCACTGCGTGGGCGCCTCCAGATAGACAAAGCCCTTGGGTGCCAGCGCACGGGCCGCGGCCTGCAGCGCGGGCTGGAACAGCGGGCTTTCGAACGGCGGGTCGAGAAAGATCAGGTCCTGGCTGGCCGGTGCGCACTGCTGCAGCGCCGCCATGCCGTCGCCCCGCCGCACCTGCACGCTGCTCGCCTGCAGGCGCTGGCACAACTGGCCCAGCCATGCGACCAGGCCCGCATCCTGCTCCACCAGCTGCACGGCGGCCGCGCCGCGCGAGGCCGCCTCCAGGCCCAGCGCGCCGGTGCCGGCGAAGGCATCCAGGCAGCGCCAGCCGGTCAGGTCCTGGCCCAGCCAGTTGAACAGCGTTTCGCGCACGCGGTCGGGCGTGGGGCGCAGTCCAGGCAGTTGCGGCACGCTCAATCGTGTGCGCTTCCATTGGCCGCCAATGATGCGCACCTCGCCAGTGCCCTGCGGCGCCGGCGGCTTTTTGGCTGTCTTGGGGGCCGCAGTTGCAGCGACCGCAGGCGGTTGACGCATGGCGGCGGCCGCCTGTGCGGGCGTGAGGCGCCGACTCATGGCTGCGCCCCCAGCACCACGGTGACCATGCGCTCGGGCTGGAGCTTGCGCGCCATCGCGGCCTTGATGTCGGCCACGGTCAAGGCCTCCACGCGGCGCGTCCAGCCGTCGAGGTAGTCCAGCGGCAGGCCGTAGGTGGCGATGTTGACCACGTTGGCCAGGAGCTTGCGGTTGCTGTCGATGCGCAGCGCAAAGCCGCCCACGAGGTTGTCTTTGGCGGCGCGCAGTTCTTCTTCGGTAGGCCCGTCGGCCACAAAGCGCGCCAGCACTTCGCGCGCCACCTGCACGGCCTGGGCGGCCTGGTCGGGCCGGGTCTGCAGCCCAATGCTGAACGCGCCCGCATGCAGGCCGGGCGCAAAGCTGCTGTAAACGCTGTAGCTCAGGCCGCGCTTTTCACGCACCTCTTCGGTCAGGCGCGAGACGAAGCCCCCGCCGCCCAGAACGTGGTTGCCCACCAGCAGCGCGAGGAAGTCGGCGTCATTGCGCGCAAAACCCGGCTGGCCAAGGAGCACGTGCGCCTGTGCCGAGGCGAAAGCGATGTCTTTTTGCGCTGCCGCCTTGAGCGGCTCCACCTCGGGCACGGCGGGCAGGCTGGCGCAGGGGCTGGACGCGGGCAGGCGTGCCAGCAGCGCCGCAACCAGCAGCCGCGCCTGTGCCCGCTCCACCGCACCCACAATGTGCACGCGGGCACGGCAGGCGTCGAGGTGCTGCGCATGGAAGCGCTGCAGGTCCGTCACCGGGATGCGTTTGAGCGTCTCTTCGGTGGCGCGCTGGCCATAGGGGTGGTTGCCATACACGGCCGCCGCAAAGGCCTTGCCCGCCACGGTGCCGGGGCGCGTGTCGGACTCGCGGATGGCGGCGCTCCAGCGCGCGCGCTCGCGCTCCCACACCTCGGGCGGCCAGGCGGGCTCGGCCATCTGGCGCGCCGCCAGGTGCACGGCCTTGTCGAGCAGGGCAGGATCGGTGAGCGAGCGCAGCGAAAAACTCAGCGCATCGTTGCCGGCCGAGGCCTCGAACTGCGCGCCCAGGTCGGCCCAGGCCTCGCCCAGGCCATTTTCGTCGAGCGCCGCGGAGCCGCGCCCGGCGCGCACGCCCTTGGACAACATGCCCGCCATGGCGCGTGCCAGGCCCGCCTGGTCCTTCGGGTCGCGGCGGCTGCCGGCGTCAAAGTCGATCTGCACATCGACCATGGGAATGCCGGGGCTCTCGACCAGCCAGACCCGAGCGCCGCTGGGTTCCTGCCAATGCTGGATAGGCAGCAACGCCCAGGCATTTTGAGCATAAAAAACCATTCCAGCGCTTATAAATAAAGCGCGAACAGCTATCATTTTAATAGTATTCATGGGGTATCCTGCGGGGCCCGGGGCCCTCAATGGCGGGGTGCGGCAGCACCCTGGGCAGCGGCGGGGCGCGCAGCGCCTGCCACGGGCGGCTGGGGCAGCAAGGTGGCCACGGTGAGCTGGTCGTCGCCAAAGTAGCGCTGCGCCACCGACTGCACCTGCTGCTGCGTCACCGTGCGCAACTGCGCAAGGATGCGGTCCTCGGCGTCCAGCGGCAAGCCCTGCACCCAGTGGTTGCCCAGCTCGTTGGCCTGGTTGAACACCGAGTCGCGCCCGTACACCTTGCTGGCAATCCACTGGGTCTTGACGCGCTCAAGCTCGGCCGCCCCCACGCCCTCGCGGGCAATGCGTGCCACCTCGGCGCGCAAAGCGTCTTCCACCTGCTGCGCGGTCTTGCCCTGCGCGGGCACGCCGGTCAGCACAAACTGCGCCGGGCCCCGCCCGACCACCGATGCGCCACTTTCGGCGGTATCGGCCACGCGCTGCGGCCCCTGGGTGAGCGCACGCTCCAGGCGCGCGCCGTCGTAGCCGCTGAGCAGCGCCGAGAGCACCACCAGCGCCAGCGCATCGCGGTCATCGCCCGACACCGCATCGGCCGACGCCAGGCGCGGCACCCGGAAGGCCAGCGCCACATAGCCCTGTTCGGCGGGCGCCTTGACGGCCAAACGCCGCAGGCCACGCTGCGGTGGCTCGGTGCGGGGTTTGCGCTCGGGCAGGGCGCGTGCGGGGATGCTGCCGTAGTACTTTTCGGCCAGCGCCCGCACCTGCGGCACATCCACGTCGCCCGCGACCACCACGGCCGCATTGCCGGGCACATACCACCGGTGGTGGAACAGGCGCACGTCCTCGGGCGTCATGGCGTCGAGGTCGCTCATCCAGCCCACAATGGGGCGGCGGTAGGGCGAAGCGGTGAAGGCGGTGGCGCTGAGTTGCTCCCACAGCAGGGCGCGCGGCTGGTCTTCGGTGCGCAGGCGGCGCTCTTCCTTGACCACCTCGATCTCCTTGCGGAACTC
>Ga0073899_10005639_pt1 | contig 10841 bp, 8 predicted proteins | sample KloWWTmetaKNB5Ph_FD_88975 | JGI IMG/M metagenome (GOLD analysis project Ga0073899, IMG submission 88975) | Active sludge microbial communities from Klosterneuburg, Austria, studying microevolution and ecology of nitrifiers - Klosterneuburg... | ecosystem: Engineered > WWTP > Aerobic digester >...
GAAACTCACCGTGATGGATCTGCTCCGTCTCGGCTTGTCCGGTCGAAAAAAGGAAATCGCAGCCGCTCTCGGCATTGCCGGCTTGCTCGGCGTACTGGGCCTGCTCACTCCGATCGCCATCGGGTATTTGTTCGACCGGGTGATCCCGGAGGCGGACCGCACCCAACTGCTGGAACTGACCGCGGCACTCATCGGTGCTGCGCTGGCAACGGCTTGTTTCGCCCTCGTAAGGTCTGAAACCCTGCTGAGGCTTGAAGGGCGCGTCGAGGCAACCATCCAGGCAGCGGTGTGGGACCGGGTGCTCAATCTGCCGGTAGGGTTCTTTCGCCGCTACTCAGCCGGCGATCTCGCCCAGCGGGGAAACGCGGTCAACGAAATCCACCAGCAACTTTCCGGGAACACGCTTGCCGGGCTGCTCACCGCCCTGTTTTCCTTTCTCAATCTGGGATTGTTGTTCGTCTATTCGCCCACGCTCGCATTGCTGGCGCTGGCGATGGTGCTGGTGGCGGTGTCCTTCAACACCGTGGCGGCGATGGTGACACTCCATCGTGATCGACAACTGGCGGAAATCAACGGGAAGCTCAGTGGCCTCGTTCTGCAGTATCTCGGCGGAATAGCCAAGCTCCGGGTGGCCTCGGCGGAAGCACGCGCGTTCGCGCGCTGGGCAGAACGCTTCACCGAAGCCCGCGGGCTGATCCTGGCCACGCGGCGAGTACAGAATTACACGGATCTTTTTCAATCGACTTTCGCTGTCCTTGCTACATCGGTGCTGTTCTACGTGGTCGGAACCCGCCTGTTGCATTCGCCATCGGCTTCCACCGGCAGCGGGCTGACGACCGGATCCTTCGTTGCGTTCACCGGAGCCTTTGCAGCTTTTTTCATCAACTTCATCGAATTCGGCAATACCTTGCTGGAACTGCTGCGCATCGTGCCTCAGGTGGAGCGGGCAAAGCCCCTTCTAGAGACTTTGCCGGAAGTGGACCCGTTACGCGCTCACCCGGGCGAACAGCAAGGAGATATCGAAGTATCGAACGTGGTTTTTCGCTACCAGGCAGATGGCCCGGCGATCCTCGACAATGTGTCATTCCGTGCGCGTCCAGGAGAATTTATCGCCTTCGTCGGCCAGTCCGGCTCGGGAAAATCGACCCTGATTCGCATCCTGCTTGGCTTCGAGAAACCCGAAGCCGGCTCGGTCTATTACGATCACAAGGATCTTTCCGATATCGATCTGCCGATGTTGCGCCGACAATTGGGCGTTGTCCTGCAATCGGGACAACTCATGCCGGGCGACATCTATTCGAATATCGTCGGAGCCCACCAACTGACTTTGGACGATGCCTGGGAGGCGGCGCAGATGTGCGGGCTCGACGCGGACATCGAAGCCATGCCGATGGGCATGCACACGGTGCTCGGCGAAGGGGCCACCACCCTTTCCGGTGGCCAGCGTCAGCGGATACTGATTGCGCGAGCCATCGTACGACGACCGCGAATACTCATATTCGACGAGGCTACCAGCGCCCTGGACAACCAGACGCAGGCGCTGGTGAGCCGCTCGATCGAACGGCTGAAAGCGACGCGGATCGTCATCGCCCACCGCTTGAGCACTATTCAGCAGGCTGACAGGATTTTTGTCATGCAACAGGGGAAAGTCGTCCAGGAAGGCGCCTATAGCGAGCTGATGAGCCAACCGGGGCTTTTCCTGGAACTTGCACGCCGCCAATTGGTTTGAAACGTGTCATGCAGGAATAATGCACATGTCACGCAGTAGTCATGGCGGCAATGGATCATTCGGTCACCGGGCGTAATCAACAAGTGGGGGCCTCGCCGGTGCAGACAGGGTCTCTGGCCCAAGGGTCCTCGACTACCACTTCTGGAGCGGAAAATCATGACCAACAAGGTTGATGTCGAACGTGCAATGAAGGATCCGGAGTATCTGATGAGTCTTACTCAGGAACAACTGGCATCCGTGCCATGGAATCCCGAGGACGAACAGCGGATGACCGAGGAGCAGCTGGACAAGGTCGTAGGCGGAATGATGGCCGCAGGAGGTGATTGTTCCTGCAAAAAGACTGGCGGATCCTGCCTTGCCAGCGTACGGAGCGTGAGGGCGCCCACTGCGTGTTGATGAGCGTCCGCACAAAAAGCGGCGCTGCAACAGAGAAAGCACTCAATCTGAAGCGTAGGCGTGTGAGTGCGCACGTTTCATCGAATCCGCCGCTTCCAGGCCCGGGCGGACGAAGAATGGATCGGAAGGGCCTAGTCAATTCCTAGAGGACATCAATATGACAGAAAAAGCAAAATCCGGAGAGCCGGAAAATATCGTCTACGTCAAAAGCGGCGAGGACGAATTTACTGATGAAGAACTTCAGAATGTTTCTGGAGGAGCGAGGCCGAAATCCAAGACAATTAGAGATATTGACAAAGGTGGTGGAGGTAGACCAGACACCGATGTAGGGTTCTGATTTGCTTCATGGTGTGAAATGAAAGCCCTTGTCTCGGAGACAAGGGCTTTCACTGCTGTTGGGCCTTGCCGAATGAATATGCTCGAGATTTGTGTTTGCCCGCGCTCCAGGTTTCGAAATGCACAGGCTAGTGCGTTTCTATTTCAGTACTCGTGATCATAATCGCCTCCGAGGCTGATGATCCGACAGGCCAGGCAATACTGGCTGCATTGGGGCGTTACGGACAGCCTTGCGCCCTGCTTGATACTTCGTTCTTCCCGCAACGTGATCGCATCGTCTACAAAACGTCCGATAGCGGACATTTGACCCGCTCCTATTGGCTTGCCGATGAGGAGATTCATCTGGACGCCGTCAGCGCGCTGCTATGGCGGCGGCCGGCCTTGCCCAAAGCGTCCCCATCGATATCCAATGAACAGGTCAGGGGCTATATAGATGCAAGCGCGGCCGAGATCCTTTCTGGTTTGTTTGAAGACTTGAACTGCTTGCAGGTACCCGCTAGCCGGCAAGTACTCAAAACAGCTCACGCCAAGCTTCCTCAGTTTGGTCTGGCTGCACGCACCGGTTTTGACCTTCCCGACACTCTCATCACAAACAGTCCGCAAGAGTTCCTCGACTTCTACCGCAAGCATAACGGCAAAATCATCACGAAGCCGGCTGCGGTAACGGTAGATTCGCCGGCTAAAGGTTTGATGACTGGATATGCACGTCCGGTGCGACCAAGTGATCTCGTTCATTTCCAGGATTTGCAGTTGTGCCCACTGATCGTGCAGGTCTATGTAGAGAAGGCCGTCGAATTGAGGGTCACGGTGGTGGGCTCAGACGTGTTCGCAGCAGAAATTCATTCCCAGGCGACGCAAAGGACAAAAATTGATTGGCGTCGCTACGACGAAGGAAATACCCCTCACTTCGAGCACACGCTTCCGGACAAGGTGTCGAAACTCTGTTTGGCAATGACTCACTCTCTTGGACTGGTCTATTCAGCCATCGATCTCATACTCACCCCTGACGGACGCTATATTTTTCTCGAACTCAATCCTAACGGCCAGTATCAGTGGATCGAACATCTCACGGGGTTGCCAATTACCGACAGGATTGCCAGACTTTTGATCGACCACAGATAACCACTGATAATTTCAGGTTGAGCAATGCCAAATATTCTTCCTCCCATTTTGTCTTCAGAACAGTGTGCCGCGCTATTTGCGCTCTCGTCCGCGCTTAACGCGCAGCAGCTTGATCGAGCTTCGGCGTGGTCACTCGTCGAGCAAGCGCAATTGTTGATTCCGCAAGGGAAATTGGACCTTGTTTGGGAAATGGAGAATCTCGGTCCTCTCATGACGTATTCGCTCATCCTCAGCCTGGAGCAGGAGGTCTACTCGATCAATAGCAGCAGTCGCAATGTGTTGCCATGGCCGTTGCGTGGATCTGTTCAGGCCGACTCGGATGTGCTCCTGCGCGTCGACGGCTACTCCCTCTCCATAGCGCAAGTCATACGGCTCCTCGATCCTATCTGGAACAGCGCTGAACTAATGACCCGCATCATCGATACGGCCTTGCTTTCCAGGGAGTTTGAACGCAGGCCCGTCAGCATCCCAGATGAAGACATCGATTCTGCGATGCAACGTTTTTTCAAGACACGGTCCGGAACGGATGCCAAAGCCGAGGATACCTGGCTGCAAAAGAACGGACTGTCGCGTGGGCGGCTGCGCGGGATGCTTCACGATGTACTGGCGCAACGCAGGATTGAACGCATGTTGATCCAGACGGATTTTGAGGCGCAATTCCGGGAGCAACGGAACAACTATCTTGGTATGCGCGTAGCCCAATTGCGCGTACCGAGTGATATTCGAGCTGAAATCGAGGCTGTACTGAAGATGAATACGTGCAGCGGCCTGCTTGCTTTGGGAAAGCACATGACCTGGAGCATGGGAAGCGAAGACGCTTCGCGCATTGAATTCGTCGAGCTGTTTGCTTACGAACTGGCTGAGCGTTCCAGACAAACTTTTGGGCTGCCCGTTGGCGCCGTATGTCTGGTGGAAATGGCAGACGGAGACGCGCGGATAATCGAAATCTGCGGGTACGAGACCGATGTTTCCGAACATACGCTGCAAAGACGAATTGAACGAAAGCTAATTCGAGAGTGGTGCGAAAAACAACGGAAAAGCGCGCATATCGAGTGGCACTGGGGGCGTACTGACGCCCAGCATGTGTCTTGAACGCAATCCGCCTGATGACATCCAGCCGCATGCAACGGTCTGAAGACCTTTTGTTGTCATGCCGGTGCACGAAATTCCCGGCCTTCGATCTCGCACTTTATCAATTCGAGGTGAGCGTATAACAACCTTTCCAATTCCTGATTTCCCTGCGCAGTGGTTTCTCGCGCTGGACTTCGATGCGCGCGTTTCGGCCGATGCACGTCCTGCCGGATTTTCTACCGACGGTGATCGGGCCCGCGCCGAGCGTCGCCTTGCGCAGTGGGCCCGTCACCCGCTGTATCTTCGAGAGCCGGACGCGTTCCACAGGCGGCTCGCAGCCGATGGCCTGGATATGCAATCTGTTCTGCCCCTATTGGGGGAGAACGCCGCGTCGCTGGCGGCAAGAATCGGCAGTCTTCCTGACGATCTCAGTCAGACCGCTTCCTTGCTTTGTCGGGAGCCGGACCGGACGGCGATGGACCGTGCCGAGCGGGTGATCGCTGCCGTGGCGACCGATCCGACTTCGAACGCAGCGCTGCGGTTGGTGCTGCCTTTCCTCGCGCACGCCCTGCAAAGCCTGGAACAAGGCCTTTCCCCTTTGTTGGCCAAAGCCCCCTTCCAGGTCGAAGCCGCCAGCATGCTTTGGGCAAGGCGGCTGCCCTCCCTCCTCACTCCCTTGTTTCTGCGCACGCTGGCGCTGGAGGTCAACATCGCCCGAATGAAGGGGGCGTTGTGCGGTGAAACTCCCGAGGCGAGATTTTCCGATTTCGTCAATCAGCTTTGTCAGCCTGAACGGCGACATGCTTTCTTTTGCGAGTACTGCGTCCTCGCCCGCCAGGTGAACAGAAGCCTTGCTCACTGGGTGGATTTCGGGATCGAAGTTTTCTCTCGTCTGAGCGAAGACTGGCCGGAAATCTGCCGCATGTTCTTCCCCGTCAAATCTCCCGGCGCCCTGCTGGCTATGGAGGGTAGCGCCGGCGATGGCCACCGTCACGGACGGAGCGTTTTGAAACTGGTGTTCGACGGTGGCGAGAAACTCATCTACAAACCCCGCTCCTTATCCCTCGACGACCATTTCCAGTCGTTGTTAGTCTGGTTCAATGATCGGCTCGGGGACGCGCCGGGGCTGCCGCCCTTTCGCACGCTCCGTGTTCTCGACCGTGGGAACTGGGGCTGGTGCGAGTTCATCGAGACACGCAGTTGCGCATCGCAGGATGAAGTACAACGCTTTTTCTTGCGGCAGGGCGGCTTCCTTGGGCTGCTCTACGCCCTCCAGGCGATCGATTTCCATTCGGAAAACCTGATTGCCTGCGGGGAACATCCGGTTCTGGTGGACCTGGAAGCGCTCTTCCACCCGGATGATCTGGATCTCAGTACCGGCGAAACTCACAGGGAACCCGCGACCAAGGCGTGGCTGACGTCCGTCCTGCGCCTGGGGCTGCTGCCCGAACGGCAGGATTCCTCGGAAGATGTAGCGGGCTTCGACATCAGCGGTTTGGGCGATCGTAGCGGCCAGGTGATGGCGGAACCGGTTCCAGTCATCAACCGGATCGGAACCGACGAAATGCATGTCGCCTACGAACGATTGGCGCTGGAAACGCAGAACAGCATTCCCGTTATCGACGGGGTTCGCGTCGAAGCGGCGCACTACCTGGCGCAAATCCTGACAGGGTTCGAGAAAATGTACCGGCTGATCCTCCGTTATCGTGAGGAATTGCTTGCCGGACCGATGTCAGCCTTCGCCAAAGATCCGATCCGCTTCATCAGCGTACCCACCCTGGCGTACGATCGAATCCTGAAAACCAGCTTTCACCCGGATTACCTGCGCGATGCTGCCGAACGGGAGCGGATCGTCGACAGGGTATGGCGCCATCCACGCCCCGAAGCCGGCCTGGAGCAGGTATTCAGGGCCGAGAAGACAGACCTGCTGGAGGGCGATATCCCGTTTTTCTGGACACGCGCCGACAGTCGCGACCTGCGTGACAGTTGCGGACGCGTCATTCCGGAGATTCTCTCGGAATCCGGCTATGTGCTGGCGCGGCAGCGACTCCTGCAGATGGGTGAGGCCGATATGGAACGACAGGTCTGGGCAATCCGGGCCTCCTTTGCGACCATTCAGCTTGGACATGGAGAAGGCAGCTGGCCCGGGCACGCGGCAATGGCGGATGAGATGGAACCCGCGACCGATGACCTGCTGGGCCTGGCCCGGGCGGTGGGCGACAGAGTGCTCCAATTGGCCTACAAAGATAATGACTATGCCGGCTGGCTGGGCGTAAACCTGATCCGCGACCGCGAATGGCGTGTAATGCCGGTGAGCTTCGACCTCTACAATGGACTCGGCGGCATTGCTCTGTTTCTTGCCCATCTGGGTCGTCTGACGGGGGAGCCGAGTTATACCGGGATGGCCCGTGCTGCCGCCCATTCGATCCGGCGCCAGTTCGAGGCCAGGCACGGGTTCGAGGATCCGCTCCCGGTGGGTGTTTATGGTGGTTTGAGTGGCCCCATCTATGCGTTCACTCATCTGGCACACCTCTGGAACGAGCCGGAATGGCTCGATAGAGCCGAGTCGTATGTCCCCATGCTGGCGAAACATGTGAAAGCCGACCGTGGCTTCGACATGCTCGATGGCAGTTCGGGCTGCATCATGGGCTTATTGACGCTTTACCGCGCAAAACCCTCCACGCCCATTCTGGACATGGCCCGAGTGTGCGGAAATCACCTTCTGGCTCACGCCCAGCGGCCGGAAGCTGCGCCAACCGGGCTCTTCTGGCACAACCGGATTCCCGCCACCGCTCCGCTGACCGGCTTCTCGCACGGTGTTGCAGGCATTTCAACAGCGCTCGTCAGTCTCGGCCGGACGACCGGGGAAGCCCGCTTTCTCGACGCCGGGCTGGCCGCACTCGAATACGAACGCAGCACCTTTGCAGCCGACGAGGGCAACTGGCCGGATTACCGGGATTTCGGCGAAAATTCCGAGGAAAACTCGCCGGACCGCCCTGCGGCAATTCGGCATTTCATGACCACTTGGTGTCATGGGGCTCCCGGCATTGGAATGTCGCGGGTAATGCTGCGCGGGTTTCTCGACGATCCTGTGCTGGATGATGAAATTGACGCGGCTGTCAGAACAACCCTGCGCAATGGGTTCGGCCTCAATCATTCGCTGTGCCATGGAGACCTCGGCAACCTTGACCTTCTGGAGGCGGCCTTGACAGGTAGCGAGCGCGTCGACGTCCTGGCGAAACTGGGCACGATGGTCGCGAACAGTATTCGGCGCGACGGCTGGCTCACCGGAATTCCGCTGGGCATCGAATCTCCCGGTTTGCTGACAGGTATCGCCGGCATTGGGTATGGCCTGCTACGATTGCTGGACCCTGAATGCGTTCCATCGGTGCTGATGCTGGAGGATCCCGGGCGCCGGATGACGGGACAAAGTTCGAGGCAATCTTGCATGTCCTGGCGCAAGAGAACCGTGCAAGGCGAAAAGGTGCAATGATTGCCCGTATGCCTTCATGCTCCAGATGCGCAGAGCCGGCAGTTCGGCCGCCCGCGCCCTGACCATCGGAAATCGCCATGCGAATCGAGTTGATCGGACACGCCGCTTCATTGCACACCAATACGGGTTCCGCCAGGCTCGAGCGCAAGGCGGCCGGCCTGATAGCCTATCTGGCGCTTGAGGGACCAACCATTCGCGGCCGGCTCGCCGGCCTTCTCTGGCCCGAATCAGAAAAGGCGGCGGCGAGAAACAATCTTGCCCAGACTTTGCATCGCCTGAAAACGTTGAACGGGGGATCCGTACCCGTAGAAGGTGACGACATCCTTTGCCTCAGCAAGGTTGTCGAGTGCGATGTTGCGGCCCTCGTTGCCCCCTGTTCGGCGGAAACGGCTTCCAACCCGACCGGCCTCGACGGCGTCCTGCTGGGCGACTACGATTACAGCGACTGCCCGGATTTCTCCGAATGGCTCGAAACCCGCAGGGCGCGTCTAACCGCGCTTCGGCACGAATCCGCGGAACGCCTGGCAGACGAGGCGGAGCGCGTGGGCGACTGGCGGACTGCCCTGCGTCATGCAAAACAAAGTTACGCCCTGGATGGAACCCACGAGGAAGCCTGTCGCCGCGTCATGCGGCTGCACTATCTCCTTGGCGACAGGGGTTCTGCCCTGAAAGCCTACGAGCAATGCAAGCGGGCACTACTGGAGGAATTGGGTGTTTCACCCAGTTCCGAAACGGAAGCCCTGGCGGCACTGATTTTGAAGAGCTTCCAGATTGGCCCTGCCCGCAGCCGACGAGAAATGCCGCTTGCCGTACAACGCCCACCCAGCTTGATCGGACGAGACGAGGCGTGGGCGAAAATGGACGAAGCGTGGGCGCGGCGGCAAGCGATCTTCGTGAGCGGGCCACCCGGCATCGGCAAAACCCGGCTTGTTCAGGATTTTCTTGCCACCAAGGACCGTGCCGATTTCTTTGAAGGGCGTCCGTCGGATATCGGTGTTCCGTTTGCCACCCACAGCCGGACCTATCGAGCCATGCTTCATGCTTTCCCGGGACTGGCAGTGCCTGATTGGGTACGGAGGGAACTGAGCCGCATACTGCCCGAGTTGGGAGAGGCTCTGCCCCTGCCGAAGTCTGACGCAGAAAAGCTTTTGTTTTTCCAGGCCAAGGCCGAAGCGACGCGCCTGGCCGTCGAGGCCGGCATGAGGAATGTCGTCGTCGACGATCTTCATTTTGTAGACAAAGAGAGCATGGAGGCTGCCCATTTCGTCTACGCACAGCACTGGGGGCATCCGGAGGGGATGCGCACAATCCTGTGCCTGCAGGAGGAAGGCCTCGCGGAGCCTGCCCGCGAAGTTCTCGCAGAGGTGGTGAATACCGGCGCCGCCATCCGGATTTGTCTGGAGCCCCTGTCACCAGCGGAGATACAGCAACTGATCGAAAGTCTTGATCTCGACGTCAACGTCGCGGCGGATGACTTCGCTCAGTACTCAGGCGGCAATCCATTTTTTCTGCTTGAGCTGATCCGGGGACTTTTGGAAACCGCAGTAACGGGCGCATCCCGCAGCCGGCTTGGTGTTCCGGGAACGGTGAAAGATGTGATTGGGCGACGTTTGAGCCGGTTGAGTCTGGCCGCACTCGAACTCGTTCGACTGGCAGCAACCGCAGGTCCTCGTTTCGAGCCGGGATTGGCCGCGTTTGTTCTCAAGCGCCCGCTGCTCTCCCTGGCGGAACCGTGGGCGGAACTGGACCGTGCGCAGATATTGATCGCCAACGCCTTTACCCACGGCATCATCCGGGAAACCGTCATCGAAGCGATCCCCGCCGCCATTCTTCAGCACATCGAGACGCTCATAGCTGAATACGAGGCGAAACACGGCAGAGGGAGACGGAAGAACTGACTTCGCAGAACGTGTTCGTTTTCGCTGAAAAATCTAGTTTTTCAGGCCCTTCTCCAGCAGTTCCGCTACGACTTCGTTCAGGCCAATCTTCTTTTCCTGCGCCAGCGCCTGAATCCGCTTGACCAGCTCGCCATCAAGCTTGACGGCGAAGGGTACGAGCCCTTGCGCCCGTTCCCGTTCGCGCTGCTCACGGCGACTGGTCGCGACATCCGCCGCCGCGCCGAAGCGGCCCGGCGTGCCGGCGCGCTTCATCCGGCCATCGATTTTCATTCCCTTGAGTTTTTCCAGGTCGGTCTTTTTCATGTTTGCTGTCCATCCGCCAAGTTGCGTTCCGCATTATAGGGCCGTTCGGCTCGAATTCATCGATAAGTAGATGACTAATTGAGGTTTTTCAGGCATCATTGCGGGCTTCCAACAAGGCGGTTTCAGGCATGGCTGACGACGGCATCACCCCCCCGCATTACGAGTTTTCCGAGAAATACGATCCCGAGCACGCGCGGAAGTATTTCCACAAGCACAACACCGGCTTCTGGCGCCGGCTGTCGACCTGGCGCGAAGTCGGCATGGCGCGCAAGGCGCTGACGCTGGCCGGACGGCCGCGTTCGGTGCTCGACCTGCCCAGCGGCACCGGCCGCTTCTGGGCCATGCTCTGCGAGGAACCCGGTCGTAAAATCTACGTCGCCGACAACAGCCAGAACATGATCGACGCCGGCCTGGCGCTGCGCCCGCGCGAGGTCGTCGCCCGCATCGAACAATCCTTCTGCTGCTCGGCCTTCGCCACCGGCCTGCCGGACAA
>Ga0073899_10005640_pt1 | contig 10839 bp, 8 predicted proteins | sample KloWWTmetaKNB5Ph_FD_88975 | JGI IMG/M metagenome (GOLD analysis project Ga0073899, IMG submission 88975) | Active sludge microbial communities from Klosterneuburg, Austria, studying microevolution and ecology of nitrifiers - Klosterneuburg... | ecosystem: Engineered > WWTP > Aerobic digester >...
CGAGGAAGGTGTCGCCCGCGGTCGAGATGACCTCGAAGACGCCGTGGCCGATGTCGAGGATCGAGACGTCGAAGGTGCCGCCGCCGAGGTCGTAGACCGCGACCTTGCGCTCCAGGTTCTTGCCGAAGCCGTAGGCCAGCGCCGCCGCGGTCGGCTCGTTGATGATGCGGATGACCTCGAGGCCGGCGATGCGCCCGGCGTCCTTGGTCGCCTGGCGCTGGTTGTCGTTGAAGTAGGCCGGGACGGTGATCACGGCCTTCTCGACCGGGCCGCCCAGGTACTGCTCGGCGACCATCTTCATCTCCGCGAGGATGAAGGCGCTGATCTCCGGGACGCTGTAGACGTGCTCACGGACCTTCAGGCGGATGTCGCCGTGCGGGCCCTCGACGATCGTGTAGGGGCAGGTCTGCGCGACCGTGCGGCCGGCCGTAGAGTTCCACTTGCGACCGATCAGCCGCTTCGCCGCGTAGATCGTGTTGACCGGGTTGGTGACGACCTGGCGCTTGGCGAGGTGCCCGACCAGCCGTTTGCCGCTCACCGACATCGCTACCATCGAGGGCGTGGTCCGATAGCCGCCCTTGTTCGGGATGACCTTCGGCACCCCCTGCTCGACGATCGCCACGCAGGTGTTGGTGGTCCCGAGATCGATGCCGACGACGTACTCCATGGCGAGGGCGCTACGATACATCGTCCCGGCCGATGTCGCCCGTTTGCTGCGCGACGAGGTCCACGGGCCCCGACCACCGCATCCGCGGGGTCCTCGGCGTCATCATCATCGCGTGGCCGCGACCTGCGTCGGGTGCTCGACGTGCTCGACGTGCTCGACGTGCTCGGGCACCGCGTGACCCGCGGCCGCCAGCTGGCCGAGGTACCGCGCGCAACGCCGCGGATCCGCGAGGTACACGTGGGCCGCGCGGGCGCGATGAAACAGGTCGTCGAGCACGCCCGCGAAGCGACCGGTGTGCTTGCCGTAGTAGCGGTCCGGATGCAGCCGCTGGCAGGTCGCCAGGTACGCGCGGCGGATCGCGGTCTGGTCGAGGGTCGGCGTCACACCCAGGCGCTGAAAGTGCGTCAGCCGATCACCGAGCGCCCACAGCTCCAGCAGCCAGCGCTGCTCCGCGAGCGGCACCTCGATCGCCTCCGACAGCCGCGGCAGCGCGTCCTCGCCGAAGGGCAGCAGGTCCAGGCGCAGCTCCAGCCCGCGAGGGCCCGGCTGGCACTGCTGGAGCCAGCACAGCAGCGCGGGCGTCTGGCCCGTGAGACAGGTCCGCGGCGCGTGCAGCCGGCAGCCGTCCGCGCGCCGCTGCGCCCGCAACGACGGACGCGCGCGCGGCCGCTCCGTGGCGGCGGTCGGCGCCGCGCCGAGCCCCGCGCAGAGCTCGGCAGCGCGCGACCATGCGCCGGGTCGGGCCGCCAGCTCGGGTTGGAGCAAGCACAGCGCACGCGGGGAGCTGCGGCGGTCGGAGGCCGGCAGCTTGCTGGTGCGCTCGGGCGAGTACTCCAGGAACATTAGAAAATCGAGCGTAGCGCACGCGCGTGTTCGCCCGGGTGCGTCTGTGCACATTCGCGCGTGAGTGAACCCACGGTCCTCGACGCTCAGGTCCCGTCGACGACGTAGCTGGCGAGGTCGAGGTGGAAGTGGTTGTGGTGCGCGCGGTCGAAGTTGGGGGTCAGCACGACGTTGAAGACCCCCTCGGCGACGACGCGGTCGGCGACGGCCCGCAGGAACTGGCCCTCCTTGTGGGCGGGCGCGTCGGGTCCGCGGCCGTAGTGACGTTGCACCGAGATCTCGCGCCCGCCCCTGAGCGTGAAGCGCTTGACGTCGATCGCGTGGGCGAAGCTGTGCTGACTGACCCAGCCGGCGTAGGCGGCGATCGGCCGGCAGTTGTAGGTGCCCATCTGCTCGATCTTCGTCACGGCGCGCCCGAACAGCCGCTGCGCCTCCTCCTGCACGATCGCCTCGAAGCGCAGCAGCGCGCGAGCCACCGCGCAGGTGACCCGCGGGCTCGAGCTGTAGCGGATCTTCGCCGGACCGCGCTGGTACCGAACAACCTGCTTCGCGCCGCACAGGAACTCGCGCGAGCCGTTCCAGTGCATCTTCAACGCCGATGCCTTGAACACCGCGCCGGCCGCGGTCAGCTCGGCCTCACAGCCGACCTGCGGCGCGGGCGGCAGGTTGTACTCGGAGATCCCGCTGACATCGAACTTCGCGTCGACCGCGGGCTCGGCCGCCGGCTCGGCCCCGGCCGGCTCGGCCGCGACCGGCGCTGACGCCGGTTCGCTCGCCGGCTCCCCCGCGAACAGCGCGAGCAGGCCAGCCAGGAGCGGTTTCACGAGCAGAGGCGCGAGGTCGAGGTCAGCCACGAGGGCCTCAGACGCAGCCCGGCCGCCGACGTTCTCCCGGTCCCGGCCTCGGCTATCATCCCGGCCGCGTATGCGAGGCACCGACGCACCGGCCCGGCCCGCGGCTCCCCCGCGCGGCCGCCTCGCGCTCACCGCGGCGCTGCTGGGCCTGCTGGCTGCGCTGGTCGTCGGGCCCGCCTGCCGCCCCCTCGAGCTCGAGCACCCCTACGTGGAGAGCAGCCTCCCGCCGCACTCGCGCGAGCCCGAGGCCGAGCGCCTGATCCAGGCGCTGATGCGCAACGAGATCATGGAGATGCAGAACTGGATGACCCCGGAGCTGCGCACGCAGCTGCGCATCGAGGACATCTCCGCGACCAGCGATCGCCTGCGCAACGGCTACGGCAACCCGATCGGCATCGTCGAGGAGAAGGTCCACCGCGAGGGCGAGCTCGAGTGGTTCTCGCTGCTGGTCCTCCACGCCCGCGGCAAGCCCGGCAGCCCCGACCGCCGGCTCAAGCAGCGCCTCGTGCTCTACCAGTTCGCGCTGCGCGGCGAGCTGCTCGACCGCCTGCTGGTCCGCGAACACCTCGATGTCCGCCACCTCAAGTCGCCCGCCCGCCGCTACACGCTGGTGACGCGGATCCACTTCGTCAGCACCGGCGAGTGGACGGTGTCGCACGGCGGCAAGCGCCGCTCGACCAACTATCACCACGGCAGCCGCGGGCAGCACTACGCCTACGACCTGGTCGTCTCGAAGGGCGGGCGCCAAAACGGTGGCGACCGCCAGAGCAACAAGGACTACTTCTGCTACGGCCTCCCGGTGCTGGCCCCGGCGCCGGGCACGGTGACCACGGCGATCGACGGCGTCCCGGAGAACCGCCCCGGCGAGCGCGGCAAGGCCGGCGGCAACGGGGTGATCATCGACCACGGCTTCGGCGAGTACTCGGCGCTGTGGCACATGATCCCGGGCAGCGTGCAGGTCAAGGTCGGCGACAAGGTCGAGCTCGGCCAGCAGATCGGACGCGTCGGCAACTCGGGGCGCAGCACCGGCCCGCACATCCACTTCCAGGTCTCCAGCGGCGGCCTCGACGACCGCGGCATCGGCATGCAGGCGCCCTTCGTCGATGTCTACGTCGACGGCGCCTGGTACCCGCGCAAGCTCCCGGTCCGCGGCGATCGCGTCCGCGGGACCAGCTCGGACCGCTCGCGCGCCGAGGTCCTGCTCGACGCCTCGATGTGACGCGCCCGCACTACGGCGCCCGCGGCTTGCCCTGGGCGCGCGGGTGGGCCTTCTCGTAGATGTCCGTGAGGTGCCCGAGGTCGAGGTGGGTGTAGCGCTGCGTCGTCGACAGGCTGGCGTGGCCGAGCATGCGCTGGATGCTGCGCAGGTCGCAGCCCGACTCGAGCAGGTGGGTAGCGAAGCTGTGGCGCAGCCCGTGCGGGCCGACCCGGGTGCGCGCGCCGGTGGCGAGGCAGCGGCGGTACACCAGCTCGCGGATGCTGCGCGTCGAGACCCGCGCGCCGCGACGGCTGAGGAACACCGGGCCGCCCGCTCGCTTGGTCGGGCTCTTTGAACCTGTCTTCGTGGACATGTTGCTATCGGGCGTCAGCAGCTCGCCGCGCACCGCCAGCCAGGCGCGCAGGGCCGCCGCGCCGGCGCTACCGAGCGGCACGACGCGGTCCTTGCCGCCCTTGCCCTCGACGACGCGCAGGCTCAGGTCGGCGCCGGCCCACACGAGATGATCGAGGTCGAGGTCGGCGCACTCGCTGACGCGCAGCCCGGCGCCGTAGAGCACCTCGAGCATGGCGCGGTCGCGCAGGCCGAGCGCGCCGGGGGCGTGGCCGTCGCCGTCGATCATCGGGCCGATGTCCTCGACCGGCAGCGCGACCGGCAGGCGCGGCCGCTCGCGCGGTCGCCTCACCAGCTTGGCCTCGTTGTCGGCGACGCTGCCCTCCTGGCGCATGAACTCGCCGAGGCTGCGCAGCGCCGACAGCTTGCGGGCCAGCGTGCTCGCCTGCACCGCGCCGAACAGGTCCGCGAGGTCGCTGCGGATCTCCCGGAGGTTCAGGTCGGAGGGCTTCGGCGCGCGGCCGCGACGCGCGGTGATGCGAGCGAGGAAGTCCTCGAGATCTCGCCGGTACGCGCGGACCGTGTGCGGGGAGAGCCGGCGCTCGCGCTCGAGGTGGACCAGGAACCGGTCGATCGCCGCGCGCATCGGGCCCAGGTCTAACGCAGGCCCGGCCCGCAGGCAAAAAATGGCGCGGCCGGGCCCCGGCGAACGCGGCGCCGATCGAGCGCGGCTCGCCGCGGCTAATCGAGCACGACATCCGGCTCGCCGAGGCGAGCGCGCAGCGCCGAGAGCACCCGCTCCGAGAGGCCGGTGTAGCGGTGCGCCGCGTCCCCGCGGTGCACCGCCTGGGTGATCGCCCGCGGGTCGCCGACGATGACGCACAGCTTGCGCGCGCGGGTCACCGCCGTGTAGAGCAGGTTGCGGCGCAGCATCACGTGGTGCTCGCCGAGCAGCGGCACCACCACCGCCGGGAACTCGCTGCCCTGGCTCTTGTGGATCGACACCGCGTAGGCGAGCTGCAACGCGCCGAGCTGCTTGTGGTCGTAGGACACCGGCACGCCGTCGATCTCGACCACCAGCGTCTGGGTCTCGGCCTGCACCGAGGTGACCACGCCGATGTCGCCGTTGAACACGCCGCGCTCGTGGTCGTTGCGGATCTGCATCACCCGGTCGCCGACGCGGAACACCCGCGGCTGCGCGCGACCCGGGGCGTTCTGGACCAGCTCGGGCTTGCCCCTGGTGTGGTGCTCCTGCAACGACTGGTTGAAGGCCTCGGTGCCGGCGCGGCCCTTGTGCATCGGGCACAGCACCTGGATCTCGCTGCGCGGGTCGAGGTTGTAGGCCTGGGGGATGCGCTCGGTGACCGCCTTGATCACCAGCTCGTGCGCGCGCTCGGCGTCGCGGGCGTGGATCACGTAGAACTGGCCGTCGCCGCCGCGGTCGGCCTGGGGCACGCGGCCGTGGAGGATCTGGTGGGCGCCGACGACGATCGATGAGCCCTCGGCCTGGCGGAAGATCTGCGTCAGGCGCACCACCGGGATCGGCGAGTCCGGGCGGTCCGCGGCGCTGACGATGTCGCGCAGCACGTTGCCGGGCCCGACCGAGGGCAGCTGATCGGCGTCGCCGACCAGCAGCAGGCGGTGCTCGGGCGTCAGCGCCGACAGCAGCGAGGCGGCCAGCGGCAGGTCGAGCATGGAGGCCTCGTCGATGACCACCAGGCCCGGCGGCAGCGGGTTGCCGGCGTCGAAGCCGAACTGCCCGGTGTTGCCCTGGATCTCGAGCAGGCGGTGGATCGTGGTCGCCTTGTGGCCGGTCGCCTCCGACAGCCGCTTGGCGGCGCGGCCGGTCGGCGCGGCCAGCAACAGCTCGGAGTGGTTGGCCAGCGCGGTCTCGATGATCTGCCGCGTCACCGTGCTCTTGCCGGTGCCCGGTCCGCCAGTGAGCACCACCAGGCCGGCGTCGGCGATCGCCGCGACCGCGGCGGCCTGCCCCGGGCTCAGGTCCGTGGGCATGGCGATCTGCCGCCAGCGGCCGCGGCCTGGTGTCCCAAAGGCCAGGTCGACCAGGGTCGCCGCGACGTGCAGCTCGGCCTCGTGGTGGCGCCGCGGGTAGCACAGCGGCGCGGCCTGGCCCGGGCGGGCGTCGATCACGAGGTCGTCGCTGCCGACCAGGCGGGCGACGCCGTCGGCGATGCGCTCGCCCGGCAGCTCGAGCAGCCGCGTCGCCTGTTGCAGCAGCACCGGCTCGGGCAGCGCGCAGTGGCCGTCGTTCTCGGCCTGCTCGAGCACGTGCAGCAGGCCGGCGTCGATGCGGTCGTCGCTCTCGAGGTCGACGCCGAGGGCGCGGGCGATCTTGTCGGCGGTCAGGAAGCCGATGCCGCGGACCTCGCGGGCGAGCAGGTAGGGCCGCTCGCGCAGCACCTGCAGCGAGCGGTCCTGGTAGCGCTGCACGATCGCCTCGGCGTAGAAGGTCGGCAGGTCGAGCTCGAGCAGCTGGTTCTCGACCTCGACGACCGGGCCGTTGCGGGCCTCGTGGAACTGCAGCACCCGCTCGAGGGTCTTCTGACCGATGCCCTCGACCTCGAGCAATCTTCGCGGCTGCTTGTCGAGGATCGTCAGGGTGTCGAGGCCGAACTTGGCGACGATGCGCTCGGCCTTCTCCGCCCCGAGGCCCGGGTAGCGCTCGAGCCGGCGCTGGATCCCCGGCAGGGTGGTCGGCGCCTTCGCCACCAGCCGCGAGAACGCGAACTGCCGCCCGTGCGTCGGGTGATACGCCCACTCGCCCGCCGCCGAGATCGTCGCGCCGTCGTCGACCGCGCTGCTGCGCCCGACCCACGTGGTCGGCCCCGCCTCGCCCGCCATCTGCACGCGCAGCACGGTGTAGCGGGTGCGCTCGTCGTGATAGACCGTGCCGACGACGCGGCCCTCGAGGCGCTGCTCGCCGCCGCGGGCCGACACCTCGCCGCCGGGCCGCGTATCACCGCCGACCTGCGCCGCGTCGCCGCGATCGAGCAAATAACGCTGTTCTGCGGGGCCGCCCGCGCGTGGCTCACTGGGCTTCATGCCGCCGGCTCAGCATCGCCGATCTGGACGGTCGGCTCAAGGGGCGCCGGGCGAGGTCGACCCCGCCGGCTCGGAGCTCCACGCCCGGCGCAGGTCGCAAGCGGCCGGGTCGGCGACGACGCTGCGACCGGCGTGGGCGGTCGCGTCGGTCGCTATGTAATTGCCGTAGCTGGCGACGATCGCCGGCGGGCCCGCGGCTGGCTGAAAGTACAGGACCAGCGGCTCACCCGCGTTCTTGAGCCCGCCGGCCGCGAGCGAGCCGTCGACGCGCACGAGCGTGGTCGCGGGCGTCGGGGGCGGATCGGCGCCGTCGTTCGGGTCGTAACCGGACGCGACCACGAGCACGCGCTCGCCGGGCCGCGTGCTGAACTCCGGCAGCGGATCGCCGGGCGTCTCGCCCGCGGCCAGCGCGAGCAGCAACCCCTCGACCGGCAGATCCGCGAGCCGCAGCCCGCTCCACGCCTGCACCGCCCCGCTCGTGCGCAGGTCCGCGAGCTCGACGAACTCCTGCGTCGGCTCGGCCCCACGCGGGTTGGCCAGCACCTCCGTCAGGCCCAGCGCCGGCGCGAGGCTGTCCTCGGGGACAGCTTCGAGCGCCCGCTCGGCGAAGTTGCCGGCGAGGTCCTCGACCGTCAGCGTCGCCGCGAGCGCCGCGCCCGGGCCGCGCTCGAGCGCGTCGAGGCGCAGCGCGAGCGTGATCAGGCCGGGCCCGCCGGCGGCCTCGTCCGCGCGACCGGCGATCGTCAGGCGCGCCTGCACCGGCTCGGTCGCGGTGAAGCTGGCGTACACGCAGGGCCCGAGGATGCGCAGCGCGGCGTCGGCGAGCGCGGGCGCGGCGCTGTCGGGGGTCGCCGCGGTGGCGAAGGATGTCGACGCGAAGGGCGGCACGGCCGGGCGCCCGAGCAGGTCGAGCAGGGTCCCTGCACCTGTCCGATAGGACATGTCCGGAAGGATCACACCCTCGATCTGCCAGCGCAGACACAGCCCCGGGACCCAGCCGGGGCAGGGCTCGGGCGCGACCAGATCGATCGCCGCGCCGTTCATGGCCTCGAGGGTCAGCCGGGCGTCGGGCGCGAGCGCGACCGGCCGCGCGAACTCGGTGTCGACCCGCGCGAGGTTCGGCGGCACCTCCGTGGCCCCCGGCAGCGGCAAGCTCAGCCGCGCCTCGGGCCCCGCCGAGCCCTCGTCGGCGGTCACCAGCTCCGCGCGCCACACCCCGCCGACGCCGTGCTCATCGAGCAGCGGCGCGCCGCTGCGGTCGCGCAGGAACAGCAGCAAGCTGTGGCGCGCGTGCGGCTGCAACGCCCGCAGCGGCGCGATCACCAGGCGGGTCCCGGGCCCGAACTGGCTGTCCCCGAGGACAGGTACGTGCAGGGCGACCCCGCCGTCCAGCGGCTCGCCGCGCGCGAGTCGCCCGAGGTCGGCGGCCGAGAGCGGGTCGCGCTGACAGCGGCCGCGCTCGCAGCTGCTCCCCTCCTCCGGGCAGATCGGCGAGAACTCGCAGCGACCGAGCTCCTCCCACGGCACCAGCGCGACGCGCACGCTGGCCGGGTCGATCGCCTCCGAGAGCTCGATCCACACCCGCGGCAGCACCGGGACCTCGAGGTTGCGCGGCCGCGGCAACGAGCTGGCGAGCACCCGCGGGCCCTCGAGGTCGGCGCGGAGCTCGAGCTCGAGGCAGGCGCAGATCCACAGCGAGAGCCACAGCAGGGCGAGGGAACCAGGGCCGGCGCGCATGCGAGCGAGTTCGGCCGGCACCCCGACCGTGTTGCGGGGCTCGCTCAAATAACGCCGAGCTCAGCCGCGCAGCAGCGGGACCAGCTGCTCGCCGAGCCGCTCCATCTCCTCGAGCTGCGGGCTGCACTGCAGCAGCAGCAGGTCGACGCCGACCGCCTCGAGCCCGCGGATGCGCTCGGCGACCTGGGCCGGGGTGCCGACGAGCCCGGCCCGCAGCCCGCGGTTGCTGACCGAGTAGTCGTGCAGGCTGACCTGCTGCTCGAGCTGAGTGTGGGCGATCCAGTCGTTGTAATTGCGGTAGCCCGGCGAGCCCGCGGAGACGTCGGTGATGCGGGCCAGCTCGCGCTGCGCGTCCTGCTCGCGGTCGCGGACGATCACGTAGGCGGCGACGCCGAACTGCATTGGCGGCAGGCCCAGCGCGGCCCGGCGCGCGCGCATGTCGGCGATCTTCGGGCCGACGTTCGCGGGCGGATCGCCGTGCATCACGTAGGCGTCGCAGCGGGCGGCGATCAGGCGCTTCGCCGCCTCCGACTCACCACCCGCAAAAATGGTGGGGCGCGGCCGGCGAAGCGGACCCGGCGAGACCAGCAGATCCTCGACCTGATAGTAGCGCCCGCGAAACGTGAAGCCCGGCCCGCGCCAGGCGCCGTCGAGGACCGTCAGCCACTCCTCGGTGCGCGCGTAGCGGTCGTCGTGGGCGTCGAAGCGGATCCCGTAGCGCCGCGCCTCGTCGGCCCACCACGAGGACACGACGTTGAGCGCGAGCCGTCCGCCGCTCAGCTGGTCGAGGCAGGCCGCCTGCTTGGCGAAGATCGCCGGCTCGTGGAAGGTCGGCCGCACCGCGACCATCAGCTCGAGCCGCTCGGTCACCGCGGCGACCGCGGCCGCGGTGGTCCAGGCGTCCAGGCTCGGCGCCTCGACGCCCTTGATGTCGTTGAGGAACAGCTCGGCGATCAGCGTCAGGTCGAAGCCGAGCTGCTCGCTGCGCTGCGCCAGCCGCTTGACCTCGGCCCAGCCGATGGCCATCCCCTCGTCGGGGACGTTGCGCAGCCAGCCGCCGAACATCGGGAACCAGTATCCGAGTCGCATGCTCAGCGCCCCCGATCGGCGCGCGCCGCGAGGTAGTCGACCAGGCGGACGAAGGGGTCGAAGCCGAGGACGTTGACGCCGTCGGCGACGAAGTTGGACAGCGCGTTGATGTCGTAGAACGAGGGCTCGCCGTCGCGGTCGTCGATCAGGTACTCGACGCCGCCGACGTCGAGCTCGGCCGCGGCCGCGATCGCCTCGACCGCGTCGACGATCGCCCGCGGCGGCGCATAGGAGGCGACGCGCATGCCGGTGCGCGGCGCATCGAGGGCGCAGGCCGAGCGGCGCAGCGCGCGGCCGTCCGCGGTCTGACAGGCGTCGGCCGGACACAGGTTGAAGCTGCCGCCCGGCGGGAACACCTCGATGGCGTAGAGGAAGCGGCGACCGAGGACCTCGACGCGCACGATCCGCTCGCCGCGCATCGGCGCGTACTCCTGGACCAGCGCGGTCTGATCGACGCCGAGCTCGAGCGCACCCGCGGCGGCCGCCGCCGCCAGCGCCTCCGGGTCGTCGAAGCGGACGATGCCCGCCCCGCTGCCGCCGACGTTGGCCTTGATCAGGACCGGGAAGCGCAGGCCCCTCGCCGCCGCGCACGCCTCGCTGGCATGATTGATCACCCGGGTCCGCGGGGCTCGCAGCCCGAGCGCGCCGAGCAGGCCGATCTGGTCGGCCTTTGAGATCTCGAGGGCATAGGCCGCGCTGCCGTTGACCACCGGCACGCCGCGGCGCTCGAGGTGGCGCAGGAACGCCAGCGTGTAGTGGATCGTCTGGCCGTGGCCGCGGAGGTGCGCCGAGGGGCTCGCGCGGTTGAAGACCAGGCGCCACGGCGGCGGCGTCGGGTCCTGCGGGTCGAAGCCGTGGGCCGCCGCGTCGATCGCCACGTGCGGCAGGCCGCGACGGCCGAGCTCGACGAAGAGCGGGCGAAACCAGTCCGGGTGCTCGTGAAAGACCGCGATCGGGAACATTCGCCCTCCAGCCCGCCCTTCGTAGCCCGGATGCCCGCTCACTTCAACGGCGAAGCGCAGGCGAAGGACGGCCCC
>Ga0073899_10005642_pt1 | contig 10836 bp, 10 predicted proteins | sample KloWWTmetaKNB5Ph_FD_88975 | JGI IMG/M metagenome (GOLD analysis project Ga0073899, IMG submission 88975) | Active sludge microbial communities from Klosterneuburg, Austria, studying microevolution and ecology of nitrifiers - Klosterneuburg... | ecosystem: Engineered > WWTP > Aerobic digester >...
CTCGGTTCCGGGCACCACCACGTGGACCCCGTCCGGTTTGGCGAGTTCTGAGGCCAGCTTCGCCACGAACTTGCTCGACCCGAGTCCCACCGAGGCCGTGAGGCCGCCGGTCGCCGACGTGAGTCGCGCCCGCAGGTCCTCGGCCAGTGCCACGAGCGCCTCGGGGCGGGAGCAGTCGATGTTCGCCGCCGCGAGGTCGACGTACGCCTCGTCCAGGCTCAGCGGTTCGACAAGGGGAGACAGGTCGGCCAGCAGACCCATCACCACGCGGGACGCGGCACGGTAGGCGCCGAACCGCCCCGACAGGAACGCCGCGTGGGGACACAGCCGCCGCGCCTCGTGCATGGGCATCGCCGACCGGACGCCGAACCGACGGGCTTCGTACGATGCCGTGGACACCACTCCCCGCCCGCCGAGACCACCCACGATGACGGGCTTGCCCCGCAGCGACGGCTTGTCGCGCTGCTCCACAGCGGCGAAGAACGCGTCGAGGTCGAGATGCAGCACCGAGGCTTCGCTCCTCATCCGCTCCCCCTGACCACTCCGCGACGTCCGGCCCGGCCGGACCATTCCCGCCGCGGACGGCCGCCAGCCTAACCCCGGACCCTCGCCAGGTGCCGGACGAGCGCCCGTCGCCTGTCAGTCGTCGAAGGGGTCCCGGTCGGTACGGCGTTCGCGGGCACGGAGGTACTCCCCCACGACCGCGGCACCGAGGTCGTCGGGGTGTGGCGCGACGACCCGTCCCCCGATCCGGCGGGCGATCCGGTTCACGAACCGCTCCAGGCCGGGATCGTCGCCCAGCCGGAAGAAGGTCACCTGCACCCCAGCGCGTCCCAGCCGGTCGAGCTCGGCCACCGTGAGTCGCAGCGTCTCGGACTCCGGCGGGTAGGTGAACCGGGCCTCCCCCGACGACGTCAGGTGAGCGGTCGGCTCACCGTCGGTGACCACCAGCAGCACCGGCTGCAGCGACGGGTGCCGCCGGTGGAACCGAGCGGCCTCCAACAGGCCGTGATGGAGGTTGGTGCCCTGCTCGCGCAGGGGTGGCAGGGCCGTCAGCTCACCGAGGTCGAGGGAGCGGGCGTAGCGTCCGAACGCGACCAGATGCAGCACGTCGCCCCGGAACCGCGTCGAGACCAGGTGGTGCAGAGCCAGCGCCGTGCGCTTCATGGGCACCCAGCGGCCTTCGGCGGCCATCGAGAACGAGATGTCGACCAGGAGCACGACGGCTGCCTGGGTACGGGTCTCGGTCTCGACCACCTCGATGTCGCTCGCCGCGAGCCGCAGGTCTCCCGGGTCACGGCCCGTGGTGGCGAGCCGGCGGATCGCGTTGGAGAGGGTCCGGGTGGTGTCCCAGGCGCCGCTGTCGCCGAAGTGCCACTCGCGCGAGGCCCCGGTCTGCTCGCCCGCCGCTCCCGCGAGGCGGGTGTCGCGGCCGCCCGAGCGTCCGGAGAGCCTCGCCGCAACGTCGCGCAGCAGTGCCCGGCCGAGCCGCCGGACGGCCTGCGGCGACAGCCGCAGCGAGCCGTCGGGCAGGCGGCGGAACAGGCCGGACACGTCGAGGGCCCGCTGCAGCTCGGCGAGCGTACGGGCGGAGGCGACGGCCTCGTCGCCCAGCCGGCGCCCGAGCAGGTCGAGGTCGATGTCGTCGAGGGCGGCACCGTCGTAGGACTGACCGATCTGCTCCCCCAACTCGTCCAGGTCGGCGAGTTCCTGCATCACACCGGTGCCCTCCCCGAGCCCCAGCCCCTCGTCGCCCTCGAACCGTTCCGACGACGACCAGTCCTGGTCGGGCCGCAGCTCGCGCAGCCTGCTGCCGAGCTCGGCCAGCCGGGCCGACAGGTCCGGCGAACCGAACGCCTGCGCCGAGAGCCGTGCCAGCTCGGCCCGCTGGTCGGCCGTCATGGATCGCAGCAACCGCTGGGCGGCGGCAGCGCGCCGCGCCAGCACATCGACGAGTTCGTCGAGGGTGCGGGGTTGCTCGGGGAACTGGGCCCCGTGCCGGGCCATGAACGCGGCGAAGTCGGCGGGGGTCGCCAGGCCCTGGCCGTGCTTGGCCAGCAGGGCGTTCAGGTCGTCCAGCATCTCGCTCACGGCGGCGCGGTCGGCGTCGGTGGCGCCCTCCAGCGCCTGCTTCATCCCCGCGAAGTGCTGGTCGAGCGCCTCCCGGCCGAGCAGGTCGCGGATCTCGTCGTAGGCCTGCTGCGCCTCGGGCGACACCCAGTCGTAGGTCGCGAGGTCGGCGACGGCCCCGGCTGTCGACGCCGGGAGCGAGTCGAGACGCAGCGTGCGGAAGTCACGGTCGTCGTCGTCGAGGTCGACGTCGCGCGCGAGCCGTCCGCGCTCGGAGCGGAGCGCGGTGTCAAGCAGGCGCGCCACCTCGGCGAGGGTGCCGTCGAGGCGGTTGCGCTGCAGGAGGTCGCGCCGGCGCCGGTGCACCGCCCGGGAGAGGTCGTCGAGGCCGTCGTGACCGGGGCGTCCCTGCCGCAGCAGCTCCCGCACCGCCTGCTCGGGCGAGGTGCCGGCCATCACCTGCTCGGCGACCGCGTCGAGCGCGTCGGCCAGGTCCGGTGGTGGTGCCAGCGGATCGGGCCCGCCGGTGTAGCGGCCGTAGCGGAACAGACGCCGACGCTGGTCAGCCATGGCCTACCCGTACACCGTCTCGCCGCCCTCGGACTCCTTCGAGATCCTCCGGGCGAGATAGAGGCCCTCCAGCGCCAGCTCGATCGCGCTGGCCCGAGTGCCGTCGGTGCGCGCGTCGCTGCGCTCGCAGATGTCGTCGTAGACGGTCGAACCAGGCACGGACGGCAGGCTCTCCAGCAGCTCGCGAGCGGACACCCGCTCCCCGGTCACCACCATGGTGCGGCCGTCCAGCGCCGCCACGAGGGGCCCCAGGTCGACGCCCCTGAACCGCCCGCGGACGGTTTCCGCCGTCGCCGTGCGCAGCAGGTGCTGCAGCACCGCCTGCTCCCGCCCCTCCTCGCCGGACTCGAACTCGATCTTGCCGCCGAGCACGTCGACGGCCGCCTCGAGGTCGACCAGCCTGGCGACCGCGTCGCGCTCCCCCCGGACGGTGGCGCGGTGGAGGGCCGAGGCGGCCACCGTCTCGGCGCCCGCGATCGCGAACCGGGCCGAGACACCGGACCGTTGGTCGACGGCCGGGGACTCGCGCAACGAACGGGTGTAGCGGGCGAGGATCTCGAGGAGGGCATCCGGGACGGCGGCCACCAGCTGCGCCTCCTGGCGGATCACGGCCACCTCGTCGGCCAGCTCCAGCGGATAGTGCGTGCGGATCTCGGCACCGAAACGGTCCTTCAGCGGCGTGATGATGCGGCCGCGATTCGTGTAGTCCTCGGGGTTCGCCGACGCGACGACCAGCACGTCGAGCGGCAGCCGCAGCACGTACCCCCTGATCTGGATGTCGCGCTCCTCCATCACGTTCAGCATCGACACCTGGATGCGTTCGGCCAGGTCGGGGAGCTCGTTGATCGCCACGATGCCACGGTGGCTACGGGGAATGAGTCCGTAGTGGATGGTGTCGGGGTCGCCGAGCCGACGTCCCTCGGCCACGCGCATCGGATCCACGTCGCCGATCAGGTCGGCTACCGACGTATCGGGGGTGGCGAGCTTCTCGGCGTAGCGCTCCGACCGGTGCCGCCAGGCCACCGGCAGCAGGTCGCCCTCGGTCTCGGCCAGGCGCCGGGACTCGCCGAGCAGCGGGGCGTAGGGGTGTTCGTTCAGCTCCGACCCGGCGATGACCGGGGTCCATTCGTCGAGCAGTCCGACGAGCGTGCGCAGCAGTCTCGTCTTCCCCTGCCCTCGCTCCCCCAGCAGCACCACGTCATGGCCGGCAAGCAGCGCCCGCTCGAGCTGGGGCAGCACGGTGCGTCCGAAGCCGTGGAGTCCCGGCCAGGGGTCGGTGCCCGCCGCCAGCATGGCCAGCAGGTTGTCTCGGATCTCCTGGCGCACGGTCTTGTGTTCGTGGGCCGAACGCCGCAGCTCTCCGACGGTGCCGATCTCGGGGGGTTCGCTCACCCGGTCACGGTAACCCGGCCGCCCAACCCCGGATCAACGCCGCTCGTAGGTCACGTAGGACCAGCCCGTGCGGGGCGTCCGGGACGTCTCGGCCCACGTGTGCGCATCGATCGGCGGGAAGCGGGTCACGACGTCGGGCGACGCGTCGACCTCGGTGATGTCGAGGTGGGTGGTGTGGGGCCAGAACAGGCGATAGATCTCTCCGCCCCCCGCGACCCACCACCGGCGGTCGCCGTGGCCGCGCAACAGGTCGAGGGCCTCGTCGACCGTGTGGGCGACCTGCGCCCCAAGCGCCTGATAGCACGGGTCGCGGGTGACCACGATCGACGCTCGGCCCGGCAGCAGGCCCATGCCGTCATGGGTCCTGCGGCCCACGATCAACACGCCGCCCATCGTGACGGCCTTGAACCGCCGCCAGTCCTCGGGGATGCGCCAGGGGATGTCGGTGCCGTCGCCGATGGCCCCGTTGCGGGCCACGGCTGCGATGGCGGTCAGCGACCCCTCAGCCACCTCGGCAGCGGGTGGGAATCCCTGCTTGGCCACGTCACACCGCGATCGGGGCTTTGATGCCCGGATGCGGGTCGTAGCCGTCGACGCGGATGTCGGCGAGCGTGAAGGCGTCGATGTCGCGCACCGCCGGGTTGAGCCACAGCGCCGGGAGCGGCCGCGGCTCGCGCTTCAGTTGCCGGTGAGCCTGGTCGAGGTGGTTCAGGTAGAGATGAGCATCGCCGAGGGTGTGGACGAAGTCGCCCACGCCCAGCCCCGCCACCTGCGCGAGCAGATGCGTCAGCAGGGCGTAGGACGCGATGTTGAACGGCACCCCCAGGAAGACGTCGGCCGACCGCTGGTAGAGCTGGCACGACAGCCGCCCGTCGTTGACGTAGAACTGCATGAACGCATGACACGGCGGCAGGGCCATCTCGTCGAGCTGCCCGACGTTCCACGCGCTGACGATGTGGCGGCGGGACGACGGGTTCGTCTGCAGCTGGGTGACCAGCTGCCGGATCTGATCGACGTGCCCGCCGTCGGGCGTGGGCCATGACCGCCACTGGTAGCCGTAGATCGGTCCGAGCTCGCCGTCGCCGTCGGCCCATTCGTCCCAGATGGTGATGCCGTTCTCGTGGAGCCACGCCACGTTCGTGTCGCCCCGAAGGAACCAGAGGAGCTCACCGAAGACCGACCGAGTGTGAATCTTCTTGGTGGTCAGCAGCGGGAACCCGGCGGTGAGGTCGAACCGCATCTGGTAGCCGAAGACCGACAGCGTGCCGGTGCCGGTGCGGTCGTCCTTCCTGGCGCCGTGCTGCAGCAGGTGGTCGAGCAGGTCGAGGTATTGCTTCACCGGGCGTCGCCGCCCGCCTCTGCGGCCGCCGGCTCCTCGAGCAGGGCGAGCAGCGGCAGGATCGCGCGCATCGCCTTGCCGCGGTGGCTGATGGCGTCCTTCTCGTCGGGGGTGAGCTCGGCACTCGTGCGGGTCTCGCCCTCGGGCACGAACAGGGGGTCGTAGCCGAAGCCGTTGCTGCCCCGCTCCTCGCGGGCGAGCCGCCCCGGCATCTCACCGCGCACGACGTGCTCGCCGTCGGCCGACACCAGCGCCACGACGCACACGAACCGGCCGGTGCGACGCTCGTCGGGCACGTCGTCAATCTGCGCCAGCACCAGGGCGTTGTTGGCGGCGTCGTCTTTCGCCGGCCCCGCCCAGCGGGCCGACCGGACGCCCGGCATGCGGTTCAGCACGTCGACCTCGATGCCCGAGTCGTCGGCCAGGGTGGGCAGCCCGGAGGCGACGAATCCCGCTCGCGCCTTGAGCAGCGCATTGTCGACGAAGGTGTGGCCGTCTTCCACAGGCTCGTCGTAGGGGTCGACGGCGTCGAGCCCCACCACGTCGATGCCGAGCCCCTCGGCCAGGCGGCGCAGCTCGGCCAGCTTCTTGGCGTTGTGGCTCGCGAGCAGCACCTTCATCGCCCGGCCCCCGTCATCGAGCCAACGCCTCGCGCTGCAGACGCGTCAGCTCGGCGCATCCGGCCAGGCCGAGATCGAGCAGGGAGTCGAGCACGTCGCGAGAGAACGGCTCACGTTCGGCGGTGCCCTGCACCTCGATGAGGCGGCCGTCGCCGGCGGCGACGATGTTGAGGTCGACCTCGGCGGTGGAGTCCTCGGTGTATTCGAGGTCGAGCAGCGGCACCGTCCCCACGACACCGACCGACACCGCCGCGACCGAGCCGCGCAGGGGCTCGCCGGCCAGGGAGCCCCGGTCGCGCAGCCACGACACGGCGTCTTCGAGCGCCACGTAGGCGCCGGTGATGGCCGCCGTGCGTGTGCCGCCGTCTGCCTGCAGCACGTCGCAGTCGAGCACGATGGTGTTCTCGCCGAGGGCCGTGTAGTCGATCACCCCGCGCAACGACCGCCCGATCAGGCGCGAGATCTCGTGCGTGCGCCCACCGATGCGTCCCTTGACCGATTCCCGGTCGGAGCGGTCGTGGGTCGCGCGCGGCAGCATCGCGTATTCGGCGGTGACCCAGCCCAGTCCGGAGCCCTTGCGCCACCTCGGGACGCCCTCGGTGACGCTAGCCGCGACCAGCACCCGGGTGCGCCCGAACTCCACCAGCACCGACCCCTCGGCGTGGTCGAGCCAGTGCCGGGTGATGCGAACGTCGCGGAGCTGGTCGGGGCGCCTGCCGTCAGATCTGATCACGTCCGTGACCCTATCCGGGCCCTCGGACAGTGTCATCCCGGACGGGTCCGGGCCATCGGCCGCGACGGTGCGCACCGGAGCGGCGCACACTCAGTCGGTGGCGTACTGCGGCGCCTCGACCGCCGCCACGAAGTCGCCCATCAGACGGCGACCGATGCCGCGGAACCGGTCGGGGTTGCCCGTGGTGAGGAAGCGGTGCTCGCCTTCCCGGGGCAGTTCGCGCACCAGGTCGCGGCGGGTCAGCATCGAGTAGGTCGACTTGGCGCACTCCTCGGCCGAGCTCACCAGCGACACGCCGTCGCCCAGCACGTAGGAGATCACACCGGTCAGCAGCGGGTAGTGGGTGCAGCCCAGGATCAACGTGTCGCAGCCCGCCTCCTGGATCGGGGCGAGGTACTCCTCCGCCACCTGGACGAGCTCGCGCCCGCCGGTGATCCCCGCCTCCACGTAGTCGACGAACTTCGGGCACGCCGACGTGGTCAGCGAGATCTGCGGTGCGGCGGCGAAGGCGTCGTCGTAGGCCCGGGAGGTGGCCGTGGCCTCGGTGCAGATGACGCCGACTTGGCCGGACTTCGTGGCGGCCACCGCTCGCCGCGCCGCCGGCAGGATCACCTCGGTGACCGGGATCGAGTAGCGCTCCCGCGCGTCTCTGAGCACAGCAGACGACGCCGAGTTGCACGCGATCACCAGGGCCTTCACGCCGAGGTCGGCCAGGTGGTCGAGACATTCCAGGGCGTACTCGCGCACCTCCGCGATCGGCCGGGGGCCGTAGGGCGCGCGCGCCGTGTCGCCGAAGTAGACGATGTCTTCTCCCGGCAGCTGGTCGACCACAGCGCGAGCGACGGTCAGCCCGCCGAACCCCGAGTCGAAGATGCCGATGGGCGCGTCCGTGGTCACCGTGGGAGTCTACGGCCCAGGCTCCCCGCCGCCCGACGCGCCCCGACCGCCGGCAGCCGCCGCCACCGAGCTCCCGGTGCCCCGCGAGGGGCTGCCCAGCTCGAACCGCCGCCGCGCAGCCCCACCCCGCCGACTCGGCAACTGCCCGGACTCACGCGGATAATGGGCACGAGGAGGAGCCCATGCCCGCACCCGTCCCGTTGCCCGGCAAGGTGATGGAGTGGTCGATGGAGTTCTGGCGCCGGGTGCTGCTGCAGTCCGAGAAGGCGCGAGAGTCGACCGTCACCGTTGCCGCACCCGACGACCCCGACACCGTCCGCCGCCGTGACAAGGATTCGCCACCTGACATCTGGTAGCACCCCGAGGGCTGCCCGTCCCAGCCCACGGAGCCGCCGCGACCATCGACCCTGGAGGATTCATGACCGAGGAATGGCCCGCATACCCCGGACTTCCTCCCACGGGAGGCTTCACCGCCGACCCCACCACCGCCCCGACGCTGCGTGCCTCGAACGCCGACCGTGCCCACGCCGCCGCGCTTCTCGACGGTGCCTACGCCGAGGGCAGGATCACCGCGACAGAGCTGGCCGAACGCCAGTGGGGCGTGACCGCCGCAGTCACCCTCGGCGATCTCGCGCCGCTGGTCGCCGACGTGGACCTGCCGTCGGTGGCCGATCCGTCCTCGTCGCGGCTCCCGGTGCCCTACGAACCGGACCCGCTGCCCTATCGGCCGGCCGTGCGAGATCTCTCCGAAGCGTCGCCGGAAGCGGACGCGGAGTCACCCGAGTCCGAGCGGCCCGCGGAGCGCCGGGTGTGGGGGGTGATGCCGGTCTGGTGGGTGCGGATGACCGTCTTCCTGGTCGTGCTCTGGCTGGTGACCGGCCTCTCGTCCGGCTCCCTGCAGTACTTCTGGCCGATCTGGCCCATCGTCGGCACCGGGATCTACTACCTCATGGGTGCCCGGCAGCAGGGCCGTTCCCGGGTTCGACGGCTCGCTCGCGGCCGGCGCCGGCGGCACCGCTGATCAGCCGGGCCGGCGCACCGACAACGCCACCAGCACCGGTGAGCGGCGCCCTGATCCGGCGACCGGCGCACCGCACCCGGGGGCTCCGTCGCGGGTCCCCGAGGCGCAGCCACCGCACCCCGCCGGGGGGCACCCGACCGTGAGCTCCGTGGTCTCCAGACGACCGAGCCGCACGAGGTGAGCCACGGCCGCGTCGACGACGTCGCGGCTCAACCCCGTGCGGCGCGACACGTCGGCGAGCGAGCGTGCCCCGCCCGTCAGCTCGGCCAGCACCGCCGACAGGGGTCCGCTCATCCCAGCAGCCGGGCGAGCTGGAAGACGGCCACCGCCAGCCCGTAGGCGACGACGAGCTGCAGGGCGAAGCCGAACGCGGTCCAGCGCAGGCCGATCTCGCGGCGCTGCGCCGCCAGCGTCGCGACGCAGGGGGTGTAGGCCAGCAGGAACACGAAGAAGGCCGCGACGGCCGCGAGCGTGTGGCCGCCGGACGAGGCCTCGAACGCCAGGCGGAGATGCTCCGACAGGGCGGCGTCACTGTCGGCCGCGTAGGTCTGGGCCCATGACGACAGCACGGCCTCCTTCGCGACGAACCCCACCACCAGCGCCGACACGGTCTCCCACTGCGCGAAGCCCGTCGGAGTGAACACCGGCGTGACCGCACGGGCCACCCAGGCGTACAGGCTGTCGGCGACCGGCACCGCGCCGAACGTGCCGCTTCCCACCGGGATCGCCTGGGCGAGCCACACCAGCGTCACGGTCGCCACGATGATGCCCGCCGCGCTCTGCAGGAAGCCCTTCAGACGGGCCCAGGCGACCGTCAGCGTGAGCCGGAGGGTCGGGACCTGGTAGGGCGGCAGGTCGAGCACGAGGGGTTCGGCGCCCACCGTGCGCCACAGGGTGGTGCGAAGCGCCAGCCCCACCACCACGACGAGCACGATCGACGTCACGTACATCGCGAAGACCGCCGTCCCCGCCCACCGGCCGAAGAAGACCGACCCCAGCATCACGTAGACCGTGAGGCGGGCGCTGCACGACGTGAAGGGCACCAACAGGGCGGTGAGCAGGCGCTGGTGCGGCGTCGCGAGCACTCGGGTGGCCGCCACGGCGGGCACGTTGCACCCGAACCCCACCACAAGCGGTAGGAAGGCCCGGCCGGGGAGGCCGAGCCGTCCCATCACCCGATCGGTGACCACGGCCGCGCGGGCCAGGTACCCCGAGTCCTCCAGCAGGGCGAGCAGCACGAACATCAACGCCATCAGAGGGGTGAACGTGAGCACCATGCCGACGCCGGCGACGAGCCCGTCGATCACCAGCCCACGCACCCAGGTGTCGCCCAGTCCGAGCCGGACGAGCAGCCAGGTCGCCCCCTGCGACACCGGTCCGGACATGAGGGTCTCGAGTGCCGACTGGAGCGGGGCGGCCACGGTCGTGGTGACCTGGAAGACCAGCCACATCACGACGAGGAACGACACCGGGCCGACGACCGGGGCCACGGCGAAGGCGTCGATGCGATCGCTCCACCGAACCCGGGCGCTGCCGTCGTCGGTGACTCCCCGCGCCACCACCGACGCCACCCAGTCGAACCGCTCGTCGGCCACCGCCAGCTCGTCGTCGCCGTCGTGCCGGCCCACCGCGCGGTGGGGAGGGGCCGCGTCGGTGAGCACCTCGGAGACGACGCGAGCGAGGTTGTCCAGTCCCGTCCTGCGGCGGGGGTCGACCGCGACCACCGCCACGCCCACGGCGTCCGAGAGCGCGTAGGTGTCGACGTCGACGCCGTGGCTACGGGCGACGTCGGTCATCGTGACGACGAGGACCAGCCGCAGCCGGCGCTCCCGAAGCTGGGCGACCAGGTGCAGGCTCCGGGCGAGGTGAGCCGCGTCCACCACGGCGACGACCAGGTCGGGCGGGGTGTCGCTGCGCAACAGGTCTCGGGTCAGGGCTTCGTCCGGCGACGACGGCTCGAGACTGTAGGAGCCAGGGAGGTCGACCAGCGTGAGCTCACGCCCGTCGTCGCGCCGCCACGTGCCCCGCGCCACCTCGACCGTCGTGCCCGGCCAGTTGCCCATGGTCACCCCGGCTCCGGTGAGGGCGTTGAAGAGAGTGGACTTCCCCACGTTCGGCGCGCCGACCAGCGCGACCACCGGCCGGCCCGACGCCGTGACGTCAGGCGGTGGCGCGCAGCACGGCTTGAGGAGCA
>Ga0073899_10005643_pt1 | contig 10834 bp, 10 predicted proteins | sample KloWWTmetaKNB5Ph_FD_88975 | JGI IMG/M metagenome (GOLD analysis project Ga0073899, IMG submission 88975) | Active sludge microbial communities from Klosterneuburg, Austria, studying microevolution and ecology of nitrifiers - Klosterneuburg... | ecosystem: Engineered > WWTP > Aerobic digester >...
CCATGGAACAAGGGCAAGATCGTCGGCCAGAAAGCTCCGTTCAAGCTCAAGGACATCTGGGCACTTCGCGTTCGTCTTCAGATGGAAGATCGGGTGCGTGAGCTCGCGCTGTTCAACCTGGGAATCGACAGCAAGCTTTGCGGATGCGACCTCGTTGCCCTCAAGGTCCGGGACGTCTGCCACGGCGACCAACTGGCCTCTCGGGCCGTCGTCATGCAGCACAAGACCCAGCAGCCGTTCCAGTTCGAGATCACGCAGGCGACGCGTGACGCCCTGCAGAAGTGGATCAAACTCGCGGGGCTAAGGTCCGATGACTCTCTGTTCCCGAGCCGCATTCACGACTCACCGCACTTGGGCACGCGACAGTACGCGCGAATCCTCGAGGGCTGGGTCGAATAGCTTGGCCTTGATCGAGCAGACTACGGTACGCACTTTATGCGGCGAACCAAGGCGACATTGATCTATCGCCGCACGAAGAACCTCCGCGCCGTGCAGTTACTACTGGGCCACTCCAAGCTGGAATCCACTGTGCGGTACCTCGGCATCGCGGTGGACGATGCCTTGGAGATCTCCGAACAGACCGAGATCTGATCAACGTCCCGGTCGGGAATCGTCCGGGCTGACCGCCCGGGGCAACTTGGCGACGCTGTGGCGCCAGCGACAGGGTCGCCTCACTGTCCTGCCGGTAGACCCGGGCCGGCCGCGACCCATCGGCCGGCCACCTGTTTGAAGTGCGTCTCAGGGCGGGACGACACGCCGGCCACGGAGGCCGCGCCGAGAAGTCGGGTTACCCGGCCTGCGGATGGCCCGGCGCGTGCCCGGGGATCGGTGGGTCGGCCGGAATCAGGATCCACATCAGCAGGTAGACCAGCAAGCCCGTTCCGGCGCACAACGCCAGCAACGCGAACAACAGACGCCAGATCCAACTCTCGACACCGGTGACGCGTGCGATGCCACCGCACACGCCGCCCAGCCAGCGGTCATCTCGGCTGCGGCGCAGCGCATTGATCGCTAGCAGGGCCGGCGCGGTGTCATCCGGAGCGCCACCGAGAACGCGCGCCTTGGCACGCGCGAATTCCTCGTCCGAGAGCACGCCGCGCTCGTGTAGCGCGCCCAGTCGGCCCAATTCTTCGCTCAGACTCATGATGCATCTCCCTGCAAACTGGTCATCCAGGGCATAGATTGGCGCGGCGCCGACCTTGTTCAAGGGGACTGCGACGGGCTGCCGTGGCGGGCGACAGATCGGCATATGGCAGAGCATGGTTGGCTGGTTCGCAGCGGCTGGAGGCTGCGGCTCGATCGACCGGCCCTGCGATTGAGGCGGGTCTGGTCCCTGGCCGCCAGCGATCTTGGCAGCACTTCTTCGATGCGGCGCTCCTGCGAATGACAGCTTCCTGGACTTGTCGCCAACTGGCAGTCCTGGCCAGCTTCTGCCGCTCGCCACAGGCAGCCTCACGGCTTGCAGCGTGGCCTGGCTTGAGCCACCGAGAACGCGAGCCCGCTTCCAGTTGCGTGCACAGGTGCGGAAAGTTCTTCTCGATCACAGCGCTGGCGAGTAAGGGCTACGCTTGCCGGTGGTAGCCCTTCTTGCCGATGACCTGCGCCAGAGGGCTGCGAAGGTCGCCTGTGGTACTCAGCCGCGCCAGCGCGGCGGCGAAGTTGATCTTCGGCTGCCAGCCCAGCACGTCTAGCGCGGCGCGGTTGTCGTACACGCGGTCCAAGGTCGCTGGTGGCGTCCAGCCGTAGCGCGCGAACACGGCTTCCCAGCCCGGCACACGACGGCGTAGCACCGCGGCGGCATCTTGGCCCAACGCGGGGCAGTCCTCGCGCGTGAACGGCGTCGTAGCGCTGACGATGAAGCGTCCGAAGCCGATGCGAGCCGCCTCGCGCAGCGCAACGCGATGAGCGGCAACCACGTCTTCGACATCGACGCGACGGTGCAGGAACTCGTTGGCCTGAATGTTCTCCTGCGAGCGCAGGGTGCACGCGGACGTGTCGTCGTCGTCCTCGGGGAAGAAGCGACTGGTGCGTAGCACTATCACCGGCAGCTTGGTCAGCCGGTGCATCAGCTCGCACAAGTCTTCTGCGGCAGTCTTGGTGACGCCGTAGATGTTGCGAACCACGGGTGCAAGCGTCTCATCCACCCACACTGCGGGAGCGCCCGGCGGCGGCCGCAGCGCTGCGCCGAAGGCGCTCGTAGTGCTGGTGAACACGAACGCAGCCACGCTGACGGCGGCCGCAGCTTCAAGCAGATTCAGCGTACCCGTGACGTTGGTATCGATAAAGGCCTGGCGAGCATGGGACTCGACATGCGGCTTGTGCAGCGTAGCGGTGTGCAGGACCTGCGTGACACCTGACATCGCGTCATGCACGAATGCGGGTTCGCCGATGTCGCCCACGATGTCGGTGAATGGCGAAGGCTGACGGTCGATGCCGAGCACCGCGGCCCCTTCGCCGCGCAGCGTGCGCATCAGCGCCTCACCCAAGTGGCCGGCGCTGCCGGTGACTAGGATCTTCATGCGGCAGGTATTGTGCGGGAGGCGCATCGGAACCCCAAGCCGAGGCCTAGAGCACTGGGCGACAGCGGGAAGTCCTCAGACGGTCACGACGCCATGTGGTCCCGTTGTCAGCGTCTGTGGCGTGACACCGGAAACGCGCCGTCTGGGACCTGGGGTCGAGTTCAAATGGCTGCTTCGAGGTGATTAGTGAAAGGCCCAAGACGCGGCCAGGCCGAAGTCGTGAGCGCCCCGCCTCGACGGTCGGGCGCTCCAGCCGGAACGAGTGACTGCTGGTGGGGGCCGAAGGTGAACATGCAGTCCCGGCCATAACCGGCCCCACGTGGTGCGCGCAGAATTTCCCCCACTGGGTCGCCTAGGATGACTGGTTTACGGCTGCCAACTTGAACTCCGCTTCGGCTCGTCCCGGCCATGACCGGACCCTCTCAGCTGGCAGCTTTGGGGTTGACCGCCCAGGAGAGACCAGACCTGCGACCGCGAAGAAGCGCAGTCTGCCGCAGGATTGCCGCAGACCAACAACAGAGGCAGGGTAGGCAATCGGGAAAGGCGAGTTGCTGTACCTGAGACCTCATTGTGATCCCGCTGTGTATCCGGCCAGCAGTGGGAGCGGGCCCAGGGCGACTGACTATCTCGACCTGACGACCCACGTTTCAGCGCCTGGCGCGCTGACACTGGTCGGCCCAGGTCTGTCTCTGATGAAAGTAGGGCCGTGCCGCAGCCCTTCATCAGCGCACGCACAGGACAACGGGTCCGCGCGAGTTTTAAGCTCCGGGCGTGGCGCTCACTCCCGCCGCCTAGCAGCACTCCGCCGGGCCAAGTGTGCTGGTCCTTGGGGGGGCGTCGGCGCATGGGCGGCATTCGTCATCAGGATGGGTGTGGCCAGGACCCCGCGGGCAAGGCTCCCTGACCGCACTGACGCGCAGATGCCGTTGGCGGCAGAGCCAGGACGTGGCAGCGGCGTGATTGCCCTTGATGCCGGACTGCGGTTCGGTTCTAACGTGACAGCGTTCGCGTGGGCTACAGCCCGGCTTTGCCGAAACTTGTGCCACCGGGTGATGCCCGCTCCGCATGCGAGTGCCTGCCGCGGCGAGACCGCGCACCGCCATGCGGCTGAACCGCCGGCCTGATGGCGTCAGCCGTGAGGCCGGCATCATGGGGCGCCGGCAGGTGCATCAATCGCCGTCGCCGAGTGTCAGCAGCATCAGCGTGGCGTTGCTGGCTGCGATGCGGTCGTTGCTGACCATCAGCGCCGCACCGAGCGCGTCGCGCAGGTGACGGGTCAGCGTGCATGCCGAATCGTTCGAGTAGGCCTGGATACCGCACGCAGACAGGCCGTGGCGGCAGATTTCGGCCACCAGTTCGGTGGTCGTCAGCTTCACGTTGTTGCTGCGCACGGCGAAGGCGGGCGACATCAGCCGCTCGCCGCCGTCGACGCTCGTGCTCATGCACTGCAGTTCTTGGGTGGCGTCGCGGACACAGGCGCGCAGGACTTGCAGCCCCCGGGCCGCCTGTGCCAGGTGGGCCGCTCCCTGTGGCGTGGCGCCCCGCAGGCGCCGGGACTCCTTGACGATCTGGGCGCGGGCGATTGCCACGGCGTCGCTCGCCAGGCCCTGCCACACGGCACCCCAAAGGACATGCGAGACGGGCACCATCGAACGTGTCGCGATGTGGCGAAAGGCGCCTGGCAGGATCTGCCGCGACGACGCCTCGGCCACCACGTTGATGGCCGGGCTGCAGGTGCCGCGCATGCCCAGCGTGTTCCAGGTTCCCACGTGGTCGAAGCGGCAGTCGGCCCGGGTCAGCAGGACCAGCACCTGGTCGCCGGCCGCAGCCTGCGGCGACCGGCGCGCCGTCAGCAACAGGGCATCGGCATGCTCGCCGTAGGACACGACCGAACAGTGCTTCTGCAGGCGGAAGCGGTCGCCGTCGCCCTCCACGGCCGCGATACTCGACCGCAGGTCACCACCCGTTCCAACCTCCGACGTGCCAGAGGCCAGCAGCCACTGGTGTCGCGCCAGATCGGCCAGGAAGTGGCGAAAGTAGGGCAGCTCGAGGCCATGCCGGACCAGGCAGAAGACCTGGATCTGGTGCATCGCGAAGATCATCGCCGTCGACGCACAGGCAGCCGCCAGTGCGCTGCACATCTCGGCGATATCAGGCAGCGCGCCGCCGAGGCCGCCGAACTCGGTGGGAACGGCCGCTGACAGCAGCCCTTCGGCGCGTAGCGCCGCGAAGGTCTCGTGCGGAAAGCGCGCGTCGCGATCGACGGCAACCGCGGCGGGACGCGTGATCTGCGCGGCGATCCGCCTGACGGTGTCGACATGCGCGGCCATGCAGAGCGCTCCTTGCGTCAAGGTCCTCGGGGCCGGGCCTGTAAGGCGACCCGGTGCGTCGAATGATCCGGATCGATCCTCGATGCGGACTGAGGCAGATCAACGCCTGTGCGGGGCGCCCGCCGATACTTGGTCAGCCATGAACGGCCTGACCCTCGACGCATGCTTCGACGAAGCCGCCGCGCGCGCGCCGGAGCGGCCGGCGCTGTGCATCGGTGCATCGGTCTGGACCTACGCCGAACTTCAGCGCGAGAAGGAACGCATTGCTGACCTGCTGCGGCGCCGGCAGCTCGACGGTGCTGGCCGCGCCGTCGGCCTGCTGTGCGAGAAGAATCTGACTGCGTTCGCCGGGCTGCTCGGCATCATGGCCAGCGGCAACACCTACCTGCCGCTAAGCCCGAGGTTGCCGGACCAACGCCTGTTCCAGGTGGCATCAGATTCCCCGCTGACCGGGCTGATCGCGGACCGCGCTTCGACTCCGCGCGCCGCCGCGTTGATGGGCCGGCTTGGGCACGGCTTTGTCATCGCTGAACCCGGTGGCGAAGTCGTCGTCGACACCGCGCCCGGTGTGGCGCCGGGTGATCCGGCACAGGCCTACCTTCTGTACACCTCGGGCAGCACCGGCGCGCCCAAGGGCGTGGCGGTGAGCCACGCCAATGCGGTGGCCTTCCTGCAGGCCATGGCCAGTGTCGTGCATGTGGTCACGAAGGACCGGTTCACGCAGTTCTGCGAGCTGGCGTTCGATTTCTCGATCGGCGAGATCTTCCTGTGCTGGCAGGCAGGTGCCTGCCTGTACGTCCCTTCATTCGCCGAACTGATGCTGCCGGTGAACTTCGTCAACCGGCACGGCCTGACGGTCTGGTGCTCCGTGCCCACCGTGGCCAGCAATCTGCATCGGCTGCGCGCCCTGCGACGGGGCACATTCCCGTCGCTGCGCCTGTCGATGTTCTGCGGCGAGGCACTGCCCACCCGCCTTGCGCAGGCTTGGCAGACCGCAGCGCCGGCATGCGCCCTGGTCAATCTCTACGGGCCCACCGAGGCCACCGTCTTTGCCACCGCCTACCACTTCGACCCCGATCAGCCGCCGGACACGGACATCGTCCCCCTCGGCGAGCCCTTGCAGGGCATGGGCGTCCGGATTGCAGCGCAAAGCGACGACCCGGCGGTGGGCGAACTGCTGCTGTCCGGACCGCAGGTCGTGGCGGGATACTGGCGAAACCCTGGTGCCACGGCGACCGCCTTTGTGCGCGGGGCCGACGCTGTAGCCGACGGCATCTGGTACCGCACCGGCGACCTGGTCAGCCGCGACGCCCGGTACGGTTTGCTGTTCCACGGGCGCTGCGACGACCAGGTGAAGCTGCGGGGACGCCGGGTCCAGCTGGCCGAGATTGAGTGCGTGCTCCGGCAGCTGGCGCCGGGTGCGATGGTGGCTGTCGTGCCGGTATCGGCCGAGGGTGGCGCCTGCGACCACGTCGTCGCGTTCTGCAGCGCGGCCGACTGCGATCCGCAGGCCCTGCTGGCGGGGTGCCGCGCACTGCTGCCCGACTACATGGTGCCCGACCGAATCGTCCGGATGGAGCCCCTGCCGCTGACCCACAACGGCAAGATCGACTATGGCCACCTGTCGCGGCAGGCAGCGGCCGGACGCTGATCAGGAGACCGCATGGCGAACCCATCCTCGAAGACCGGCGCGCGTCGCCATCGCCACAGGCCCTGGACGCGATGAGCACCACCGCGGGCAGGGACAGCATCGCCATCGCCGACCTCCAGCAGGTCTGGCGCGACCTGCTGCGCAAGCCCGTCGTGCGGGTGGACGACGACTTCTTTGCACTGGGCGGCGACTCGATGCTGCTTGTCAGCATGCTGGTCCAAGTCAGCGCAGGCCTGGAGCGTGACATCGACTACGCCGCGTTCATCGCCACGCCCACGATCCAGACGCTGGCCCGGCTGCTCGCCGCTCCGGGCCCGGCCTGAGGTGGCGCCGTGCCGGTGCTGCCTGTTCGGGGCGATGCTGGCGCCGCATCCACGGCATGCCCTGCAGCCGCCCGGCCTCGACGGCCGCTGGCCCTGCCCCGACCGCGTCGAAGACCTCGCGGCCCTGTTCGTCAACGCCCTGGTGGCCTTTCAGCCGCGGGGCGCCATCCGCCTGGGCGGCTTCTGCCATGGCGGCACGATCGCCTTCGAGGTGGCGCGCCAGCTGCGTGCGCGGCGGCGGCAGGCGGAATTGCTGGTCCTGATGGGTAGCGACGGTCCCACGGCACGCCGCCCCTTGCAGCGCGCCATTGCCGCGCAGCAGCATCTGAAGGAGCGGATGCTCCATAACCTGGCGATGCGGCGGCCGCTGCGCGCCGGGCAACGGTTCGACTGCATCAGGAACCGACTGCGCGCGCAGCAGGCCCCGGCGCGCCCACCGCTCGGCGACGACGGCCGCCATCGCTTCGGCGCGGCGTCTTCCATCGAGCATGCATTCCTCGACTACCGCCAGCGGATCCGGCCTGCACCGGGCAACCTGACCGTGCTGGTTCCCAGCCGGAGATGGCTGCAGTCGGCGGCCAGCCGGCCGATGGACTGGGCGCGTTGCGCCGAAGGCCGCACGACCACGCTGGCCGGACCCGACCACGGGCAGGTAGAACGCATGCTGCTCGAACCCGATGTCCGGATCCTGGCCCGGCAGCTGCGCGGCATCCTGGACCGGTGCCTTCACGCGCCAGCCGGCGCCCAGGACCTGGCGTGACCGAGGCGCTGCCGATCGAGCGGCCCGACCTCGCCGAGGTGGGGAACTTCCTGCACTCCAATCTGAACCGACGCATTGCACCCCAGGATTGGGTCGCCTCGCTCACGCACCCGTGGGCGGCCGTGCCACCGAATCATGGCTGGCAACTGCGCGATGCGGGCCGCCTTGTCGGCGTGTTCTGTGCCATCTACTCCGACCAGTGGATCGACGGCAGGCCGGAGAAGTTCTGCAACCTCCACAGCTGGTGCGTGCTACCTCAGTACCGCAGTGGCGGCCTGGCCCTGGCGCTGTCCCTGCTGCGGCAGACCGGCTACCACTTCACCATCTACACGCCGAACGCGACGGTGGCCGCGCTCTTCCAGGGCCTGCGCTTCCGCCGCCTGGACGACCGCCTGGTGTACGTCGCCAACCTGCCCACACCGTGGCCGCGGCGAGGCGGGCGCTTCGTCGAGTCCGAGCCCGCACGCATCGCGCCGCGCCTGCATGGCACCGTGCTCGACGAGTTCCGGGCCCACAGCGGCATCGCCTGGCTCCAGTTCGTTGCCTTTGGCCAAGGTGACGATGTCTGCCTGGCGGTCTACAAGCGCGGGCGCTGGAAACGCATGCCGTGCGCGGAACTGCTGCACCTGAGCAACAGTGGGGCGATGCAACGGCACGGCCACCTGCTGAGGCACTTCCTGCTGACCCGGCAGGGCCTGCCGGTGTGCCGCATCGAAGGCCGCTTCCTCGAGGCCGCGCCGTCCGCATCGATCTCGCTGCCACGGACACTGGCCAAGCTGGTCCTGTCCGACTCGCTGGCCGACCCCAGCATGAGCAACCTGTACACCGAACTGGTAGCGCTGGACCTTTGAGCTCGGCGCGCAGAAGGCGTCGGCGTGAGCCACCGCGCGCGCACGTTCGACGCTGGGCCTACGTCGCATGGCGGCTGCGCAGCACTGCAAAACCTGGCTGCGGTCTTCATCGCATCGAACGCGGGCAGGTCGAGTAGCCAGACGTCGCCAACAGATGAGTGCTCAAGGCTCGGCCCGGACAACGCAGTCGGCTCCGGCGCATCGTGTTCTCCAGCGCAGGCTCGCGCTCCTACAGGTGACTGTGGGGGTGTCCGACCGGCGGCTCCGTGGCGACGGAGTCGTTGGCAGCTCCGACAGCGGTGGGTCGGGTCTTGACCGACTCCTCGCCGAGATCACCGCCGCAAAGCAGCCGTTGAAGGTGGGCGAGCCTGAAGCAGCCCATCGTCAGCAGGCGGACTCGACCCACAGCCGACTTAGCACTTACGAATCTGGCTTCCGCAGAGCCGGCACTCAACGTGCCGCTGCATGAACTTAAGCGGCGTCATCACCAAGTGGGTTGTGCCGTCGCGCCAAGGGGTCTTCAGCTTCAGTACGACTTGCCCAGCGGCGTTGGTTTGTCCGCGTTCGTTGGCCAGCACCGGGCGTGTGATGTGGCGGCACAGCTGCTCCAGCGCCAGGCGGTCGTCGGCGCCGCAGCGCACAGCGGCATTCAGGCTGAAGCCGTCGATGTTGGCGCAAAGGGACTGCTTGAAGTCAGCATCCCAGGGCATGGCGCCCTTCACCGTCAGCATCTTCTGGCCGGCGCGCGGGCCGAAGGCGATTCGGTATGTGCAGGCAGCGGCCTGCAGCGGCCTGAGCGTGCGGGCTTCGTCCGAGTCCGCGACGTTGTCGGCTAGGAGCGTGGGCGGCAGAAGCTCGTCCGCGGGGCACGAACTGGCATGAAGTTTGAATGCTGAACGGCATGGCCATCAGCTACCGCCCCTACGAACCGCAGCAGGAGATGCTGCTGCCCGCATCGTTGCAGGACTGGCTGCCCAAGGGGCACCTGGCCTACTTCATCAGCGACACGGTCGATGCGTTGGACTTGAGCGCGTTCTACGCTCGCTACGCAGGCGGAGGCGCGCGCAACCAGCCCTTCCACCCGGCCATGATGGTCAAGGTGCTGGTGTACGGCTACGCCACGGGGGTGTTCAGCTCGCGCAAGATCGAGCGCCGGCTGCACGAGGATTTGGCGTTTCGCATGCTGGGCGCCGGCAACTTCCCCAAGCACCGCACGATCCGCAACTTTCGCGCGCTGCACCTCTTGGAGCTGAGCGATCTGTTCGTGCAGGTGGTCAAGCTGGCCCGCGAGATGGGCCTGGTCAAGCTGGGCACGGTGGCCATCGACGGCACCAAGATCAAGGCCAACGCCAGCCGCCACAAGGCGATGAGCTACGAGCGCATGCAGCAGGCTGAAGGTCAACTGAAGGCGCAGATCGATGCGCTGCTGGAACGCGCCAAGAGCACTGACGCGGCTGAGGCCGACGAGCCCGAACTGGACCTCCCGGCCGAGATCGAGCGGCGCGAAGTGCGCCTGAAGGCCATCACCGAAGCGCGTGAGCGCCTGGAGCAACGCCAGCGCGATGCCGACATCGAGCGCGGCCGCAGTGACGACGACGATCGACGCCCGCGCGACGATGACGGCAAGCCCACGGGTGGGCGCTACAAGCGCGAGTTCGGCGTTCCCGAGCCGAAGGCACAAGACAACTTCACCGACCCCGACAGCCGCATCATGAAGCGCGTCGGCGGCGGCTTCGACGCCAGCTACAACGCGCAGACGGCGGTGGACGACACGGCGCACATCATCGTGGCCGCCGAGCTGAGCAACAACGCCGCCGACACGCAGCAGTTGGTTCCGATGCTGCAAGCGGTGAAGAACAACACCGGCGAGTTCCCCCGCCAAGGCCTGGCCGACGCGGGCTACCGCAGCGAGGACAACTTCGAGCAGCTCGCGGGTGTGCCGATCGAGCTGGTGGTGGCACTCGGGCGCGAAGGCAAGAGCCAAGCGCAGGTCAATCTGGATACCCATCCGCACACGGCCGCGATGGCCGCCAAGCTGCAAACAGATGAGGGCAGAACAGCCTACCGCAGGCGCAAGTGGATCGCCGAGCCGCCCAACGGCTGGATCAAGAGCGTGCTCGGGTTCCGCCAATTCAGCCTGCGAGGACTGCACCGCGTGCAAGCCGAGTTCAAGCTCGTCTGTCTGGCGCTGAACCTGCGGCGAATGGGTGCCATTCAAGGGGCATGAGGGCAGCAAGATGACCCACTTCGAGCACTTTGCCGGGTCCCAGGGCCGCGATGCAGCGCTCCGAGGACCTACCTACGCCTCAGCAGACAGCAAGGCATCGCAATCCGCGATGCCTTGCCGCAACCCTGTCAACCTCACGGCCGCGGCAGATTACTGCCGCCCACGCTCCTAGG
>Ga0073899_10005646_pt1 | contig 10832 bp, 7 predicted proteins | sample KloWWTmetaKNB5Ph_FD_88975 | JGI IMG/M metagenome (GOLD analysis project Ga0073899, IMG submission 88975) | Active sludge microbial communities from Klosterneuburg, Austria, studying microevolution and ecology of nitrifiers - Klosterneuburg... | ecosystem: Engineered > WWTP > Aerobic digester >...
GTGGAGTTTGAACTTCCAGGCGGCGATCGAACACGGTTGGGCCGTCTATTCGCAGAAGAGCTATGGCGATATGGGCCCTTGGCCTACTTCTGTAGTGCTGGACAGCCTGCCCGGTGTGGTCTTGGTCGGCAAGGTCGATGAGACCGGTGAGAAGGTGCTGGAAGGCATGGACGAGGTCTTCGGTATGGAGGTGAAGAAGTTCAAAGGCTCTGCCACCTTCACCCAACGGATCACCTCGCAGGATCCTACAGCAGCGATCACGGGCTTCTTCGAGTACATGACGTGCAATGACGAAATGTGCCTGCCGCCCACTACGGTGTACTTCAAGGTATTGCTCGTCGACAATGCGTTCGAATTATCGGGTCTTCCATTCACCGCTGGCGAGGGGGGGCTCGATGTGCTACGTCCAGAGGCCGACCCGGTCATGTGGTCGTTGGCAACGGAGAAGGTGAAGGAAGGCCGCTGGCGATTGCTCTTCACAGCGGATATCCAAGAGCACTGGGCGGTCTATTCACAGGTTGAATTCGGAATCGGGCCGATGCCAACGAGCATCCTTTTGGACAGTGCCGTAACGACTGCAAAATTCCTTGGGTTGGCCAAAGAGGAAGGTGTGGATATGCACGAGGGGATGGACGACATCTTCGAGATCACGGTCCGCAAGTTCAAGGATCAGGTCACTTTCGTACAAGAGGTAGAGGTCAGCAATGAGACTGTGTTGATCACGGGCGTGGTGAATTACATGACCTGCGATGATAGCAAGTGCATCTTCCCGGATCCGGTACCATTCACTGTGGATCTTGCGTCAGGAGCGGTCTCCATCGGTTCGCGGACCGTAGCGCCAAGCGGCGATTGCAGGTATAAACTCGGATCGGTGGATCTGGATGCACCGGTGATCCCCGCTTCCAACGAGGTTACCGAGGTGCGTGATGATGCCTCGCTTTGGCGCATCTTCCTACTCGGCTTCCTCGGAGGTCTGGTCGCACTGCTCACGCCCTGTGTATTCCCCATGATCCCGCTCACTGTTAGCTTCTTCACCAAAGGCAGTGAGGAGAAGGGCAAGGGGTTGAAGAATGCGCTCACGTACGGTGCGTTCATCCTTGGGATCTACTTGCTCTTCAGCCTTCCCTTCCATTTGTTGGGCTCGGTAAATGCGGAGATCTTCAACGAGATCAGTACCAACCCATGGCTGAACGTCTTCTTCTTCGTGATCTTCCTGGTCTTCGCCGTTTCGTTCTTCGGCTATTTCGAGATCACCTTGCCGAGTAGTTGGGTGAACAGCATGGATGCGAAGGCATCTCGTTTCGGGGGGCTGATCGGTATCTTCTTCATGGCGCTCACCTTGGCCTTGGTCAGTTTCAGTTGCACGGGCCCCATCTTGGGTTCCCTGTTGGCAGGGGCGCTTTCCGCCGATGGTGGAGCCTGGCAGCTCACGGCAGGTCTGGGTGGCTTCGGTCTAGCACTCGCGCTACCCTTCGCCTTGTTCGCCCTCTTCCCCAGTTGGCTCAATTCACTTCCACGCAGTGGCAGTTGGTTGAACAGCGTGAAGGTGGTCCTGGGCTTCGCGGAGATCGCCTTGGCATTCAAATTCTTGAGCAACGCGGATCTGGTGAAGCAATGGTCCATCGTGCCTTACGAATTGTTCATGGTGGTCTGGGTCCTCTGTGCCTTGGGAATCGTTCTGTACCTCTTCGGGCTGATCCGTTTCCCGCATGATAGCCCGGTGAAGACGCGATCCGCAATGCGGTGGAGCTTCATCGGCCTGTTCACGGCCGCCACGGTCTACCTCGCTTTCGGGCTGCGCGTGGATCAGAAAGCAGGCACCTTCACACCCATGGCGCTGATGAGTGGCCTTGCTCCCCCGGTCGGTTATAGCTGGATCCTGCCTAAGAAGACCGAGGCTTTCCATGATCTGGATGAGGCGCTTGCACACGCCAAGGAGGTGAACAAACCCATTATGATCGACTTCACTGGCTGGGCGTGCGTGAACTGCCGTAAAATGGAAGAGCACGTATGGCCTGAACGCGAGGTGAAGGACTTGATCGAGAACGAATACGTGCTCGTTTCGCTCTATGTGGACGACAAACGCGAATTGCCCAAGGAGGAACAGCATGCCTATGTCACCTGCACAGGCAAGGAGAAACTGATCGTGACCAAAGGCAACAAATGGAGCACCGTGCAACTGGAGACCTTCGTGATCAGCAGCCAACCGTACTATGCTTTGCTAAGTCCGGATGGTGAACTGCTGACCGACCCTGTGGGCTACACGCCGGACAAGGACGATTACGCCGGATTCCTACAACGCGGGTTGGAAGGAATGCGAAAACTTAGCAGTCAAGCGAGCCGTTGACGCGGTTCTGGTCCGGCGTATCGTCGTATCTGCGATCTTCGCAGGTGGCCATGAGCACAGATCGCATCCATTCGCACTTCACCGAAGCCGCAGAGGTACTTGAACGCTTCCTCGCCGATCCGGCCAATATCGTAGCGGTGGAGCAGGCCGCAGCCTTCATGAGTTATTGCCTGAAGCAAGGGGCCAAGATCATCAGTTGTGGGAATGGCGGTAGCATGTGCGATGCCATGCATTTCGCCGAAGAGCTCACGGGTCGTTTCCGGGATGACCGCGACCCGATCGCTGCCATCAGCATCAGTGACCCCAGCCACCTGACCTGCGTGGGCAACGATCACGGATTCGATCAAGTGTTCGCTCGATTTGTGCAGGCCCATGGGCGGGAAGGCGATGTTTTGCTTGCCATCAGCACCAGCGGCAACAGTCCCAACGTGTTACGCGCCGCTGAAATGGCCCGCGAGAAGCACATGCATGTGATCGGACTCACGGGGAAGGATGGCGGCCAACTGGCGGATCTCAGCACCGTGGAAGTGCGCGTGCCGCACGATGGCTATGCCGATCGGATCCAGGAGGTACACATCAAGGTCATTCATGCCTTCATCGATCACATCGAGCGCGATCTGGCGGAGCCGAAGCGTGTGGAGACGTACTGATGCGTTGGCGTACTTTGGTGCGTTCCAAATTCATGTTGCGCGGTTTTGAAATGGTTGATCGTTCTCAGTTGTTCATTGCTCGGTCCTTTCTCAGCGAGCGCGTACAAATGAATGCGGGATGGATGGGCACCAGGTCGTTGGATCGAGATCGGATCATGGAAGCGGCGAAGAACGAACAACGACCAACCATCAACTAACCCCATGCTCGTCAAGGTGTACGGCTGCGCGGTCTTCGGCATCAACGCCACCATAGTTACCGCCGAGGTGAATGTGGAGAACGGTGCCTTCTTCCAACTCGTTGGCCTGCCGGATAGCGCGGTGAAGGAAAGTCAGCAGCGCATGGATGCGGCCTTGCGCAACAATGGACTCTACGCACCACGCGGAAAAGGTGTCACCATTAATCTGGCACCCGCAGATATCCGGAAGGAAGGCACGGCGTACGATCTTCCCTTGGCCGTGGGGTTGTTGGCGGCAACCGACCAAGCTCCGGCCGAACTCTTGGAGTCGCACTTGGTGATGGGTGAACTTTCACTGGACGGTGGTGTCCGACCGATCAAAGGAGCGTTGCCGATCGCGTTGGAAGCGAAGAAGCAAGGATTCCAAGGGATCATCCTGCCTGCTGCGAACGCACGCGAAGCCGGCATCGTGACCGGTCTCAAGGTCTATGGGGTGGAGCACCTTACCGAAGTGGTGGACCTTCTGCACGGGCGATCCGAGATCCAGCCGACCGTGGTGGACGTGGAGGCCGAGTTCGCCAACAGCAGTCGCTCCTACCCGGTGGATATCGCCGATGTCAAGGGCCAAGAGAACATCAAACGCGCCTTCGAGATCGCGGCCGCAGGTGGCCACAACCTGATCCTGATCGGGCCGCCCGGCTCTGGTAAGACCATGTTGGCCAAAAGGTTGCCCACGATCCTGCCACCACTGAACATCGAAGAGGCCTTGGAGACCACCAAGATCCACAGCGTATCCGGTAAGTTGCGGAAGGAGGACAGTTTGTTGAGTGTCCGTCCGTACCGATCGCCCCATCACACCATCAGCGATGTAGCGCTCGTCGGTGGCGGTTCCTTTCCCCAACCGGGCGAGATCAGCCTTGCGCACAACGGTGTGCTCTTCTTGGACGAGCTGCCTGAATTCAAGCGGCAGGTCCTTGAGGTACTTCGCCAACCCTTGGAGGACCGTGTGATCACCATCAGTAGAGCGAAGTTCACCGTGGAGTATCCCGCGAGTTTCATGCTTGTTGCTGCGATGAACCCGTGTCCTTGCGGCTATTACAACCACCCGGACAAGGACTGCGTTTGCGGACCCGGCGTGGTGCAGAAATACCTGAACAAGGTGAGTGGTCCGTTGTTGGACCGGATCGATATCCACATCGAAGTGACCCCGGTCCCGTTCAGTGAGTTGAGCGCGGAAAGGACCTGTGAGAAAAGTGCCGATATGCGCGAACGCGTGATCGCCGCCCGAAAGGTGCAGGAGCAGCGCTACGCGGGCAAGATGATCCATTGCAACGCCCAGATGGGTAGCAAGGAATTGCGGGAGATCTGCAGGATCGATGACACGGGGAAGGCCCTGTTGGAGAAGGCCATGGATCGCCTCGGCCTCAGCGCTAGGGCCTACGATCGCATTCTGAAGGTCGCGCGTACGATCGCTGACCTGGCCGGTAGTCCGGACATCCGCACCGAGCATTTGGCCGAAGCCATCCAGTACAGAAGTTTGGACCGTGAGGGGTGGGCGGGTTGACGGGTCGGTAACCTTCCGGAAGTGCATTGCGTAGGAAGGATCGACCATTCAAATCCCACCACGACGTGCGCTATTCAACCACCCATATCGGACTCTTGTTCTTGTTCGCTTGCCTTGTGCTGAATGCAGTGGCCAAAGAACCCGAACAGCAACGGATCTACTTGAGCGAGGTGCTCGAGCCAACGGTGAAGAAACACGCTACCTATTATTTGCAGGCGGCAGGTATGGAGGAGGGACTCTACGTTGGTAAGATCTTCACCATGGATGATAAGCTGAAGGCCGAAGGGCACTTCAGAGATGAACAGCTAACGGTGGAAGAAGGGGCTTTTGTGTTCTATCACCCCAATGGGAAGGTGGAGAGCAGAGGGGCATACGTGATGGGGAATAAGAGTGGTATCTGGGAACGCTTCGATGTGTGGGGCGGTGCCTTGGCCGAGAAGATCTACGACCCGTCTCCCTTGGAGAATATCCTCTACACCCGCGCCGAAACGATGCCTGAGTATCCGGGTGGCGAGAAGGTCTTCGTCAGTACCATTCGATCCCGGGTGACCAAGTCCGATGGTAAGCCAGTGACGGGAAAAGTGATGACCAGTTTCGTCGTCGAGAAGAACGGCGACCTCACCGATGTTAAAGTGATCGAGGGCAAGGATGCAGAGGTCGATGATCAAGTAGTGGACGTGATCAAGTCCACTTCGCCTTGGGCACCAGGCCATGACAAAGGCGTTCCGGTCCGCGTGCAAATGCGCATTCCGGTCCAATTCTAGAACCCAACAATACACCAATAAGCAGGGAGCCCCTCGATCGATCGAAGGGGCTCCCTGCTTATTGGTGCTTAAGAACTGGGAAACAGTCTGGTGACCTGCCTTTGGTGAAGTGGTGAATGCGCCTGGTAGAATACGTTCGGGCCGATGAGCCGAAGGCGAGATCCATTCCCTAAAGGCACTACGCGTCCTTCCCGTGGCACTGCTTGTACTTCTTGCCACTGCCACACGGGCAGGGGTCGTTACGCCCTGGTGCCTTCTCTACGCGCACGGGGGCAGTGGGGCGTGGCGGGGGAGGTGGCATCGCTCCGCGCCCCGGTGCTGCCGCTCCGGCAGTGGGTCGTGGGGCTTGCTGCGAGCCACCGGCACCTGCGAACTGGGGCACTTCGGTGCGGCTGGTCTCCATGCGTTGTTGAGGGGCACGTGGTTCCTGCGCTTGCTGCACTTGCGGCTGTGCGCTGGGTAGGCCGGCCTTTGCCAAGAAACCGACCACCTCGCCGTTGATGCGCTCGATCATCGCCTTGAACAAGTTGAAGCTCTCGAGCTTGTAGATCAACAACGGGTCCTTCTGTTCGATGGAAGCGTTCTGCACACTGCGACGCAATTCGTCCATTTCCCGCAGGTGCTCCTTCCATTCATTGTCGATGATCGCTAGGGTGATGTACTTCTCCACGCTGCTGATCAACTCCTTGCCTTGGCTCTTGTATGTCTTCTGCAAGTTGGTCACCACTTGCATGGTCTTCATGCCATCGGTGATCGGCACCACGATGTTCTCGTACTGCTGACCTTGGTTCAAGAATACATCGGTGATCACGGGCATGGCTTGGTCCGCAGTCACTTTGCAGTGGCGCTCGTAGGAGGTCATCGCCGCCTCGTATACCTTCTCGGTGAGTTCCTCGCCCTTGATCGTTCGGAACTCTTCCACATCCACAGGGCTTTCTGTGCTCAATTGGCGGAACAATTCCAATTGGAATCCATCGAAGTCCTCATCGTCGTGGTATGTGTTCACGATGACAGCACCTACCTCGTAGTACATGTTCAACACGTCCAGCTTCAAGCGCTCACCGAACAAGGCGTGGTGACGACGTTTGTAGATCACCGTCCGCTGGCTGTTCATCACATCGTCGTACTCCAGCAACCGTTTCCGGATCCCGAAGTTGTTCTCCTCCACTTTCTTCTGCGCCCGCTCGATGCTGGCCGTTACCATGCTGTGTTGGATCACTTCGCCTTCCTTCAGACCCATGCGGTCCATCAACTTGGCGATGCGTTCGCTGTTGAACAACCGCATCAGGTCGTCTTCCAACGACACATAGAACTGCGAGGATCCGGGATCACCCTGACGACCAGCGCGACCGCGCAATTGGCGGTCCACCCGTCGGCTTTCGTGCTTCTCGGTACCGATGATGGCCAAGCCACCGGCCTCCTTCACACCGGGTCCGAGCTTGATGTCCGTACCTCGACCAGCCATGTTGGTAGCGATCGTTACTGTGCCTGGCAAGCCGGCCTGTTGAACGATCTCGGCCTCGCGTTGGTGTTGTTTGGCGTTCAAGACGTTGTGTGGGATGCTGCGCATCTTGAGCATCTTGCTCATCAATTCGCTCACCTCCACACTGGTGGTGCCTACGAGTACGGGACGTTTCGCCTCGCGCAGCGCCGCGATCTCGTCGATGACCGCCGTGTATTTCTCGCGTTTGGTCTTGAAGACCATGTCTTCCGAGTCATTCCGTACCACTGGTCGGTTGGTGGGGATCACCATCACGTCCAACTTGTAGATGTCCCACAATTCTTGGGCTTCCGTTTCGGCCGTACCGGTCATACCGGCCAGCTTGTGGTACATGCGGAAGTAGTTCTGTAGCGTCACGGTCGCATAGGTCTGGGTGCTTGCTTCCACCTTCACCTTCTCCTTGCTTTCGATCGCTTGGTGCAGCCCATCGCTGTAGCGACGACCTTCCAAGATACGACCGGTCTGCTCGTCCACGATCTTCACCTTGCCGTCCATCACCACGTACTCCACATCCATCTCATAGAGGGAATACGCCCGGATCAACTGGTTCACTGTGTGGATGCGTTCGCTCTTGATCGCGAAATCGCGGAGCAACTCATCCTTGCGCTTGGCCTTTTCCTCTTTGGCCGCATCGCTCTTCTCGATCTCCGCGATGTTGCCGCCCACATCGGGCATGATGAAGAACTCCGGATCGTTCACGTCCCCACTGATCAGGTCCACACCTTTCTCGGTGAGTTCTATACCGTGCTGCTTCTCATCGATCGTGAAATACAGGTCCACGTCCACTTTATGCATTTCCTTGCTTTGGTCCTGCATGTAGTAATTCTCCGTCTTCAGCAGATGTGCCCGGACCCCGTTCTCGCTTAGGAACTTGATCAGCGCACTGTTCTTCGGCAAGCCACGATAGGCGCGTAACAGTGCCATGCCCCCTTTTTCAAGCTGTTCTTTGCTTGCGGTGCCATCACCCAGTCCTTTCAGGTTTTCCTTGGCCTCGCTGAGCAATTTGGTGATGAGTTGTTTCTGCGCGCTATACAAGCGTTCAACCCGGGGCTTGTATTCATCGAATTGGTGTACTTCACCCTTGGGCGTGGGACCACTGATGATGAGTGGTGTTCGTGCATCGTCCACGAGCACGCTATCCACTTCGTCAACGATGGCGTAGTGGTGCTTGCGCTGCACCAGTGCCGAGGGCGCGTGGGCCATGTTGTCGCGCAGGTAGTCGAAGCCGAATTCGTTATTGGTGCCGTAGGTGATGTCCGCCAAGTAGGCGTTGCGTCGCTCCGGGCTGTTCGGTTGGTGCTTATCGATGCAATCCACGCGCAGGCCATGGAATTCATGCAGCGGGCCCATCCACTCGGCATCACGCTTGGCCAGGTAGTCGTTCACCGTCACCAAGTGTACACCACGACCCACAAGCGCGTTCAAGAACACGGGTAGCGTGCTCACCAAGGTCTTTCCCTCACCGGTCATCATCTCGGCGATCTTCCCTTTGTGCAAGGCCACGCCACCAATGAGCTGAACATCGTAGTGGACCATGTCCCAAGTGATGGGATTGCCCGCTGCCATCCATGTGTTCTTCCATATGGCGTGATCGCCTTCGATGCGGATGGCATCCGGACGTTTGGTAGCCAGCTCGCGATCCAATTCGGTGGCACGTACGCGCAATTCGCTGTTCTCCTTGAAACGACGGGCCGTTTCCTTCACCACAGCAAAAGCTTCGGGCAGGATCTCCAAGAGTACTTCCTCGATCTGCTTCACGCTGGCTTCGTTCAGCTTGTCGATCTCTTGGTAACGTTCTTCCCGTGCGTGGATGTCCATGTGCGCATCCTCCTCGATCTCCGCACGCAAGGTCTCCACCTTCCCGTCGTTCTCCTTGGTGTGCTCGGTGATGCGTGCGCGCAAGCCTGTGGTCCGCTGGCGCAATTCGTCATGGCTAAGGTCGCCCAGCTTGGCGAACTCCGCTTTGATCTTGTCGACCAAGGGAGTGACCTCCTTGAGGTCCCGCTGTGCCTTGTCGCCGAATACTTTCTTGAATGCCTTGGAAAAGGAGCCGATCATGTGGTGCTTAAAGTGGGCCTCATTGCAGGTGGCAGATGTTTCCGAAGGATCGGTCCAGCGGATCGCGGCATTCGGTCGGTCGGCAAATAGGGTCCCGTTTGGGATTGCAAAGGTAGCAGGCAGCGGGCAGCACAGACCTTGCCGAGGTATGTGGTCTGCCAACGCGTCAGGTGGGAAAGCGAAAGCCCCGGATCCGGGCATTGCGCGGATCCGGGGCTCGATCACCCGAGGAAAGGCTCAGTATTCGTCCTCGTTGAAGAAGAAGTCCTCTTTCGATGGGTAATCCGGCCAGATGTCCTCGATGGTCTCAAAGACCTCCTCATCGTCCTCAATGCCCTGTAGGTTCTCCACTACTTCCAGTGGAGCGCCGGTGCGCATGGCGAAATCGATCAGCTCATCCTTCGTGGCAGGCCAAGGTGCGTCTTCCAAATACGAGGCTAGTTCCAGTGTCCAATACATCGAGCGGCCTTGTTAGGGTCTGTGAAATTGGCCGCAAATATAACCGGATCAGGGTGCCCCGCGCAGAGACTTATCCACCATCCGGGATCCGTTCAGCCACGCGGCTTCCACGGCGTTTCGACCACGCCTTCCACCTTGGCGATGTGGCGAGCGACCACAAAAGGAGGTCGCTGAGGCGGTTGAGGTACTGAACAAGGATGCCCGGAACTTCCTCGCTCGCCGCCAAAGTGACCACCAACCGTTCTGCTCGGCGACAGACCGTTCTGCACACGTGGGCCTGCGATACCGCGAGGTGTCCACCAGGCAGTACGAAGTTGCGCATCTCCGGTAATTCGCTGTCCATTTGGTCCATGGCCTGTTCCATGGATGTGATGTCCTGCGCGGTGATCGCCGGGACCTTGAATCGATCCGCCTGTTCCTCTGTGCCACTCGCCAGCCTTGAACCAAGGCTGAAGAGCGATCCCTGAATGGGGACCAACAGGGCATCCCGTGAACCGTTGAGTTGATCGCGGAGCAGGCCGAGGTGACTGTTCAGTTCGTCCACCGTCCCGTAGGCATCGATCCGCAGGCTATCCTTGGAAACACGCAGGCCACCCAACAAGCTGGTCTGGCCTTGATCTCCGGTGCGCGTGTAGATCTTCATGGTCGTTCAATAGCGTAGGGTGAAATGCTCCTTGGCCTGTTCCGTGCGTAAGAAGGCGAGCCCGAGATGGTACAGGTCGATCGTTACGGTCACGCGCGGGTCGTCCTTCACCACCTCCCATGCTTGTTCCATTCCTTGGCTCCAGTGGATGTCATCGAAGATGAGAATGGTGTTCTGGTGCGCCGCTCCCATGCAAAGTTCGAAGTACTCCAAGGTCGGTTCCTTGGCATGATGTCCATCTAGGAAGACCATGTCCAACTGGCCCATGCGCTGCAACGTTGCTGGCAAGTGCTTGCGGAATCCACCTAGGACCGGAACAATGTTCGGTTGCCCCGATCGATCGAAATGGTGCTGCGCGATCCGCATGGTCTGTGGGCAACCCTCCATGGTGTAAACCGTGCCATTCTCTGCGCCCAAGGCAAGGTACAATGTGGTGATCCCGAAGGACGTGCCCAATTCCAACACGTTGCGTGCATCGAAATAGCGCGCCAATCGAAACAGTAAACGTGCTTGGTCCGCCGGTTTCAAGGCGGTGTGGGCAATATCCGCTACGGACCTTCCGGTCGAGTGGAAGACCTTGGAACCCGCCCCAAGGTCGTTCACTTGAATGATCTGATCACTTGCGAAGAGGTCGTTCCGGAGCGCCTCGATGGGTTCGAATTCGGCAGCA
>Ga0073899_10005647_pt1 | contig 10831 bp, 8 predicted proteins | sample KloWWTmetaKNB5Ph_FD_88975 | JGI IMG/M metagenome (GOLD analysis project Ga0073899, IMG submission 88975) | Active sludge microbial communities from Klosterneuburg, Austria, studying microevolution and ecology of nitrifiers - Klosterneuburg... | ecosystem: Engineered > WWTP > Aerobic digester >...
CTCATAGGGCTGTTCCCTATCTGCGGAGTTGGTTCACCCACGGCCAGGCTCAGTTCTCTTCAGTGATCTATCACTCGACAAGGAAGCAACTCCTTATCGACCGTGCAAGACTAGAGCCTGCGGAGGTCTAAACACGACAACAGCGCCCCGCACATTGCGGGGCGCTGTTCATTCGGTGCTTATGGCTTGGGCGCCACGAACACCTTGGCAGGGTCGCTCACCGAGCTCACATAGCCGGCGGCACCCAAACACTCCACACGGTACCACACGTGGGTGGCGGGCTCCAGCTCGGTGCCATCGAAGCTCGCCTTCGATGTCATGCCTACCAACACCCAGCTTGCTCCATCGTTGGGGTCGGTGGTGGACATGTACACTTGGTAGTAGTACGCGCCATGCACCGGCTTCCAACGCAGGTGCGTGGTACCGGGAAGTTCACCCGTGCTGCCGCGCAGATCAGAGGGAGCGGGCAACGGCCCGATCGGATCCCCTTCCTTGCGCAGCTCGAAGCCCGAGCTCAAGATGATCGCAGCATCGCCATTGGCGACCTGCGACACATACATGGCCAGGCGCACGATCAACTTATCCAACTCGGCCTCGGCCTTGTTGCGGAGGAAGACCTTCTCGTGGTCGCCACCCATGGCTTCCGCGATGGCAACCTCCAGACTTCCCCGGCCGGCCAACAGCTCAGCGAGTGTTGGACTGGGCGTGGGGAAATTGGCGTTGCCCGTCATCTTCATATCCAGCAACAAGGCCTTTGCCACCTTATCGGTGGGCCGTAAACCGGTCAAACCTGCTCTTGCGGTCTTCATGGTCTTGTCGGAGTTGTGCCGCAACTCCCTGCTTCGTTCCCACACCCTGATCGGCCGATCACGGTGTGGGCTCTGGGTCGGGCCCTGCGGCGGTTTCCTAACGGATGATCGCATACCGATGATCGGTCGGTATTCGGCTGTTGAACGCCACCGCGATCCGCGCTATTGTGTGCCCAGATGCCCGCAATGCCCCGTTATCGCTACAAATTCTGTTAAATACCGACCGTTGCCGCACACCGCATCACCGTTGTGCCGCAGCAACGGACCGTTGGCCGTTCTGTGCACGGAGGTTCGCAAAAGGCCCATTCCCCTAGTGATCCAGCACAAGGGATCAGCGGAATTCCGCACGTTGTTCTGGGAAAGGTCCACGCGGTCTTGGAAAAAGGACGTGCTTGTTTCTGCGAATCACGCGTAGTCTGTGGCATACCACCAGTGGTTTTTCGCGGACTGCACGAAGTCTACGGCGATCCTTCTGTGGTTCTCCAAAACCTACCTGTGGTCTGGTGTAAACCACCCGTACTTATCCACGGACCACATGCGATCTTGAGAAAACCTTCCGTGGTATTGGAATAACATCACGTTGTTTTGGAATAACCTCCAGTACTTTTCCGGAAAGCGTCCGTGGGTTTGCAAATTCCTCTCGTGGTCTTACAGAAACCATCCGTGGTCTTGGCAATTCCTACCGTGGTTCGCCGGAGGCTGCACGTGGTCTGCAGCAGCGTGCGCGTGGAAAAGGGGAGGAGGTGGGTGTTTTGTGGTCAAGGTGGCCCTCGGCGACTTCCCCTTGGTCGGGTTCGGTGCCTTGTTCGGGTTTATGGCTTGGTTGGGTTAGGGTATTGAGGTTCGAGGTGGGCGGTGGTGGAGGGGGCGGTTCGTTCCTTGAGTCTAGGACCACACCTTGCCCGTATGCCTAAGCCGGATATCTTGTCGGGCTGAAGACCGAGATGAGCATGGTGGACCTATTGACCAAGAACGAAGAACGCTTGCTGGAACTGCTGGCGGACCATGATAGCCTAGGGCCTGTGGCAGCGGCCAATAGCTTGGGGCTGGACAAGGCCAAGGTGGTCAAGCTGAAGGATGGCCTAAAAGCCAAAGGCCTAATTGCCACTGGCAAAGGCGGCAGCATGAAATTGCTTGGGAACAACGGGGCCAAGGCGACCAAAGCCTCTAAGCCAGCGGCCTCAAGTCCCAAAGCCAATGGCTCCGCCACCAAAAAGCCAAAAGCCAGCAACGGCACCGCCTTCGAACAAGCCTTCCGCAACATCGACGATGCGCTGTGGAAGGACCCCGGCTGCACCAGCGAACTGGACTACACCGAGCAGACCAGCTGGATCCTCTTCCTCAAGTACCTCGACGACCTCGAGACCGTGAAGCAGATGGATGCCGAACTGCAAGGCAAGAAGTACACGCCCATCATCGAGGCCAAGTACCGCTGGCCGGTGTGGGCCTGCCCAAAGGACAAAGACGGCAACTTGGACCACCACAAGGCCCTGAGCGGAAAGGACCTCGTGGAGTTCGTGAACCAGCAGCTCTTCCCCTACCTCAAGGGCTTCAAGCAGAAGGCCACCGGACCCAACACCATCGAATACAAGATCGGTGATCTTTTCGGAGATCAACAACAAGGTGCAGAGCGGCTACACCCTGCGCGATGTGCTGGACCATGTGGACGCCCTGCACTTCCGCAGCCAGGAGGAGAAGCATGAGCTGAGCCACCTCTACGAGGCCAAGATCAAGAACATGGGCAATGCCGGGCGCAACGGCGGCGAGTACTACACGCCACGCCCGCTGATCAAAGCCATTGTGCAGGTGGTGGACCCGCAGGTGGGCGATACCGTGTACGACGGTGCCGTGGGCAGCGCGGGCTTCCTGTGCGAAGCCTTCGACCACATGAGCGCCAGCGCCAAGAGCACCAGCGCGCAGAAGACCTTGCAGGAAAAGACCTTCTACGGCAAGGAGAAGAAGAGCCTGGCCTACGTCATCGGTATCATGAACATGATCCTGCACGGCATCGAGGCGCCCAACATCATCCACACCAACACGCTCAGCGAGAACCTCGGCGACATCCAGCCGAAGGACCAATATGATGTGGTGCTGGCCAACCCGCCCTTCGGTGGCAAGGAGCGCAAGGAGGTGCAGCAGAACTTCCCGATCAAGACCAGCGAAACGGCCTTCCTCTTCCTACAGCACTTCATCAAGAGCATAAAGGCGGGCGGCCGCGCGGGCATCGTGATCAAGAACACCTTCTTGAGCAATACCGACAACGCCAGCATCAGTTTGCGGCGCAAATTGCTGGAAGATTGCGACCTGCACACCATCCTGGACATGCCCAGCGGCACCTTTCAAGGAGCGGGCGTAAAGACCGTGGTGCTCTTTTTCGAGAAAGGGAAGAAGACGCGCAAGACCTGGTACTACCAGCTGGCCCCCGGTCGCAACATGGGCAAGACCAACCCGCTAGACGAAAAGGACATGGCCGAATTCGTGCGGCTGGCGAAGAGCAAGGGCGATAGCGCGAACAGTTGGAGCGTGAACACGAGCGAGGTGAACACCGACACCTACGACCTGAGCGCGAAGAATCCGAACCGTGCCGAGGAAGCCCCGCTGCGCGACCCTAAGACCATCCTGCACGAAATGCGCGACCTGGATAAGAAGACCAAGGGCTTGTTGGACAACATCATGGCGCTGCTGAAATGAGTTGGGTGACCGTAACGCTTGGTGATGTTTGCGAGCTATACCAGCCGAAGACCATTTCAACTAAGGAGATGGTCGATGATGGTGAGTACGTGGTGTTTGGCGCGAATGGTGTGATCGGTCGATATGATCAATACAACCACGAAGAGCCACAACTCTTGATCACTTGTCGCGGTGCAACTTGCGGTGCAGTGAATATCTCAACGCCCAAAGCGTGGATCAATGGCAACGCGATGGTCGTTCGGCCCAAAGGCAACGACATTGATCGCCGATTCCTTGAGTACCTGTTCAGGGGTGGGGTTGACTTGTCTAAGACTATTACCGGAGCTGCACAACCGCAGATCACTCGGCAGACGTTAGCCCCGCTGGAGATCAGATATCCAACCTCCCTCCCCGAACAGCAGCGGATCGTGGGGAAGTTGGATGCGGCCTTTGCGGCGCTCACGGAGGCGCAGGCGCACGTGGAGCGCAACCGGGCCAACGCGCGGGAGCTTTTCGAGAGCTACTTGAACGGGGTGTTCGAGGGGAAGGGGGATGGGTGGGTCGAGAAACGATTGGGAGATCTGATTGACATTCAGAACGGATACGCCTTCAGCAGCAGGGAGTATCAGGATGAAGGCCACTTTCTCATTCGGATCAGTAATGTGCAGGACGGAGAGATCGTGCTCGCCAATCCAAAATATGTCGCGATCAATGACGCGCGATTGGAGCGGTTCAACTTGAATGAAGGCGACATCCTAGTTTCACTGACAGGGAACATTGGTCGTGTGGGTATCATGCAGGCCGAGCATTTGCCAGCGGCGCTCAATCAACGCGTCGCGCGCATCACCTTGAAGGACGAGAAGACCATTCGGCACAACTTCCTGTTCTTCTTCTTGCGCTCAAACTTCTTCCGTGAGCATTTGCAAGCAGCAGGTCACGGAGCCGCGCAACAGAACGTGAGTACGAAAGAGATCGCGGAGGTTGAATTAAGCGTTCCTCCTTTGAAGGAACAGCAGCGCGTATTGGATGCCCTGCGCGAACTTCAAATCAAATCGGACGAACTCGAAACCACCTACCAGCAGAAGCTGAGCGAGCTGGCGGGTTTGAAGAAGGCGGTGTTGGGGGCGGCTTTTAGGGGGGAGTTGTAACCAAATAGCACGTATACCATGAGCGAAGAGAATACTTCAAACACACCTACTCCTGAGGAACGTGCGCAGGCTTTGGCAGAGTTACACGGCCGTGCAAAGGAATTGGTCGCTGCTATAGATGATGCAAAGAGCAAAGTGCTCGATGGAAAGGAGGGACAGCCTTCTATCGTGCAGCAAGTGAGTGATGCATACGATAAAGCTAAAGGGCTATCAGAAAAGATTGACACGTTCTATGCGCACCTGCATGATCCAGCAAACGATGGATCAAAGGCCATTGTTGAGGCCATCCCTGAAGCTGTCGAGTTGATACGTCAAGCGAAGGAGAGGTCAGAAAGTCATGAAGCTGACATCAAAGCTTATCAGGAGAAACTGCTCGGCAAGAAAGAAGGTGACAAGGAGATTCCTGGTATCAAACAGGATGTTGAGGAGAAGGTGAACCAACTGACCGCGCTGTATTCACAGGTATACGAGAAGCGCGGTGATCAACCATCCGTTGCGCAACAGATCAAGGAGTTCATTGAAGAACTCGGTCAGAAGAAGAGCGAATTCGAGGCAATCAAGAAGACTGTCGAAGAATACGAGGATGCCCTGTTCGGGAAGAAAGGGGATGATGGCAAGCGGAAGGATGGCATCAAGGGTGAAGTTGACGGGTACCTGACCACTCTGAGCGAGTTGGTGGAGACCAGCACAGCTACCCAAGATCGGTTGCGAGAGAAATCCGAACGAATGCTGCAGGATGCGGCCACGGCTTCGCTTGCGGAGGATTCCATCAAGCAGAAGAAGTCCTTTTGGTGGCAAAACGGCATTTGGGCATTCGCTTTGTTCGTTGCCATCGGTATGCTTATCAAGGCACCTACGATGGACTTCTCAAAAGGATTGGGAGGGCATGTGCCTAAGGTCGCTGAACAACAACAACCACCTGTGGTTGTTGATACGGCGACTACTCATGCACCCATTGTAACAACACTGCCGGAGGTGAAACCATCCCACGACGAGGCTCCGGCACTTCCATGGTATGTTCTATGGCTCATGCGACTGCCCTTCATAGGTGGTGCGATATGGCTTGGTTGGTATGCAGGCAAGCAACTCAGCCAGAACAAGCGACTTCAACAAGAGTATGCCCACAAGGAGAATGTGGCCAAGTTGTACTACACGCTGAAGCGAGAAATTGAGGAGTTGGAGAAGGACGGAGATGATGCGCGCTTGGCCCGCATTCTGAAAGTTCGCGTCATGCGTGTCTTGGTTAATAGCATGGGTCATAATCCAAGTGTCACCTTGGATAGCAAGGCACATAACGACAACGGACCTATGCAGAAGAGCTACGACAAGGCTTTCGATAATGTGAAGGGTATTGCCGAGGCGATCGCCAAAGTCAAGTTAAAGCCATGAACACCCCATCCTTCATCCTGCACATCCTGGTGGCCGATGGCGACCCGCTTCCCATATTGAAATAGGAGTCCCCCATGTTATACAAACTCGGAAAGAGCGGAACCAAGTTCGATTCCATCGAACCAATCGGCTTTGAGGGCTTCCCGAAGGAGAAGCACTTGGAAGACTTGATCGCAGAGAACCTCTTCGATGTACTGTTTGAGGGCAACGATCTGATGCCGATCAAGCAGGAACGCGCGTGGCAGCCAGAAGCGGACATCTATGCATTGAATCGGAATGGTGATGTGGTCGTCTTCGAGTTGAAAAGGGACGCAGCAGGCAAAGGAGCGCTCCATCAAGCGTTGCGTTATTGCGAGAAGGTGGCGCACTCCAATTTCGACAAACTGCAAGATTGGTACCGCGCCTACAAGAAGAACCCCGAACTGGACCTACAGAGGGAGCATCAGATCAGCTTCGATCTGGAGCACCCAATGGATAGGACCAAGTTCAACACGAACCAGCACTTGATCATTGTCGGTAGCGCGAGTGACAATGAATTGGCTCTGAATGTGGACTATTGGAAGTCGAAGGGCATTTCCATTGCATTCATTCCATACAGGATCTACACCATCGGTGGTGATAGCTACTTTGAATTCTTCTCCCTACCGTACGACCAACACCACAATCCAAAAGAGGCCAAGGGCGTCCTGTTCGACACCAACTTGAGCTACATCAAGGAGGGCATCTGGTACATGTGTGAGAACAATCGCGTCGCTGCTTTCGGTAGCATCAAGAGCATTGTGCACTCGTTCAAGAAGGGTGATGTTGCCTTCTTGTACCACGTGGGCCAAGGCATCGTGGCTGCTGGTGAAGTGAAGGGAACGGTGAAGGAAGACGCCGAAATGGATGCTATGTACCAGGACTTGAAATGGTTGACGCCAGTTCCGGTACGCGGAAAAGAACTGAAGGCACTATCTGCTGCCGAGATCAAGAAACTCGGATTCAACTTCTGGTGGCCAAAGACTATGAAGCCACCTTTCTTGGACAAGAAGGAAACCGCCAAATTGCTGACTGCTGTCGAGCGGAAACTACGTTGACCAAATGAACGAAGCCGAAACCCGCGCTGAGCTGATCGACCCCGCATTACGCGAGGCGGGCTGGGGCGTGGTGGAGGGCAGCCGCGTGCGGCGGGAGTACATCATTACCCTCGGCCGTTTGCAGGGTGCCGCTGGCAAACGCAACAAGCAGGACATCGCCGATTACGTGCTGGAGTACAAGGGCCGCATGGTGGCCGTGGTGGAGGCCAAGAAGGCCAGTGAGGCCGTGAGCCTAGGCCTTGGTCAAGCGAAGAAGTACGCCGACAAACTGAAGGTGCGGCATGCGTACAGCACTAACGGCAAAGGCATCTATGCGGTGGATATGCTGGCGGGGCGTGAAGGGGATATTCCCGCGTGGCCTACGCCCGATGAGCTCTGGGGCTTGCTACACGGAGGTCGGGATTCCGGCTCGGGGGCCGGAATGACGGCGCAAGCAGGCGGCGGAATGACCGCTGAATCATGGACCGACCGTTTCGGTCTGGTGCCCTTCGAGGACAAGAGCGGCAGCTGGCAACCGCGCTACTACCAGGACCTCGCGATCCAGCGCGTACTGGACAGCATCGCGAAAGGCAAGGATCGCATCCTGCTCACCCTCGCCACCGGCACGGGCAAAACGGCCATCGCCTTCCAGATCGCGTGGAAGCTCTTCGAGGCCCGCTGGAATTTGAAGCGCGACGGCGAACGCCGGCCGCGCATCCTCTTCTTGGCCGACCGCAACATCCTCGCCGACCAAGCCTACAATGCCTTCAGCGCTTTCCCCGAAGATGCGTTGGTGCGCATCGCGCCGGGCAGCATCAAGAAGAAAGGCAAAGTGCCCACCAACGGCAGCATCTTCTTCACCATCTTCCAAACGTTCTTGTCGGGTCCGGACGAGACGCCCTACTTCGGCGAATACCCTGCCGACTTCTTCGACTTCATCGTCATTGACGAGTGTCACCGGGGCGGTGCTAATGATGAAAGCAGCTGGCGCGCCATTCTGGACTACTTCAAGCCTGCCGTACAACTGGGCCTCACGGCCACGCCGAAGCGCGACCAGAACGTGGATACATACAAGTACTTCGGCGACCCGGTCTACATCTACTCGCTGAAGGAAGGCATCAACGACGGTTTCCTCACGCCCTTCAAGCTGCACGAGTTCACCACCACGCTGGATGAGTACACCTACGTGGGCGACGACACCGTGATGGAAGGCGAGGCCGAACAAGGCCGCACCTATACCGAGGCGGAGATGAACCGGATCATCGAGATCAAGGCGCGGGAGGAATACCGCGTGCGGCTCTTCATGGACAAGATCGACCAACGCCAGAAGACCTTGGTGTTCTGCGCCACACAGGACCATGCCTTGGCCGTGCGCGACCTGATCAACCAATACGCCACCAGCACCGACCCGAACTACTGCCACCGCGTCACCGCCGATGACGGCAAGATCGGCGAACAACACCTGCGCGATTTCCAGGACAACGAACGCAGCATCCCCACCATCCTCACCACCAGCCAGAAGCTGAGCACCGGCGTGGATGCCCGCAACGTGCGCAACATCGTGCTGATGCGTCCGGTGAACAGCATGATCGAGTTCAAGCAGATCGTCGGGCGCGGCACACGCCTCTTCGAAGGCAAGGACTACTTCACCATCTACGACTTCACCAAGGCGCACGAGCATTTCAAGGATCCCGAATGGGACGGCGAACCCTTGGACCCCGAACCGCCACGCGAGCGCGGCGAAGGCAAGGGCAAAGACTACGATGAACCCGGTCCTGATCCAGTGGTCCATGACCCAGAAGGCGAGGATGTACCACGCAAGATCATCAAGGTGAAACTGGCCGATGGCAAGGAGCGGCAGATCCAGCACACCAGCAAGACCAGCTTCTGGAATGCCGACGGCGTGCCCATCAGCGCCGAGCAATTCATCAAGGTCCTCTTCGGCGAACTACCACAACTCTTCAAGAACGAAGATGAGCTACGCGCCATCTGGGGTCTGCCGGACACGCGCTCGAAGCTCTTGGAAGAACTCACCGAGAAAGGCTTCTCTGTGGTGCAGCTCGAAGAACTCCAACGCCTCATCGACGCCGAGAAGAGCGACCTCTACGATGTGCTCGTCTACATCGCCTACAACAAAGCCACACAGCTCCGCGCCGAACGCGCCACCGCCGCCCGCACCCACCTCGATACCTACACCGACAAGCAACGCGCCTTCCTCGATTTCGTCCTCGACCAATACGTGAAGGACGGTGTGAAAGAACTAGACCTAGGAAAACTGCCCCCTCTCCTACTGCTCAAGTACAAGTCGCTGCCCGATGCCGCGAAGGAGCTAGGAGATATCGCCGCGATACGGGAGACGTTCGTTGGGTTCCAGCGGTGGTTGTATGGGGGGGGCTTTAAACCATGATGATGAAAACACGTGTTGGATCTTGGAATGGCTTTTTGGGCCGCTTACTCTTGACCTCCTGGGTTGGGGCAGCGCTCATCGTAGGCTCTAGCATGGTCTCATGCACCCCAATTGAACCTTCGAATGCTGATGGTGAAACGGTGGCCAACCAATGGCAAGATGAGCTGGCGATGAAGGAGAAAGAGTTGGCCCTGCGCGAACGTGAATTGGCGCTCAAAGAGGAACAACTCAATCAGACTTCTGAACCAGTATCCCCGGAGTCACTCCCGGAGTTGTACAAAAGGCTAAGGACCAGTGTGTACATGGTAATCACTAGTAATGACACTAGTCAATCACAAGGAACGGCTTTTACCATTGATCGCTCGGGAGTGGCTTTAAGCAATTACCACGTATTCAAGAGTGCATCAAAGGCGGTTGTGATCAACGAAAACGGGGATCACTTCATGATCGCAGAAGTCATTCATCAGGACTCAGTGAAGGACTTCATCAAGTTCCGCATTTCGCCGGGCAATGAGTTTGAGCACTTCAAGATCGCCTCTGCAAGTCCTGTGATCGGTGATGTCTGCTACACTATTGGCAACCCTGAGGGGTATACCCATACGCTGTCTTCGGGTCTGGTATCAGGTTACAGGTACAATAACGAAATGATCCAAACCACCACCCCGATCACTCATGGGAGCAGCGGTGGGCCACTATTCAATGCTGTCGGCGAGGTGACCGGAATAACAACGTCCGGAATGGGGGAAGGCAACTTGAACTTTGCGCTGAACATCCAAGAGGTACTAGCAGTTCGAAATCAGGTTGAAGCGACTGCACCGACAAAGGAACTTGGCAAGGTCAGTTGTAAAGAACTGATCACGAATTACTACCGGGCACTTGAAGGGGAAAACTATGACCTACTAAGAACTTTTTATGCGCCTGTACTTACAAGGCATTTTGAGCGCTATAACGTTCAGCGTAACGAGGTGATTGCCTTAGCAAAGGCATACCGACCAAAATTCGGAATCGTGTCAGTGTCCTTTGATGTGGACTGGAACCAGTATTCTGAAACGGTCTTGCAGAATGGCAACATCGAAGTACAATATGTGCTGCAATACGATATGGTTCGCAGCGATCCGCGCAAACCAAAAAGCTTCCTGCTACAAATGATCATCGAAGTTTCGCCCGATGGAAAGCTGACAAGTATCTATGAAAACATATTGGCCAAGCGATAGTCACTAGAACTGAGCAGTGGTCTAGCCCCCTATTATTCGGACAACGTTGTTTGGTCTGGGTGAAAGTATGTGTTTAGGTGCATAGGTTTGCCTCAGCAGGAGACGACCGAAGGTGACTGCGTTACCGATGGCGTCTGAA
>Ga0073899_10005648_pt1 | contig 10830 bp, 14 predicted proteins | sample KloWWTmetaKNB5Ph_FD_88975 | JGI IMG/M metagenome (GOLD analysis project Ga0073899, IMG submission 88975) | Active sludge microbial communities from Klosterneuburg, Austria, studying microevolution and ecology of nitrifiers - Klosterneuburg... | ecosystem: Engineered > WWTP > Aerobic digester >...
GAGCGCCGCGCAATGGCGGTTGAGCGCGAGCGTGCGATCGGCGAGAACGAGTTGCAAACCCAGATCGAGTTAGCCCGCCGCGAGGAGCAACTTGTTGCTCAACGGGGAGCAAACGCCCGCCGCGAAGCTGAGGAAAGTGCCGCCGCCGGAGCAGTGGCAGCCCAAGCAGAGGCACAGCGCACGGTCACGTTGGCTGAGGCCGGGGCCGAAGCCACTCGCCTAGCTGGCGCCGCGCTGGGCGATGCGGAGTCGGCACGAATCGAGGCTTATCGTGGCGCGTCCGAGAGCGTCCTGCTGGCACTCGCCGTCAAGGAGTTGGCCGCCAACTTGCCGAACATCGAAACGCTCGTCCTAAGCCCAGACCTGGTCAGCAAGGCTCTCGCCCAACTCGGCACGGGCAAGGTGACGGCATGACATTGGCGCCTCGCGTGGTCATGGTCACCCGGCGCACCGAGTACGACGAATTGCTCGCCAAGCACGGGACCCGTGGCCAGGCGGGGTACTTCCTCCAGTCACGTGGGCGAGACCTCACCGAATTACACGAACGACACCGACTGACCCATCGGGCGATCGAAAAGGCCGCCGCCGCCATACCCGTCGACTGGCGGCGCGGCACCGTCGAACGCAGTGACGTATCTCGGTTCCTGTTCTCCCCAGACGACGTGATCATGGTCGTCGGTCAAGACGGCCTAGTCGCGAACGTCGCCAAGTATCTCGATGGGCAACCGGTCATCGGCATCGACCCAGAGCCCGGCCGAAACGCGGGAGTGCTGGTCACCCACGCGGCGGACGAGGTGAGCGACCTTCTTCGTGCAACCGATCATGTGGCCGAGCACACCATGGTCGAAGCCCGGCTCGATGATGGACAGCACCTACTTGCTCTCAACGAGATCTTCGTGGGCCACCCAACTCACCAGACTGCGCGCTACGACCTCAAGACCCCAGAGGGAACTGGGGAAACTCAGGCCGCCTCGGGCGTCATTGTGGCCACCGGCACCGGAGCGACCGGATGGTGCCGATCAGTGGCGTTAGAGCGTCACAGCCAATTGGCTTTGCCCCTGCCCACCCAGCAGCGCCTCGTCTGGTTCGTGCGCGAGGCCTGGCCATCCCCAGCCACCAAAACGAACCTCACCGAGGGTGAACTCAACGGCGCTCAACTGTCGCTCACCGTCAAGTCCGACCGGCTTGTGGCATTCGGAGACGGGATCGAAGCCGATTCCCTCAACCTCACCTGGGGCCAGACCGTGACCATCGGCAAGGCAGCGAAAGCACTCCGCCTAGTGGCCTGACCAACTACGCCGTGGACCCGGTGTCACACCAGCAACAGCTTCACCCGGCAAACATCCGCTTTGCCCGGGAGATCCGCCCCGCAAAGCGACAAAGTCACAGGTTTACTTGTGACTTTTCACGCGCATCCGCGGGTGCTCACCGCGCTGCTCCTGCTAATCCCGGCAACGGCACCATCGGCTACTTGATTGGCAGTGAGCACATAGCCGGTGCTGGCGTCGGAGACGGATGCGGCGAAGACGACGCCGTACACCCGACCGTTGGTGCCGACCAGGGGGCCGCCGGAGTTTCCGGGGGAAACGCGCCCTCGGATGGCGTAGACGGTGCGGATGATGCTGCCTCGGCCGTAGATGTCAGGGGAGCGCAAGCGTTGTTCGCTGCGGATGCGGGCGGGGTAGGTCTCGTAGGGTCCGTCGTTGGGGAAACCTGCGACCACACCGACGTCTTTGGGTTGCGCGCGCGTGTCGAAAGCGAGCGGGGGCACTGCAGCGTCCTCTGCGAGGGCGAGTACGGCGACGTCGACGCGCGGGTCGTAATAAACCACCGTTGCCGAGACCGGCGAACCATCGATGAGGACCTTCGGATTGCGGACTCCGGCCACGACGTGGGCGTTGGTCATGATGCGGCGAGGGGAGTACAAGAATCCGGTGCCTTCGACGCCTTGACCGCAGATGTTGTTGCCACGGATCTTCATGATGCTGTTGCTGGCGGCCTCGATCTCGGGGTCGCGCACCACTGACTTAGGAGCCTTGGCGACGCGCACGATGCGTTCTTGGGCAAAGGGTTCGAGATAGCGCGGAAAGCTGCTCGAACTCACCAAGTCGTTGAAACCGTTGAGGGCTTGGCGGGCACTCGTGGGAATCACCGCGTTGACCTCGTGGAGCACTCGCGAGGAGCGCACTTGGGGTCCCACACCGGGCAGTTGGGATCCACTGATGGCGACCCCGAGCATCCAGCAGACCACGAGTGCGGCCACGACGCTGAGAGCCGAACCGCCCACGGCGTCGACGGCTCGGGCGGGGCGCCAGGTGACTCGGGCGCGCACGCGGGAGCCGAGGTGCTGGAGGACGGCCTGGCCCACGGACGCCAAGATGAGTACGACGCACAACGCGCCAATCGAGACCATCAACGAAGGCTCAAAGCGACCCAAGATTCGCGGCGCGACCCAGATGCCGGCAAGGCCGCCAAGCACCAACCCCACGGTTGCGAAAGCGCCGGTGATGAACCCTTGCCAGTAGCCGGAGATGGCGTAGGCGAGGATCACCACGACCAGCGCCCAATCGAGGACGTTCATGATTCCTCGAGGTTGGCGTCTAACCGCACCGAGGGGCGAGCCTCATAGGCGCCGAGCATGTGGCCGGGGAGTTCTCGCAGGTTGCTCCTGTCCCACGGCTTGGTCCATCCGATGAAGTCGAAGAGCTTGGAGATCACCCCGGCGGTGAAGCCCCACAGGATCAGGTCTTTGGAGTCACCGATCAAGAACCCCGGGCTGCGGTACCCGCTGGGGTGAGTGACGGTGATCCGGTGTGCGGGGTCGAGGAGTTCGGCAATTGGGGCTCGATGCACTGACTCGACTTCGCCAGGGTCGACGACCCACACGGGACTCTCGTCTCGCCACCACCCCAAGACGGGGGTGACCGCGAAGTTGCTGGGTGGCAGCCACAGCCTGGGCAAGTTGCCCAAGATCTCTACGCCAGTTGGGTCGAGTCCGGTTTCTTCGTTGGCTTCTCGCAGCGCGGCTGCCTCGGGGCCGGCATCTTCAGGGTCGAGCGATCCCCCCGGGAACGAAACCTGGCCAGGGTGGCTGCGCATGTGGTGGGCGCGCTCGGTGAGGAGTACGTCGGGCCCGCGCTCGCCTTCGCCAAACAAGAACAGCACCGCACCTTCGCGACCCTTGAAACCTGGAGGCGGCACGAAGCTGGTCAAGTCGTGCGGTTGCACCCGCGCAAGCCCGTCAACGACGGGCTCTAACCAGGTTGGCCTCACGACAGATGCTCCTTCACTAGGGCCTCTAACTGTGACAGCGAAGTGACGGCGACGTACCCACGCCACGCAACCGTGCCATCAGCTTTGAGCATCACAAACTGCGGCAAGAACTTCACCGGCAACTGGCCATCACTATCGCGCACCATGGCAAAGGTCGCCGAACTCCGGTCGGCCAACTCCCGAGCTTTCGCGACGTCGGGGTCGGTGTAGTCGATGCCCAGGACCTTAATCTCCGGGTGCTTCTTGGCGTACTCAGCAATGATCGGCAACTCGGTCTTGCACGGCGCACAGTACGACGCCCAGACGTTGATCAGCGCCGGTCCCTTGAGTTCAGAGAGCCGAACTTCGGGCTCATCGGCCCGCAGACCAGGCAGGGTTAGGTCTGGCAGGCGCTCAGGCGACGAACTTTGGGTGCTGCAGCCTGCGAGGAGCAGTGCCCCCACCAGCGCGATGAGGATCCTTCTCACGCGCGGCCTTCGGTTTTGACGAGCTTCTGCGCCACCTCGGGATCGGTGGGCCCTTCACCGAAGGCCGGGCACAGACCCGCGAGGGGGCAGGCGCCACAAGCAGGCTTCTGGGCGTGGCAGAGGCGGCGACCGTGCCAGATCAGGTGATGCGAAAGCATCGTCCAGTCTTTGCGGACAAAGAGCGCGCCGACCGCGTGCTCGACCTTGACGGGGTCGGTCTCCTCGGTCCAGCCAAATCGGCGAGCCAGGCGACCAAAATGCGTGTCGACAGTGATGCCGGGAACACCGAAGGCGTTGCCCAACACGACGTTGGCGGTCTTGCGGCCCACGCCAGGAAGTTTGGTGAGCTCGGCCAGTTTGCCCGGCACTTCGCCGTCGTACTTCTCCACCAACTCGGCACTGAGTTTGAGTAGCGATTCGGTTTTGGCCCGGAAGAAGCCCAAGGGGCCAACAATCTGCTCAAGGTGCTCACGCGGTGCCGCAGCCATGGCTTTGGCGTCCGGGTAGTGCCCAAAGAGCGTCGGCCTCACCGCGTTGACTCGCTTGTCGGTGGTCTGAGCACTGAGCACTGTGACGACGAGAAGTTCGAAGGGATTAGCGAAATCCAATTCGCAGGTTGCATCGGGATAGGTCTGGGCCAAAATCCGATCCATCCGGCGTGCGCAACGCACCAAAGCTGTGTCTAGACGCGAAATTGGGGCAGGTGAAGGCACGTCGGCAAGAGTACGACGCTGTTCCACTAACTGGCCCTAGCGTGCATTCTTAGCCGAAACCCATAAACATTTGACACACTGTCTTTGTCGACACCGCTGCGGGTGTCGCCCCAACGCGAGGAGAACTTGTGGAAAACGACGTGGTGCGGCAGGCCACCTTGTTCAACGCGCTTGACGATGAGGCAGCCCAAGCGCTGCGCGAGTCGATGGCTGAGTCTCGATTGCGCCGTGGCGAAGTGCTGTTCCACGAAGGCGATTCGGGCGACAAGCTCTACATCGTCACCGACGGCAAGGTGAAACTCGGTCGCACATCATCTGATGGTCGCGAGAACCTGTTGGCGATCCTTGGCCCCGGGCAGATGTTCGGCGAACTCTCCCTCTTTGACCCAGGCCCCCGCTCGACCACTGTGACTGCAGTGACCGAGACCCGTTTGCTGTCGTTGGCGCACGCCGACCTTCAGCAGTGGCTCAATGGCCGACCGGCCGTGGCTCGCGGACTGCTCTCGCAGTTGGCTGGCCGGCTGCGCAAGACCAACGATGTTGTGGCTGACCTGGTCTTCTCTGACGTTCCTGGCCGAGTTGCCAAGGCACTGCTTGATTTGGCTGACCGCTTCGGGCGCACCGCCGATGACGGCGTGCACGTGCACCACGACCTCACCCAAGAGGAGCTGGCCCAGCTGGTTGGCGCTTCGCGTGAGACGGTCAACAAGGCACTGGCCGACTTTGCTTCGCGCGGTTGGCTGCGGTTGGAGCCGCGGTCCGTGGTGATCATGGACCTCGACCGGATGCGTCGCCGGGCTCGCTAGTCGTCGCCGCGCAGGTAGGCCAGTTGGGCGTGCACGCTCAACTCGGCTGCACCCCACAAGATGGGTGAAACGTCGGCATAGACGAGTTCGACGACTGCGCGTGCGGTGGCCGTTGGACCCAGGGTTTGCAGGGCATCCCCGACTTGGCGCAACCGCTCAGTGCGGTGGGCGATGTAATAGTCGAGCACCGCTAGCGCGTCCTCGATGACCGGACCATGCCCAGGCCACACGGTCGTGATGTCGCGTTTCTCGGCAAGGGCATGCAGGCGGTCCAGCGAATCAAGATAGGCACCCAACTGCCCGTCGGGATGCGCCACGACTGTGGTTCCCCGACCCAACACCGTGTCGCCCGTGAGCACCGCACGGTCGTTGGGCACCAGGAAAGACAACGAATCTGCGGTGTGACCCGGAGTCGCCACCACATGCACTTCGAGGTCGCCGACCGTCACAACGTCGCCTTCGTTGAGGCCCTCTGAGCCAAGGCGGTAGGCCGGGTCAAGCGCCCGCACCCCACACCCCACCGATTCAGCGAACTCACGCGCAGCCTCGGAATGGTCAAAGTGATGGTGGGTCAACAAGACCGCTGACACATCGCCAGCGACTTCACGCAAAGTGGCCAGATGGCCCGGATCTGGTGGACCAGGGTCGATCACGATCGAGCGCTCCCCATCTCGCAGCACCCAGGTGTTGGTGCCATCAAGAGTCATCAGGTTCGCGTTGGGAGCCAGCACGCAGGTGGCGTGTGCACCAAAGTCGCCGCCGGCCCAACTCATGGCACTGCTCATGGTCGGGCCTCGAGCAGTGCCTCAACCTCAGAGGGGGCAGACAGGGTGAAGGCGTCGCCGTACTCAATCACCGCCGGGGTAAACATCCCCACCTTGCGTCGGGCAGCGGCAGCGAGCACCCCATCGACGGTGTCGTGTTGACCCATCTCCAGGCAGGTGAGGTACGTCGGGGGCATCATCATCAACTCCCCTGACTCCACCTGTGCGACGACCTCCATCAGCGGCAGCCAGGTCACCGAGTGCGCTTCGGTGGAGACGTCGCGGGCGTGCTGATCGGCGGGCATGCGGGCCACAAAGATCCAGGTGCGATAGCGGCGCGGTTGGAAGACCGGCGTCAACCAGCCGGCCCAGCCATGCAAGAGATCCGTGCGCAGGTGCAACCCTCGGCTGCGCAAGAAGTCAGCGAAACTGATCTCCTTGTTGACCACCCGCTCGCGCTCACGCTCCACGCCACTCTCGTGGGTGTCGGCAATCAGATCGCCGGCGTCGCGCCCAGCAAGGAGCACTCCGGTCTCCTCGAAGGTCTCGCGCGCAGCGGCAAACACCAAGGCGCGGGCGAGATCTTCCGTGGTCTCCAGACGTTCGGCCCACTGCGCAGGGGTCGGGCCGATCCACGTCGTGGCGTCGGCCTGCCCATCCCCGGCATCAACACCACCACCGGGGAAAACGGCCATCCCAGCCGCGAAAGCCATCGAGGCTTGCCGCTTAAGAAGGTACGCCTCAGGTCCCGCATCACCATCACGCAACAACACGACTGTGGCCGCATTGTCAGGTTCGACTGGCGTGCGGGTGCCGTCGGCGTACTCCGCTGCCCGAGCAACAACATGCTCGGGCACGATCTGACGCATCAGACCTCGACGATCAACTCAACTTCGACAGGGGCGTCGAGAGGAAGCACCGGCACACCAACCGCCGAACGAGCGTGGATGCCTGCTTCACCAAAGACCTTGCCAAGGAGCTCTGAAACCCCGTTGGCGATCTGCGGCTGACCAGTGAAGTCGGGGGTCGAGGCCACGAAGCACACGACCTTGACGACACGGCGTACGTCATCGAGCGAACCCAACTCAGCCTTCACAGCAGCCAACGCGTTCAACGCGCACTGCTGGGCGCACTCAACGGCAACCTCAGGGGTCACCTCGCCGCCGACCTTGCCGGTTGCGATCAACTGGCCAGAACGCATCGGCAACTGGCCCGAAGTGAAGATGTGCGAACCACTACGGACTGCGGGGATGTAGACCGCTACCGGCTTCGCTACCTCCGGGACGCTTAGGCCAAGCTCGGCCAACTTCGCCTCAACACTCATCACTGCACCTCTCGCTTGAAGTAGGCCACCAGGTTCTCGGGGTTCATCCCCGGCACGACCTGGACGAGCTCCCAACCATCGGAACCGAAGTTGTCCAAGATCTGCTTGGTGGCGTGCACCAGGACAGGCGCGGTCATGTACTCCCATTTCTTCATGGCGCGACTCTAGCCGTCGCCTAACCTTCACGTGTGAGCGTCCTGGAAGCCGACACCCCGCTGCCCTCTGAAGTCATCTCCTACGGCGCCGCCGAGGACGCCGTTATTGATGTGCATCGACCACCCTCGGGCACCGGGCCGCTGCTGTTCTTGATTCATGGCGGGTTCTGGAAAGCGATCTACGACCGGTTCCACACCCGACCCATGGCTGCGGCCTTCGCCGAAGCAGGGTGGGTGGTTGCCACTCCCGAATACCGCAGAGTCGGCAATGGTGGTGGCTGGCCGACGACGTACGAAGACGTACGCGCCGCGTTCGCGGCGACCCTCGATGCCCTGGGTGCCTCCTCGGCGGTGGTCACCGGACACTCCGCTGGCGGTCACCTCGCCTTGCTCTTGGCTTCGGACTCCCCCGAAGTGGCTGCCTGCGTGCCGCTGGCTCCGGTGTGCTCGCTGCAACCGGCCCTCGACCTCGACCTAGGCACGGGTGCCACCGCCAACTTCTTGGCCGGCTCACCCCTCGTCGACGCCGATCCCCTGCAACGCAGCTACTCCTGCCCCATCACCATCGTGCACGGCATCAACGACGACATCGTGCCTGTGGCCCTCAGCCGGGAGTTCGTGCAGCGTCATCCCGATGCTGAGTTGGTCGAGTTGGATTGTGATCACTTCGAGGTGATTGATCCTGCCGAGGGCGCGTTCGCGGAGTACCGCGCAGCCGTGCAAAAGTCACAAGTAAACCTGTGACTTTGACGCTTAACCGGGGAGATCTCCCCCGCAAAGCGCACAACTGCCGGGCAAAGCGCGGAGCCTATTGAGGGGTTTCGCTGGTCTCGCTTCGATAGGTGAAGAACCACACCGCGTGCAATCCCAGGAGCAAAACGAATGCCATCAAGAAGGCTTCGACCTGCAGCCCAGTGAGTCCGGCTGGCAGCGCCTTGGGGAAGGCCGCCACTGCCACGACTGCGATGTAAACAGGTAGCCCGAAGAGCAACGTCAAGGTCGCCGTACGACGCTTATTGCCCGGCACTGCCCGAGCGACCAACGCTGTGGCCGCCAAGCCGACCACACCCGTGACCGCAAAGACGACTCGCCAAACCACGCCCGAGGACGAAGGCACCAACGAGAGCACCGAACTCGCGGCGGGGATCATGAACTGCAGGGACACGACGTACGCCATTTTTGACGTCACCGGGTCTTTGAACCACTCAGGATGCTTGTCGACCACGACCCACCACAGACCCAGCAGCGTGAAGCCAACCCCGGAGATGGTGGCGTAGAAGTCAGTCAGATCCATGGTTACCCCGCATGCACAGTTGGTTCGGTGGCTGCCCGCACTTGCTCAAGCGTGACGTCGGGTGCGAGTTCAACCAACTGCAAACCATCAGCAGTGATGTCGAGGACGCACAGGTCGGTGATGATTCGTTGTACGACGCCAAGACCGGTGATCGGCAACGAACACTCGTTGACGATTTTGTAGGAGCCATCACGCGCAGAGTGCTCCATAAGCACAATCACGCGCTTGGCACCGTGGACGAGATCCATCGCGCCGCCCATGCCTTTGACCATCTTGCCGGGGATCATCCAGTTCGCGATGTCACCCACGACGCTGACCTGCATGGCACCCAAGATGGCGGCATCGATTTTGCCGCCGCGAATCATCCCGAAGCTCATTGCGGAGTCGAAGAAGCTCGCACCAGGCCGCAAGGTGACGGTCTCTTTGCCGGCGTTGATCAAGTCGGCGTCAACGTCTTCGTCGTACGGGTAAGGCCCGACTCCGAGGATGCCGTTTTCGCTCTGCAGCACCAGTTCGACGCCATCGGCGACGTAGTTGGGCACCAGCGTCGGCAACCCAATGCCGAGGTTGACGTACGAGCCGTCTTTGAGTTCCGCCGCTGCTCGGGCTGCCATCTGCTCACGAGTCCAAGCCATGTCAGGCCTCCTCTCCGCGCGGGCGCACTGTTCGCTTCTCGATGCGCTTCTCTGCTGCTTGCTCGGGGCTCAACGCCACAACTCGCTGCACGAACACCCCAGGAGTGTGGACTTGGTTGGGGTCCAATTCGCCAGGGTCAACTAGGTGCTCGACCTCGGCGATGGTGATCCGCCCACACATCGCGGCGAGTGGATTGAAGTTGCGCGCGGAGTCGCGGTAAACCAAGTTGCCGTGCCGGTCACCCTTCCAAGCCCGCACCATCGCGAAGTCAGCGATGATCGCTTCCTCCATGACGTACTTCTTGCCGCCAAATTCGCGAACCTCTTTGGGCGGGGAGGCGATTTCGATCGAACCGTCTGAGGAGTACTTCCACGGCAGCCCGCCGTCGGCAACTTGACTGCCCACGCCGGTGGCGGTGAAGAACGCCGGGATGCCCGAGCCACCAGCCCGCATCCGCTCAGCGAGTGTGCCTTGGGGGGTGAGTTCGACTTCGAGTTCGCCGGAGAGGTACTGGCGCTCGAACTCCTTGTTTTCCCCGACGTACGACGACACCATCCGTCTCAATCGGCGCTCTTGAAGGAGGAGCCCCAAGCCCCAGTCATCAACCCCACAGTTGTTGGACACGGCTTCGAGTTGGTCGGCGCCTTGATCGAGCAGGGCTCGAATCAGCACTGACGGGATGCCACACAGGCCAAACCCGCCGACTGCCAATCGCATCCCTGGTGCGATGTCAGCTACCGCCTCGGCGGCGCTCGCCACCACTTTGTCCATTGCCATCCTCCTGGGCCCGGCTTGAGGCGGCATCTCACCGCCCCAGACCAACCTATCGCCACCGACGCGGTGGCGTCTTGCCCAGGACGGCTACGGGTGGGCGTCATACGAAACGAGAGTTACTGCGACCGGGTCGTATGACGTCTTGAGCTGTCTGGTCGGCGTACTTCCCATGGAAAACTTGCGCTTCCCATGTGAAGTTTCACAGGGGAAGCGCAAGTTTCACCGGGTACCCGGTGAAACTTCACCACCGAGCGCAAACAGGGTGCAGGCACCCCCGAGCACCTGCACCCTGTTGGCTAATCACCCCCGAGACTGCACCAACAAAGGAGCCACGAGCGGGTGGTTTGATACATGCCTTCTAAAGTTGGGGCGTGGAAACCAGGCTCCATGTCGTGACCGGCAAGGGCGGCACCGGCAAATCGAGTGTCGCGGCTGCGCTGGCGTTGGCGTTGGCCAGCGAGGGCAAGACGGTTTTGCTGTGCGAAGTCGAGGGCCGACAGGGCATTGCCCAGCTCTTTGATGTGGCCCCTTTGCCCTACCTCGAGCGCCGCATCGCCAAACCCAAGGGCGAGCTCTTTGCGTTGGCGATTGATGCTGAGTCGGCGCTGATGGAGTACCTCGCGA
>Ga0073899_10005649_pt1 | contig 10829 bp, 12 predicted proteins | sample KloWWTmetaKNB5Ph_FD_88975 | JGI IMG/M metagenome (GOLD analysis project Ga0073899, IMG submission 88975) | Active sludge microbial communities from Klosterneuburg, Austria, studying microevolution and ecology of nitrifiers - Klosterneuburg... | ecosystem: Engineered > WWTP > Aerobic digester >...
GCGCTGAGGGCCGAACCCGCCGCTGCGGAGCGATCCCCTCCCCCCGGCCCGGCCGACACGAACCGTCCCCTCCGTCCGGTGGCTGATAAGGGGACGGTTCCGTTTCGCGCCACGAGGCCGCTCAGCCGACGGTGGCTGATAAGGGGACGGTTCCGTTTCGCGCCACGAGACCGCTCAGCCGACGGTGAAGACCAGCCGCACCTCGGTGCGCTCGGTGGTGCCGGCACCCCGCCACGACCCGAGGGAACCGGCGGTGTACGTCCAGCCCCAGGTGCCGAGGTCCACCGCCGCGATCCCGTGCCGGGCGGTGCCGGCGACCGCGGCATGGGCGACCGCCCAGGCGGTTCGGGCGTCGGTGGCGGTGACCACGAGGTCGTCCCCGTCGGTGCGCAGGCGCACCGCGTCCGTCCCGAAACTGCGGCGCAGGTAGGTCGTCATCCCGTCGCGGTCGGCCGCGGCGGGGCGCGCGATTGAGCACGAGAACGAGGCCGGGGTCTGGCCGGTGAGCGAGCTCGCCAGGGTGCGGGCGCGGGGCACGTGCTGGCGGTAGGCGTCGGGGTAGGCCGAGCGCTGCACCGCCTGGGCGACGTCGTTGATGTCGCCGGTCTTCCAGTCCGGCACCCGCACGAGCGCCTCGTAGAAGCGGGCTGTGGAGTACCAGGGGTCCATGATCTGGTCGATGGTGCCCCACCCCTTGGACGGCCGCTGCTGGAACAGCCCGATCGAGTCGGCGTGCCCGTAGTCGAGGTTGCGGAGCCCCGACTCCTGGAAGGCGGTCGCCAGCGCGATGCTCGCGGCCCGGGGGGGCAGATCGCGCTTCAGCGAGACCGCCGAGATCAGGGCGGCGTAGTAGGCCTGGTCGGGGTCGACGGTGGCCGTGCTGCCGTCCACGGTCGCGACGCAGCGGTCGGCCAGCGGCAGCGGTGTGCGGGTCCAGGCAGACCAGAACACGACGCCGCCGATCGCGGCCACGGTCGCCAGCCCGATCCCGATGACGAGGCGGACGGTCCTGGCACGCCGGTGCATCAGTTGGCGTGCAGGGCGGCGTTCAGTTCCACGCCGGTCCCCGCGCGTACCCTCGCCTCGACGGCGCCGGTCACCGAGTTGCGCCAGAAGAGCAACCCGCTGCGGCCGGAGAGTTCGGCGGCCTTCACGAGCCGGCCCGCCAGCGTCACCTTGGTGCCGGCGGTGACGTAGAGGCCGGCTTCGACGACGCAGTCGTCACCCAGCGAGATCCCGATGCCGGACTCGGCGCCCAGCAGGCAGCGTTCGCCGATCGTGATCTGCTCCTGGCCGCCGCCCGAAAGGGTGCCCATGATGGACGCGCCGCCGCCCACATCCGTCCCGTCGCCCACGACGACGCCGGCGGAGATCCGTCCCTCGACCATCGAGGCACCCAGCGTGCCGGCGTTGAAGTTCACGAAGCCTTCGTGCATCACGGTGGTGCCGGCGGCCAGGTGCGCGCCCAGCCGCACCCGGTCGGCGTCGGCGATCCGTACACCGGCGGGCACGACGTAGTCGACCATGCGTGGGAACTTGTCCACGCCGAAGACGCTCAACTGGCCGTACGCGCTGCGCAGCCGCAGCCGGGTGGCCTCGAAGTCGCCGCTCGCGCAGGGGCCGCGGCTCGTCCACACCACGTTGGGGAGCACGCCGAAGATGCCGGTGAGGTCGATGCTGCGGGGCGGGCAGGCCCGCGCGCTGAGCAGGTGCAGCCGCAGGTAGGCGTCGGGCACGTCGGCGGGCGGGGTGTCGAGGTCGATCGTGACGAGGCCCGCGGCGATGGTGACGCGGCGGTCCGCGTCCGTGCCCGCGGCGGCGGCGAGTGCGACGGGTGGGTCGGTGTCGGGCGCCTCGCCCAGCCGCGGGTCGGGGAACCAGGCGTCGAGCACCTGGCCGGAGTCGTGGGTCGTGATGAGGCCCCAGGCGTGGGCGGGTCGCGTCATGTGCGCCAGAGTACCGAGCCGCCGGGCCCGTCCCCGCGGGCGATAGGGTCGGGCCATGGCCCTGGATCCCGACGGCGACCTGCTGAGGTTGTTCCGCGACATCGTCGACATCGAATCGGTCAGTGGCGACGAGGCCCGGCTCGCCGACGCGGTGGAGACGGCGCTGCGCGGCCGTCCGCACCTCGACGTGGTGCGGGACGGCGACACGGTGGTCGCCCGGACGCGGCTCGGCCGTCCGGAGCGGGTGCTGGTCGCCGGGCACCTCGACACCGTCCCGGTCGCCGGGAACCTGCCGTCGCAGGTGGTGGGAGAGGTCGTGTTCGGCCGTGGGACGGCCGACATGAAGGGGGGCGTGGCGGTGATGCTTGCGCTCGCGGTGGCGCTGGAGGCACCGTCGCGGGACCTCACGTGGATCTTCTACGACCACGAGGAGGTCGCAGCCGAGGAGAACTCGCTCACCCGGCTCGCGGCCGAGCACCCCGAGTGGCTGGCGGCGGACTTCGCGGTGCTGATGGAGCCGACCAGCGCCCGGGTCGAAGGCGGCTGCCAGGGCACGCTGCGGGTCGCGCTCACCACCCACGGGCGCGCCGCCCACTCGGGCCGGTCGTGGCTGGGCCACAACGCGATCCACGATGCTGCCGACGTGCTCACGCGCTTGCAGCGGTATGGGGCGCGAGAGGTCGAGGTCGACGGGCTGGTGTACCGGGAGGGGCTCAACGCGGTCGGCATCAGCGGCGGGATCGCCGGGAACGTGATCCCCGACCGGTGCACGGTCACGGTGAACTTCCGGTTCGCGCCGGACCGTTCCGAGGCCGAGGCGCTGGCGCACTGCCGGGAGGTCTTCGCCGGGCACGACCTGGTGGTCGTCGACTCGGCGCCGGGTGCCCGCCCGGGGCTGGACCGTCCGATCGCGCAGGACTTCCTCGCCGCGGTCGGCGGTGAGCCGAGCGCCAAGTTCGGCTGGACCGACGTCGCCAGGTTCAGCGCCCTCGGCGTGCCCGCGGTGAACTACGGCCCCGCCGACCCCGGCAAGGCCCACGCCGACGACGAGTGCTGCCCGATCGCCGACCTGTACTCCTGCCGCGACGCCCTCGTCCGCTGGCTCTCCTGAGGCCCGCCGCGGAGCTCACTCCGGCGCCGCACCCCTTTCGGGACGAACGCGGGCCTCGTGCCTCACCATGGCCCGCACAGGGGCGATGGTGAGCACTGGCGGCTGGTTTGTCCCAGATCGCGCCCGCGGCTGATCGCCAGCCCGCGCCTCGGCTCGCACGATGGTCGCGGGACAGGCACGCCAGGGGTGCGTCAGGGGGCTCGCATTGCGCCCGTCGTGAGCCCTGGTGGCTTGGCTCATCCCGGGGTAGCGTCTCGGGGCTGCCGCACTCGGCCGAACCCCTCGTGGGATACCCGTGCCGCGCGTTGGTCGACCCGGCCCGCAGAAGAGCGGCTCGTGGTGCCGGCGGCTGGTTTGTCCCGGATCGTGCCCTCGGGCCTAGGGCCTCGGGCCTCGGGTCAGCGGTGTCCGCGACCTTCGTGGGACAGACGTGCCACCCGTGGATCAGCGGGGCCGTCACAGGGCCGGTCGGGAGCTTCGTCGGCCAGTTTGTCCCGGAGCGTGCATCCAACCGGTCCAGGTCGGCTCCGGCCCCACTTCCAGGGGGCGAGCGGCCCGCCCGGAACTCCCGGGTGCCGTCACAGGTCGCACCCTTCCAGGCAGCCGAGCACCGTGCCCAGCCGGCACGCCGGGACAAACTCGCCTCCGACGCCGTCGAAGCGCCTGCCGCCGGCCGGCGGCGCTCACTGGCGGTCGGTTCGTCCCACCCCGGGTCGCCGATGGGCTGTCACCCGCAGCAGTGCCGCCAACACGGCGGCCAGGGTCGGCACCGCCTCGGCGCCCCGCGGATGGACGGCTTGTACGGCCCTGTCGCTGGCCGGCACCAACTCGTGCACCGAGGCTCCCCGTGGCACCTCGAGCGGTTCGAGAGCGAGTTTCGGCTGCAGCGCCACTCCCACCCCGGCAGCCACCAGCCCGAGCACGGCCACGGAATTGTCGGTGGCGTGCGCGATCCGGGGCGTCATTCCGAGCGCACCGCACGCGGCCAGCAGGTGTCCCCGGCAGAGCGGGCAGCCAGCGATCCAGGAATCGGCGCCCAACAGGTCGAGCCGAACCGCGTCGGCTCCGGCCAGGGGGTGGGGTTGTGGCAGCACCACCTGCAGCGGGTCGTCGAACAGGCGGACCACGGTTGAGCCGACCAGGTCCCGGTGGGGGTCGGCCGGGTCGCCGGCGTAGCTGAACGTGATCGCAAGGTCGATCGTTCCCTCGGCCAGCAGCGAGAGCGCCTCGGGCGGTTCGGCCTCGGTATAGCTGACCTGCAGCTCTGGGCTGACCCGGGCCAGGCGGGCGATCAGCGCCGGGACGAGCGTCGAGGAGGCGCTCGGGAAGGCCGCCACCCGAATCCGCCCGCCGACGTCGTCCACCAGGTGCGCAAGCTCGTCCTCGGCGGCACGCAGCGCGGCGAGGATCGGGCCGGCGTGGCGGGCCACCAGCCGACCGGGCTCGGTGAGCCGGACCCCACGGCCGTGCCGCAGCACCAAGGGAGCCCCGAGGCGGTGCTCGGCCCGCCGAAGGTGCTGGCTGAGCGCGGGTTGACTGTAGCCCAGCGCGGCCGCCGCGCCCGTGATCGAACCGTGCTCCGCCACGGCCCGGACGATCCGGATCGTGTGCAGGTCCAGTTCCCGGCGGTCACCCATAGCATGATCTTATGCAATTACCAATAAACATGCTCTGGTGTGATCCTGTTGTGGTCGGCAGGGTAGCGGAGTGACCACCTTGCAACTCTCCACTCCCGGCATTGGCACCATCGGGGTGAGTGAACTCGCCGCCCACTTCGACGCTGACCCGGGGTACCTCGCCGCCGCTACCTGCGGGATCGCGCCCCGTCCCACCGTGGCGGCGTTGCAGGCGGACCTCGCCGGTTGGAGTGCGGGGCGTGCGGACGTGGCCGGCTACGACGCGGTCGTCGCGGCCACCAGGGCCGATTTCGCGCGGCTGGTGGGGGTGGGCGCCGACCGGGTGGCGATCGGTACGGTCACGTCCGCGCTCGTCGCCCAGGTGGCGTCCGGGCTGCCAGACGGCGCGGAGGTGCTGCTCGCGGAGGGCGACTTCACCTCCCTGGTGTTCCCCTTTCTCGGCGGACGGCTGCGCGTCCGGGCGGCCCCGGTGACGGGCCTTGCCGCAGCCATCACGCCGCGGACGGCACTGGTCGGCTTCTCCCTGGTGCAGTCGGCGACAGGGGAGGTCGCCGATGGTGCGGCGATCGCCCGCGCCGCAGCCGCCTGCGGCACGCTGACGCTGGTCGACCTCACCCAGGCAGCGGGCGTGCTGCCGGTCGACGCCGGGATCTTCGACGCGACGGTGTGCCACGCGTACAAGTGGTTGTGTGCTCCCCGCGGGGTCGCCTTCCTGACGCTCTCGACGGCACTGGTCCAGCGGTTGGAGCCACTCGCCCCCGGTTGGTACGCCGGCGCTGACCCGTGGCGGAGCGTCTATGGCACCGTGATGGAGTTGGCCCAGGACGCCAGGCGGTTCGACGTCTCGCCGGCGTGGCAGGCGTTCGTCGGAGCCCGGGCCTCGCTCGACCTTTTCGCCGACGCCGACGTGGCCGCCTTGTGGCAACACGCCGCAGGCCTCGGCGACGATCTGTGCCGGGGGCTGGGAATGGCCGAACAGCATCAGGCCATCGTCACCTGGCCCGACCCGGACGGTTGCCAGCTGGCCCGGCTCACGGCCTTCGGTCTCCGCGTCTTGGGTCGAGCCGGACGGATCCGCGCGGCCTTCCACGTCTGGAACACCACCGACGACGTGGCCCGGGTGCTCGACGCGCTCGGGTGACCACGGGTCCGAAGGGCCGACCGTGGTCGGACGGGACAAACGCGCCGCCCGCGGTCACGTGGCCGCCCAGACGGGGCCACTCACACCAGCCGCGGCGGCAATGTCCCGTTCAGACCGGGCCGAGGTAGAACCAGCGACCGGCCCGCCGCTCGAATCGGGAGATCTCCTGGAGCTCCCCTGGTCCGCTCGGGCCCTGGTAGCGGGCGACGAACTCGACCGTGTCCGGGCCGACCTCGACGACGCGCAGTCCGGTCCAGATCAGGTCGCTGTCGAGCGAGACCTCGGCCGGCCTCGTTCGGGGATGCCAGGTCCGGAAGAGGTGGTCGCTGTCGCCCACCGCGAACGCGGAGTAGCGGGAGCGCATGGTCTCCTCGGGCGTCGCCGGCCACGCCTCACGGGCGTGGAATCGTCCACAGCACACGCCGTAGCTCTCGCCACCGCACGGGCAGGACGAGCCGAATCGAACCATGGCGGTGACGCTACCCGTCCGGGCCGGACGGGACGAACGCGCCGCCAGCGCGCCGGTGTAGGCACTGCCCCGCGTCCACCGAACCGCCGGCGGCGCGCTTGTCCCGGATTCGAGTGCAAGCGTGGGGCGGCCACTGTCGTGGGACAGAATCGCCGCCGGTGTCCGACCTGCCCCCTGAACGGGGCTCCTGGACGAACTGGCGGCGGAATTGTCCCGAACGAACCCCGGGTCAGTCCCATCGGACCGCCGCAGGCCCGCCTGAGAGGGGCGACTTGTCCACAGCTCGGAACTGCCCGGGAGCGTTGTCCACAGGAGCCCCGCGACGCCGGCACATTTCGCGCTCGGTCCCGACAGTGGGGGCCATGACCGATCTCGATGAACTGCTGGCGGCACACGACGGGATCCTGCTGGCGCGAGAGCACCGCTCGCGGAAGTCCAGCCTGAGTCGCTGGCGAGCGGCAGGACGGCTGGTTCGGCTCCTGCCGGGGGTGTACGTGCACCCGCTTGCCGCGGGGGACTTCCGCACCCGGATCCGGGCAGTGCTGGCGAGGGTGCCCGACGCCGTGGTCTGCGGTCAGGCTGCGGCCACCCTCACCGCCTGGCCCGAGGAGTCGGTGACCGAGATCGAGGTGGCGACCGCCTCCCGCCGCAGGCCTGCGGCCGGCTTCCGCTTCACCCGGCGCAAGGTGCCGCTCGACCAGTGCCGGCAGCACGGTCCGCTGACCGTCACCGCCCCCGCCCTCACCGCCATGGACTCGGCGGCCACCGACAACGGCTCCCGGATCGATGACCTGTTCCGCAAGGGTCGGATCACCCTCACCGCGCTCGCCGGCGCGCTCGCCGCCTGCCCCCGGCGCGTCGGCAACCGGGCCCGTCGTCGGGTGCTGCGGCGCTCGCGCAGCAGGCCCTGGTCCCAGGCCGAGCGCCGCTGCCATCAACTCCTCGATGTCCACCACATCACCGGCTGGGTGGCGAACCACCCGGTGCTCCTCGGCGGCCGCCGCTACTACCTCGACATCGCCTTCCCGCGGTTGCGCCTCGTGATCGAGGTCGACGGTTTCGAGAACAACTCCTCGGCCGCGGCTTTCGAGGCGCACCGGCGTCGTCAGAACGCACTGGTGGCCGCGGACTGGACGGTGCTGCGTCTCACCTGGGCGATGCTGGCGGACCCGGCCTACGTGGTCGACACGATCCGCACCGCTGTTCACGCAGCGGAGCGCTCCCGTTCACGAAGGGCTGGCTAGATTGGCGCCGTGAGCAAGAGCGTCCGTACCCAGGGGCCCGTGATCCGGCGCCACGACCAGGTCCAGCACACCACCACCGACGAGCGGCTGCTCTCGGACAAGGGAGACGGGGCCTGGGTGCACGCCGACCCGTGGCGGGTGCTCCGGATCCAGGCCGAGTTCGTCGAGGGCTTCGGCACGCTGGCGGAGCTGGGGCCGGCCATCGGCGTCTTCGGCTCGGCGCGCACCCCGCGCAAGGGGAAGCTCTACACCGATGCCACCGCGATCGGACGGGGACTGGCCGAGCGCGGGTTCGCGACCATCACCGGCGGCGGGCCGGGCATCATGGAGGCTGCCAACAAGGGCGCCCTGCAAGCCGGCGGCGTCTCGGTCGGGCTCGGCATCGAGTTGCCCTTCGAGCAGTCCCTGAACAAGTACGTGTCGCTGGGCATCAACTTCCGCTATTTCTTCGCCCGCAAGGTCATGTTCCTGAAGTACTCCCAGGGCTTCGTCGTGATGCCCGGCGGCTTCGGCACCTTCGACGAGGTGTTCGAGGCGCTCACGCTGGTGCAGACGCGCAAGGTGAAGTCGTTCCCGATCGTGCTCTACGGCAGCGCGTTCTGGTCGGGGATGCTGGAGTGGTTGCGTGGGCAGATGCTCTCCGACGGCTACATCTCCGCCCCCGACCTCGACCTGTTTAGGCTCGCCGACGACCCCGACCAGGCCGTCGAGCTCGTCACCAACCCGGGCCCGGTCGTCTCAGCGGACTCCTCGGCGCTGATGTCCTGACCCCGGGCTACCATGGCCGCCATGGAGTGGCTGTTGTGGATCCTCGCCGTCGCCGTGCTCGGCCTGGCCGCCGTGGCCTCCAGCGGACGGCTGGGCGAACTGCCGCCGTCGGTGACCAGCACGCCGGTGCCACACCTGCCCAAGGGGACGCTCACAGCCGATGACCTCAGGTCCGTCCGTCTCGCGGTCGGGCTGCGCGGCTATTCGACCCAGCAGGTCGACGAATTGCTGGAGCGCCTCGCCCGGCAGCTCGAACAACCGGCCGCCGCGGTCCCCGCCGATTCCTGACTGGCGGCGCTGCACACCAGCAGTCCTCACTGGATGGAATAATGGACCGGTACGAACCCAGCTGAAGTGAGGTATGCGATGGCAGCGATGAAACCGCGGACCGGCGACGGGCCGATCGAGGTGGCCAAGGAGGGACGCGTGATCGCGATGCGGATCCCCGCAGAGGGCGGCGGACGCCTGGTCATCGAGATGAACGCTGCCGAGGCGGCAGAACTCAAGGCCGCGCTCGAAGGAGTGGTCGTCGTTTAGCGCCACTCCCAAGGACGGCGTGCGGCCCCGGGACCTCATGGTCCCGGGGCCGCACGCGTCCGGGGGTCAGCGCCCCTGGTGGTGGGCGATCGCCTTCTCGTAGACAGCGACGGTCTCCTGGGCGATCTTGCGCCAGGAGAACTCCTCGATGCAGCGCTTCCGGCCCGCCACGCCGTAGCGGCGGGCGAGGTCGGGATCCCGGGTGATCGCGTTCACCTGGTCGCCGAACTGCTCCTCGAACGCCGCGACGTAGGCGGGGTCGCCGGCGCTGGCCGGGTCGTAGGGCACCAGCGTGCCCGTCTCGCCGTCCACCACGACCTCGGGGATGCCGCCGACCGCACTGGCGACGACCGCGGTCTCGCAGGCCATCGCCTCGAGGTTCACGATGCCCAGCGGCTCGTAGATGGACGGGCACGCGAACACGGTCGCGTGGCTGAGCACCTGGCGCACCGAGGCCCGGGGGAGCATCTCCTGCACCCACTTCACCTGGCCGCTCCTGGCCCGGCTGAGCTCGGCGAAGGCGCCGTCGAATTCAGCCGCGATCTCGGGGGTGTCCGGCGCTCCGGCGAGCAGCAGCAGCTGGGTGTCGGGGTCGAACCGCTGTGCCGCCCTGACCAGGTGCACCAGGCCCTTCTGGCGCGTGATCCGTCCCACGAACACCACCAGCGGACGGTCGCGATCGACGCCGAGCGAATCCACCACGTCGGTGCCGAGGTCGGGAGCGAACTCGTCGGGGTCGATCCCGTTCCGCACCACGTGCACGCGGTCGGGGTCGAGTTCGGGGTAGCTCTCCAGCACGTCGCGGCGCATGCCCGCGCTCACCGAGATCACCGCCGCCGCCTGGGCGAAGGACGTCCGCTCCGCCCAACTGGAGACCCGGTAGCCACCGGCGAGTTGCTCGGCCTTCCACGGTCGGTGGGGCTCGAGCGAGTGCGAGGTGACCACGTGTGGCACGTCGAGGAAGGTCGAGCCGACCAGCCCGGCGAAGTTCGCGTACCAGGTGTGGGAGTGGATGACGTCGGTGTCGGACGGGATGGCGTTGGCCATCGCGACGTCGGTGCCGAGGATCCGCAGGGCCGGGTTCGCTCCGGCGGGGAAGTCCTCGGGGTGGGCGGTCGCGCCGTCGCGGGGCTCGCCCATGCACTGGACGTCCACGTGGTCGACGAACTGCCTCAGTTGCGGGACGAGTTGCCCGACGTGCACGCCGGCCCCGCCGTAGATGTGGGGCGGGTATTCCCTCGTCAGAATCGAAACGCGAAGTGCCATACCCCGGATCGTGGCACACACCCGATGCTGCGGTGGACCTTTTTTGCGGTTTTCTTGTGGCGGGTGCGCCGACGTCCTAGGTTCAGTGTCATGACGATACGACCGAATGTCCTGTCGATTGTCCTCGCCGGCGGGGAGGGCAAGCGACTGATGCCCCTCACCGCCGACCGGGCCAAGCCCGCGGTGCCGTTCGGGGGCACCTACCGCCTGATCGACTTCGTCCTGTCCAACCTCGCGAACTCAGACCTCACCAAGATCTGCGTCCTGACTCAGTACAAGTCCCACTCGCTCGACCGGCACATCTCGGTGACGTGGCGGATGTCGACCATGCTCGGCAGCTACGTCACCTCGGTGCCGGCCCAGCAGCGCACCGGCAAGCAGTGGTTCCAGGGCAGCGCGGACGCGATCTACCAGTCGCTGAACCTGATCCGCGACGCGAAGCCCGACTACATCGTCGTTTTCGGCGCCGACAACATCTACCGCATGGACATCTCGCAGATGCTCGACGCGCACATCGACTCGGGCCTCGCGGCCACCGTCGCAGGCATCCGCGTTCCCCGGCACGAGGCGTCCGCGTTCGGCATCATCGACGCGGCGGCGGACAAGAAGATCAAGAGCTTCCTGGAGAAGCCGGCCGACCCGCCCGCCCTGCCGGACTCGCCCGACGAGTCGTTCGCGTCCATGGGCAACTACATCTTCAACGCCAAGCA
>Ga0073899_10005651_pt1 | contig 10825 bp, 12 predicted proteins | sample KloWWTmetaKNB5Ph_FD_88975 | JGI IMG/M metagenome (GOLD analysis project Ga0073899, IMG submission 88975) | Active sludge microbial communities from Klosterneuburg, Austria, studying microevolution and ecology of nitrifiers - Klosterneuburg... | ecosystem: Engineered > WWTP > Aerobic digester >...
GCCGGGCCGCGCGCGTCGCAGTACCTGGTGCTCGGCGCCAAGGCGCGCGCCGCGATGGATGGCCGGCCGCAGGCAGATCTGGACGACGTGAAGAGCGTGGCGCTCGCGGTGCTCCGTCACCGGGTGATGACCAACTTCGCGGCCGAAGCAGCGGATCGGACGAGCGAGGATGTGGTGGCGGAGTTGGTGAGTGGGGGGAGTTGGTTCCCGCGGTAACCGTCACCCGTGTCTGATCAATGAAACCAATGGCCCACAATACGACTGCAAGGTCAGATTGTGGGCCATTACTGCGGCCTCCTGGACGCCGGCTACAACATCCGGCAGCTCGTTTCCGCCGAGGAGTACTTCCGCACCATCCGCGTGCTCGGCATGGGCCAGCGCACCGAGGCGCGACAGATCGCGGCGATCCAGGACGACTTCAAGGCGCTTCGGGTGAGACGGGGCACCAGCGTCCGGCCACTGGTGCGTCCGCAACCGAGCCTCGTGGCCATGCAACGCCCCGAGGTCAGGCCGATATGGTCCTGCCTCAGCCCGGACAGGCGATCGGCACCCCTCGCAACACCTTCCGCTCACGGGTCCCGGCGCTGAAATCAGTCCAACTCCCGATCAGCTCGCTGCCGTCATGCCGAAGGTCAATGATCTCCTCAGTCTCTCCGCCCCTCCAATGCAGTCGGAATGTTGAGGGAGTCCGGACCTTCACGAACGACTCGGTTTCCGTCGGCGTCCCGATCCCCTCCAAGCCGACAGGCACAACACGATACATCGACGTGTCCGGCCGAAGTGGCACCCCGAGCACGAAGCGCAGCGAGGTGACGGCGCGTTGCGAAACCACAGGCTGACCGGTGATTCGGACCTGGATCGGAAACGTCTTCCCCTCGAACGCCCAGCACTCGCCGATGGATTGGCTCGGTCCAATCCTGGCAAACAGCAGGGCGGGAACCGCGGACAGGGCGACGAATGACGGCAGCAGGGCATTCAGCATCTTCGATCCTCCGGACTCAGGTGACACCAGAACCCCCTCGCCACGAGAAGGGCACGCGGAGACCACACTCGAGACTAACGACCACCCTTGATCCGGGACCAGTTGCCGACACGCGGCCGGCCCCGGCAATCAACCGTTCAACCGGTACAGGCGCAGCTCGTACTGGCCTGCCTTCCGGTCCATTGGCGCACACTGCAGTGCGAGCCAACGCCCGTTCAATGAGACTCGTTTTCCTGGCTGGTAACAGTCCACGGCGAAGTGAGCGATATGACGTGACCCGTCGAATACGTCGACCATGGTGGAGTCATTCCGTCCGGCGACGGTCACGATACGCCCTCCCGCACCGACAATGAGTCCTGGCCATGCTACGAATGGCAACCGCTCTCGGCTGAGCGTGTCCAGCCTCGCCTCGATCGCAGGGTCGACCGGCTCCGGCTTCCCATCATCGCCGCGCGTTGGCTCGGCGGCCGCGGTCAGCCCTGCGCGAAGCTGTGCTTCCTCGATTGGACCTCGACGGTAGGACTCAAACGGGAGCACAAATTCGTACGCCGTATCGCGCCCGACCACCGCGACACGGCCCGAAGCGCCGTCCGCGATGGCCGTCCATCCTGCTACGGTCGAAAATGCAGGGATCGGCGGTGGACGTCCCGCCGGGGCGGATTGGACAACGGAGGACCGGAAGACGCTGGAACTCGTATCGAGAACCGTGGTCGTGACGAGTCGATCTCCCGCGCCCAGAGGAATACGGATGACCCTGGGGGCGCCCCCACGCATCACTTCCATCGGATCGAACGCGTAGAGCGCACCTTCAGCGATAGCTAACGGAAAGATCGGTGCTGCGAGCGGAGTCTCGCCGAGAAAGTCGCCATCGCGATCGAACACGACGACCGTGCCGCGTCGCGAATCGACGACAACCACCGAGTCAGTGCCAGTGGCAAAGAGAATCCCGCCGCCGGACAATTCTCCGGGCCCGGCGCCTTCTCGCCCGAATCGGTTGATCAGGCGTCCGGTCGAGTCGAGGTGGGTCAGCCAGGAATCCTCGACCGTCTGACCGAGGAAATAGAGCCCTCCCCGAGCGTCGGCGGCGATGGACACCTGATCGAACGGCATCGCGAGCGAGTCCGGCGTGAACGGGACGCGCTCAAGGGTCAGCGCGCCAGCCGGCGCCGGCGGAGGATCCCCGAGTTGCTCGCGATCTCGACATCCTGTGCTGGCGAATGAAATCGCCAGGAGCGCGCAGTAGCGGAACGCGAGCGTTGATCGACTGAGCAGCGGCTGACGCAGTGAATCAACCAGAGGTGACCTCGGGGGGGGTGCAGAAGTAGCGCTGGCTTCCTCGGAGTGTCGCCCTGGTACGCCGCTGCCCGTAGCTGTCATTCCGTCCCCCGGACCATTGGTCTCCACCAGAGCCCCATCCGCTCCACGAAGTGTATACCCAATCGGATTTTCACCACTCGCCACCCCGCCACCCCGCCACCCCCAAGCACTGCACCCCGGCGCCGTGAACTTCACCGTCATCCTGAAACACCAGGCGCCATCAGAACGTCCCACCAACAGCTGCCTGCGATGCGGCGCGCCATCGGCGAGCGCATACCGATTCCTGACAATGCCGCGAGGCATCGGCGTCGCGCCTCGCCGTACATTTGGGCGGGACTCCTCCGTCTTCGCCGCACCCAGAGGCCCACCATGACCATCCGCACGACTCTCTGCCTGCTGCTTTGTTGCGTGGCCCTCCCCCTCCCCGCCCAGCAGCCCGCCCCGGAAGCCTTGGCGAAGGCGCTGATCAGCAGAGATCGCAGCTTCTCCGACCTCGCCACGGTTCGCGGCTGCCGCGCCGTCCTGTCCGAGATGTTCACCGCCGACGTGACCATTCCGGCCGGCCCGCTCGGTGTGCTCCAGGGTCGCGACTCGGTCCTCGGCCTCTATGCCGCGTCGCCCGGCTTCGCCACGGCGAAGTGCAGCTGGACGCCGATCCGCGGCGGCATCTCCGCCGACGGCACCCAGGGGTTCACGTTCGGCGTGATGACGCAGGCCAATACGGACGGGACCAGCGTGCCGTTCCGCTATCTGGCGTATTGGGTCAAGGGAAGGAGCGGCTGGCAGGTGGCGGTGTACAAGCGACTCCGCTCGCCCGCACCTGCTGCGTCCACCACCATGCGCACGGCCGCGATTCCGCCGGCGTTTATCGCGCCGCGCAGTGATGCCGCCGCGCAGCACACCATCGAGGAGTCGCTCGCCGAGGCGGAGCGAAGCTTCTCGCGCGAGGCACAGACGATGGGCCTCGGCCCCGCCTTCGCCAAGCACGGCAGCGCCGATGCGATGAACCTCGGCTCGCAGGTCGACAGCACGTTCACCTTCGGTGCGGAGGCGATCGGTCGGAAGATCGGTGACGGCGACACGACGAAGACCTCGCCGGTGTCGTGGGGACCCGATCGGGTGATCGCGGCGTCGAGCGGCGACCTCGGCGTGACGATCGGGATGATCCATCCCAACGCCCCGCTGGCCGACGGTAGCAAGGCGAAGGGATTTCCGTTCTTCACCGTGTGGCGACGCGCCGGGCCGGGGCAGCCCTGGCGGTATATCGCGGAGTGAGCGTCACGTGGTGGCGTCACCCATGACCCGCCTCGCCCTGCTCGCAGCGCGCCCTGGGCCTCACTTCCTGGCTCACAAGACGCCGGCGAACACCGTCTTCCGCAGCACCCGGAACGGCAGGTCCTGGCTCGGATCGGCGTTGCAGATGCACGCGACCGTGAGCTTCGAAGGGACATGAGTGGCCAGGTATGTCGAAAAGCCACGCACGAAGCCGTTGTGCGTCGCGATCACGCCGTGATCCTTCGTCGAGCGATCGAGCATGAGCCCGTAGCCATAGCTGGTCTCCCCCATGTTGTTGTCGTTGGGGTTGAATCGGCCCTGGGTGATGGCGCGTCCGTCCCTGAGCGTGGCCGGTTCGACCAGTGCCTTGCGCGACTCCTGGGACAGGAACGTCCCGGAGAACAGCGCGTGATGCCACCGGCAGAGGTCATCAGTGGTGGACCTGATCGCACCGGAACCACCCGCCTGCTCGATGGGGATGAAGTCGGCGTTGGCGAACGGTGATTCCTTGACGTCCGTCCGCGTGTACCCCGAAGCGCGGCCTCTGACGATGTCGGAGTGCGCGTCAAAGGCCGTGTGTTTGAGTCCCAGCGGCTCGAAAATGAGTTCCTTGGCGCTTGCGGCCAGTGACTTCCCGGTGACCGACTCCACGACGGCGCCGAGCAGGATGTAATTGGCGTTGCTGTAGAGCCAGGCGGTCCCAGGCGCGAAATCGAAGCGGAGCTCCTGATCCGCGATGCGCTTGGCAAGCTCCACTTGCGTGATGGGCGACTGGGAGAAGGTGTCCTCCTCCACTTCATGCACCCCGGCCGTGTGGTGGATGAGCTCGCGCAACGTCGGTGCGTCCTTGCCCGTGAAGAACGTCAGGTGCTTTCCGAGCGGATCGTGGACCGAGAGTCGGCCTTGGTCCTGGAGCTTGGCAATCAGCGCGGCGGTGAACTGCTTGCTGATCGAGCCGGCCCGAAAGATCGTGGTCGAGGTGACGGCAGTGGCCGTCTCGATGTTGCTCAATCCGCGCACGACGCGGGCTGCGGGAAGGCCATTCCTCCACACGGACACCTGAATCCCGGGAGTGACCATCTCCTTGGTTGCCTGAGCGGCAATGCGCGACAGCGCGGCCTGCAGCGAGGCATCGGGCGCTGCGGCGAGCGAGGGTACCGGGAGCGAGGCCGTCAACAACGACGCGCCCGTGCTTTTCAGGAAATTGCGACGATCCACCACGACCTCTCCAGGAAGGGACAGACGCCAGCGCAGCGCCGCGAAGCGGCATATTTGGCGGGGTCAAACTATCCGAAATCGCGCGACGCTGTCAACGAGGGCGCCGAGGTCCTCGGCGAGGTGGATGCGGCCTTGGGTCGCTATGAACCGGAAGCCGAGGCGACCTGGCTCGAGCCAGCACGGATCGCTGCGAACTTCCTGAACCGTCCTGCCAGAAACCAGGCCGCCACGCCAAGGGGAACGACGGTGACGAACGCAAAGAGTCGTTGGAACAACCCGGCAATCGGCGCAATGACTTCCTCACCGATGGCGCCCCTGGCGACCAGCATCAGAATGGACAGGGCGAAGTTGACCGTCAGATAGGTCCTGAAGGCGCCGCGATCGGGCTGGCTGGCAACGGCGGCCAGGAGACTGAGCGACCAGACCGGATAGCCGAGCAGGAAGACTCCTTCGTGTCTCGGATCCGGTAGTGGGAACATGCCCGCCTGGACCGCGCTCAGCGCAATGCCGAGCATGCCGACCGTGGTCAGCCAGGTTGGTAGAGGGCGCGCTCCCATCCGTCTGAGGCCGAGCAGGAAGCCGAGTGCGGCGATCCAGATCGGAATGCTGCCAACAATTCTGCCGAGATTGTACACGGCGGGACGGCTCGACACCCTGGCCATGCCGAGCTCGCTTGCCACTTGGCGCACGATGTCGTAGTCCTCCGCATACGGAATCGCGATCACTTGAATGCCGTAGTACACGATGGGTATCAGGATGCCCACCGCGATGGCGTGCCGCGTCAACTGATCTCGTCTGTGGATCATCATGATGCAGGGGCCTCGGAAGAAGGGACAGGCCCCCGCGTCCCCCGCACCGCCATCCACAGCGCGACCCCCATCTCGCCCAGTCCTGCCGGCATGCGGATCCATCGCGCGATGACCATCTCCCCGTACCCCGGGAGCAGCAACGTCGCCACGAAATGGGTGACATAGCCGATGCACCCGATCATCAGCACCACGCCGAACACCTTGGGGATCGCGTCGGAGCGGAGGATGAGCAGGCCGAATGGCCAGAGCCAGAGCCCCCAGAAGATCTGCGCCATCAACTGGCCATTCCGGTAGCTCGAGAGCTGCGCCGACACCCCCGCCTGGAGTGCCTCCTGCGTCAGCGACGGATCGCTGATGAGCGTGAGGATGTCGAGGAGATGCACCTGATTCAGGAACGCGATCGGCGCGCTCACCGCCGCGAATGCCACCATGACGACGGCCGCCCGCCGGTGAAGGTGGCCCAGCACCCGGTAGAGCTCGAGCGGGAGCAACAGGAAGGCGATGTAGCAGACGTAACCGGATACGATGCCAAGCCGCCAGAGATATTCGTGCGCTTGAAGATTCTCGATCGTCTTCGCGGCGTCCCCGTTGACGAGGAGCCGCGACGGCACGATGCCGAGGGTGAAGAGGCCCGTCACCACCACGATCAGATAGATCAGCCCGGCGGGGCGCGTTGACGCGTTGCTCATGCGGCACGCCTCGGCCACGTCCAGGCCGCCCAGACAATGCCCATCGTGAGCGCCACTTCGATGAGGCCGAGGAATTGATAAAAGCGCCACGCGCCTGGCATGGTGAGCAGCATGATCGCGGTGAACACCACGCCCGTGACGATGTTCAGCCACCGACTCACGCGCGGCGCCAGCACCAGCGAGAGCATGACCATCAGCGCCGGAATCGCCATCATCGTCGCGGTGCCCAGGAGCACCTGCTGGGTCACGGCGCCGAGTGGTCCCATTCGCCCATCGAGGAGCTGCTGGATCTTTCCGGGCACGTAGAGGCCGAAGTAGTCACCATAGAGGTAACAGAGGGTGACGCTGCCCCAGAGCACCGACAACATCAGCGGCCTCGGCAGCTCCATACGTTCCAGCGGGCGAACGTGCTCAGCGTCGTGCATGATGATGCTCCCGGTGAATGTCGTGAGGCTGCGCAGTCGTCATCTAGAACCCGAACCCGAGCCCGATCGTCAGGTACGCCGGCACCGCGAGCGCCTCGCCGCCCTGCGTCCGTGCGATCCCGGCCCGCAGCAGCAGCTCGGCGCCGCCAACAGCTCGGCCGGTGATGATGCCAAGCCGACCGGTGCCGCCGTTGTTCAGGTACCAGCCATCCTTGGCGTCGTAGTACTGGTCGCGATACTCCTGCGTGTGCTTCAGGTGGGTGATGATCGCCTTGTCGAAGCCGACCTCGCCCGCCACGAACCAGCCACGCCGATACACGCCTGCCGTGGCGCCGAAGTCCGAGCCGAAGTTGACCGCGCGGAACACCCAGTTGCTCGTGCCCCTGGTCATGAACGCCGCACTGGCCGCCACACGGAAGGCACCCCGCCGCACCAGCTGCACCTCGCCGCCGAGGCGCACGCGATAGTCGCCCAGCTCCGCATCGCCCGCGACCACGCCCACCTCGAACCCAAGACTGGTGGTGGCGCCAAACAGCGTGGTGAACCGGCCATACCCGACCGAGGTGATCACCGCCGGATCGACCGCCATGCTGATGTGCATCCGTGCATCACCAGGCTGCACGCGCGCGAGATTCCATTGCGCGGACAGGTCACGCTGCCCAACGAGCAGCAACACCGCCACCAAGCACGTGCGCTTCACTGGGCACCTCCCGCAACCGACGCCGCGAGGAAGGCGCGGATCTCCGCCATCACCTGGGCCGTGTGCGTCCAGTGCACATCGTGGCCACCGCCGGGCACGACCTTCAGCGCGGCGTTCCGGTAGAGGGGGCGCTGTTCCTCCTGCAGCGGCACGCCGAGCACTTCGCTCCGCGCGCCCGCGATCAGCAACACCCGACCGGTGAAGGCCTGCAGGTTGGTCGTGAAGTCGTAGTTGAACTTCCCTGCGGCGTCCTGCCCATCCTCCTGGAGGTAGCGCGCCGCCTTTGCGCCGTTGCGCCAGGCCGGCTCGGCGCTTGGGCCGCGCCGGCTGTTGTTGCGCGGCTGGTGGTCCCGGGCGCCGATTGTGAGCTGGTAGTCGAGCCGGACGTGATCGTCGGCGGAGAAGAACTGCGCGCTCCAGGCAAAGTCGTTCAGCCACTCGCGCAGCAGGTTGAGGTCGAAGAGATCGCCCTTGATCCGCTCGTACGTGCTCCCCCGCAACGGGCCACTCTCGATGAAGATCGCTTCCCGGACCCGCTCCGGATGCCGATTGATGAAGGAGGTGCCGTACATGCCGCCCCAGGACTGGCCGAGGAGCGTCACCCGCTGACCGGGGGCGAAGCGATCCACCAGCGCCAGCAGATCGGCATCGTACTGATCGATGGTCAGGACGTCCTTCTCGTGGCGCTGGGAGAGCCCGGCACCGCGCTGATCCCAGAAGAGGATGCGGTAGTGGTCGGTCAGCGAGTAGCCGTCGATCCGCTCGGCGAGCGGCAACAGGCTCCGGTAGTCCGCGCCGGGACCCCCGTGCAGCACCACGAGCAGGGGCTTTGCCGGATCGCCGCGGAGTTCGGCGTGGAGGCGCGTGCCATTGATGGTGATCGAGGGTAACGAGGAATCTTCCATCACGGTGCGGGGGACCAGGTTCCCCGGCTCCGACATGGTCATGGTCTCACAGGCGGCCAGCGCCACCGCGCCCGCCACGACCAACCAGCGTGCTCCCATCGGATGCTCCCAGACAAAGTCAGTGACCGGATCGAATAGGTCGACCCGTGTCGTGGGAGCAACATCAGATGAAGGGGTGGGGTCTGCGACCGGACCGACCGAGCAAGACGTCCGGCCCGACCGGCCGGGACGGTCAGGCGCCCGCGGTGCGCCGATATTCGGAGGGCGTCACACCGGTCAGCTTCTTGAAGGCCGCGTTGAAGGTCGACTTGGACGCGAAGCCCGCCTCGAGCGCCAGCGCCAGGTAGGTGTAGCGGGCGCCATCGGGGCCCACCAGGCGCTCCTGCACCTCGCGGACGCGATAGCCGTTGACGAAATCGTAGAACGAGAGCGCGAGCTGCGCGTTGAGCACTTCCGACAACCGATGCGGCGTGGTCTCCAGCCGCTCGGCGAGATCCCCCAGCGTGAGCTCGGACTGGCGGTAGGGGTGTTCACGTTCCATCAATGCAACGAGTCGTGCCTTGAGCTGCTCGGCGTCTCGCGGCGCGAGCCCGGAGCGCTCATAGCGCGGCGTGGGGAGGAGCCGAGCCGCGACTTCAGTCGCGGGGACGGGAGCGAGAATGGCGTGCTCCGCCGTCGCGAAGCGGAAGATCTCCGGTTGCCGCAACCCCATGTAGCCGATGCCATAGATCATCACGGTCATCGAGAGCGCGATGAGTTGGTCCGGCGGAAATGGCGTTCGCCGTCCGATGCCCTCCGCCAGCGAGAACCCCACCGCCAGCAGCCAGATGGCGGCGCCCGAAAGCGCCAGCCACTGCAGCCACATCAAGTTGACGCGCTCGAGGGACGAATAGTTCTCGGCGATCACCCGGCGATGCCGCCGGAGGAGCAGCAGGGTGGCCACCGTGTAGCAGATCCCCGAGACCAGCTTCAGCTGGTCGGTCACGAGGGCGACCACGGGGACATCCCCCTGCTGAATGGCCTCGAAGAGCGCGATCTTGGCCTCGGCGCCCAACCGGTAGATCGGAATGGCGGCCACCATGGACCCCGCGAAGGGGAGCCAGTGCAGCAGGTCCATGCGACCGAGGCGCCGCTGGCGGTCGCTGGCCGTCGCGGCGTAGAGGTAGATCAGGGGCCCGAAGAGCAGCGGCACCGCGTTGGTGACCCCGAACCAATGCGGCCAACGCAGCACGCCCCCCGCCGAGTAGTAGGCCACCGAGGCGAGATGCAGGGAGAAGGAGAGCAGGGCAGCCGCGAGGAGGAGGCTCGGGAGCCTGCGCGGGCGCTTGGTGGCGAGCGCCATGGCCACGATGACGCCCTGCACGCCGCCGAGCAGGGCGATGACTTCCCACCAGTTGAGGGTACCTGCGCTCACGGGACCGGTCGTCTCCAGGGGATCGGGCGGCGGGAATCTACACGCCCGGGACCTTCGCCATGTCGGTGAGCCCATCACCCGAGGGCACCGGAGATCCGGTCGCGGGTACTCCCCTGCTCACACTTTCCTCACCACGAGACCATGCCCAGACACCGCCCGCCATCGGAACGTCCCGCAAAGACCTGCCTCCGCTGCGGCAAGCCATTCACCTGGCGGAAGAAGTGGGAGCGCGACTGGGAAGGGGTGAAGTACTGCTCGGAGCGGTGCAGGCGAGGAGGGTGAGGGGCAGATCGAACGCCTGCTACCAGAATTCGAAACCGACGGGCGCACCCCAAGACACTTCCGCGCGTCGCGCCCCCTTGGGAAGTCGCCGGACCAAATCGTGCAGATCGTGGAATGCGCGAGCGCGACGCACCGGAGTGACGACAATGGCACCATGCATCACTACGACGCCCACCTCGTCACCGACTTCGAGCCCGGCAGCGCTCAATGTGGCTTTGTCGAGTTGGATGCCCGGGGAGTTCCGCCATTTCTGCACTTTGGTGATCATGGCTCGCTCCGGAGGGATATCCGAAGTATAGCCGGTGGGCGATTCGAGTGGCATGGGGGGAAAGTGACCGGACCGACCCGCCTCGTATGGCGCGATCCACTGCAGGCAGGAACCGCAGACCGCCGGCCCGGAGGAGCTCCTCCCCCGGGCAGGCGGATCATCTCAGCTACATCGCCATCCAGTCGATGCTCAGCTCCGTGGTGCCCCAGAGGATCCGCAGCTCGCCACGCAGCCCCGCGCTGGCCGGGACCAGCCACATCGTGAGCCCCTCGACCGGCGTGGCCATGGTGCGCATCCGGAGCGGGAGGCGGACGATGTCGTTCTTGGCATCGTACGCGTCGGCGCCCTGCCCGACATCCTTCTGCAGGATGAGCTGCCACCCCTGCGCGGCCGGCATGGTGAAGAGCGCATACTTGCCCTTGGTGACGTGGATCTTGCCGAGCATCAGGTCGAGATCGGTCTCGAGGGTGGAGGTGGCGTTCGCCCCGGTCCGCCAGACCTTGCCGTAGGGCACCAGCGAATCGGTGTGCAGCACGCGGCC
>Ga0073899_10005654_pt1 | contig 10823 bp, 12 predicted proteins | sample KloWWTmetaKNB5Ph_FD_88975 | JGI IMG/M metagenome (GOLD analysis project Ga0073899, IMG submission 88975) | Active sludge microbial communities from Klosterneuburg, Austria, studying microevolution and ecology of nitrifiers - Klosterneuburg... | ecosystem: Engineered > WWTP > Aerobic digester >...
GAGTGGTCGAAGGCACACCCCTGCTAAGGGTGCATCCGGGCAAAACCTGGATCCAGGGTTCGAATCCCTGCGTGTCCGCCAATCCTATAACTGCGATAAAACAAACAAGCGCCTCTCGGGGCGCTTTTTTGTTGCCCCCATCATTTCGCCGGTCCACTACAAGATGATTGAAGCTTTCGCCAATTTTTCCATGCAGGTCTGGATTGTTGCCAATCGCCTGGCGGCGTATGCACTGGTGAACCTGATTGATGATCCGGCAATTTTGGCCATCGCTTTCTGCTGATTGTTGAAGCCATCCAGATAAGGAATATGAGGCGGTTCACCCGCTAGAATGAGCAGGGTTCAGTCGGCTTGATTCTTGATCGGGATTCCCATGGCAGCTACAACTTTTCTGCTTCGCTGTGTTCTGTCTATTGCCGGTCTCGCGCTGTTGTGTGGTGCTGCCCGGGCCGGCGCGGACGGCCCTGATCATTACCGGGTGAGCGGTATCGCCAGCGATGCCGAACTCGTTGTCCGTGCCGAACCCAGCCCGCAGTCACCGCGCATCGCCAGTCTTCCACCGCAAACCCAATGTCTGCGCAACCTCGGTTGCCAGGGCGGGCTGACCCTGCAGGAATTCAGCACCTTGGGCAAAGCCGAGCAGCAAGAGCGACAACTGGCCAACCCCCGCTGGTGCCAGATTGCCTATGCGGGTGGGCGTGGCTGGGTGGAAGGGCGTTTTCTCACCGAGGCTGCCTGCGTCGGCCACCATGACCAGCCGGTCGTGCCCGTCAGTTTCCGGGGCGCCACCGGCAGCCGGATCATCAAGGGGCGCCTGCAGGGCCACCAGACTGTCGATTACCAATTCACCGGGCGGGCCGGCCAGATCCTGGCAGTTTCCCTGGGCGCCTCGAACGGGCAGCACTATTTCAATGTCAATCCGCCAGGCTCCGAAGTCTCGATGTATGTCGGCAGTTCATCGGGCAACCAGTTTGTGCGCCAGCTACCCTCCGATGGAATCTATACGGTTCGAACTTGCCTGATGCGTGCCGCGGCGCGGCGGAACGAATCGAGTCGCTACAGCCTGCGGATAAAGTTAAGTGGCAAACCACTGGCCGCCCTGCCGGCTCATCGTGACGCCCTCATTCCCGGAACTCCCTATCACGCCTCGGCGACGCTCCCTTGTGCCCATGACGCCACGACGCCCAGCCGGCAATGCGAGGCCTTTGTCATTAGACGAAGTGTCGCCGGCGACGCCACGCTGGAAATCCGCTGGCCCGCTGGTGCACCCAGCCCGCTGCGACGTATCCTCTTCATCAAGGGCCTGCCGGTTTCTTCGGATGCTGCAGAGCCTGTTACCCATACACGGCAGGGGGACGTGACGAGCATTCGGATCGGTGAGCAGGAATCCCTCGCTGTACCCGATGCCTTGATCATTGGCGGCTGATGTAGCAAGCCAGGGTGGATCAAAGTTTTCCGACCAGAACCATACCTCCGGCCATGCCATCGCATGCGTAGGCTTGGCATTTAACGGCTCTCCCTATTTTGTCGGGCCCTGAATCAGCGACGCCGCGTAAATCCGCTTTTCGCCAGGCGTCAGTTTCTTGATCCGATACTCTGCCTTCGAGGCCGACGATCTGTCCGGATGCGTTTCGTAGCCGAGCAATTTGAGCGGCGGATGCGAGCGTGTGTAGCGGGCGCCGGTGCCCTGGCAGTGGGCGGCGTAGCGGGCTGCTACATCGACGGCGATGCCGGTATAGAGGCTGCCATCGCTGCATTCGATCATGTACAGAAACCAGGGCTTACTCATGTTCGCTAGCCCGCGAGAGGGCGAGGCGGATGCGTTCCAGGGTGGCTTCAACCGCTGCCTGGCGCGGCACCTCGAGGCCGAGGTCGCGGGCAATGGCGTTGACTCGGGCCGGATTGAGCGGGATGCCGCCGCGGTCCACGGCGGCAATCAACAGGCGGGCCCGCGCATAGTCGGAAAGCGGCGCGAGGCGGCGGAAAAAGAGTGCCCTGAGCGGCGAGAAAAGGCCCGAGAACCAGCGTGATCCCATACACTTGCTTCTGGATAAAACATCAAGGATACATGGATGCAGCAGGCAATGAGCACGGAAGCGACGGGGAGCGCCGCCTCATGAGTGACGTGACCTTCAGTCGTCGCGAGTTGGCCGAGAGCGATCTGCCGATCTACGCCGGTGTCGGCATGGACCGGATCACTCTGGTCAACGATGCTGCCCTGGCTGCGCAGGCCAGTGCAGCATTGCTTGCGGCGCCGGCCATCGGCTTCGATACCGAGTCTAAGCCAACTTTCCTCAAGGGCGAGATATCAACCGGGCCGCACCTCGTTCAACTGGCGACCGATGAACATGTCTACCTGTTTCCCGTCGTCTTCGCCGCCAACCATGATGTCCTCCGCCAGATACTCGCCGCTCCCCAGGTGCTCAAAGTCGGCTTTGGCCTGGGCAACGACCGCAGCGCCTTGCGCACGCGTCTGGGCATCGAGCTCAACAATGTCCTCGACCTCGGCGAAGTCCTGCGCGGGCCCGGGCATCGCGGTACGGTCGGGGCGAAAGTGGCGGTTGCCCACTACTTCGGCCAGAAATTCCAGAAATCGAAAAAAGTCGGCACCAGTAACTGGGCCAGCAGCCGCCTCAACGAGCGCCAGTTGCTCTACGCGGCCAACGATGCCCACGTCGCCCTGCAACTCTACCGAGCCTGGCTGCGCGACCCCGAGCGCCAGGACCCAGCCATCAAACTATCCTAGCCAGAAGAAGCAAAACGTCATGACCCAGCCACTGCCCCAGCTCTCCCTGCTCGAAACCCGCGTCCTCGGCACCCTGGTCGAAAAGCAGCGGACCGTACCCGATACCTACCCGCTCTCGGTCAATGCCCTGCAAGCCGGCTGCAACCAGAAAACCAGCCGCAATCCGGTCATCGACGCCAGCGAAAGCGACATCGTCCAGGCCATCGATGTCCTCAAGGGTCTCTGGCTGGTCAATGAAATCAGCGGCAGCCGGGTAAGCCGCTACGAACATCGCCTGGAAAAAATCCTCGGCATACCGAGCCAGGCCTCGGCCCTGCTCACCGTGCTCATGCTGCGCGGCCCGCAGACCGCTGGCGAACTGCGCCTCAACTGCGACCGCCTGCATAAATTTGCCGACATTTCATCGGTCGAAGCATTCCTCGAAGAACTCGCCAGCCGTGAAGCCGGCGCCCTCGTCGTCGAATTGCCGCGCCTGCCTGGATCGCGCGAGAACCGCTGGGCGCACCTGCTGAGCGGCGCGCCGGACATCGAAGCCGCCTCGCCAGCCAGAAGTACGCCTACCGCCAGCCACGAAATCGAAGACCTGAAGGCGAGGGTAGCCGCCCTCGAAGCCGAACTGGCCGACATGCGCACCCGGCTAACTGCCATCGGCGCATGAAACAGCGTGGCGCGGCGGGCTATTCCCGCATCCGCATCATCGGTGCCGCCAGCGGCATCGGCGCCCAGGATCACGCCTGCGAAGACGGACCCGTCGCCTTCCACCACTCGCAAGCCTGGCACGAACTGGCGCACCGTCCGCAATTCGACTGGGGCAAGACCCTCTTTGCACCGGATAGCGATGGCGCATCGATTGCCGGCCGCATCGCCGAACTATGCCGCAACCTCGCCGACGAAGTCGCTCTGGCGCTTGGCGCGAACGAGTTTCCCGTCATCATCGGTGGCGATCACTCGGTTGCCATTGGGACCTGGAGCGGGGTCGCCCGGGCTCAGGCCGGGCCGGTCGGACTGCTCTGGATCGACGCCCATCTCGACAGCCACACGCCGGAATCGAGCTACTCCGGCGCCATCCACGGCATGCCGCTGGCCTGCCTGCTCGGGCGCGGCGACAAGCGCCTGCTCAACATCGGCCTAGAAGGTGTTCAACTCAGTGCCGCCCACACCGTCGTGCTCGGCGCCCGCAGTTACGAACCGGAAGAACTTGAGTTTCTCCAGCACCAGCAAGTGCGCATCATCGATAGTGAAGAAATAGACCGCCGCGGCTTTGCCGACTGCCTCGACGAAGCCATCGCCATCATCGCCGGCGCCCCGGCCGGCTTTGGCGTCACTCTCGATCTTGACGTCATCGACCCCCGACTCGCCCCCGGCGTCGGCAGCCCGGAACCGGATGGCCTCGTTATCCCCGATGTCGTCGAAGCCATGCGCCGGATCGGCGGCATGGCCGGGTTCAAGGCCCTTGAAATCGTCGAATACAACCCGGATCGCGACCGCCATGGCACAACCGCCGGCTTGATCTCGGACCTGATCGGGGAGCTGCTGCCCCTCGGCAACTGAAAGCTGATGCGGCTGGACTATCGATTTCATGCCTAAAGTCGTGACAAATGTCACGGACTCGTGCGAATGAAATGACACTGTTACTTCCGGGGCAGTAAAATCTTTGCTGGCTCATTCATGCCCCTTGAATGACATGAAGGGGGTAGCGCCTTGAGGTGCAGCAAGGTGAGCAATGAAAAGTAATTCTTGTCGGAAATAGGCACAAAGACCGCGGTTTCAAATATCGCGGGAAATTATTGAGGATGACGCTGTGAACAAGCTAACAACTATCTCCTGTCTGGTCCTCTCGGCCCTTCTGGTCGGCGCCTGTGGTGATCGCCCCCCCGAGAAGAAAGTGGCCAGCCAGGTCGCGGCAAAAGTGAATGCGGGTGAAATCTCCGTTCATCAGATCAATTTCGTCCTTCAACGCATGTCCAATATTCCTGAAGCCCGGGTCGATGCAGCCAAACGGCAGGTGCTCGAGAGCCTGATCGACCAGGAGTTGGCCGTACAGCAGGCGCTGGATGCCAAGCTTGAGCGTACGCCCAATGTGATGCAGGCCATCGAGAGTGCTCGCCGCGAGATTCTCGCCCGGGCCTTCATCGAACAAAAGGTTGCGGTCGAGGGCAAGCCGTCGGCCGAAGAGGTTAGCAAGTTCTATGGTGAACACCCCGAGCTCTTTGCCAATCGCAAGATCTATCGCCTCGAGGAGGTCAGCTTTGCCGCAACCCCGGAGATCGTCGCCGGGGTAAAGGAAAAACTGGGTCGCGGCAAAGGCGTGACTGAAATTGTCTCGGATCTCCGGAAAAAAGGGATCGAGGTTACGGGTGGCGTCAGAATCAAGGCCGCCGAGAAACTTGCTCTGGAACTGCTTCCGTCACTGGCTAAGGCAAAGAAAGGCCAGGTTCAACTGCTGGAAAGCGCCGGGCGGGCCGCAATGATTGTCGTGCTCGATACCAAGGATGAACCGATGGATGTAGCCAAAGCGCAACCCGTCATTGAAAATTTCATCATCAACAAGAAGAAGACCGAAACTGCGCGCGACGCCATGAAGCAATTGCGTGACAAAGCCAAGATTGAATATGTCGGCGAATTTTCCCGTAGCGATGCTGGTGGCAGCAAACCAGTTGCCGCCACGAAATAAATCGGAAAACCCCTTCATGAGCCAGCAGCCAAGGGTTGGGCGATGACACATCAGCCCATGAAGACGTCGGAAATGTCCGTTCAAGACCGCAGTCTGGCCATGGCGGAATGGTTTCCCATCTTCTTTTGTCTCATTGCCCTCTATATTCCAACCTGGGTCGATCTTGCCCGTACGATCTGGGCAACCGAGGCACAGGCCCACGGCCCTATCATCCTCGGCGTGGCGCTGTGGCTGTTCTGGCAAAAACGCCTCGTCATTCACGAATTGCCCACCAGGCCGGCCAGCAAGTCCGGCTGGACATTATTTGTGATCGGCTTGCTGCTTTATGTCATTGGCCGCTCGCAGGATATCCAGTTCTTTGAAGTCAGCTCGCAAATTGTCGTCGTTTCCAGCCTGCTGCTGATCCTGCGTGGCTGGGCTGCCCTGCGGGCTGCCTGGTTCCCGATATTCTTCCTGTTCTTCATGATTCCGCTACCCGGAACCTTTGTTGATGCACTCACGCTGCCGATGAAGATGGCCGTGTCCTACGTCGCCGAGAACGTGCTTTATGGCCTGGGCTACCCCATTTCGCGGACTGGCGTCATCCTCCAGATTGGCCAGTACAAATTGCTCGTTGCCGACGCCTGCGCCGGCTTGCAGACACTGTTTACCCTTGAGGCGCTGGGCTTGCTCTACCTCAATATCGTTCGCCACGATTCCTTGTTTCGGAATATAACGCTGGCCACCCTGATCATTCCCATCTCCTTTGTGGCCAATGTTTTCCGTGTCATGGTGCTGACGCTGATTACCTATCATTTTGGCGACGAGGCGGGCCAGGGCTTCCTGCATGGATTTGCCGGCATTGTCCTGTTCATCAGTGCCTTGCTGTTGATAATGCTGGTTGATCATGCCCTGCAATTGCTCGATCGCTCATTTGGCAGAGGGGGCGTAGCTTGAAAATGACGAATTTTCTGGGCGCTTATCTGCCAATATCAAAAAAGCATTTTTTAATTTGCGCATTGTTGTTGTTGGCGGCCGTAACAAGCAATGTTATCAAGCCCAAAGCCGTTGTTTACGATCAGGAAAGGTTCGGACTTTCGGAAAACATTCCCACGTCTTTCGGGAACTGGCGACTGGATGACTCCATTGCCCCGGTCGTTCTTGATCCGACGGCAACAGGAGCCGTTGCCAGCATTTACTCGGACATGGTTGCTCGGACTTACGTCAATCGTGACGGCTCGCGCATCATGCTATCCGTGGCGTATGGAAACCGGCAAACGACCCGATTGAAAACGCATCGCCAGGAGGTGTGCTACGGTGCCGGGGGCTTTGCCATATCGAATTTGGTACAGACCAAGGTCAATGTACTGGGTGTGGATGTCCCTGCGACCAGCATGATTGCCAAAAAAGGGGCACGCACCGAGCCCGTCATTTATTGGTTCACCATGGGTGACAGCGTTGTTCAAGGGCACCTTGAACGCCTGCTGGTTCAGTTGAAATACGCAGTTTCCGGTGAAATACCGGAGGGATATCTGGTCCGCGTCTCCAGTATTTCGGACGACTCCGGCGTGGCTTATGCCAGGCAACTACAGTTTCTCAATGAGCTTTTTGCAGAGATTCCGGTTTTCATGGCGCAGCGCCTTATCGGGAATCGGAGTCTGGTGACTGAATCTGTGCCGGGCAATGCTCAAAGATAACTTGTATTCCTCGGGATGGGCCGGGCTAACTGGCAAGCTGCTGGGCTGAACGTGATTACTACGCTGCGTTTGAGGTCGAATATTTCGCTGTTTTGCTTATATTTGAAATTGTGCGCCGCAACATGCGATAACCTGTGAAATACAATACACATTAATTAAATCCATTGAGAAATTGCTGATTGGTGTCATGAATACTTTGTCGTCCTCGCGCTTCGGTGGCGTTGCCTCAAAACGTCCTTTCCTGGGTATGGAGAGGGTAGGCGGGGCGCTATTCAGGCTTTTTGAGTCGCTGGTCGATCCGATTTCCGTACTGGCCACGCTCTTTGCCTTGATGGTGTGGTTTCGCGACGACGATTACGCCCAGTATGCCGTGCTCGGCGTGCTGGTCTTTTCGCTGACCTTTCCGGGCAAGAGCCTGATTCAGGAGTCGGTGCGCGGCAGCTTCCGTGAAGTGCATCTCCATTGGCTGGGCGTCTCTGCCCTGATGATGTTCTTTGGTCTGGCGACCGGGCTGCACAAGCTTTTTCCGCCTGAGGTGCTGTTCAACTGGTTCTGGATGGCGCCGACTGTTCAACTGACCTGCCATTTCGTCTTCCGGCTGGTCATGCCTTATGTGCTCGCCGCCAACGGCTTTCCCAAGAGTGCCGTGGTGGTTGGCTGCAACGAACTGGGACGCCACCTGGCGGCCGAGATCGGTACGCACCCGATGCAGGGCATCAAGCTGAGCGGCTACTTTGACGATCGCACTGTGGAACGTCTGGACCTCGGCGATAGCCGTCTGATCGGCCGCTTTGCCGACGTCGCCGACTACGTCAAGGCCAACAAGGTCGATCTGATCTATCTGGCCTTGCCGATGGCGACGCAGCCCCGAATTCTTTCCTTGCTCGAGTCGCTGAACGACACGACGGCGTCGGTGTATTTCGTGCCGGATATTTTCGTGACGGACCTGATCCAGGCGCGTCTCGATGCCGTGGGCAGGATGCCGGTGGTGGCTGTTTGCGATTCGCCATTTTCCGGTCTCGACGGCATCGGCAAGCGGCTGAGCGACATCGTGCTGTCCTTGTTGATCCTTACACTGATCCTGCCTGTCCTTGTGGTTGTCGCCATCATGGTCAAGCTCAGCTCGCCAGGGCCGATCATTTTCAAGCAACGGCGCTATGGGCTCGATGGCGAGGAGATCATCGTCTACAAATTCCGCTCGATGACGGTTTGCGAGGATGGCCAGAATGTCGCCCAGGCGCGCAAGGGCGATGCCCGGGTGACACGCCTCGGGGCAATTCTTCGCCGGACATCGCTCGATGAGCTGCCGCAGTTTGTGAACGTTTTGCAGGGACGCATGAGCATCGTCGGTCCCCGGCCGCATGCGGTGGCGCACAACGAGATGTATCGCAAGCTGATCAAGGGTTACATGGTCCGCCACAAGGTCAAGCCGGGCATTACCGGCTGGGCCCAGATCAATGGTTATCGCGGCGAGACGGAGACCCTGGACAAGATGCAGGCCCGTATCGACTACGATCTTGAATACCTGCGCAACTGGTCGCTGGGCCTCGATATTTACATCGTTTTCCGCACCGCGCTGCTTGTCTTCAAGGACGCGAGCGCCTATTAGGGCTATGTCGGCACGGCGCTTGGCCGGTATTTTCGTCAAGCCGCCTGAATGGTGACGCGGTCTTTTATAATGCATCCATTAAGTCTTCCACGAACGGCATCAGGCGCCGGCCCTGGACCCTCTTGTGCATCGGCAGCCCCGTCTTGTTCGGGGGGAGGCCTGGTCAAAGCAGTCAATGAATCACGATCCCCATGAAATTCTCGGCGTTTCGCCCGGCACGACGCCGGCCGAGCTGAAGCGCGTCTATCGGCGGCTGGCCATGCGCTGGCATCCGGATCGCAGCGACCATCCGCAGGCGACCGAACGTTTCAAGGCGATCAACGCAGCCTACGAGCAATTGCTGGCTGTCGATACGCCTGACGATGCCAAGGCTGAAACGGCCCCGGCCGAGCCGACGGAGAGCGTGGCGAGGGCGGCTGATATCCGGCTCAACCTTGAGGTCAGCCTTGAAGAAGCTGCTGCCGGTTGTCGTCAGACCATCCATTACACGCGCGGCGATGCCTGCCCGACCTGCGATGGGAGCGGCGAGCATGGCATGACCAAGACGCGTTTCTGTGGTGGCTGTCATGGCAGTGGCCGGGTGCACGATGCCAAGCGCAAGCTGGTGCCTTGCGAGGACTGTGGCGGGCGGGGATTTTTTAGCGAGCGCATATGTCCCGATTGTGGCGGAAGCGGTCGTGAGCTGGCTGATGTCAGCCTGGAAATCTGCGTGCCGCACGGTATGCTGCCCGGCGACGACCTGCGCCTGGCCGGCCAGGGTGAGCCGGGTGATGATGAACTGGCGCCCGGCGATCTTTACCTGACGCTGAACATCCGTTCGCATCCGCTCTACCAGTTGCGCGGCCGCGACCTGCATTTCGCCATGCCGGTCAGTGCGCTGGCGATGATTGCCGGCAGTGACATCGAAATACCTTCGCTGGCAGGGGTTCTCAGCCATTTTCTGGAGGCCGGCCCGGCCGGGCGTCGCGAGTTGCGCCTCGTCGGCAAGGGATTTCCGGGCCGCGGCAAGAAGCAGGCCGGTGATCTGGTGGTCGAGGTGACCCCGGTCTTTCCGCGCCAGCTCAATGCCCGACAGCGCAAGCTATTGTTACAGGCCAATGCCGCACTGCTCGACGATGCGGCCGAGGCGCTGCCGGAAATCGCTGCCTGGCGAGCTGCTTATAAGGTGGATTGAGCAGCCCTCAGGGCTGCGGCTGCGGTTCGAAACTAAAGCGTCTTTTTACGTCTTCCGCAGCAATTGACCGGAGCGGCCGGTCTTGCCAGAAAACGTCGCCAGACCCGGCTTCCATCAGCTTGATGAGGGCGTCGTCGGCCACTGCCTGGCCATGGCCATCACGGCATTCGGCGAGAAATTGGGCAAGATCACGGTCATTGAGCAGACCGATACCCAGACTGGATTCGAGCAGGATACTGCCTTCTTCGTCGAGGTAGATGGCCTTGATGTCACCGGCTGCTTCGCCGGTGTGGCTGACAAAGCTGTCGCCGTCGCGCCGGAAAACCCATGGGGTGTAGGCCAGTGCCACGAAGACGCGTTGCGGGCCGTTTTGCAGAAACCAGCAGCCTGATTCATCACAGCCGTATTGCCGGTTGATGAATTGAATCAGGCCGCTGTGCGTGACACGTTCTCCCTGCAATCGCCAGTCGCCCCGCCGGTCGAGCGACAACCAGTCGTAACAGGCGGGGACATTGGGCCATTTGGCGATGGCAGAGAGATCAATGGCCATCAGTCTTCGTACGCTTCCATCGGCGGGCAGGCGCAGTTCAGGTTGCGGTCGCCATAGACATCGTCGATGCGATTGACGCTCGGCCAGAACTTGTTGGCAGCCACCCAGGGTAGCGGGAACACGGCCTGTTCGCGGCTGTACGGATGTTGCCAGTCGCCATCGATGACGTCCGCCTGCGAATGCGGGGCATTCTTGAGCGGATTGTTCTCGGCGGTCCACACGCCGTTCTCGATCTGGCGGATTTCTTCGCGAATGGCGATGAGGGCCGCGATGAAGCGGTCCAGTTCGGCCTTCGATTCGGATTCCGTCGGCTCGACCATGATCGTGCCGGCGACCGGGAAGGACACCGTCGGCGCATGGAAACCGTAGTCCATCAGGCGCTTGGCGATGTCGA
>Ga0073899_10005657_pt1 | contig 10818 bp, 5 predicted proteins | sample KloWWTmetaKNB5Ph_FD_88975 | JGI IMG/M metagenome (GOLD analysis project Ga0073899, IMG submission 88975) | Active sludge microbial communities from Klosterneuburg, Austria, studying microevolution and ecology of nitrifiers - Klosterneuburg... | ecosystem: Engineered > WWTP > Aerobic digester >...
GATCTCGATCTCGGCGACGCCGGTCTCATCGAGCAGCTCGATCAGCTTCTTGACCTTGCGGATGTCCATCTTGGTGTGGTCCCCCGGAGCGCGAATCAGTTGGGCGGCGGTGCGTTGCCAGGCTTGTCAGCGGCGAGCTGGTGACTGGCGGCGCGCAGCGCCAGTTCGTAACCGACGGCGCCGAGACCACTGATGGTCCCGACCGCGATGTCGGAGAAGTAGGAGTGGTGCCTGAACGTTTCGCGCGCGTGCACGTTGCTCAGGTGGACCTCGATGAAAGGAATCCTGACTGCGAGCAACGCGTCACGCAGTGCGACGCTCGTGTGCGTGAAGCCGGCCGGATTGAAGACGATGAAGGCAACGTGGCTGTCCGGCGCCTGGTGGATGCAGTCGATCAGCTCGGCTTCCGCGTTGCTTTGCCTGGCAGTCAACTTATGTCCAAACTCCGCCGCCAGCTTCGTGGCCTGCGCATGAATCTGTTCGAGCGTAACCTGACCGTAGACACCAGGCTCGCGACTGCCGAGCAGGTTCAGGTTGGGTCCGTTCAGAAGCAGGATGTGCGCCATGGCCTTGGAGCTGGGTGGAGCCGCAGGTGGGCGCGCAGTCTACCCCCATCTGTCGCCAACTGGCGACAGGTTTTTGCTCCGGTTCGCCGGAGATAGCGCCGTATCCAGGCTTATCCGCCGCTTTTCCGCTCTGGCGGGGGCGGCAGCGCCGCGAGCGCCGCGGTGATGGCCTGGCGGGCCTGGGCCGGATCGCTCTGGCCCGAGTTGACGTCGGAGACCGCGCCTAGGATGAGGTCCGCTTCGTCAGCGGTCAACTCACCCATGTGCAGGGCGATCACCCGGCCACTCGTGTCCGTGAAGATCGTGAACGGCAGGCCCACTGCGTCGACGCCGAACGCGGCAGCCGCGTCCAGCGCGTCCTGCTCGCCGATCAGCATCGGGTAGTCGATCTGCATCTCCTTGGCGTAGGCGAGGACCTTGTCACGGAAGTCGATGGCGATGCCGACCACCTGGAAGTTGTCCTTGGCACGATCCGCAGCCAGCTGCTTGAGCAGGGGGATCTCACGACGGCAGGGCGCGCACCACGTCGCCCAGAAATTGACGATCAGCGCCTTGCCCTGCCAGTCGTCCTTCAGCGAGCGCAGGGTGCCGTCGCTGTCGGCCAGCTTGAACTCCGGAATGACCGCGGCGAGTTGCGTCTTCGGTGCGGCCGCGGGGTCGGTGGTCGCCTGATCCGGTGTTGGGACCTCGACGGCGACCGGAGCGGTCGTGCGCGGCCTGATGACGACGTAATAGCCGGCCGCGCCGGCAAGACCGGCCAGCGCTGCGATGAGAATGAGCGCGCGCCCTGTCATCGTGGCTGGACTGCGAACGCCTGCTGGACGTGCGGCGCAAATTCGTCTGCCGGCTTGAAGCCCACGACGCGATACGCCGTCCTTTCGGCACCGTCCGTGCCGAAGAACAGGATCGACGGCGGTCCGAGGATGCCGAAGCGCTGCATCAGTGCCTGGTCGAGGTCGTCGTTCGCCGTGACGTCGGCCTGCAACAGCACGCTGCCCGCCAGTGCGGCCTGCACCGATGGTTCGGGGAACGTGTACTTCTCCATCTCCTTGCAGGAGACGCACCAGTCCGCGTAGAAATCGAGCATCACGGTCTTGCCAGCTGCATTCGCGGCAGCGATCCCGACATCGAGGTCGGCGACACTCTTGATGCGCTTGAAGTGCGCTTCGGGCTGGACCGCGCCCGAGGCGGTTGCACCGGGAGTACCCGCTGGAGTGCCAATCACGCCGGCCAGCGGCTGCAGCGGATCGCTGCGACCCGACAGCGCGCCCACCAGCATCAGCACGCCGTAAATCGCGGCGAGCACGCCGAGCCCGCGCCGGACCACGGTCGAGCCGCGGTTCTTGTCGCGGCCACCCATCATCAGCAGCCAATACCCCGTGACGAAGACAAGCGCCGCCCAGAGTGCCAGCGTGACGGGACCGGGCAGGATGCGGCCCAGCATCCAGATCGCCACGCCGAGCATCATGATGCCGAATACCTGCTTGACGGTGTCCATCCAGGCACCCGCGCGCGGTAGCAGTTCGCCGGCCGAGGCGCCCACCAGCAGCAGGGGTGCGCCCATGCCGAGACTCATCGCGAACAACGCCGCACCGCCGCGGAACACGTCACCGCTCTGGCCGATCACGGCGAGCGAGGCGACCAGCGGCGGCGCGACGCAGGCCGTCACGATCAGCGACGACAGCGCGCCCATGATTGCGGTGCCGAGCAACGTACCCTGCTGCTGCCGGTCGCTGAGGCGCGAGACGCGCTCCTGCAGCCAACCCGGCACCTGCAGGTTGAAGAGCCCGAACATGCCGAGCGCCAGCCACACGAACAGGGCGGCAAACAGCACGATCATCCACGGCTTCTGGAAGAACGCCTGCGCCTGCTGGCCGGCGGCCGCGAACGCGGCGCCGGCAACCGTATAAGTGAGTGCCATGCCGAGCACGTAGGCCAGCGACAACGCGAACGCGCGGCTGCGCGGGACGGGCTTGCCGCCGTCGGCGCCGACGATGATGCCGGACAGGATCGGCACCATCGGCAGCACGCAGGGCGTGAAGGCAAGCAGCAGGCCGAAGCCGAAAAAGGTCGCCAGCACGGCGAGCAGGTTGCCGTCGCGGATCCTGTCGGCGAGCAGGTCCTGCTCCGAGCGCATGGGTTCAGGAGCGCCAGCCGCTGCAGCGGCGACCGTCGTTGATGCAAGCGGCACGACCACGGTCTTCCTGATCGGCGGGTAGCAGAGGCCGGCATCGGCACAACCCTGGTACGTGATTTCGAGCGGCACCTCGGCGACACCCGCTGCGGCGACAACCGGCACGTCGGCGAGCATCTGGTCGTGGAAGACGACCTGTTCGCCGAAGTACTCGTCGTGTTGCTGTTCCCCGCCGGGGATCGACACGCTGCCGAGTTGCACGCCGGCTGCTGCCGACTTGACCGTGACCTTGTCGCGATAGAGGTAGTAGTCATCGGCGATGTCCCAGCGCAGTCGCACGCGGTCGCGCGAGGTGCTCTCCGCCGAGAACACGAAGGCCTGGTCGGCGGGCAGGAAATCCGCGTCGGACTTGGCGCCGCTGCCGAGCAGCGAACGCAGGTTGAAGCCGCTGCTTTTCGCGGGCGTAGCACCAGCGACGGGAACCGGCGGAGTGCCGGCGACGCCCATGGGCCACGCCACCGGCACTGTCCAGGTCTGCGGCGGGTAGCAGAGGCCCGCATCGGCGCAGCCCTGCAGTTTCACCTTGACGTCGAAATCCCGGGGTGTGCCGCTGAAGGTGACCGGTACGCCAACCTGCGCATTGTCGCGATAGATGACCTGCTTGCCGAAGAACTCGTCCTCGTGGTCGAGGCCGACGGGCAGGCTCGCCGTGCCGAGCGTGACTCCCGTCGTCGCCGACTCGAAGCCGAGCCGGTCGCGGTAAAGGTAATAGCCGGGGGCGATGTCGAAGCGGACGACGAGTTCATTCGGCGCGGCCGACGTCGCTACCTTGTACGCCGAGCGCACAGGCAGGAAGTCATCGTCGGCGGCGAAGCCCGGTCGTGCGGCGGCAAAGAGCGGCAGCAGCACCAGCAGGCGCAGGCATCGGCGGACGAACAACGAGGGGGCGTTTGGCATTGGATAGCGATGATGCACGTCGGCGAACGGCGACGCGACCTCCCAGTGCCCGGTTCCGCCGTCCCTAGCGGATTGTCTTGGACGCTATGTTCGAGCGCGCGCTCTCGGCACCGCTGGTCGTGTACGCCTTGACCGCGAAGTACCACGTGCCCGGCCCGAGGTCCTGGACGACGCCGCTGGTCAGGCCCGGGTTCGGTAGCTCGAGTATCTGGTTCAGGTTGCTCGAGTTCGTGCTGTAGAGAATGCGGTAACCCCTCAGGTCAGTCAGCGGCGCGCCGGTGGTGTCTTCGGTCGGCGGAGTCCAGCGGATGGTCGCAGAACCCAGCTGCACCTGCTGCACGACGAGGGTGAAGCTCGGCAACGCGGCGCTGGCCGTGCCATCTGACACCGAGATGACGATGCCCGCGTAGCTGCCGACATTGCCGGCGGCAGGCGTGCCGTTAAGCCGTCCCGTGGCGGTATTGAAGCTCGCCCAGGACGGCATGTTGGCGATCGAGAACGTCAATGCCTGGCCTTCCGGATCAGAGGCGGTTGGAGTGAAGCTGTACGCCTGGCCGACTGTGACAGAAGTTGCAGGCGTGCCGCTGATCACTGGCGGCTGGTTTGCGGCCGCCTGGACCGTGAGCGTAAAGCTCGGCAACGCGGCGCTGGCCGTGCCATCCGACACCGAGATGACGATGCCCGCGTAGCTGCCGACATTGCCGGCGGCAGGCGTGCCGCTAAGCCGACCCGTGGCGGTGTTGAAGCTCGCCCAGGACGGCATGTTGGCGATCGAGAACGTCAGGGCCTGACCGTCCGGATCCGAGGCGGTCGGGGTGAAGCTGTACGCCTGGCCGACGGTGACCGAGGTTGCAGGGGTGCCGCTGATCACCGGCGGCTGGTTTGCGGCCGCCTGGACCGCCAGTGTAAAGCTCGGCAACGAAGTGCTGACGCTGCCGTCCGAGACCGAGATGACGATGCCCGCATAGCTGCCGGCGTTGGCGGCGGCAGGCGTGCCGCTGAGCCGCCCGGTGCTGGTGTTGAAACTCGCCCACGAAGGACGGTTGGCGACAGAGAAGGTGAGCGGCTGGCCCTCCGGGTCGGACGCCGTCGGCGTGAAGGCATAGGCCTGCCCGACGTTCACCGAAGTCGCGGGGCTGCCGCTGATGACTGGCGGCTGGTTCGGTGCGCTGACAACGATCGTAAAGGGTGGCAGCGAGGCCTGCGCCGCGCCGTCCGAGACCGAGATTGAGACGTTGATGTACGACCCGGCTTGCGCCGCAGTGGGTATCCCCGATAGGCGCCCCGTCGAGGTGTTGAAGCTCGCCCAGGAAGGCCGGTTGGCGATTGAGTACGTGAGTGCCTGGCCGTCCGGGTCCGTGGCGCTGGGCAGGAACGCATAAGCTTGCCCCGCCTCGACCGTGGTTGGCGGCGCACCGGAGATTACCGGTGGGTTGTTGCTTGCAATGACGCTAATCGAGAAGGCCGGCAGGCTGGCGCTGGCCGCGCCGTCCGACACCGTGATCACCATGTTGGCGTGCGTGCCGACGTTCGCGGCGCCCGGTGTTCCGCTCAGCAGGCCGGTCGCGGTGTTGAAATTCGCCCAGGCAGGCCTGTTGCTGATCGAGAACGTTAGTGCCTGTCCATCCGGATCCGTGGCTGTGGGAAGGAACGAATACGCCTGGCCGGCTGCCACTGCAGCAGCAGGGGTGCCCGTGATCACCGGCGTGCGGTTGGTCGGTCCAGGGGTGGTTCCGGCGGTGACTGCGATAGCGAACGTTGGCAGGGCCGTCTGGGCCACGCCGTCCGACACCGAGATCGCGATGCCGCTGTGCGTACCCACGTCTCCCGCGGCGGGAGTTCCCCACAGCCGGCCGGTGACGGCGTCGAACTGCGCCCACGACGGTCTGCCGGTCACGGAGAAGACCAGGGTCTGCCCATCCGGGTCAGAAACCTGCGGGATAAATTCGTAGGAATTGCCCGCGACGACGCTGCCGGTCGGTGTGCCGCCGATCATGGGCGCTGTGTTCGTGGGCGGGAGACCCTGGACGGTGAGGTCGAAGGCCGGAAGTTCGCTGACTGACTTGCCGTCCGAGACGCTGATCCGAACGCGCTGGTAGGTCGGCAAGGCCGTGGCCGTAGGCGTGCCCTCCAGCTTGCCAGTGATCGGGCTGAAGGTCGCCCATTCGGGCCGGTTCTCGATCTGGAATGTCAGCGTGTCGCCGTCGGCGTCCGAAGCCGAGGGCACGAACTCATAAGTCTGGCCCACCTGCGCGACAGCAACCGGCAGGCCGACAATTTGCGGCGGACTATTGGCCGAAGGCGAACTCGGGTCCGTCCCGGCTGAGCCGCCGCCGCAGGCGGCGATGAACCCGCAGGCGATCGACAGTGAAATCCGCTTCCACATGGCCATATTTCCCATCAAGCACTCGCGTTCGCAAGGCTCAGGCGCGGGGAAATCGGATAGGAAGGCGGGAAGCTCAGAGATAGCGGCGACGTGCGCATCGAAAGCACGACGAACGCCGGCACTGGGCAACCCCGCTATCCTGGACATCCGTCCTCGGACCGGAGGCTTTGCGTCCCTGCCTTTCGGCAGGTTTGCCATTACAAAAACCAGTCAACGCTCAGTATGCTTGCAGCGCCACGCAGATCAACAATTGCCCGGCTTTCTACGCCAGAACTGTGAGGCAGTTGTGTTGAGATGGCTAAGCCGCCGGTCCAGCGGACGGGCAGGCCGGATTGCGAAGCAGTCCCAAGGCCGAATGGTCAATTAATCTAGCAGCGATCTTACGCCGGGTCGAGCCAGATTATGTCGCCAATCACCGACGTTGCGGCTGGGACCCTGTAGCGTCGGGGTCCGGGGAAGCGTGACGTGGGTCGCACTTCATGCCGCCACGTCTGACTAGACTCAAATGTTGTCCAGCGACCTGCGGGGCGCATCCCCTTGATTTCACTCACACGTCAGTCCACTCAGCAGCGTGCGTTGCCATGGAACGCGCCGCTGGCGATTGCGTTGGGTACGCTCGTCCTGACCGCTGGACTGTTCTGGCCGACGTCGATCGAAATCGCGGATCTCTGGCAGGACACCGTGCGTCGTCGCTACACCCACGGCTGGTTGGTATTGGGTATCGCCGTGTGGCTGATCTGGCGCGACCGCGCCCGGTTGCGCGCAATCGAAATGGCACCGCCGAGCTTCGGCTGGTGCGTGGTCGCCATCGGCAGCGTCGGATGGCTCGTCGGCTTGAATGCCGGGTTGTTGGCCGTGACCACCCTGGCGATGCCGTTGCTGGTTCTTGCCACGATCTGGTCAGCGGCCGGGAAAGCCGTCGCACGGCGCGTTGCCTTTCCGGTGCTCTACCTTTATTTCGCGTTTCCGGTGTGGGAGCTGATCAACCCGTTGCTGCAATCGGTGACGGCCCTCGTGAATGTCTGGCTGACTCGTATCGCGGGCATTCCCGTGACGATGGAAGGGAACGTCATCCAGATTCCCGCAGGTTCGTTCGAGATCGCGGGCGGCTGCAGCGGCTTGCACTTCTTCATCGTGGCGCTCGCGCTTGCCGCGCTGCAGGGTGAACTTGATCGGGACGACTTGCGCACGCGGTGGCTGTTGTTGGGAATTGCGGGTGTGCTGGCGCTGGTCACCAACTGGCTGCGGGTATTCATCATCATCGTTGCCGGCCAGTTGACCGACATGCAGCATTTCCTGGTCAAGGTCGATCACTACTATTTCGGCTGGTTCCTGTTCGTGTTCGCGCTGGGGCTCTACCTGTACCTGTCGTCGCGCGTGCCGCGTCGCAGCCGCAAGGAGTCGTCAATGCCGCCAAGTGCCGCAAGCACTCGTGGCCGAGTCGTAGTCTTGACGTTACTTTCGCTGGTGGCACTGGCGTTGGGACCGGTGTGGTCGCTTGCCGATGCTGGCGAGGCAGCACAGCGCGCCGAGCCGACACCGCCGTCACTTCGAGGCTGGACGGGGCCGGGGCTCAATCTTTCCGACTGGCACCCGGCGTTCGCCAATCCGGACGAGGAATTCCTCGTCGCCTACCAGGACGAGTCCGGAGACGAAGTGGCGCTGTATCACGCGGTGTATCGTTCCCAACGCCAAGGCAAAGAACTTCGTGGTCATGGCAATTCCGTATTGGGAAAACATTACCAGCCGAAGGAGACTCATCGCCGCGAACTGGTCGTGGCAGGTGGCGTGATCGCAGTCACCGAACAGCTTGCCGCAGGCGCGGGTCAACACGACCTCCTGGTCTGGTCATTGTTCGCGGTGGACGGCCGTCCGGACCCCATGGGATTTCCGAGCCAGCTGGCCTACGGAATTCGTTCCTTGCGGCAATCGCCGACAGCAAGTGTCGTTGCTTTCGCTGCGGAGTGCCGGCCCGACTGCGACAGCGCTCGCCGCTCACTTGAGGTAGTGGCCGTCCAGGCATTGCCCGTCTTGCTCTCATCGCCAGAGGCCGGTCGAATGGTCGTTTCGGCCTCCCGGAACGAGTAGCGAACCATGCGATTTGCAGGCAATCCATTCGGGTCGGCACGCGCGCGCAACATCGGCATGGCGTTGCTCGCAGCACTGCTGGTGCTGGCCGCGGGGTGTGACGCTTTCCGAAGCAAGGAAGCGCGCATCGAAGAGGCCCGGGAAGCGCTGTCCGCCGGTGACTTTCGTGCGGCGAGCATCCAGCTCAAGAGCGTCCTCGATTCGGATCCGGAAAATGCCGATGCTCGTCTCGCGCTGGCGGAGACCTCGCTAGCAGTGGGCGATGCGCAATCCGCAGAGAAGGAACTTCGCCGGGCGATGGCAGCCGGGCTGCCGCCGGAAAGGGCGGCGGCGCTGCAGGGCCGCGTGATGCTGGCGCTGGGCCAGTCTGCCGATTTGCTGCAGAAGCTCAACGATCGATCGTTGCCGGTGCAGGAGCCGGACTGGTCGTTGCTGAAAGGCGATGCCCTGGTGACGGTCGGTGACCCGGCCGCCGCCGAGGCGCTTTATCGGTCGGTGCTGGAAGCGAATCCGGGGAACGTGCGCGCAGCTGTTGGCCTGGCACTCACGATGGCGTGGCAAGGCCGGGAGCAGCAGGCATTGGACTACCTGGCCAGCTTCCTGACCGCGCAACCCGGCGCGGCCGCTGCCTGGCTATTGCGCGGCGAAATTCTCGCGCGCGCGTCGCGTTACTCGGAGGCCGAGGGGGCCTTCGAGAAAGCGAGCTCGGACCTGGGTCGTGCCCTGACCCTGCCGCAGCAGCTCTCGGCGTTGACCGGGCTGGCCGACGCGCAAATCGCGCGTGGTGCAACCGACATGGTCCGGTCGACATTGCAGCGCATGCGTAAGCTGGCTGGAGATACCGCGCAGGCGCGTTTGATCGCGGCTCGACTCGCGCTCATCGCCCAGGACTACGCCAGCGCAGTCTCGGAGCTGCAGCCCGTCGTCACTGCGATGCCGAATTTCGGACCGGCACGCTTCCTGCTCGGCGCCGCACTGCTGGCACAGGGCAACCACGAACAGGCCGAAAGTCACTTGTCGGCACTGGTGGCGATGACGCCGGAAAACGTCGAGGCGCGCAAGCTCCTGGCCAAGGCCAGGCTGCGACTGCAACGCTACGACGCTGCGATGCAGGTGCTGACGCCCGCCATGCAGGAGGACACCTTCGACCCCGAGCTGTCGTCGCTGCTCAGCGAGGCAAAACTGCAGGCAGGTGCGCAGGGCGAGGCCGTCGCGATTCTCGAACAGGCTGCCTTGCGCGACCCGGACAATATCGGGATCAAGCTGGACCTCGCTACGGCCTACATCGTCACCGCCCGCAGTGTCGAGGCCGTGGACCTGCTTCGCTCCCTGCCGGATGTCACGGGTGATCGCCGCCGGGAGACCCTGCTGGTCGCAGCCCTCGCCGCGGCCAAGGGCCCTGTCGAGGTGCGCCGCGAAATCCAGCGGTTGGTGGCGAAGCACCCGCAGGACGTGAACATCCTTTCTCTGGCAGCGGCGCACGCGTTGTCGCAGGCGGATTACTCGGCAGCCAGGGACTACCTCGAGCGGGCACTTGCGGTCGATCCGGTCAACCCTGGCTTACTTGAAGCACTCGCCCGTACCGATATACGCGCGGGCAGTCTCGACGCCGCGGAAAAGACCTTGCGACGCCTGCTCAAGATACCTGGATCGCGCACCACTGCACGTCTTGGACTGGTGGAAGTGGCCCAACTGCGTGGCGACACCGTTGAGGCACGCCAAGGTCTCGAGCAGATTCGAGCGGAGGAGGCTGGCGCGGTCGCGCCGCGTTTGATTTTGGCGCGAGTGATGCTGGCCGCGTCTGAGGCCACACCGGCAGCGGCGGTGTTGGCGGAGGTCGTCGCCATCGCGCCACGCGATGCGACGCTCAGGCTGCAAGTAGCAACGCTGCTGGGCGAATTTGGCCGCTATGACGATGCCATGCGCCAGCTGCGTGAGGCCGCCGAGATCTCTCCCGACGCAGCGGGAGTCTGGGCAGAGATGGCACGCATGCAGTTGGCGCTCGACCAGTTGCAACCGGCGCGTCAAAGCGCTGAGAAAGCCGTGACCCTCGATCCTGACTCGGTCGTGGCCGTGGGTCTGTTGGCAATGCTCGACTTGCGGGAGAAACGAGCTGACTCGGCGCTCAAGCTCGCGCAAGGTCTCGCGACGCGTCGGCCAGCGGACCCGCGTGCGGCTGTCCTCGAAGGCGACGTGCAACTTGCGCTGGGACGACCGCGCGAAGCTGCCCAGGCCTACCAACGCGCCATGGCGTTAAGCCCCAATCTGCAGATCGTCGTCAAGCAAGTGGCCGCCCAGCGCGCGGCCGGAATGGTCAATGCGGAGGCACCACTGGCCCTGTGGGTCGCCGGACGGCCGGGCGACGTCAGGGCGCGGCAGTTGCTTGCTGAGGCGTACCAGCTGGCGGGACAACGCGAACTGGCTGTCGAGCAATACGAGCGACTGACCGCGCTTCCGGCGGCTGGCTACACGGAGTTGAACAACCTCGCCTGGCTGTATTACGAGCTGGGTGACGACCGGACCGAGGCCATGGCTCGACGCGCATACGACCTTGCGCCGGACAATCCGGCGGTGATCGACACCTACGGCTGGGTGCTGGTCGAGAAAGGCAAGTTGGCCGAAGGCCTGCAAGCCCTTACCAGGGCGGTGAAGCTGGCTCCCGGCAGTCCGGATGTCCGCTACCACCA
>Ga0073899_10005658_pt1 | contig 10817 bp, 11 predicted proteins | sample KloWWTmetaKNB5Ph_FD_88975 | JGI IMG/M metagenome (GOLD analysis project Ga0073899, IMG submission 88975) | Active sludge microbial communities from Klosterneuburg, Austria, studying microevolution and ecology of nitrifiers - Klosterneuburg... | ecosystem: Engineered > WWTP > Aerobic digester >...
GACTCGCTGATCTTCGCCGACGCGTTCGGTTCGGGCGACTTCAGCTTCGTCGACGGCATCGGCGAGCTGGCCGGGGGTCTCGGCGACATGTCGGGCGACTTCGCGGGCGGCATCGGCGATGCCATCTCGGGGATCGCGGACAACCTGCCCGACTTCGACATCGACTTCGACTTCTAGCACGCGCACCTGGCGGGCGCCGACCGAGCGGTCCCGTGCACGGCAGGTGCCGCGCCACGCGGTGGTGAGCTCATCCCGGTGGGCAGGCTAGGCATCCGGTGCGGTTGGCCGGCCACCGTCGGCAGCCGCGCGACGGTCAGGCATCCGGACAGGCGAAAGGCCCGGCGAGCGAGTATGAGTCGTTCGACCGGGCCTTTCAAGGTTTGGCCAGCGAGGTGATTCGCCAGGCCGACTCGACTGGCCGTCGCCCCAGACCTGATCACCGCGGTCTGCGTCTCGGTTTCCCGTGACGGTTGGGCTTCGACTTCGTCGTGTCCCGCTTTCCCTTGCGGGATCGCGTAAGAGATTTCTACACCGCCGTCCACCGTCGCGCAAGACATTTCCGCGAACTACTGCCATGTAATTTCCGTCGACCTGTCATTGGGCGCCCGCATTGACGTCGACCGGGTCGCGGCGTTGGTGCGACCACGGTGCGGCGGCCCCGCCGGTACCGACGCCGAGGCCGGGTCCGCGAGTTGGGGCGTGAGAGGTGGCACGCCGGAGCGGGGTCGCGGCGTCCGCCCGTCGCCGAACGGGCAGGGGCGTGGGACGCGCGATCGCCCACGGGAGGCGCGACCGGACGGGAACGAGGCGGCAGAGGGGCAGCGCCAGGAGCCGCGCCGGCCGACGTGCCGACGGGTGGGCGAATCGGTTGTGACAAGGTGCGGGGAAAGGCGAAGGGCCCGGCGAGCGAGTATGAGTCGTTCGACCGAGCCCTTCTGGATGCGACGCTGTGAGCCAGTCGCACGAACAGACGCGAGCCGACGATCCCGCGGCCTCTCACCAGGCCCCGCGCCGGGTTGCCCCGACGTGCGGATCACCGTCACCGGTTCCGTCCCGCTCTCCCTCTCGGAATCGCGTAGGTGATTTCTACCGCTTCCCGAATGCGACGCGCAAGCATTCCCGAAGATTTCCGGGCGACACGCCGGACGGTTCTCGCTGTGCACAGAGAATGACGGTCCATGCACCGCGAAGGCGATGTTGTGCACCGGTTGTGCACCGGTTGTGCACCGCACTGTGCACCGGTGGTCAGGGCTGGTCGCCCGGTGTGGGCGGACCCCCCGGCCTGCCGGTGTGCGCGATCTCGATGAGCTCGGTCCACGCGGCGATCTTGCTGCGCTGGCGTCCCTCTTCCTCACCCTGCGCCGCTTCGGCGGCGTCGATGCGGCGCCAGTCGTCGAACGAGGTGGGCCGCATGCCCTTGGCGGCCCACAGCTCCGCGACCTCACGCAGCGGTCGCGGCGGCGCCACCGCCACGTCAGCGAGCAGGTGCTCGACGGTCTGCACCGCGTCGGACTTGTTGGTGCCGATGACGCCCATCGGCCCCCGCTTGATCCACCCCACCACGTAGTGGCCCGGGAGCACGCGCCCCGCGAGATCGGTGACCCGTCCGCCCTCGTTGGGGACGACGCCGCGCTCGTCGTCGAAGGGCAGCTCCGGCAACGGCTTGCCCCGGTAGCCGATGGCGCGCAGCACCAGCTCGCAGTGCAGGGCCCGCTCGGGGCCGGCCGCCACCACGCGGCCGGACTCGTCGACGCGCGTCGGTTCGAGCACGATGCTCTCGACCCTCCCGTCGCCGGCGACACGCACCGGACGGTGCCAGAAGAGCAGATGCAGCCTGGCGCGGGCGTCGTCCACCGCCCGGCCGGCGGCCTCGCGAAGCGCCTCGACGTTGCCCCTCGTCCGCCGGTCCAGGCCGGCCTCGTCGATGCCGTCGAAGGCCCCGGGGTGGACGATCGGCTGGACTCCCGGGATGGCCAGCAGCTCTCGCAGCTCCACGGTGGTGAACGACGCGTGGTGGGGGCCACGACGTCCCACCACCCACACGTCGGTGATGTGGTGGTCGCGCAGCTCGGCGAGTACGTCGGTCGGCATGTCGGTGGACGCGAGCTGTGACGCGGTCTTGAGCAGGATGCGTGCCACGTCGACGGCGACGTTGCCGACGCCCACCATGACGGCCGTGGTGACCCCGGCGAACGACTGCGTCACCGCGTCGGGGTGACCCGAATACCACGCCACCACCTCTCGCGCCGACCGGCTCCCGGGCAGGTCCTCGCCCGGGATGCGCATGCGCTGGTCCTCGGACGCGCCGGCGGCGTAGATCACCGCGTCGTAGGCCTCGAGCAGCTCGCCGGCCGTGACGTCCACGCCCAACTCCACCATGCCGACGAACGACACCCGGTCGTCGTCGAAGACCCGCGCCAAGGCCGTCGCCACGCCCTTGATCGACGTGTGGTCGGGCGCGACGCCGTAGCGCAGCAGGCCGTAGGGCGCGGGCAGCCGGTCGTAGACGTCGACGCGGGCATCGCTCCTCGACACCAGAGCCTGCGCCGCGAAGATGCCGGACGGTCCGGCGCCGATGACGGCCACGCGCGGGCTGCGAACGCCCGGAGTCGCCGTCCCGCCGGGACCGTCCGGAGCGTCAGGAGCGTCGTCACGCGAGGAAGCCATGGGGGATCATGGCACGGCACGCACGGTTCGCCATGCTGGCTACCCTCGACACATGAGGATGAGGATGCTCGCGGCTGCGGCCGCGGTCATGATGGCCGGCCTCGCCGGCTGCACGAGCAGCTTCACGATGCCGCAGCTGACCGGTTGCATCAGCGACGCCGATGCGCAGGCCCTGATCACCCGTACCGACGCGAAGCTCGGCAGGGTGGTGTGCGGCGGGTCCGACTGGGCGGTGGCGACCTACACCTACACCACGTCGACGGGCAAGCACGACGAGCCGGGCGAGGCGGTGCTGGCGAAGGTCGAGGGCACCTGGCGGGCGCTGGTGCAGGGAGTCTCGGTGCAGGAGATCTGCACGCCGGCGGTCAAGGAACAGCTCGCGAAAGCGCCCAGTCCGATCAAGGAGCTGACGAGCAAGTGCTGACCTGGGATGAAGGAGGTTCGCGGTGATCTCCCACGAGTTGGCTCGCCGGCTCGTCGCGGCCGGTCTGGGGTGGTCGCCGAGCTCGGGCGACCGGTTCGTCATTCCCGATCGTGGCATGGACGACGAGGTGTTCCACGTCGCCGAGATGACCATCGAGGTGCACCGTCACCACGGGCAGGGCGTGGTGAAGTTCAACGGCACCACCGAGTGGGCGCTCGACTCGATCCCTGCCTCGGACGTGCTGTGGCTGCCCCGCGAGGACCAGCTCCGTACCGGCCTGGGCGACGCGTTCGTCGCCCTCGAGCACGAGGGGCCCGACTGGGTGGTGACCTACGCCGTGGCGGGTGCGAACAGGCGGGTGCGCCGAGCCGACGTCGAGGACGCCTACGCCACCGCGCTGGTCGACACGCTGACCGCCGAACTGGACCTGCCCGACAGGATCTGACCCGTGCACGGGTCAGATCCTGACGTACAGGTCCAGTTGGGGGCTCGGTGGGGACGGTGACAGAGCTCGTCCCGTGTCGGATCGGTGACCGCGCCACTACGCTGAGGCCGTGATCGACGCCCGAGGTGTGCTGGCCTTCCTGGCTGCGGTCGAGGCGGAACGATGCCTCAACCCGCACAGCCTGCTCGTCAAGCGCCACGGCGAGACGGTCCTGGAGGCCTACTGGGCGCCCTACACCCCCGACGACCGCCCGTTGCTCTACTCGGTGAGCAAGACCTTCACTGCGACCGCCATGGGGTTCGCGCTGGCCGAGGGCAGGCTGGCGCTCGGCGACCGGGTGGTCGACCACCTCGCGGGCTCGGTGCCCACGGACGTGTCCGAGCGGGCCGCCGAGCAGACCGTCCATCACGTGCTCAGCATGTCGACGGGTCACGACACCGACACCCTCGACAGCCTCACGGCCCGTGGCGACGCCGACTTCGCCGCCTCCTACCTCGCCATCGCGCCGCAGCAGCCGGTGGGGTCGCGTCACGTCTACAACAACGGCGCGTCGTGGCTCGCCGGAGAACTCGTGCGGCGCGTCACGGGGGAGAGCCTGCTGGCCTACCTCCGCCCCCGGCTGTTCGCGCCGCTCGGCATCGCGCCCACCTGGGACGTCGATTCGTCGGGCCGTGAGCTGGGCTTCTCGGGGGTGCACGCCACCACGCGCGAGCTGGCGGCGCTCGCCGAGTCCTACCGCACCGGGGGAGCCGGGGTGCTGCCCGACGGCTGGGCCGCGCAGGTCGGCACCCGCCACGTCGCCACCGACGCCGCCGAGAGCGCCGAGTGGCGGCACGGCTACGGGTATCAGGTATGGATCAGTCGCGAGGGCTACCGGCTCGACGGCGCCTACGGGCAGTACGCGCTGGTGCTCGACGATCTGACCATCACCATCACGTCGGCCCAGGCGGCCGGCTCGCAGCCCCTGCTCGACCTGGTGTGGGCCAACCTGATCCCGGCGGTCCGCTCCTCGCGCAGCGACCCCGAGGCCGACGCCAGACTCGCCACACGGCTCGCCTCGCTCGAGTTGCGCCGCCCCAAGGACGCCGGCATCGCCGGACCCTGGGTACAGCACGGACCCCTGGCCAACTGGCCCGCGCTGGCCGTGGGAGCCGAACAGATCAACCTGCCGGACGTGCGCGACGTGACCCTCGTACGCGACGGCGCCGGGTGGGCCCTCCGGTTCACGACCGCCGGCGTCACCTACGACCTGAACGCCCCGTCCGGCCGCTGGCACCGGACGACCCTGGCGGTCGACGGCGTCACCGTACCCCTCGCGATGGCGGTCGGCACCCTGTCGACCGGAGCGGCACGGGTGCACCTCTGCTTCACCGCCACGTGTCACGTGCTGCGGCTGGAGCTCGGCCCGCGAGGCGGCCACGACGCCTGGGAGACGTCACCGCTGTCGTACGCCTCGCTGCGCCAGTTCGGCTCGTCGTGAGGCTGGGCCCGTCCGCGGGTCGGCTCACCCGTACGTGCGGGTCACCCGCCGCGTGAGCAGGCACGTCACCTCGTAGGGGATGGTGCCCATCAGATCGGCCACGTCCCACGCGGTGATCTGCGCCTCGCCCTGGCGGCCGATGGCCACCACCTCGTCACCGGCCACGACGTCGGTACGGGGGCCCAGGTCGAGCATCGTCTGGTCCATGCACACCCGCCCGGCGATGCGGAAGGGCCGCCCCCGCACGAGCATCGTCCCGCGGTTCGACAGCAGCCTGCTGTAGCCGTCCCCGTAGCCGATCGGCACGGTCGCCACCCACGTGTCCGTCGGGGCGGTCCACGTACGGCCGTAGCCGACGGTCTCGCCGGCCGGCACCTGTTTCACGTACGACACCCGGCTGACCAGCGACAGGGCGGGCACGATCGGCACGCTGGGAGCGGTGTCACGGTCCGGGTAGGACCCGTAGGCCATGATTCCCGGACGCACGAGGGTGCCCCACGACGCCGGGTGGCCGCAGACGCCTCCGGAGTTGGCGGCGTGCACGTGGGGCAGCGGCCCGACCTCGGACTGCACGTCGGCCGCGACCGCCGAGAACCGGGCCAGCTGGGACGCGGTGAAGTCGGCGCCGGACGGGGTGTCGCTCACCGGCAGGTGGGTCATGATGCCGGTCAGGTCGATGCCGGGAAGACGGCGGAGCAGACGCGCCAGCGGCACGGCCCCGCCGGGTTCCACTCCGATGCGCCGCATCCCGGTGTCGACCTTGAGATGCACCTCGGCCCCTCGCCCCGACGCGGCGCGCGACACGAGCCGCGCGCCCGGCTCGTCGATCACGGTGAGGGCCACGCCGGCGTCGACCGCGGCCGACGCCTCGGCCGGCGTGAGCGCGTGCGACAGCTTGAGGATGGGCAGGGTGACCCCTGCCGCGCGCAGCTCCAGCGCCTCGGGCACGGTGGCCACCCCCAGCCAGTCGGCCGCCCCGGTGCGCTGACACATGAGCGAGACGGCGACGGCACCGTGCCCGTAGGCGTCCGCCTTCACGGCGAGCAGCACCAGGCGGTCCCCGACCTGCCCCCGGACCGCGCGCAGGTTGGCTTCGATCGCCTTCAGGTCGACGTGTGCCGACGTGGCGTAGAGCATGGCCCCTTTCTATCCCACCCCCGGCGGGTCGGCGTACCGGATGCGTGACGCACCTGGTCACAATGGGACCCATGCGAGCCTTCCCCGTCCTCGTGGGCGTCAGCCTGCTGCTGTCGGCCTGTGCCACGGCGCCGCCCCCGGGGGTGGTGCCTCGCAGTCAGGAGCCCAGCCCCCCGCCTCCCACGGTCACGTGGGTCTCGGAGGCCCCGGTGCACCTGACGCTCGGCACGTCGACGGACCTGTCCGGTACGCGCGGGCTCGCCAAGGCGGTCGTCACCGTCGACCGGATCACCGAGCAGGCCCCCTGCCCCACCAAGGCCGCCACGCCCAAGGCCGGGCAGTTCGTCCTGGTCCAGCTGAGCGCCCAGCGAACGGACGCGGCGCAGAACTTCGGCATGGCGGTGTACGACTGGTTCACCGTCGACAAGGCCGGCAAGGAGACCCCGGCGTCGGCAGGGCTGGTCACGGGCCTCTGCATCACCGACGGCACGGCCCTGCGGCTGGCCTACGACGCGTCGGGACGGACGGCGGGCACCCTGCTGCTCGACGCGCCGTCCGACGTCACGGCGATCCTCGCGCGCAACCCGAACGCCTCGCCTCCGGTGACGGTCACCCTCGACATGCCGGCGCGGTAGCCGCCGGCGACGGTCCTCCGACGCCTGCCGATAGGGTGCCGCTGTGGCGCGACGCGTGGTGATCTTCGATCTGGGCATGGTGCTGTCGTCGCCGGACGGGCTCTACGACAGCCTCGGGACGGTGCTCGGCGTGCCGGCGAACAACGTGGAGCAGGCGTTCTGGGTGCATCGGCATCCCTACGACCAGGGCACGTCCGACCGCGAGTTCTGGTCGCTCACGACCGAGCTGCTCGGGGTGCCGGCTCCCGACGAGCCGCAGCTCGCCGCTCTCGTCGCAGCGGACGTGCGGGGCTGGCACAGCCCGAGGCCGGCCGCGCGCGCGATCCTGGCGGAACTCGAGCACGCCGGGGTCGAGACGGCGGTGCTCTCCAACGCTCCCAGCAGCTTCGCTCTCGCCGCCCCGCGGTTCGACTGGTACGACCGCATCGGCACCTGGTTCTTCTCGGGACCGCTCGGTGTGGCGAAGCCCGATCCCCGCATCTACGAGGCCGTGGAGCAGGGCCTCGAAGCGGCACCCGGCTCCCTGTGGTTCATCGACGACCGCCAGGTCAACGTCGACGCGGCAGCCTCGCGGGGCTGGCACGCCCACCTGTGGGTCGACGATCACGACACCCGGAACTGGCTCGTCGAGGCGGGCTTCCTGGCTCCCTCGGCCTGACCTCGCGCGGGCAGCCGCAACCACGCCCCCTCAGGAGTCCGCCGGGATGGTGGCGGGGTAGAGCCGTTCGAAGGCCACGGCGCGGCGGTCGTAGTAGTCCACGTGGGCCGCGATGGGCGACCGCACCACGCCGAACGGCGTCGGAGCCCGCTTCGCTCCGGGGTCGATCACGTCGAGGGCGTGCAGGGCGGTGCCGCGCAGCGTCGTGCGCTTCTGCGTGAGCGGCAGCACCGGACGGTCGAGAACGTCGGCCAGCAGCTGGGCCAACGGCGGCACGTCCAGCATCACCCGGCCCGCACCCACCACCTGGGTCACCTCGGTGGCCACCTCGCGCAGCTGGTCGCCGACCCGTTCGAACGACAGCGCGACGCCCTCGAGCGTGCCCCGGAACAGGTGCGCGGGGGTGGCCGCGACCGAGACGCCCGCGAAGAGGGCGCGCGCAGCGCCGGCGTACCCGGTCGACCGCTCCCCGGTGAAGAACGGGATCACGGTCGGGGTGAGCTCGTCGGGGTCGGCGTCCAGCACCGCGTGCAGCGTGGTCTCGTCGGGCAGGCGCAGGGTCGCGTGCAGCCAGGTGACGGCCCGGCCGACGTCGTTGAGGGCACCGCCCAGCAGCGATCGTTGCTCGTCGACGCGGCAGCACCACAGCCCCGAGGGGATCTGGTCAGGGATCCGATCGACGAGCACCCGCATCGCGCCGGAGGTAGACATCGACGCCACGAGCGTGGTCGCGCCAGTACCTCCGGCACCGAGGTTGGACGCGAAGCCGTCGCTGATCGGGGGGAACCAGCGAGCCTCGGCCAGGCGGGGCCACTGCGACTCCGCGGCGACGGCCAACGACGGTGGCGCCGTCTGCGACAGCAGCGAACGGTCGATGCCTGCCAGCGCGAGCGTGGCATCGTCCCAATCGCCCGTCCGCCGGTCGACCAGACCCGTCCAGGCGGCGGTGGACGTGCCGGCCCGGGCCATGCCGAGGGTGCGCAGGTGGAAGTACTCGCCCAGGCTCACCCAACGGACCGCGCCGGCCCACAGGTCGGGGGCGGTACGCGCCAGCCACCGGAAGCGCGGCACGAGGTAGGACGTGTGGAACCGCGTCCCGGTGCGCTGCTGGTGCGCCGCCTCGTCGACCTCGCGGCGCAGCGCGGTGACCTCGGCCGCGCACCTGCTGTCGGCGTAGGTGTAGCACGGGGTGATGGCCCGCATGTCGTGGTCGACGCCCACGAGCGACGAGGCGAACGTGTCGATCGCGACCGCCGCGATCGGCCGGGCGAAGTCCTCGAGCAGTCGCGTGATGATGGTCGTCAACTCGAGCACGACGAGGTCCGGATCGATCAGGTTCGTGCCGTCGGGTGCCGAGGTGAACGTGTGCTCCAGCTTGATCCGGTGCGCCGCCAGCGGCCGTCCCCGGCCGTCGTAGACCCCGCCGCGGGTGCCCGACGAGCCCACGTCGAGCGCGATCACATAGGGCTCGACGGACTTCTCGGTGCGAACGTGGAACGACCCCATCGGTGACCTCCTGGCTCGTCCGAAGGCTAGACCCCCTGCGGACGACGCCACCCCCGGTTGCCGTGAGGTGCCTCGCTCGAACCACGACCACGACCGCGAGCACTGAAGGTGCCCCGGTCAGGCACGCGGGTCGGCGACGCAGGTCAGGGACGCGGGTCGGCGACGCAGGTCAGGGACGCGGGTCGGCGACGCAGCTCAGGGACGCAGCTCCACCTCGGCGAGGTCGTCGAGGTCGCCGAACACGTCGACCTGCTCGAACGACTGGTCCATCTCGAGTGCCGGGAACGACTCGGGCGGGAACGAGACGACCTTCGCGGGCACCCCCGCCACGGTGGAGTGTGGCGGCACGTCGTGCAGCACGACGCTGCCGGCGCCGATCTTGGCGCCCTCGCCCACGACGATGTTGCCCAGGACCTTGGCCCCCGCGCCGATCATCACGCCGCGGCGGATCTTCGGGTGACGGTCGCCGCCTTCGCGTCCCGTCCCCCCGAGGGTCACCTCGTGGAGCATCGAGAAGTCGTCCTCGACCACCGCCGTCGCGCCGATCACGACGCTCGTGGCGTGGTCGAACATGATGCCCTTGCCGATACGTGCACCGGGATGGATGTCGACGGCGAAGACCTCGGAGATGCGGCTCTGCAGGTAGAGGGCCAGCGGCTCGTGATCGGTCGCCCAGTAGTGATGCGCGATGCGGTAGGCCTGGATCGCGTGGAAGCCCTTGAAGTAGAGCAGCGGCTGGGAGTAGCCGCGGCAGGCCGGGTCGCGCTTCATCACGGCCTGCAGATCGGCCCGCACCGACACGACGATCCCGGGATCCTCGTCGAGCGCCGCGCCGATGAGGTCGCGCAGCGCCATCGCCGGGAGGGCCGGACCGTCGAGCTTCGCCGCGAGCAGCGAGGCGAGGGCCGACTCCAGGCAGCTGTGTCGCAGCACCGAGTCGCGCAGGAACCCGGCCAGGATCGGCTCGCGCGCGGCATCGCGTTCGGCCTCGAGCCGGATCTCGGTCCAGATGGCGTCACCGGTCACGGTGGTCTCCTTCGGCGGCGATGCGATCAGCGTCGGACGGACGGCGCGCAGTCGACGCACGCGTCTGCCGGCAGGACGCCGAGGCGGATGAGCAGGGCGTAGACCTTGCAGCCCACGCAGAGACCGAACGCGGCCTCCAGAGTGGGGAACGCGATCATGACCACGGTGATTCCCCAGACGACGGGAGACACCACGACGGCACCGGACCCCGGCGCCGACGTGAGCACCACCTGCCCGAGCCAGACCGCGAACGCCGCGGCCGTGAGCACCGCCCCGATGCCGGCGGCGAACCGCTTCGGGGCGGCCGAGGTGGGCCGAGGGGCCACCCGCAGCCGGGGGCGTGCCACGTGATGGGTGAGGGCGCCGAGGGGGCTGAGGGTGCGCCGTCCGGCCGCCCTGAGGGCGAAGTCGACGGCGAGCACCCCGTAGAGCCACCACTGCCCGGTGACGGCTGCGAGGACGACGACCGTGAGCACCGCGGCGGCGGTGAGGCGCACCGACACGTCGTCGACGACGGGCCTGGTCACGGTGAGGAGGGGGCCTGCGGAGGGAATCTGAACAGTCATGAGGGTCTGCTTTCGGGAGCGGCGGCCGGGACGCGTGGCGCCGTCGGCTCGCGCAGCCCTACCGGGCGGGAGCAGACGACGAGGTCAGCGTCGACACATCGCCGAGCACACCCGGGCCAGGTCGACATGGCGGCGCCGCGAACCGTCGAACGCCGCGGCGTCCAGGCGGTGGGTCTGCATGTCGGTGCTCCTGCCCGATGGTGGTGGCCCCACCTTACGTCCGAGGCGGCCCGTTCACCAAGGCCGTTCCCGGGCCGGCGGGCCGTCGCCCTC
>Ga0073899_10005659_pt1 | contig 10817 bp, 8 predicted proteins | sample KloWWTmetaKNB5Ph_FD_88975 | JGI IMG/M metagenome (GOLD analysis project Ga0073899, IMG submission 88975) | Active sludge microbial communities from Klosterneuburg, Austria, studying microevolution and ecology of nitrifiers - Klosterneuburg... | ecosystem: Engineered > WWTP > Aerobic digester >...
AAGACCCCGACACTTTCGAGAACGCGCAGGTCCTCCTAGGAAACCTGCTCGGCTTCATAGCGGGCAAAGAAGAGTCCGAGGGGTCACCCGACCCGTGGTGGATCTCAGGCGACCGATGTATCGTCTTCGAGGACTATGTCAACACCACCAGCATCGGAGCCCTTGACGTTACGAAGGCGCGGCAGGCTGCGTCTCACCCGAACTGGATGAGGACACACGTCGCCCAGGCCACGGGCTGCACGTTGTTCCCGACGCTGGTATCCCCTGCTACAGGGATTCGGGAGGCCGCCGTGCCGCACGCGAAGTCACTTCACTACTGGGCGCTCGATGACTTCCTTAAGTGGGCCAATGTTGCGGTGGCGACGGTTCGCGAACTGCGCGCGACGTTTTTCGAGCAAGGCGACCTGGTCTGGCAGGCGAACGCCGCCACGATGCTGAAAGACAGGGGGCTGGACATTGCCTCGGTGACCAAGTTCTTGGGCGACAACATGGCTGTCGACTGCTTGCGGCACGTCTAGCGCTAGCAGTGGCCAGACATGACAGTAACTAGGCTCCTCGCCCGCATCGCCCGCGCTTGGCCTATTGGCCGAGGGCGCGAACCAAAGACCACGAGCCGCCGCGCACCTAACCGGCCTTTCCGTAGCTAGCGAAACTTGGCGAAGGGCCGTCGCAAAGGGTGACCAAGCTTCCTGAGAATTTCGTTGAAATCGACTTCTACCTGATCCATCAGCCGAAAGATTCGGAACGTCCCCTCGTCAGACCGAGGGCCGAAGTCCCGAAAGATTTTGGCAAGCGCCTTCCGGGGGAGCGCCGCAAACACACCCGCAACGTAGCTCAGGCGGAGCAAGTCGTCGTAGAAGGTGTCCACAGTGGTCATTGCCATGAGCGCAACTTCCGATGTCTCGCGATCCGCGTCAATCACCGGGGCGGGAGCGGGCCAACGTGCCCGATACTCCATCGGCATGGTCAGCAATGCGACTCCAGCTTCCTCCAAGGCGTGTGAGATATCAACTGACCTCAAGATGTTGCGACTCCACCGATCGCCGCCGTACAGCAGTATCGCGGCGAACCCTGGCTCCGTCTCACTTGCCAGTTGAAGGAGCGCCCGGAACGCTGGCCGGCGAAGATCATTTGCCGACGAGTTTCTGTCCTCGAAAACCGCGACCAGTTCGAAGTCCCGCGACTCGGCCCACTGCCTGATTGATTCTCTTTGCCCATCGAGCATTGCCTCAACCCGAAGCGGGTTCGCTTTGTCGCTGGCTCTGACGTATGCAACAGCACGCATGCTCGCACTCGCTCTGTAGTCGTGTCCGAGGAATTCTCTGGAGTTAGCCGATGCGAACACGAGATCAGCACTGCTGGCAGCACTGCTGATCCGGAAAATCGTGGCTTTGACGACCAAGAATTGGGGCTTGGCGCAACAGCCTGTCAGCCAATCAAATGATGCGGCGACCACGCGATCGGCTGTTGATCTGAACACTTGAGCGAGCGATCAACTGTGCAACTGTCGCGAATGCCGTGCACCTGGCCCTTTCAGGCCTTGGCCGATGAAAGCCGCTTCAGGGTAGTGAGGCTGCTGGCGAGCATGGGTGCGCCGCTGTCAGCTGGGCAATTGTCGGCAGCGCTCAGGTGCGAGCCGAGCCACATCTCCCGGCATCTACAGGTGTTGGAGTCTGCAGGGCTGATCGGTGTCGAGCGGGTCGGGCGTTTTCACTTCATCAGTCTGCGGGCGGACGGGGTCAACGAATCCCTCGCCGCCGCCGTCCTGCGAATGCCGGATCACGCCGGCACGCTGGCGGGTGATCTGGCGCGTTTGCTTGACGCGCCAAGGCCCACACCCGCCGCCCCCGCCGGCTACTTGGCTGCGGAGTCGGGCGCCGGCCCGTTGTCAGCGGGTGCGTCGACGGGCGCGTGAAGGCCCTTCGGACGGACCGAGCGGCCCACCGGGACAACGAACAGTTCCGTCCAGTGCCCAGACACGTCTGAAATGGCGCGCCACGCCTTCACTCGCTGGCATCCGCCGCCGTCCGCTTCTCCCCCGATTTGTCCATCACGATCGGGCTCGCTGTTTGGATTGACGTCGTCGCGACTCGGGTCGGAAAGGACGCATTCAACCCGGCCACTGCAGGAAATCCTTGAGCTGCTGATCGGCGGCGCCGTAGCCGTCGAAGAGCAGATCGCGAAGAAACTTCGAGAAACGCTTTTCGGGTATCTTGAATTCGCCCTCGTTGGGATCGAACAGGTACACGTGCTTGCCGGTGCCCAGGATTTTTCCGCTGGACATGTACAGGCCGATGGCGTGCGGGCCGTTGTCGTATTTCGGGCAGAAGAACGACAGCAAGGCGCAGCCATGCGCGGCGCCGGTGATCACACTGGCGACGGTTGCCACGCTGCTTTGGTGGTTGCGAGACTGGCCCATCGGCATCTTGTAGGACCTGGCCAGCGTTTCGAGGCTCATGCCGTGGACCTTCTTGCTCGCGTCATGCTTGTCGATCGCCTTGCCGAAGCGCTGGTCGTCCGACAGCGCCTGCATCCGGCTGCCAGCCGACGGTTTCTGATCACCCTTCAGGCCCTGGTCGACTTCGGCCCGCTTCATCTTGATCCACTTCATGGCCAGCGCTTCGCAGACACCGCCCTGAACATCCGCGGCAGCTTTCGCGCGCAAAGTGACCCGCATCGCCTCGGCATGACTGGATTCGGTCTGTTCGACGCCGTAGCGGGCCTGCGACTCCTTGGCGAGGTCGATGCGCTGCGCCAGATGGCGCTTGAGCATGTCGCCCTGGGAGAACGCTTGTGATTCCAGGTACTTCAACAACTCCGGGGACAAGCTCATGGCATCTCCTGTTCAAGGTGCAAGGTCAGCCCGGCCCGAACGACGGTTTCGATCAGGGCGCGCTGAATTCTGGATCCAAGGTTCGGGTCGGGCCGCGCAATGCGCGCGACAGCATCATCACCGGCACCAGCCCGACGGCGACCATGGCCAGTGACGGCAGGGCGGCCTCGCCCAGGCGCTCGTCGCGCGCGAAGTTGAACGCCACCACGGCCAGGGTGTCGCTGCCGAAGGGCCGCAGCACCAGCGTGGCCGGCAGTTCCTTCATCACATCGACGAAGACCAGCAACGCCGCCGCCAAAGTCGAACGGCGCAGCAGCGGTGCGTGCAGGCGCCAGAACAGGCGGGCCGACCCGGCGCCCAGCATGCGTGCGGTCTCGTCGATCGACAGCGGGACACGGGCGTAGCCGGCTTCGATCGATTGCAGGGCCACCGCCGAGAAGCGCGACAGGTAAGCCAGCATCACGCCCAGCAGCGTGCCGGTGACTGCGGCCGCAATCGGCAACTGCGGCCAGCGCTGCTGCAGCCAGCCTGCCGGCAGCAGGATGCCGATGGCCACCACCGCGCCGGGTACCGCATAGCCCAGCGACAGCAGCCGCGCAGCCCCGTGCAGCCAGGGGCTGCCGCGCTGGCGCAGCGCAAAACCCAGGGCCAACGCCAGGCCCGCGGCCAGCAGTGCGGCTGCGGCCGCCAGCCGAAAGCTGGACCAGGCCCAGCCGGCAAAACGCGCCAGCGGCAGACCCAGTTCGGCGTTGTGCGCTTCCTGCCACAGCATCCAGCCCAGCCAGGCCACCGGCAGCACGAAGCCCAGCAGCACCGGCACGGCGCACAACAGCCAGGCCAGAACGGCCGCGCCGCGCCGCAGCGGCAGCGGTCGCCCGTCGGCCGCTTGGCCCGGGCCGGCACGGCTGCTGGCAAAGCGCAGCCGCCGCTGCGCCGCACGTTCGGCCGCCAGCAGCAGCGCCACCACCGCCAGCAACATCGACGCCAGCTGCGCCGCGGCGACGCCGTCGTTCATCACCAGCCAAGCCTTGATGATGCCGGTGCTGAACGTGGTCAGCCCGAAGTACGCGCCGACGCCGTAGTCGGCCAGGGTTTCCATCAACGCCAGCGCCACACCGGCCATGATGGCCGGCCGCGCCAACGGCAAGGCCACCGCCAGGATGCGCCGACGCGGCCCGGCCCCCAGAAGCCGCGCTGCCTCCAGCAGCTGCACCGCTCGCTCGCTCAAGGCGGTGCGCGCCAGCAGGTAGACGTAGGGGTACAGGCACAGCACGAACAGGATCACCGCGCCCCACAGGCTGCGCACGTCGGGCCACAGCGGGCCCTGAAGGCCCAGCGCCTGGCGCAGCGCCATCTGCAAGGGGCTGCCGTACTGCAGCCCGTCGGTCCAGGCGTAGGCCAGCACGTAGGCCGGCATGGCCATCGGCAGCAGCAAGGCCCATTCGAAGCTGCGCCGGCCCGGAAAGTCGAACAGCGTGACGGCCGCGGCGCAGACCGTGCCCAGCAGCATCACGCCCACTGCCACGCCGGCGGCCAGCAACGCCGACTGCAGCGCATAGCCCGGCAACACGGTGCTGGCCTGGTGGCGCAGCACCTGCCAAGCGTCGGCATCGAAAATCAGCCACGCCCCCAGCACGCCCAGCACCGGCAGCGCCAGCAACAGGCACAGCACCGTCAGGACGCTGCGCATGGGATGTGGACGCGAGACCGCTGAACCAGCACGAGGAGGGTCATTTCTTGGATGAGAACGATCCTCATTCTGATTGACACATTATCATCGACACATGTTCCTACAGCTCGACAGCGTGTCGGTGCGCTACGGCCGTGGCGCCGGCGCCCGCATCGCCGTCGCCGACGCCACGCTCGCCCTGGAGCAGGGGCAGATCGGCGTGCTGATCGGACCTTCAGGCTGCGGCAAGACCTCGCTGCTGCGTGCGGTGGCCGGGCTGGAACCCTGCGAAACCGGAACCATCCGCATGGACGGCCGCGTGCTGAGCGATGCGGCCACAAAGCTGCAGCTGCCGCCCGAAAGCCGCCGCATCGGCATGGTGTTCCAGGACTACGCGCTGTTTCCACACCTGAACGTGGCCGACAACGTGGCCTTCGGCGTGCAGTCGCTGCCACGCAGCGAACGTGCCGAACGCGTGCAGCAGATGCTCGACCTGGTGGGCCTTGGGCACGCCGCCAGACGTGGGCCGCACCAGCTTTCGGGTGGGCAGCAGCAGCGCATCGCGCTGGCGCGCGCACTGGCGCCGCGGCCGCAGCTGCTGCTGCTGGACGAGCCTTTTTCCAGCCTCGACGTCGACCTGCGCGAACGTCTGGCGGCCGAGGTGCGCGACATCCTGAAGAACAGCCGCACCACGGCACTGTTCGTCACGCACGATCAGTTCGAGGCCTTTGCACTGGGCGACGTGATCGGTGTCATGCAGCGCGGCCACCTGGAGCAATGGGACGACGCCTACGCGCTGTACCACCGGCCGCGCAGCCGCTTCGTGGCGCAGTTCATCGGGCACGGCGTGTTCACGCCGGCACAGCGCGTGCACCAGGGCGATCTGGACGTGCTGCGCACACCGCTGGGTGACCTGGCACCCACCCCGACCCCACCGGGCGCAGCGGGCGCACCGACCATCGCCGCCGGCCCCTGCGACTGCGATTGCGAACTGCTGCTGCGTGCCGACGACATCGTGCACGACGACGCCAGCCCGGTGAAGGCCTGCATCGAGCGCAAGGCCTTTCGCGGCTCGGAATTTCTTTACACGCTGCGGCTGACCAGCGGCGAACAGGTGATGGCCCATGTGCCGTCGCACCACGACCACCAGGTCGGCGAATGGATCGGCATTCGAGCCGAAGTCGACCACGTGGTGACCTTCCCGCGCATCGGCACCTGAAGACACGGCCGGCAGGTGTCGCAAAGCACCGGATCGCGGGATGCAACTTTCCCCTTCCGGCGCACTCGGAGCGGGGTGCGGTCCTATACTGGGACCGGATGCATTTGCAGAAAATCTGCAGGAGGCCGTCCTTCATGGGTGCCAAACTGAGAGTCGCGGGCTTGTTGATCGCGGGGGCCGTTGCAGGTGCCCTGACCACCATGCAATTGCAGGCGGTGGCGCGAAGTTCGCTGGCACCGATGCCACTGGAAGAATTGCAGCAATTGGCCGCCGTGTTCGGCATGGTCAAAGGCGAATACGTTGAACCGGTGGACGAGAAGAAGCTGATCTCCGATGCCATCGGCGGCTTGGTGTCCGGCCTGGACCCGCATTCGCAGTACTTTGACAAGAAGAGCTTCAAGGAATTTCGCGAAAGCACCGGCGGCAAGTTCGTCGGCATCGGCATCGAGATGGCGATGGAAGACGGCCTGGTGAAGGTGCAGACGCCGATCGAAGGCTCGCCGGCGTTTCGTGCCGGCATGAAGTCGGGTGACCTCATCACCCGCATCGACGACACGCCGGTCAAGGGCCTGAGCGTCGATCAGGCCGTCAAGCGCATGCGGGGCGAGCCCAACACCAAGGTCGTGCTGACGGTGTTCCGCAAGAGCGAGAGCCGGACCTTCCCGGTGACCATCATCCGCGAAGAAATCCGCATGCAGAGCGTGCGGGCGCGCATGGTCGAGCCAGGCTTCGGCTGGGTGCGAGTGAGCCAGTTCCAGGACCGCACGGTCGACGACTTCGTGCGCAAGGTCGACGAGCTGTACAAGCAGGATCCCAACCTGAAGGGCCTGGTGCTCGACCTGCGCAACGACCCCGGCGGCCTGCTCGACGGTGCGGTGGCGATTTCGGCGGCCTTCTTGCCGGCCGACGTGACGGTGGTCAGCACCAACGGCCAGATCGCCGAATCCAAGGCCACCTTCAAGGCCAGCCCCGAGTACTACCAGCGCCGCAGCGGCAGCGACCCGCTGCGTCGGCTGCCGGCCGCGATCAAGAGCGTGCCGCTGGTGGTGCTGGTCAACGAGGGGTCGGCCTCGGCCAGCGAGATCGTGGCCGGTGCGCTGCAGGACCACAAACGCGCGGCCATCATGGGCGCACAGACCTTCGGCAAGGGCTCGGTGCAGACCGTGCGTCCGCTGTCGGCCGACACCGCGCTGAAGATCACCACGGCGCGCTACTACACGCCCAGCGGCCGCAGCATCCAGGCCAAGGGCATCGTGCCCGACATCTGGCTCGACGAGACGGCCGAAGGCAATGTCTTCGCCGCGCTGCGCATGCGCGAAGCCGACCTCGAGAAACACCTGCAGGGCAAGGACGAGGTGAAGGACGAGGCGCGCGAGAAGGCACGCGAAGAAGCGCGCAAGAAGCTCGAAGAACAGCAGGCCAAGGGCAAGGAGCCGATCAAGCCCCTGCCCGAGTTCGGCAGTGCCGAAGACTTCCCGCTGATGCAGGCGCTGAACCAGCTGCGTGGCCAGCCGGTGATGGTCAGCAAGACCATGTCCGAGCGCAAGGCCGAGGCGGCCAAGGAATAGGCGAGCCGGCCCTTTGCCACCCCACGAAGCCCGCCGCCCGGCGGGCTTCGCGCTTGCTGGAGCCCCCATGACCGACGATCAACTGCTGCGCTATTCGCGCCACGTGCTGCTCGATGACATCGGCATCGAGGGCCAGCAGCGCCTGCTGGCCGCACACGCGCTGGTGGTCGGCGCCGGCGGCCTGGGCTCGCCGGCGGCGCTGTACCTGGGCACGGCCGGCATCGGCCGGCTGACCCTGATCGACCACGACCATGTCGACGTGACCAACCTGCAGCGCCAGATCGCGCACAACCGTTCACGCGTCGGCCAGCCCAAGGCCGATTCGGCCGCCCATTCGGTGCGCGCCATCAACGTCGACGTGCAGTTGCAGGCGCTGGTGCAGCGCGCCGACGCGGCCTTGCTCGACCGGCTGCTGCCCACGGCCGACGTGGTGCTGGACTGCAGCGACAACTTCGCCACCCGCCACGCCATCAATGCCGCGTGTGTGCGCCATCACAAGCCGCTGGTCAGCGGCGCGGTGATCGGCTTCGACGGCCAGATCTCGGTCTACGACACGCGCGCAGCCGATGGGCCCTGCTACGCCTGCCTGTTTCCGCCCGAGGCGGCCTTCGAAGAGGTGGCCTGCGCCACGATGGGTGTGTTCGCGCCCATGGTCGGCATCATCGGTGCGGTGCAGGCGGCCGAGGCGCTGAAGCTGCTGATCGGCATCGGGCGCTCGCTGGCCGGTCGACTGCTGATGCTGGACGGCCGCACGATGAGCTGGGACGAGGTGCGGCTGGCGCGTCAGCCGCATTGCCCCGTGTGCCAGGGCCGACCGCCAGCGCCCTGATCGTCGACTTACAACCCTGCTTCGCGCAGACGGCGCAGCAGGTCTTCGCCGGACGTGGCATCGTCAGGGGCAACTTCCACCGCAGGCGGCGCCAAGGGCAATTCAGGTGCACGCGGTGCCAGCGGCGCCAACAGATGGGCTGAATCGTCACGGTGGTCGCGCCGGGGCACTCGCTCGGGGCGCGCGCCCCACAGGCGGCTGCGAAGACTGGGGGGTCGTGTGCGGATCTGCGGTGTCATGTCGGGCTCCCTGGCAAAGGCGATTGTCCGCAGCAAGCGGCCACGGCAATGTGACCGCCATCACCGCAACGCGCTTGTCGTGTCGACTGCCGGCGACGCGTTAAGCTGCCGCCATGGACGACAAGACCTCGGCGCTGACCGCCCGCAACTTTCCCAGCGCTCACGACGAAGCGCGCCAGCCGGCGACCGATCGGCGCTATGCCGGCCCCGAGAGCAGCTACCGCCTCGCCTTCACCGACACCGACTTCCTGCTGCGCGAAGAGTTGCGCCCGGTGCGGCTGCAGCTCGAACTGTTGAAGCCGGAACTGGTGCAGCAGGAACTCGGCATTCGTTCGACCATCGTGATCTACGGCAGCGCCCGCATCCCCGACCCCGAAGCCGCGGCCGTGGCGCTGGAACAGGCACGCGCCGGCACTGACCTGCAGGCGCTGCGGCGCGCCGAGACGGCGCTGGCGATGAGCCACTACTACGACGAAGCCAGGCGCTTTGCGGGCATCGTCACCACCCGTTCGCGCCAGCTCGACACGCCGATCTACGTGGTCACCGGCGGTGGCCCCGGCATCATGGAGGCCGGCAACCGCGGCGCGCACGACGTGGGCGGCAAGAGCATCGGGCTGAACATCGTGCTGCCGCACGAACAGGCACCCAACCCGTACATCACGCCGGAGCTGTGTTTCCAGTTCCACTACTTCGCGCTGCGCAAGATGCACTTCCTGATGCGCAGCATCGCGCTGGTGTGTTTTCCGGGTGGCTTCGGCACGCTGGACGAGTTGTTCGAGACGCTGGCGCTGGTGCAGACCGGCAAGAGCCGCCGGCGCCCGATCCTGCTCTTCGGGAAGGACTTCTGGCGCAAGCTGATCGACTTCCAGCACCTGGTGGACACCGGCATGATCGGCGCCGCCGACCTCGACCTGTTCCACGTCGTCGAGACCGCCGAGCAGGCCTGGGACGTGCTGGCGGCGCACTACGGTTTCGACCAACCAGGCAGCCAGACCGGTGAGTTCGCGGACTACATCTGAATGGCCACCTCGATCAGCCTGATCGGCGCCCCCACCGACATCGGCGCCGGCACGCGCGGTGCCAGCATGGGGCCTGAGGCGCTGCGCGTGGCCGGGCTGCAGCAGGCGCTGCAAGACCATGGCCTGGCGGTCAGCGACCGCGGCAATCTCAGCGGTCCGCCCAACCCCTGGCTGCCCCCCGAGAACGGCTACCGCCACCTCGACGAGGTGGTGGCCTGGAACCAGACCGTGCACGCCGCCGTGCTGGCCGAGCTGCAGGCCGGCCAGCTGCCGATCCTGCTGGGTGGCGACCATTGCCTGGGCATCGGCAGCATCAGCGCAGTGGCGCGCCATTGCCGCACGGTGGGCAAGAAGCTGCGCGTGCTGTGGCTGGACGCGCACGCCGACTTCAACACCAGCACGCTGACACCCAGCGGCAACATCCACGGCATGCCGGTGGCCTGCCTGTGCGGCCACGGCCCCGAGGCGCTGGTGCAGATTGGCGGCAGCGTGCCCGCGATCCAGCCCAAGGTGGTGCGCCAGATCGGCATCCGCAGCGTCGACGCCGGCGAGAAGCGCTTCGTGCACCAGGCCGGGCTCGAGGTCTTCGACATGCGCTACATCGACGAGATGGGCATGCGCCACACGATGGAGCTGGCGCTGGCCACGCTGGACGCCAACACGCACCTGCACGTCAGCTTCGACGTCGACTTTCTCGACCCCGAGATCGCGCCCGGCGTGGGCACCACCGTGGCCGGCGGCCCGACCTACCGCGAGGCGCAGCTGTGCATGGAGATGATTGCCGACACGGGCCGCCTGCGCAGCCTGGACGTGATGGAGCTGAACCCGGCGCTGGACATTCGCAACAAGACGGCCGAACTGGCGGTAGACCTGATCGAGAGCCTGTTCGGCAAGAGCACCCTGATGCGGGATCGATCCTGAAGCGGGCGACGGCGTGAGCTTCGACATCGCCATCGTCGGTGCCGGCATCGCCGGTGCGTCGCTGGCCTGGCAGCTGGCACGGCGGGCGCGTGTGCTGCTGCTGGAAGCCGAGATCCAGCCCGATCTGCACAGCACCGGCCGCAGCGCAGCGATGTTCATGGAAAGTTACGGGCCGCCGCAGGTGCGTGCACTCACGCGCGCCAGCCGCGCCTTCTACGAGCAGCCACCCGAGGGCTTCGCCAGCTCGCCGCTGGTCAGCCCGCGCGGCGCGCTCTACGTGGCCTGGCAGGGCCAGCAGGCCGAGCTCAATGCGCTGCAGGCCGAGCTGCAGGGCACGGGCTGCAGCGTGCAGCGCCTGCTCGCTGCAGACGCCCTGCAGCGCGTGCCGGTCCTGCGTGCCCAGGGCCTGCTGGCCGCGCTGCTCGAGCCCGACGCGCTGGACATCGACGTCAACGCGCTGCACCAGGGCTGGTTGCGCGGCGCGCGCCGGGCCGGCGCCGAGCTGTGGATCGAAGCCAAG
>Ga0073899_10005660_pt1 | contig 10817 bp, 4 predicted proteins | sample KloWWTmetaKNB5Ph_FD_88975 | JGI IMG/M metagenome (GOLD analysis project Ga0073899, IMG submission 88975) | Active sludge microbial communities from Klosterneuburg, Austria, studying microevolution and ecology of nitrifiers - Klosterneuburg... | ecosystem: Engineered > WWTP > Aerobic digester >...
CGCGCCGGCGAATGCGCCGCCATGCTCAACCGGCGCGCCGCCGAACGCCTGCGCCACCGCCAGCGCTGCGTCACGCCGTGGGATTACGAGCGCCTGCTGCTGGAAAACTTCCCGGACGTGCACCGCATCAAGTGCATTCCGCACGCCAGCGAAAGCTCCTGGATGGCGCCCGGCCGTGTCCTGATCGTCGCCATTCCCGACCTGCGCAACCGCAATCTGCCCGATCCGCTGCAGCCCAGGGTCGATCTCGACACCCTGACGCAAATGACCGAACTGGCCCGCGCCCACGCCTCGCCGCAGGTCACGGTGCGCGTGCGCAACCCGGCCTACCAGGCGGTCCGCCTCGACTTCAAGGTGCGCTTCCGCGCCGGCCATCCCTTCGACTACTACCGCCGGCAGCTGCACGAGGCCATCGTCCGGGCCCTGTCGCCGTGGGCCTTCGCTGCCGAGCGGCCGCTGCTGTTCGGCGGCCGCATCTACCGCTCGGTCCTGCTCGACTTCATCGAGGAGCTGCCCTATGTCGATTTCGTCACCGATTTCCGCTGCGGCCTGGCCGGCGCCGGCGACACGCTGCTCAATGACGCCGCCGAGATTGCCGCCGAGCGGCCGGACGCCATCCTCGTCTCGGCCGCCAGGCACCTGATCGCCGAAGCGACCGACTAGACCAGGGCCTGCCATGCTCCTTAAACCGACCATCTCGCCCCTGCCCGAAGCCGATCCGGCGCTCGACCAGCGGCAGCTGTACGCGCGCGGGCTCGACAGCGTGCGCCGGCTGTCGCGCCGCCTGTGGACCGATCACAATGTCCACGACCCCGGCATCACGACGCTCGAACTGCTGGCCTACGCGTTGACCGAGCTGGCCTACCGCACGCGCTTCCCGACCGAGGACCTGCTCGCCGCGCCGGACGACAACGCCGCCGCGATGGAGCAGCTGTTCGCCCGCGCCAGCCGCAGCCTGCCCAACCGGCCGCTGACCGAGGTCGATTACCGCAAGCTGCTGATCGACCTCCCCGGCGTCAGGAACGCCTGGCTGCATGCCGCGCCGCTTACGCTCTACGCCGATCCGGCCAAGGGCACGCTGGCGGCCAGTCCGACCGGCGCCAGGGGCGAACGCGAGATTGCCGTGCGCGGCCGCTACCGCGTGCTGATCGACTACATGGATGAAATCACCAGCATCGAGCGGCGCCAGGCGGTGGACCGCGACATCATGGCGACGCTCAACGCCAACCGCTCGCTGTGCACTGATTTCGTCGGCATCGACCGCGTCGAGGCGCAGCTCTTCAGCCTTTGCGCCGAAATCGACCTGGCCCCGGAGGCCGATGCCGACCAGGTGGCGGCCACGATCGCCTTTGCCGTCGACCGCTTCCTGGCGCCGCCGGTCTTCAACTACACGCTGGACGAAATGCGCCAGCGCCGCCATGCCGACGGCACGCCGTGGACGGTGCCGGAAATTTTCGAGGGTCCGCTGCTCGCCAACGGCTTCATCGCCGACGACGAACTCGCCGCCGCCGGCCTGCGCGACGAGCTGCGGCTGTCCGACATCATCAGCGTCGTCATGGACATCCCCGGCGTCGTCGCCATCCGCGACCTGCTGCTCAACGCGCTCGACGCCGCCGGCCAGGCCATCCCGCCCACCGACAAGTGGCGCCTGCCGGTGCTGCCGGGCCGCCAGCCGCGGCTGGCGGAGAACCGTGGCCGACTGGTGTTCTACAAGAAGAACCTGCCGATCCCGCCGAGCGCCGCGCGCGTCGCCGTGCTGATCGGTGAACTGCGCGAGGCCGAGCGTGCCAAGCTCGAAGACGGCAGCGGCGGCGACCTGCCGATCCCGCTCGGCCGCTATCGCGACCCCGCCCGCTATCGCTCGTTCCAGGCGCATTTCCCGTTCATCTACGGGCTGTCCGAGGCCGGCCTGCCGCCCGGTGCGACGCCGCAGCGGGCGGCGCAGGCGCTGCAGTTCAAGGCCTGGCTGCTGTTCTTCGACCAGGTGCTGGCCAACCATCTCGCCCAGCTGGCGTACGTCCGCGACCTGTTCTCGACGCAGCCCGACCTGGCGCGCAGCTATTTCGCCCAGCTGGTCGACAGCTTCCCGGACTGGGACAAGGTCTATGGTGCCGGCTTCGATGCCGGACAACTGGCCGCGGTAATCGAGCCGGGCGGCGCCGGGCTGCTGCGCCGCAATCGTTTCCTCGACCACCTGCTGGCGCGCCATGGCGATGATTTCTCCGACTATGTCGCGATCATGCAGGCGCGCTTCGGCATGGGGCCGGGCGCGGCGGCCGCCGCCAAGTGCGCCTTCCTGCAGGATTATCCGGCGCTCGGCGGCGAGCGCGGGCTGGCTTACGACGCGGCGCTGAAGGAGCCGGACGAGCTGTGGAATACGCGCAACGTTTCCGGCTTCGAGCGCCGCGTCGCCCGCCTGCTCGGCATCGCCGACTGGCGGCGGCGCAACCTGTCCACGGTCGCCTACGACATCTATGCCGAGATCGACGCGACGCCGGGCGACGAGTTCCGCTTCCGCATCCGCCATCCGGTCAGCGGCAAGATCCTGCTCTCCAGCAGCACGCACTACCTGACGCCGGCGGCGGCCCATGCCGAGATGGAGCAGGCCATCCTGCGCGCCCAGCAGCCGGAGGGCTACGAGCGCAAGACGAGCAGCGACGGCCGCCACTACTTCAACATCGTCGACGCCGGCGGCGAGGTCATCGCCCGCCGCATCGAGTACTTTGTTGCGGTCGACGACCTGGAAACGGCGATTTCCGAGCTCATCGCCCACCTGCGTACGCATTACAGCGGCGAGGGGCTGTACGTCGTCGAGCACCTGCTGCTGGCGCCGGAGCAGCCCGGCGATCCGTTCATGGACATCTGCGTCGATGCCGCCTGCGCCGACTGTGCCGACCTCGATCCCTACAGCGACCGCCTGACCATCGTCCTGCCGGCCTATGCCGGGCGCTTCCGCGACATGGATTTCCGCCGTTTCGTCGAGGAAACCCTGCGCCAGGAAACGCCGGCCCACATCCTGCCGCGCATCTGCTGGGTCAACGGCGACGACATGGCGGTCATCGAAAAGGCCTGGCGCGACTGGCTGGAAATCCGTGCCGGCGCCGCCACCACCGGGCGCGCCAACAAGATCAGGGCGCTGACCGATGCGCTGACCCGCGCCAAGAACGTCTATCCGGCCAGCGGGCTGCATCCCTGTGGCCAGCTGCAACCGCCGCCCTTCGTCCTCGGCCGCACCGCCCTCGGCAGTGCCGGCGAGAACCCTGAATCGTAGACCGGGAGTCCGATCATGGCCGATCCCCTCAAAATCATCCGCCGCCTCGACGCGGTCGCCACCGATTACGCCGTCTTCGAGCGCGATCAGGTGCTGACCCACGAGCAGCTCAACAGCGTCGCCGAATACCTCGACGACCAGAGCCGCCTGACGCGCACCCAGCTGCTCGGCGTCGGCATCGCCGGCGGCCTGCTGCCGGCGCTCGGCAGGGGGCAGGTCACGGTCGGCAAGGGCGTTGGCGTCACCAGCGACGGCGACCTGATCGTAGTTGCGGTCGACACCGTCTGCGAGCGTTTTTTGCCCTACGACGAAAGTGCGCCGGCCTACGAGCCGTTCTACGTCGACGGCAAGATGCTGCCGCTGCTCGAACTGCTGCCCGCCAGCGACCCGCGCCCCGGCACGCCGCTCGCCGAACTTGGCGACCGCCTCGGCGACATGGCGCTGATCGCCTTCATGGAAAGCTACGAGAACGACCCCGACCTGTGCACCGGCGGCGACTGCGACAACCGCGGGCGCACTGCGCGCAACACCCGGCGCTTCCTGCTGGTCGACCGCGCTGTCGCCGAAAAGCTCGGCCTCGCCGCCGGGCTGGCCACCGGTGCCGACATTGCCGCGCTGTTGCCGCGCGTCGCGGCGGCCCGCGTCGATCTCGGCACCGGCAGCGCCGACAAGCTGTCGGTGACCTCGGCCGAGATCTTCGCCGCCCGCTACCGCGACGCCGGCGGGCGCACCGCCAAGGCGCTGGGCGCCGCCTTCGCGACGCTGGCCGCCGCCGTGCGCGGGGCGCCCGACCTGCCGGGCGTCGCCCGCTGGCCGGCCCAGCTCGACGCCATCGTCGGCAAGGTGGCCGACACCCGGCTCGGCATCCAGTACTACCACGCCTTCCTCAAGGATCTCGTCGCCACCTGGGGCGAATTGCGCGCCGCGCTGTTCGCCGACGACAGCGTGCTTTGTCCGCCAGCCGGGGCCTTTCCCAAGCACCTGCTGCTCGGGGCGCTGGCCGATCCGGCACAGCTGCGCAGCGGCCGTTACCCGGCGCCGTGGCTGGCCGGCGGCGGTGCTGCCCGCGAGCGCGTGCGCCACCTGATGAACCGGATGACGGCGCAGCTCGCCGCCTTCGCCATTCCCGCCAGCACCCGGCCGCAGCCGAAGATCACGCCGAGCCGGGGCGAAACGACGCCGCTCGAACTGCGCGCCGTGCCCATCTACTACCGCGACAACGAGCGCCTGCGCCCGCTGTGGAACGAGCAGCGCCACCGGCGCGGCGAAAGCGACGACAACCTCGGCTACTTCTGGACGCCGCTGCCCGAGGCCAATGCTGCCGACGACCCCTTCGGGCACGACCTCGGGGCCTGCGATTTCTTCCGCATCGAGGGCCATCTCGGCATGAAGGTCGACGACGCCGAGCCGGCCATCGAGAAGCTGGTCCGCCAGCGCAACCTGCCGATCGCGGTGATGAGCGTGCTGCTGCACAACCGGCGCGACCTGGTGATTCGCGGGCCGAAGTTCAAGAAGACCAGCCTGCACAGCCTGCACTACCTGCTGCGCCAGGACCTGGCCAGCCACCTCAAGGACAACATCGCCTACAGCAGCCGCCTGATCGGCGACATCAAGGCGGCCGGCACGGCGGTGCAGAAGCCGTCGACCAACGTCCTCAACGCCGATCTCGTCAAGCAGTTGGAAGGGGCGAAGGCGAAGCTGCAGACGACCGAAAGCGAACTGCTCGGTAGCGCCGACCAGCCCGGCCCGCTCGCCGCGCGCAGCTACAAGGCGTTCGCCGCGCAGACCATGAACTGGACGGTGCGCTTCGACGACGCGGTGGTGACGACCTCGAAGGCCAAGGCCGGCCTCGGCGACATCATGCGCAGCGACCTGGTCTCCCCGGTCGACAGCGTCGCCGGCTCGAAATCGCACCTGTGGGTGAACTGGCTGGGCGACATCCTGAAGAAGCGCGACGACGACAAAAAGGATCGCCTGCTGTTCACCAACATGATCGCCGACCATCCCGGGCTGGCGCATGCCGGCGGCGCGGCGCCCGGCGGCACCTTCGTGCTCGCCTACGACGACAGCGGGGTCGTCATCGGCGACCTGATGCTGCCCTACTGGATCGACGACATCGACGAGAGCGACAAGGACGAACCGCAGCTCGTCTTCCCGGACATCCGGGCGCGGCTGCCCGACGACCTGCTGCCGGTCAAGGTCATCCGGCCGCTCGACCTGGTGCTCGACGACTTCAAGGCGACCAAGATCCTGCCCGAGCTGAAGATCCAGGAGAACTATTCGAAGTTCTTCCGCGAATCGCTCGGCAGCCTCGGTGACGTGCTCAAGAACACCGGCGCCAGGGCGACGGCCGGCAGCAAGTACGCCACCGGCGACGCGCTGCTCGACAACCTGCTGGCCGAGGTCGAAGGCAAGCAGGAACAGCTGCAGAACCTGCGCAACATGCGGGCCGACGAGAAGCTGCCGGCCGGCATGCGCAACACGGTCGAGGCGCAAATCAAGCGCCTCGAAGGCGAACTGGGCGGCGTCGTCAAGGCGACGACCGAGCATTTCGCGATCACCGCGCCCGAGACGGTGCGTACCGGCAGCGAGGCGACCACCGTCTACGCGACGATCAACCAGGGTATCGCGACGGTCGGCGACAAGGCGGTGCTCGACCAGATGAAGGTCGACCTGAAGGCGACCCAGGACCGGACGCAGAACATGTCCGGCACGTCTGCGCAGGCGATGACGCACATCATGAACATCGGCTTCGGGAATTTCTGAGGCGGTCGCCATGAACCGTCCCCACCGCATCCGCCGCCAGCGCTGGCAGGTCACGGCCGCCAGCGCCGCCGATGCCTTCGCGCTGCGCAGCGCCCTGCGGCGGGACAGCGACCTGACCCTGCTGCCGGTGCTCGAGCGCGTCTTCGCCGAGCTCGACGACGGCGAGCGCGACATCCATCTGCCGCGTCTGGAGATCAAGGTCAGGCTGTCGGCGGCCGACCGCCTGGCTGAAGAGCTGCCGGAGCAACTCCTCGCGGCGACGCGGCTGGCCCTCGCCGAAGCCCTCGACGGGCCGCCCGAAACGCGCGTCGCACCGCGGGATGCGTCGGCGGGCGCCCGCCTGCGCCGCTACCTGGTCAGCGGCCAGATCGACTGGTTCGACGCCGGCCACGACAGCGCCGACGTGGCACAGCGGCTGGCCGACGAGGCGGCGCGCTGGAGCACGGCGCCGGAGGCGGCCTGGCTGCAGTTGCTGGTCGATCTGCCGGCCGGGCAGCGGCGGGTCGATGTCTTCTTCCGCTTCCTGCAGCTGCTCGATGCCGGCGGGCGCGCGGCGTGGGCGGACTTTGCCGAACGCCAGGCTGCTGCCCGCGGCGGCCGGGTCGCCGCCGTTCTGGCCGCGCTGCAGCGCCTGCAGGCCGGCCGCCCGGCCGACCCGGCGCTGCGCCTGCAGGCGCTTTGCCTGCTGCTGGTCGCCGGCGAATCGGCCGGCGTGACGCGCTGGCGCAGCGAGTGGCGCGCTGCCGTCGACGCCTGCGCCACCCAGCTCGCTTCGCTATCCGCCGCCGACCGCGAAAGCTGGCGGGAAGTCGCCCACCTGTCCGAGGCCGGACCCGGCGGCTCGTCGCCCGCCAGCGAGCCGCCGCACGCCGCCACGGCACCGGTTGCGGTCGACCCCGAAAAACGGCCATTTTTGCCGGTCGACCGCGACAACGTGCCGGGGCTGCCGCTGTCAGCCTGCGGTCTCGTCCTGCTTCATCCCTATCTGCCACGCCTGTTCGCGGTGCTCGGCTGGGTCGCCGCCGATCCGCCGCGCGACGAGCCTTTCCCGCCCGCCTGCCTGCCGCGGGCGGCGGCCCTGCTGCACTGGCTGGCGACCGGGCGCGAGGCACCCTACGAATTCGAACTCGGCGTCGCCAAGCTGCTGCTCGGGCTGGCGCCGGACGATCCGCTGCCGGTCGCCGCCGGGCTGCTCGGCGCCGCCGAGCGGGAGGAGGGCGGGGCGCTGCTGGCGGCTGTCGTCGAGCACTGGCCGGCGCTCGGCAAGACCAGTGTCGACGGCCTGCGTCTGTCCTTCCTGCAGCGTGCCGGCCTGCTCTATCCGGCGCCCGACGGCTGGCTGCTGCGCCCGCAATGCGAAGGCTTCGACCTGCTGCTCGACCGTCTGCCGTGGGGCATCGCCATCGTCCGCCTGCCCTGGATGCGGCGCCCGCTGCACGTCGAATGGATGCCCGCCTGAACGCCACCGCGCGCGACCTGGCGGCCGACCTGCACTGGCTGGCCGCGGTCCTGCAGCGCCGGCTCGACGCCTATTTCGCCGATCCCTCGCGCAGCCCGCCGCTGCCCGGCGAGCTGGCGCCGCCCGATCTCGCCGCCAGCGATTCGCCCTACGCCCAGCTGCTGCGCCAGCGCGCCCTGGTGCCGGCCCAGCGCCTGCTCCTGCTGCTGGCGCTGGCGCCGCACCTGCGCCCGCAACTGCTCGATGTGCTGTGGGCGCGCAATGGCGCAACGCAGCGCGGCTTCAGCGAATTCGGCGGGCTCCAGGGCGCGGCCTCAGGCCACTTCATCCCGACCGGCGAGACCGCCGCCTTCCTGCTTGCCGGCGACGACCTCGGCGAGCGCCTGCGCGCCCTGCGCCGGCTGGCGGATGCTGGCGGCGGGCGCAGCGACGACCTGCTGCAGCCGCTGCGCCCGCCGCCCGGCGAATCGCCGCTCGCCGCCGCCCTGCGCCCGGCGTCGGCGCTGCTGGCGGCGCTCGACATCGACCTCGCCGGCGACGACGGCGAAATCCTGCCGGCGCAGCGCGTCGGCACCGGCCTCGAATGGTCCGACCTGGTGCTGCCGCCGGCGACCCTCGCCCAACTGGAGGAAATCCGCGACTGGCTGGTCCATGGCGACACCCTGCTGGTGGACTGGGGCCTCGGCACCCGCCTGCGCCCCGGCTACACCAGCCTGTTCCACGGCCCCTCCGGCACCGGCAAGACACTCTCGGCCTGCCTGCTCGGCAAGCTGTGCGGGCGCGAGGTGCATCGTATCGACCTGTCGATGGTCGTTTCCAAGTACATCGGCGAAACCGAGAAGAACCTCGCCCGCGTCTTCGACCTCGCCGGGCAGCGCGGCTGGATACTGTTCTTCGACGAGGCCGACGCGCTGTTCGGCCAGCGCACGCGCGTCGACAGCGCGCACGACCGCTACGCCAACCAGGAAGTCAGCTACCTGCTGCAGCGCATCGAGGATTTCCCCGGCGTCGTCATCCTGTCGTCCAACCTGCGCGGCAATATCGACGACGCCTTCATGCGCCGCTTCCAGTCGGTCATCGCCTTTGAAATTCCGCAGCCGGCCGAGCGCTACCGGCTGTGGACCGAGGCCCTGCCGGCCCGGCTGACGCCCGATCCCGAGCTCGATTTCGCGCAGCTGGCCGAGCGCCACGAAATCTCGGGCGGCACCATCATCAACGTCATCCGCTACGCCGCCCTGCGCGCGCTGGTGCGCGGCGACGGCCGGCTGGCCGGCGAAGATGTCGACGCCGGTATCCGCCGCGAACTGCTCAAGGAGGGCCGCGGATTTTAGCGGCCGACCATGGAAGCCGCCGCCCGCCTCGTCAATCGCCCGGCCCCGCCGCTGCCGGCGGCGGTCAAGGTGGCCGAGGTGGTGCCGCTGGCCCGCGTGCAGCGCCAAGGGCTGCGCGTTTCGGTGCCGGGTGACGCGGCGGAAGTCGAAGCCCGGCACATCGCCCGCCAGGTCGTCACCATGCCGGCGGCCGCGACGACGGCGCCGCCGCGCGTGTTCGGCGCGCCGCGCACGCTGCAGCGCGCCGGCCCGCCACCACGCACCCCGGCACCGCCCGTCCGTGCAGCGCCGACAGCCAGCGGCGGCCAGCCTTTGCCGGAAGGCGTGCGCCAGTTCATGGAGCCGCGCTTCGCCGCCGATTTCGCCGCCGTGCGCATCCACACCGACGAGCGCGCCGCGCAGCGCAGCCGCCAGCTGCAGGCGCGCGCTTTCACGGTCGGCAATCAGATCCATTTCGCCGCCGGACAGTTCCGCCCGGACAGCGGCGAAGGCCGCGAACTGATCGCCCACGAACTGACCCACACCATCCAGCAGGGCGCCGCGCCCCAGATGCGGGAGCTGCAGCGCAGCGTCGCCGTCGCCGAGTTCGGCCCACCCTCCCTGCAGCGCTTCGGCATCGGCGACGCGCTCAATTTCTTCGCCCGTCACGCCGAGTCGATTCCCGGCTTCCGCATGTTCACGCTGGTGCTCGGGCGCAACCCGATCAATATGCAGGCGGTTGCCCGTTCGCCGGGCAACCTGCTGCGCGCCGTCGTCGAGCTGCTGCCGGGCGGCGTGCTGGTCACCCGGGCGCTCGACGGCTACGGCATCGTCGACCGTGTCGCCGGCTGGGTGCAGCAGATCGACGGCCTCGGGCTGGTCGCCGGCAGCATCCGGCAGGCGGTCGACCGCTTCCTCGACAGCCTCAGCTGGTCCGACATTTTCGACTTCGGCGGCGTCTGGGAACGCGCCCGGCGCATCGTCAGCGAGCCGATCGAGCGCATCACCCGCTTCATCGGCTCGCTGGTCACCGGCATCCTGGAATTCATCCGCGGCGCCGTCCTCCGGCCGCTGGCCGGGCTGGCGCAGGGCACGCGTGGCTGGGATCTGCTGTGTGCCGTGCTCGGCCGCAACCCGATCACCGGCGACGCGGTGCCGCGCACCGCCGAAACGCTGATCGGCGGCTTCATGCGCCTGATCGGCCAGGAAGAGGTCTGGCAGAACCTGCAGCAGAGCCGCGCCGTGCCGCGCGCCTGGGCCTGGTTCCAGGGCGCGCTGGCCGGCGTCACGGGTTTCGTCGCGGCGCTGCCCGGGCTCTTCCTCGGCACCTTGCGCAGCCTCGGCATCGGCGACCTGCTGACGCCGGTGCAGACCTTCCAGCGCGTCGCCCGCGTCTTCGGCGACTTCGCCGGCCGCTTCTTCAGCTGGGCCGGGCAGCAGGTGATGAGCCTGCTCGAAATCATCTTCGACGTCGTGGCGCCCAGCGTCATGCCCTACCTGCGGCGGGCGGCCGGCGCCTTCCGCACCATCGTCGCCAACCCGGTCGGTTTCGTGCGCAACCTGGTGCGCGCCGGCATCCAGGGGCTGCGCCAGTTCGCCACCAACATCGTCAGCCACCTGCGCGCCTCGCTGATCGGCTGGCTGACCGGCGCCATGGCCGGCGCCAACATCTACATCCCGCAGGCGCTGACGCTGCAGGAAATCGTCCGTTTCGTCCTCAGCGTGCTCGGGCTGACTTGGCAGAATCTCCGCGGCCGGCTCGTCCGCGTGGTCGGCGAAACGGCGGTGGCGGCGATGGAAACCGGTTTCGACATCGTCGTCACGCTGGTCCGCGACGGCCCGGCGGCAGCTTGGGAGCGCATCCGCGAAAGCCTCTCCAACCTGCGCGAAATGGTTATCGAACAGGTCATGAGCTTCGTCCGCGACAACATCGTCACCGCCGCGATCACCCGCCTGGTGTCGATGCTCAACCCGGCCGGCGCCTTCATCCAGGCCATCGTTGCCATCTACA
>Ga0073899_10005663_pt1 | contig 10814 bp, 9 predicted proteins | sample KloWWTmetaKNB5Ph_FD_88975 | JGI IMG/M metagenome (GOLD analysis project Ga0073899, IMG submission 88975) | Active sludge microbial communities from Klosterneuburg, Austria, studying microevolution and ecology of nitrifiers - Klosterneuburg... | ecosystem: Engineered > WWTP > Aerobic digester >...
ACTCGACTTGCCGGGCTCCCCGTTTCGGGTCGCGCGTACATGAAATCGATGTGCGGCGCATCCACACGGAACAAGACGGACCCCTTCGTGGGCCATGATCGCGTCGGCGAAGTCGCCCCCGGCTTCCAGTAGCGCCAATCCGGCTTCCACCGCCGACCGGTTCATGGCGACTTTCTCGACTGCCGCGAGCGCGCGGATTGCCGTGGCGATCTCCGCGTCGGCGAAGCGGTAGACCTTGCGCAACACCCAGACGAATTCGCACAGGCAGGGCAGTGATACCGCGATCAGCGCGGCCTCGGTGAGCGCCTTGTCGGCCGCTCGCGCCTGGCGCGCATCATCGCGCACCACGCTGCGCACCAGCACGTTGGTGTCGACCGACAGTTTCATCGCTTTCCGGCCCAGCCGGTGGCGGCTGCGGCGGCAATTTCCTCCAGCGTGGCGACCTTTCCGCTCTTGCCTGCAAGCAGGCCGAGAAAGCCATCGATGCTTGCGCTCGGGCGCGCTGCTCGCAGTTGCGCCCGACCGTCGGGCAACAAGTCGAGTTCGATCTTTTCACCGGGCTGAATGCCGAGGTGCTGCAGCACTTCCTTGCGGAACGTGACCTGACCCCGGGTGGTGACGGTGAGGGTGCTCATGCGGGTGCCTCCGGCAACTTCGTCGTCGGCATGGTAATGCACAAATGCATTACCTCCAACACGCTGCGGACGAAGTCACGGCCCCTACGCCGCCTGGTACTGCCCCATGCCGCGCAGCTTCTCGTAGCGCTGGGTGAGCAGCACGTCGCTGTCGAGCTTCTCGAGTTCGGCGATCTGGTCGAGCACGACGGCCTTGAGGTTTTCGGCCGTGGTCTTGGGGTCGCGGTGGGCGCCGCCGAGTGGTTCCGGGATGATCTGGTCGATCAGACCGTGCTCGATCAGACGCGCGGCGGTCAAGCCCATGGCTTCGGCGGCGTCGCGCGCGCGCTCGGCACTGCGCCAGAGGATCGAGGCGCAGCCTTCGGGGGTGATCACCGAGTAGGTGCTGAATTGCAGCATGTTGACGCGGTCGCCGACGCCGATCGCGAGCGCGCCGCCAGAGCCGCCCTCACCGATCACCGTGCACACCACCGGCACGCGCAGCTTCGACATTTCGAGCAGGTTGCGCGCGATCGCTTCGGACTGGCCGCGCTCTTCGGCGCCGACACCGGGATAGGCGCCCGGGGTGTCGATCAGGGTCAGCAGCGGCAGATTGAAACGTTCCGCCATATGCATCAGGCGCAGCGCCTTGCGATAGCCCTCCGGGCGCGGCATGCCGAAATTGCGGCGGATCTTCTGGCGCGTGTCGCGGCCTTTCTGGTGGCCGATGATGACGAAGCTCTTGCCATCGATGCGGCCGAGGCCGCCGACGATCGCGGCGTCGTCAGCGAAGGCGCGGTCGCCGGCGAGTTCGTGGAACTCCTCGCAGATGTGCCCGATGTAGTCGAGCGTGTACGGGCGCAGCGGATGGCGCGCGAGCTGCGCAATCTGCCACGCACTCAGGCTCTGGAAGATCTCGACGGTTTTCTCGCGCAGCTTGCCGTCGAGCTTGCGGATTTCGGCGTCGAAGTCGAGCGACTGCCCTTGCGAACTGGCGCGAAGTTCGCGCAGCTTGCCTTCCAGCTCGGCGATCGGCTTTTCGAATTCGAGGATGTTCTGGTTCATCGGTCGCGTCCGGACAGCGGGAGGGTAATGATAGCGTCAGTTGCCGCTGGCCCGTGCCAGCGCCAGCTGGACCTCGCCGACCCCGTCCAGACGGCGCAGCTCCTCGACCATCTCGGGCAGGATGCGCACGCGCCAGGCATCGCCCAGTTGCAGTTCGGTGCGCGCGCCAGCGCCGTGGTAGGCGATGCGCACCGGAACGCCGCCGCCCAGTGCCGGTTTCAGGGCTTGCGCCATCGGGTCCAGCCACTTCGGCGCCGCATTCGCGACGTGGATGCGCAGGCCGCGGGCAAAGCGCTCGCAGGCCTGGGCCAGCGTCCAGGCCTGGCGCAGTTTGAGCTGGAAACCGCCGGAGTATTCGTCGATGCTGAGCCCGCCGGCGACGATGACCATCTGGTCCTTGGCGAACAATGCCGCGTATTCGGTCAGCGCCTCGCGGAACAGACCCACTTCGATGCGACCGCTGGCGTCCTCGATGGCGGCGAAGCCCATGCTGTCGCCGCGACGGCGCAGGCCGATCGGGACGACACCGCCGAACACGATCGGTACCTCGATCTGGCCGCGGCGCTTCTCGGCCGTACCTTGCAGGCTGCGGTACAACTCCTCGGCCCGGCCGATCGGGCCGGTCACCAATTGGCGCAGCCAATCGCGGTAGGCATCGGCCGGATGGCCGGAGAGATAGTGCCCGAGCGTCTCGCGCTCGCCGTGCAGCCGCTGCAACAACGGCCATTCCGGCAACTTGCGCACGACCGCGGCCGGGGTGGCACGGATTGCGGCATTGCCGAAGATGTCGATCTGCCCGGCGTCGCGGTTGCGCGCCTGCTGCTCGGCACCGCGCATGGCTTCGGGCAGCTGGTGCATCAGGGTCGCGCGGTTCTCGCCGAAGCCGTCGAGTGCACCGGAGAGCAGCAGGGCTTCGAGCACGCGCTTGTTCAGACGGTTGCCATCGACTCGTTGTGCGAGATCGTCGAGCGATGCAAAGCATCCGCGCGTGGCGCGATCCTCCACGATCGCCTCGCAGGCACCACGACCGACACCCTTGATCGCACCGAGGCCGTAGCGGATGCGTTTGCCATCGAGCGCCTCGAACTGGTAGGTCGATGCGTTGATGTCTGGCCGCAGCACCTCAAGCCCGCAGACGTCGCGAGCGTCGTCGAGGAAGGAGACCAGCTTGTCGGTGTTGTCCATGTCCGAAGACAGGGTTGCGGCCATGAACTCGGCTGGATAGTGCGCCTTCAGCCACGCGGTCTGGTACGCGATCAGGGCATAGGCCGCCGAGTGCGACTTGTTGAAACCGTACTCGGCAAATTTTTCCATCAGGTCGAAGATCGAGCGGGCAACGCCCGGGTCGACGCCGTTGTCGGCGGCACCAGTCTCGAAGATCGCTCGGTGCCGCGCCATCTCGGTGGCGTCCTTCTTGCCCATCGCGCGGCGCAGCAGGTCGGCACCGCCGAGCGTGTACCCGGCCAGCAGCTGCGCGATCTGCATCACCTGCTCCTGGTAAACGATGACGCCGTAGGTCGGCTTCAGCACCGGTTCCAGGCGAGGGTGCGGGTAGCTGACTTCGGCGCGGCCATGGCGACGGTCGATGTAGTTGTCGACCATGCCGGCGCCGAGCGGGCCGGGCCGGAACAGCGCGGCCAATGCGACCAGATCATCGAAACCCTGCGGCTGCAGCTTGCGGATGTAGTCTTTCATGCCGCGCGATTCGAACTGGAATACCGCGGTGGTGTCGCCGCGTGACAGCAGCGCGTACGTGGCGGCGTCATCCATCGGCAGTTGGGTGATGTCGAGCGCTGCTTCGTCGGTCACTGCCCGTCGGCCGTTGATCGCCTTCACCGCCCAATCGATGATGGTCAGTGTGCGCAGGCCGAGGAAGTCGAACTTGACCAGGCCGGCTTTCTCGACATCGTCCTTGTCGAATTGCGTGACCACGCTGTCGCCGCCCTCTTCGCAGTACAGCGGCGCGAAGTCGGGAAGCGGGGTCGGCGCGATCACCACACCGCCGGCGTGTTTGCCGGCGTTGCGGGTCAGGTCTTCGAGCTTGCGCGCGAGCTCGATCAGGGTCGCGACCTCGTCCTCGCTGGCCATGCGCTCGCGCAGTTCGGCGGATTCGGCGATGGCATCGTCGAGGGTGATGCCGAGCGTGGTCGGAATGAGCTTGGCGATCGAGTCGACATGACCATAACCCATGCCGAGCACGCGCCCGGTGTCGCGTACCACGGCCTTGGCGGCCATGGTGCCGTAGGTGATGATCTGGCTGACCTTGTCGGCGCCATACTTGTGGCTGACGTAGTCGATGACGCGGTCACGGCCCTCCATGCAGAAGTCGACGTCGAAGTCGGGCATCGACACGCGCTCCGGATTGAGGAAGCGCTCGAACAGCAGGTCCTGCGGCAGCGGATCGAGGTCGGTAATGCGCAGCGCGTAGGCGACCAACGAACCCGCACCCGAGCCACGCCCGGGTCCGACCGGAATGCCGTTCTGCTTGGACCAGTTGATGAAGTCGGCGACGATCAAGAAGTAGCCGGGGAAGCCCATCTTCACGATCACGTCCAGTTCGATGTCCAGGCGTGCGACATAACTGGCGCGCGGGAATGGCAGTTCGCCGCGATAGCTGGTGAAGCGCTCATCGAGACCGGTGTGCGCGCGTTCGCGGATGTAGCTGTCGAGGGTGTGCGTCGTCGGCACCGGAAACGCCGGCAGGTAGTACTTGCCGAAGCTCATCTCGATGTTGAGCCGCTTGGCGAGTTCGACGGCGTTCTCGATCGCTTGCGGGCAGTCGGCAAAGGTCTCGCGCATTTCCGCGGGCGTCTTCAGGTACTGCTGGTCGCTGTAGGCGTGCGGGCGTTTCGGATCGTTGAGCACGCGACCGCTGGCGATGCAGACGCGCGCCTCGTGTGCCTCGAAGTCCTCGCGTGCGAGAAAGCGCGTGTCGTTGGTCGCGACCACCGGCAGGTCGCGCATGCTGGCCAGATGCAGCAGGCGTGCCTGCTGCGCATCCTCGCCGGCACGACCGCAGCGCGTCAGCTCGAGATAGATCCGCTCGCCAAAGGCATTGCGCCAGTCTTCCAGTTGGCGCTGCGCGGCTTCGAGTTCGGCGGCCGCGAGCAATTCGGACTGGCGCCCGAGCAAGGCGATGATGCCGTGGTTGTCGGCGAGCAGCTGCGCGCGCGGCACGAATACACGCTCGGACTTGCCGCGGGCGCGATACGCCGCCGACAGCAGCCGCGACAGGCGCAGGTAGCCGTCGCGGTTCTGGCAGAGCACGGTGGCGCGCGCGAGGTCGTCGCCGCGCTCGCCAACCCAGAGGTCGCAGCCGATGATCGGTTTCAGGCCGGCCTTCTCGGCGGCGTTGTAAAACTTCACCAGCGCGAACAGGTTGGAGTCGTCGGTCATCGCCACCGCCGGCATGCCGGCCCCGGCGCACGCCTTCACCAGCCGGTCGATGCGGATGGTCGAGTCGACCAGCGAATACTCGGTGTGCAGGTGCAGGTGGACGAAGGTGGATGTCATCGCCGCACCTTAGCCGTGGCCCGGGGGTGGCTCAAGGCTTGACATCGCCGCGCGCTCAGCCGAACAAGTCGGCCGCGAAGAAACGCTTCACCGGTGCGAAGCTGCGGCGGTGCGCGGGGCAGGGACCGAGGCGTTGCAGCGCAGCCAGGTGTTCCGGTGTCGGATAACCCTTGTGTGTGGCGAAGCCGTAGCCCGGGTGCACGGCGTCGAGTTCGACCAGTAGCCGGTCGCGGTGCACTTTGGCCAGGATCGAGGCGGCGCTGATCTCGGCGATGAGCGCATCGCCGTCGACGATTGCGCGCGCCGGGCAGGGCAGGTCCTTGGGCAGCCTGTTGCCGTCGATCAGCGCTTCGTCGGCTGCGATCGCCAGTCCGCGCACGGCGTCGCGCATGCCGACCAGCGTGGCTTGCAAGATGTTGAGGCGATCGATCGTCGCGGCGTCGATCTCGATCACGCAGAAGGCCAGCGCGCGCTCGCGGATTTCGCCATCGAGCGCCAGGCGCCTTGCCTCGCGCAGTTGCTTCGAGTCGGCCAGCCCAGCAATCGGTCGCGCCGGATCGAGAATCACCGCGGCCACCACCACCGGCCCCGCGAGCGGCCCGCGCCCAGCCTCATCGACCCCGGCGCGGCGCTTCATCGCCGCTCGATGATCTCGGCGATGGCGTCGGCGGCGGCCTCGGATCCGCCGCCGGCGAGCAGGGGCAGCAGGGTCGAGAGTTGCGTCTGCATCAACTCCATTCCGGCTTCGTCGCGGAACAGTGCCAGCAGTGCGTTGGTGATCTTCTCGACGGTGCAGTCGTCTTGCAGCAGTTCCGGCACCACGGATTGGTTGAGCAGGATGTTCGGCAGCGACACGTGCTTCGACTTCAGCAGGCCGAACCAGCGCACGAGGCGATAGCTCATCGGGTGGATGCGGTGTGCGACCACCATCGGCGTCTCGGCGAGACCGGCTTCGAGCGCTGCGGTGCCTGAGGCCGTCAGCACGGCGTCGGCGGCCCACAACACCTCGTGTGCGCGACCCTCGAAACACTGGATCTGGCCGCGCACGCGCAAGCGCGCGAGGATGGCGTCGAAGGCTCTGGCGCATTCGCTGTCGGCCATCGGCGCGATCAGGCGCAGCCCGCTGATTGCGTGCGCGCACTGCAGCGCGGCCTGCACGAAGATTTCGCCAAGGCGTTCAATCTCGCCGATGCGGCTGCCCGGCAGGATCGCCAGCACGCGCCCTTTCTGCGCCAGCTCCAGCGCCGCACGGGCATCGCCCTGGGGCAGTCGGTGCTCGAAGCGTTCGGCCAGCGGATGCCCGACGAAGCGCGCATCGACGCCGAAGCGCGCATAGATCGGCGGCTCCATCGGAAACAGGCAGAGCACGCGGTCGGCGCAGGCACCGATCGTCTTCGCGCGCCCCGGCCGCCACGCCCAGATCGAGGGACTGACGTAATGCACGGTGCGGATGCCGGCGCGCTTCAGCTTGCGCTCGACGCCGAGGTTGAAGTCGGGCGCGTCGATGCCGACGAACACGTCCGGCTGCCAATCGCGCAGGCGCCGCACCACACTGCGGCGCAAGCCAAGCAGTCGCGGCAGGTGTCGCAGCACCTCGACCAGGCCCATTACCGCGAGTTCGGAGGCATCGTGCCAGGTGTCGCAGCCGGCGCGGCGCATGCGATGCCCGCCGATGCCGGCGAAGCTGGCACCCGGATAGCGCTGCTTGAGCTGGGCGATCAGTTCGGCGCCGATCTGGTCGCCAGAGGTTTCACCGGCGATCAGCGCGATTCGTGGAGTACGCATGCTCGCGCCCTCAGCGGATCAGCGAGCGTTCCGAACGCCCGATGAACTCGGCCAGGATGCGCAGTTCGGCGTTGGTTTCCGCGGCCTTTTCGATCTCGCTGCGCGCCTCGGCGAGCGGCATGCCAGAGAGATACAGGGTGCGGTAGGCGCGCTTGATCGCCGCGATCGCCTCCGGCGAGAAGTTGCGGCGCTTCAGCCCTTCGGAGTTGATGCCGCGTGGCTCGGCATAGCTGCCGGAGACCACGGTGTAGGGCGGCACGTCGCGGTTGATCACGGCGCCCATCGCGGTGAAGGCGTGTGCGCCGATCTGGCAAAACTGGTGCACCAGCGAAAAGCCGCCGAGGATCACGAAGTCGTCGACGCGCACGTGCCCGGCCAGCGACGCGGCATTGGCGAAGATGCAGTCGTTGCCGACGATGCAGTCGTGCGCCAGGTGCACGTAGGCCATGATCCAGTTGCGGTCGCCGATGCGGGTGACGCCACCGCCATCTGCGGTGCCGCGGTTGAGCGTGACGAACTCGCGGACCATGTTGTCGGCGCCGATCTCGAGGCGCGAGTCCTCGCCCCGAAACTTCTTGTCCTGCGGCGCGGCGCCGATCGAGCTGAACTGGAAGAAATGGTTGCGCGGGCCGATCCGCGTCGGCCCGTCGATCACGACGTGCGGACCGATCACGCAATCCTCGGCGATCTCGACACCGGCGCCAATGATCGAGAACGCGCCGACCGACACGTTCGCGCCAAGGCGGGCGGTCGCGTCGATGACGGCACTCGGGTGGATCATGCGTTGGCTTCCGGGGCCGCGCACAGGATCTCGGCGCTGGCCACTTCGCGGTCTCCGACCAGGGCGCGGCATTCGTACAGGCCCATGCGCCGGATCAGGCGCTTCTGGCGCACGTCGAGCAGCAATTGGTCGCCGGGCACCACGGTGCGCGAGAAGCGCGCCTTGTCGACGCGGACCAGGTAGTAGAGCTGGTTCTTGCTGCGCTCGATGCCATTCGACAGCTGCGTCAGGATGCCCGAGGCCTGCGCCATCGCCTCGATCACGAGCACGCCCGGCATCACCGGATGGCCCGGGAAGTGCCCGGTGAAACAGGGTTCGTTGACGGTGACGTTCTTGATCGCGAGCACGCGCTGGTGCGGCACGAACTCGATCACCCGGTCGACCAGCAGGAACGGATAGCGATGCGGCAGCATCGTCATGATCTCGGTGACTTCGATCGGCAGCTTCACGGCGCCGGACAGGTCATTCATCAGTCCCTTCCCCAAGCAGTTTGCGCACGCGTCTTGCGAGCTGGTCGAGCTGGCCGAAACGTGCCGCATTCCTGCGCCACTCGCGTTTAGGCTGGATCGGTGTGCCGGAAACGTATTCACCGGGTTCGCGCAGGTGGTGCGTGACCAGGCTCATCGCGCCCACCGTCACGCGGTCGGCGATCTCCAGGTGGCCGATGATACCGGCACCGCCGGCGATCAGGCAGTGTCGGCCGACGCGGGTGCTGCCGGCGATCGCGGCGCAGCCGGCGATCGCGGTGTGCGCGCCGATGCGCACGTTGTGTCCGATCTGGATCTGGTTGTCGAGGCGCACGTCTTCCTCGAGCACGGTGTCGCCGAGCGCGCCGCGATCGATCGTGGTGTTGGCGCCAATCTCGCAGTCGTCGCCGATGACGACGCCGCCGAGTTGCGGCACCTTGAGCCAAGCCCCTTGGTCGAAGGCGAGCCCGAAGCCGTCGGCGCCGAGCACCGCGCCGGGGTGGATCAGTACGCGCGCGCCGAGGCGGACGCGCGTCACCAGCGTCACCCGCGCGACCAGACGCGAGCCCGGACCGACCACGCAGTCTTCGCCGATGATGCAGCCTGGCCCGATGTCCGCGCCGGCGCCGATCTGGCTGCGGGCGCCGATCACCGACAGCGGGCCAACGCAGGCGCTGGCATCGATCACCGCGCCGGCCGCCACCACGGCGCTCGCGTGGACGCCGGCGCTGGCCGCAGCGCGCGTCTCGAACAGCGCGGCGATGCGCGCGAAGTCGGCATACGGGTTGGCGCTGATCAGCACCGTGCCGCGCGCGCCGTCGGCATCCTTGGGCGCGAGCACGACGGCAGCGGCGGCGGTGTCTGCGAGCTGGTTGCGATAGCTCGGGTTGGCGAGGAAGGCGACTTGTCCTGGGCCGGCGTCGGCCAAGGTGGCGACGCCGGTTACCGTCACGGCACCGTCGCCGCGGAGTTCGAGCGCGAAACGCTGCGCGATGTCGGCGAGCGTGGGCATCAACGCGCCGGTTCGAGCGCCGCCTCGCGCTTGAGGCGCGCGAGCACGGCGTCGGTGATATCGATGCGGGCACTCGCGTACATCACCGGTGCCTGCACCACCAGGTCGAGTTGGCTCTCGCGCGCATGCGCAATCACGGCAGCCTCCAGACGCGGCCACTGGCGGTTGAACTCCTCGTCCTGGCGCGCCTTCAGTTCTTCGGCCAGGCGCTTGCGCGTGCGTTCGATCGACTTGCGCAGCGCATCGATTTCGCGCTTCAGCGAATCCGCCGCGGCCTTGGGCAGGATCGCCGAATCGCGGCGCTCGCGCGCTTCCAGTTCGACCAGCCGTCCCTGTTCAGTCTGCAGCGCCGCGTCGCGTTGGCGAAACTCGGCTTCCAGCTTGCGCCTGGACTCGATTACCTGGGGTGCGCTGTCGATCAGTCGCTTCATGTCGACATAGCCGATGCGCGTGGCCTGCGCCGCAACCGCCGTCGCGCACACGAGCAGAAGCGCGCCGGCGAGAATCCTTCCGGCGTGGGTGAGGAACCTTGGCGCTGCGCTGGCGGCCATGGGTCCGTGGCCTGCCTCAGAACTGCTGCCCGAACGAGAACTGGATGCCCTCGGTGCGGTCGCCGTCCTGCTTCTTGATCGGCGCTGCGAAGTTGATCACGATCGGGCCGATCGGTGCCTGCCATTTCAGCGACAGCCCGACCGAGGCGCGCAGCTCGTCCGCATCGAAGGCGTCGAAGCTGGTGAAGACGTTGCCGACGTCGAAGAAGGCCGAAAGCTGCGCGGTGTCCGAGTCACCCTTGGTCATCGGCGTCGGGATGATCATCTCCAGCGAACCGACGGTCTTGAATGCACCGCCGAGTGGTTGCCGAAAGGTGGATGCGGCACTCGCGGCCTCGCTCGGGCCGAGGGTGTTGTCCTCGAAACCGCGCACCGAGCGCACGCCGCCGGCGTAGAAGTTCTGGTAGAACGGCAAGCGATCAGTGTCGCCATAGCCGTCGCCATAGCCGAGTTCGGCCTTGGCCAGCAGCGCGTAGTCGCCCCACAGCGGGAAATAGCGGCCGATTTCGTAGCCGATCTTGTAGTACTCGAGGTCGGAACCCGGCAACGCGATCTCGGCGCCGATGCGCTGGTAGGTGCCGCGGGTCGGCGCGAAGAACTTGTTGCGCGAGTCGCGCTGCCAGCCGGCCTGCATCGACCAGGTATTGATCGTCCACTGGCGCAGATTGCCGGTGCGGACGCAGGGCGTGTTCACATCGGTATCGGTGTCGGTATCGGTATCGGGGCCGTTACCGTCGGTGTCAGTGTCGGTGTCGGTGTCTGGGCCGTCGCAGAAGGAATCGTAGGTATTGCGTGCGCGGTCGCCGAGTTCGTCGACCAGGTTCTGGATCAGCGAGGCGGGGGTCGAGCCATCGACCGTGGTGATGTCGTTCTTGTCGATGCCAAGCGACAGCGACAGCGTGTCGACTTCGGTCAGCGGCAGCCCGAACAGCACTTCGCCGGAGGCGGTGTCCGAGGTATAGGCGGCAAGATTGGCGTCACCCTGGTCGAGTTCGCGCAGGCTCAGGTTGTAGCCGATGCTGAGGC
>Ga0073899_10005665_pt1 | contig 10812 bp, 8 predicted proteins | sample KloWWTmetaKNB5Ph_FD_88975 | JGI IMG/M metagenome (GOLD analysis project Ga0073899, IMG submission 88975) | Active sludge microbial communities from Klosterneuburg, Austria, studying microevolution and ecology of nitrifiers - Klosterneuburg... | ecosystem: Engineered > WWTP > Aerobic digester >...
CAGGACGCGATCAAGAAGGCGCGCAGCGTCGTCGAGCGGGTCCGGGCGTCGATCGCGGCCAAGGATCTGGCCGGCCTCACCGACGCCACCGAGGCCCTGTCGCGCACGCTCAACATGTTCCGGGGCGTGGTGAACAAGACCGCCGGCTGACGCCGTCATGGAGTCCCACGAGATCGATCGGTTGATCGACGATGGCCTCGCGCGCTACCGGCGCGGCGACATCGACGGCGCGCTCACGGCCTGGGAGGAGGTGCTCGCCGAGCACCCGCGCGAGCCGCGCGCCGGGCGCTACGTCGACTACGTGCGCGCGCACTACGAGCAGCTCACCGGCGGCGGGCCGGCGCCGCTGGCCGAGCTGCTGATCCCGTTCGGGCTGGCCGGTGGCGATCCGTCGGGCGACTACGAGGTCGAGATCAGCCTCGGGCCGCCGCCCGGCGAGCGGCTGGCCGAGCCGGCGATCGACGACGGCTGGTGGCTGGCCGCCGAGGAGGCCAGCGCGTTGCCGGCGCCGCCGGCGGTGGTGGCGCCGACCATCGAGCTCGACGCCGACGAGCCGCCCGACCACGGCCCGGTGGCCGCGACGTTCGGCGACGACGACGCGACCACCGACTACGCCAGCCTGACCCTGGGCCGCAGCGAGGGCAGCCGGCCGCTGCCGCTGCCGCTGTCGCTGCCGCTGGCGCCGCCGCGGCCGCCGACCTTCGATCCCGCCGACGACTCGGGCGAGGCCACGTTCGGTGGCTATGCCGGCCAGGTGCCGGGGCCGCTCGAGCTCGATCTCGACCTCGGCCCGTCGCTCGTGCCGGTGGCGCCGCGCGGCCTGATCGGCCAGGACTTCCACGACCGCGAGCCGTCGACCGAGCTGACGATCGAGCGGTCGGCGGTCAAGCCGCGGGCCGCGGCCCCGGCGGCCACGGCGGCGCCCGTCCCACGTGACGAGGCCAAGACCGCGCCCGGCCGAGCCGCGACCGCGCCGGGCGTCGTCCCGCTGCCCGGCATCGGCGACCTGACGCTCGACTTCGAGCCGGCCGCGCCGACCGCCGACCTCGGCGGCGCCAACCGCGCGCCCACGGTCGAGTTGCCGCGGGTGCGCAGCGGCGGCGGGGCCCGGGGCAACGTCGCGGCCCGCTTCGACGACAGCGGCATCGCCGTCGAGGAGCTCAAGCTGCCGCCGCCGCCCAGCCGGTCGCAGCCGGTCGACGACGACGAGCCCGCCCGGCCGCGCCCGCGCAACACCACCGGCGGCGGGGTGGCGCTCCTGGCCGAGGCCGATCGCGATCGCCGCCCGGGCGAGGCGGTCGACGACACCGCGCGCCGGCGGATCACCTGGCTGATCGAGCGCGCCCGCGCGGCGGCCGGCGCCGGCGAGCACGGCGTCGCGACGCAGGCGATCGACCTGGCGCTGGCCGAGTCGCCGGACAGCGCGGTGGCGCAGAAGCTGATCCACAAGCACCGCGACACGCTGCTCGACTGCTACTACAAGTCGTTCGGCTCGCTCGAGCGCCGGCCCGCCGTGATCGGCGACATGACCGCGGTCGGCGGGCTCGAGCCGCGCGCCGCGTTCCTGTGTTCGCGGATCGACGGCATGCTGACCTTCGACGAGCTGCTCGACGTGGCCGGCATGGGGCGCCTCGAGGCCTGCCGGCACCTGGCGTTGCTGATCCGCCGCGGCCTGGTCGGGAGCCAAGGGTGAGCCGATGCGCGTGACCCGGGTGACCAACCAGCGCGACGCCCTGTTCGGGCGCGCGTCGCGGCTGCGGGTGCTGGCCGGCCCCGACGCCGGGCTCGAGCTCGAGCTGCCGCCGGTGGGCGTGGTGATCGGCGCCGACCCGGGCTGCGACGTCGCGCTGACCGATCCCTCGGTGTCGAGCCGGCACTGCACGATCGCGCCGACCGCGGCCGGCTTCCACGTCGTCGATCTCGGCTCGAAGAACGGCACCTCGATCGACGGCGTCGCGGTGGGCAAGGTCACGGCGCCGCCCGGCGCGGTGGTGCGGGTCGGCAAGACGCTGGTGCAGCTGCTGCCGGCCGACGAGATGGTCACGATCCCGCCGTCGGGGCGCGATCACTTCGGCGCGATGTGGGGCGACAGCCCGGCGATGCGGCAGGTGTTCGCCGTGCTCGAGCGCGCCGCCACCAGCGACGCGTCGATCCTGTTCCTGGGCGAGAGCGGGTGCGGCAAGGAGCTGGCGGCGCGGGCGATCCACGACGAGAGCCCGCGCCAGCAGGGGCCGTTCATCGTCTTCGACTGCGGCGCGGCCACCGACACGCTGATCGAGAGCGACCTGTTCGGGCACGTCCGCGGCTCGTTCACCGGCGCCGCCGGTGATCGTCAGGGCGCGTTCGCCGCCGCCCACGGCGGCACGCTGTTCCTCGACGAGATCGGCGACCTGCCGATCGCGCTGCAGCCCAAGCTCCTGCGCATGCTCGAGGCCGGCGAGGTCATCCCGCTGGGGTCCCGCAAGCCCGAGCGCTACGACGTCCGGGTGGTGGCGGCGACCCACCGCGACGTCTTCGGCGAGGTGGCCAAGGGCGGCTTCCGCGGCGACCTGTACTACCGCCTCGCGGTGGTCGAGGTCCACCTGCCGCCGCTGCGGCAGCGCCGCGAGGATCTGGCCACGCTGGTGGCGATCTTCCTCGAGCGCGCCGGCGCCAAGCACCTGGTGGCGTCGATCGGCGGCCCGTCGATGGATCGGCTGGCCGCGTACCACTGGCCGGGCAACGTGCGGGAGCTGCGCAACGTCATCACCCGCGCGGTCGCGCTGGCCGGGCCGGTCAAGGACTTCGGCGAGCTGCCGATCTTGCTGCGGCCGACGGTGGCGCCGGCAGCGGCGGCCGAGCCGGTGGTCAAGGCCGACCGGCCGTTCCACCAGGCCAAGGACGAGGTGGTCGATCGCTTCGAGCGCGCGTACCTGACCGATCTGGTCGAGCGCGCCGCCGGCAACCTCAGCGCCGCGGCACGGCTGGCCGGGCTCGAGCGCAAGTTCCTGTACCGGCTGCTCGAGCGCAACGGCCTGCGCCAGAAGGCCGCCGGCGTCACCGACGACGACGAGTAGGCGGCGTCACGCCAGCGGATCCTGGGTGTCGTCGTCGAGCGCGGGCTCGGCCTCGGCGCCGTCGCCCGGCGCGAGCGCGATCACCGCGCCGATCCAGTCGTCGAAGCGCGGGCAGGGCAGGCCGGCGGCGGTCAGGAGCGTGTGGGTGTCGCTGGCGTCGAGCCGCGCGTTCGACGACGACACCAGCGCCAGCATCGCGGCCGGCAGCTGCGCCATCCGCTCGAAGCCCGGCGTGCGCAGGATCGCCCGCGCCAGCGGGCGCGGGATCGAGCCGCGCCACGGGTCGCGGCCGGCCAGATCGGCGACCCGATCGAGCGCGGCGCGCACCGTCGGCGGATCGGGATCGACCAGGTGCATGACCCGGCCGGCGGCCCGCGGGTGCGCGCCCAGGGTCGCCGCCGCGGCCACCACGTACGCCACCGGCAGCACCTGCAGCGGGCCCAGGCCGTCGCCAGGCAGGGGCAGCTGCAGGCTGCCGGCGCGCGCCACCAGCCGGAACAGCGCGGTCGCGACGTCGGCCTTGCCGTCGACGGCGTCGCCGACCACGTCGGCCACCCGCAGCACGGTCACCGGCAGGCGGGCCATCGCGCCGACCGCGGCGCGCTCGGCGTCGTAGGCGGCGCGATCGTCGGCGCGCGCGAACCGGGGCGGCGTCGGCAGCGGCGCCTCGCGCACGACGCCGCGGCGATCGCCGATCGCGCGCAGGCTCGACCAGTGCACGACCCGGCGCAGCCGCGGCGCCTCGGCCGCGAGGTCGAGCACGCTGCGGGTGCCAGCCACGCGATCGCGCGAGCGCTGCCTGGCGTCGCCGCCGCGGGTCACCAGCGCCGCGGCGTGGTGGATCGTCGTCACCCGCGCCCGCAGCGCCAGGTACTCGCGCGTCGACAGGCCCAGGTCCATGGCGGCGACGTCGCCGACCAGGTACCGGAACCGCGCGCGGATGGCCTCGGGCCACCCGGCGGTCGGCGCCGCCGCCGCGCCGTCGTCGGGCACCAGCGCGCACACCGTCGCCGCCGGGTCGCGGGCCAGGAGCTCGGCGCACAGGCCGATCGCCACCGCGCTCGGCCAGCCGGTCACCAGCACGTCCTCGACCGGGCTGTCGGGCGGCGCCACCGCCAGCGGCCCGAACCGCGCCTCGAGCGAGTGCCACAGCCGATCGACCGCGCTCGTCAGCGCCGCGCGATCGCCGCTGTTGTCGACCACCCAGGTCGCCACCGCCAGCTTGTCGGCCAGCGGCAGCTGCGCGGCCAGGCGGCCCTCGACCGCGTCGGGCGGCAGGTTGTCGCGCGCGGCCAGGCGGGCGGCCTGGGTCGCCGGATCGACGCTGACCACGATCGTGCCGTCCAGCCCGCGGTGCAGGCCGTTCTCGATCAACAGCGCCGCCTCGTAGAACACCACCGGCACGCCGGCCGCGGCGTGGGCGGCGATCGCGGCCTGGGCCGCGGCGGCGATCCGCGGGTGGGTGATGCGGTTCAGATCGGCGCGGGCCGCGGGATCGGCGAACACCCGGGCGCCCAGCGCCTTGCGATCCAGGGCGCCATCGGCGGTCAGGATCGCGGGGCCGAACCGCACCACCAGCTCGCCCAGCGCCGGCTGGCCGCGGGCCACCACCTCGCGCGCCAGCAGATCGGCGTCGACGATCGCCGCGCCGCGCTCGCGCAACAGCGTCGCCACCGTGCTCTTGCCGCTGGCGATGCCGCCGGTCAGGCCGACTACCTTGACCACGCCCGTGGCGTACCACGGCGGCGCGTCGTCGTGGTGGACCCACGCCGGCGGGCGTGGGATAGGTGTCCCGATGCGCCCCCGCGCCGCCCGCTACCTCACCTCGGCCACGCGCCCCGCCGAGTTCCCCGCCGCCGATCTCCCCGAGATCGCGTTCGCGGGGCGCTCGAACGTCGGCAAGTCGTCGCTGATCAACACCCTGGCCGGCGTGTCGGGCCTGGCCCGCACCTCGCGCACGCCCGGCCGCACCCGGCTGCTCAACTGGTTCCGCATCGACCTGCCCAAGGCGACCCACGGCAACGACGCGGTGTACTTCGTCGATCTGCCGGGCTACGGCTTCGCCTCGGTCGATCGCACGATGCGCGCGTCGTGGCGGCCGCTGATGGAGAGCTACCTCGGCGAGCGCGCGACCTTGAAGGTGGTCGCGCTCTTGATCGACATCCGGCGCGGCGTCGAGGACGAGGAGCGCGACTTCGTGCCGTGGCTGCTCGAGAAGAAGATCGCCGTGGTCCCGGTGATCACCAAGGCCGACAAGCTGGGCAAGGCCAAGCGGCTGCCGATCGCCGCGGCGATCCGGGCCGAGCTGGGCCTGCCCCGGCCGCCGGTGCTGTTCTCGTCGCTCGAGGCCACCGGCGGCGACGAGCTGTGGCGAGCGCTCCTGGCCGGGCTGGCGTGACCGCGGCGGTGGTGCGGCCGGCGGCCCCCGCCGACCTCGACGCCATCGACGAGATCTCGCGGCACTCGTTCAAGGCGCCGTGGCCGCGCCAGACGTTCGTCGACGAGTTGACCCGCGCGCACGGCCGGCTGGTCGTCGCCGAGGCCGCCGGCGCGATCGTCGGCTACGCCAACTACTGGCTGGTGGTCGACGAGGTCCACCTGCTGGCGATCGCGATCCACCCCGATCACCGCCGGCGCGGCCTGGGCGCGGTGCTCCTGGCCGACGTGCTCGCGGCCGGCGCCGCCGCCCGGGTCATCACGCTCGAGGTGCGCGCCGGCAACGCCCCGGCGATCGCGCTGTACCGCCGCCACGGCTTCGTCGAGGTCGCCACCCGCGGCGGCTACTACGGCGGCGACGGCGAGGACGCGCTGGTGATGCTGCGCGAGCGCTAACAAGTCGTGTACCAGCGGACGTCGTGCGTTCTGTCGTCATGAACCCCGACGTCGGAGGTCTTCAGGACGTCTTGGGTGGGGGCCCCGTGTGGGGGCATGACCCCGCACGGGGGAGGGTTTCGCGAGAAACCCTCCCAGTGTCAAAAGTGGCCCATCACCGGCACGGTGTCCGACTCGCGGGTCAGGATCACCGCGGTGGTGACCGCGCCGGCGACGACGACGCCGGCGGTCGCGACCACCCACCACTTGCTGTACCAGGCGCTGGCCTTGCCGCCGGGGCGGGTCAGCTCGGCGTCGACGTTGACCTCGGTGTCGGGCGAGATCTGCACCGACGCGCGGAACGGCGCGAAGCCGGCCTTCTTGATCTCGATCGGGTACCGCGACGGCGCCGGCACACGGATCGCGTCGATCGGCGACCGGCCCTTGGAGGTGCCGCCGACCCAGATCTCGGCGCCGGCGACGTTGACCTTGATCGCCAGCGTCCCGAACCGGACGAAGTCCTCGGCCGGCAGCACCCGCTCGAGGTAGCCGACCAGATCGTCGTCGGACGGCACGGTGTCGGCGGCCAGCGCCTCGGCGACCCGGCCGTCGACGGTGCCGTCGCCGCTCTTGATCCGCTGCAGCGTGAAGATCACGTCGCCCAGCTCGCTGACGCCGACCAGCAGCACCTCGTCGGTGCCCAGCCGCGCGCCGATCGCGCCGATGCACACCGCGTCGCCGGCGCACTCGACCACCGCCTGATCGAGGCCCTCGCCGTAGCGCTGTCGAGCCTGATCGCCGCCCAGCACCTTGAGCGAGGTGCGTCCGCTGAGCACGCCGCCGACCCGGCCGCTGATGGCGGGCAGGGCCTTGGTGCCGGAGCGGAACTCCAGCACCGCGGTCGAGCGGCCGCCGGCCGCCGCGGTGCCGGCGCAGATCGTCAGGAGCGCGAGCGTGAGGGCCAGCTTCATGGGCGTCCGAACAGGGACGAGGACGACGCGCCCTCGAGGTCGGTGGTGGGCTCGCCGCCGCCGGCCGGGGCGCAGTGCCACTGGGGCAGCAGGTAGGCCTCGTCCGGATCGAGCTGGCACAGCGCGCCCATCTCGAAGCCGGCGCCGGTGTTGTCGCTCTCGCACACCGCGCACTTGGTCCGCTGGGTGGACTCGACCGCGCCGGTGCGGGTCGACACCGCCAGCTCCTGCGACAGGTGCAGCACGGTGTTGGGCACCGCGTCGACGGTGATGTCGCCGAACAGCGGCAGCGTCACGGTGATCTGCACCAGCGGCGCGCGGCCCATCGCGTTCGAGGTCAGCGTGACGATCGAGCCGTCGGGCGTGACCGACAGCGCCGCCACCACCGCCTGCCGGGCCTTCATCGTGCGATCGATGACGAATTGCTCGCCGTTGTCGGGGCCGAGCGGCTGCTGGATCTCGGGGAAGGTGATCACCCGGTCGAGCAGCGGCGCCGCGCGCAGATCGAAGGCGGCCAGCTGGTGGCGGGCGCCGGCGGCGGTGTAGGGCACGCCGCCCTGGTTGGCCTGCACCGACGGCACCGTGCCGGCGGCCCAGGCCCGATCCTCGCTGGCGGTCACCGCGGTCGGCGCGCACACCACGTCGGGCGCGCCGGTGCACGGGCTGGCCGCCGCGGCGGTCACCGGGGTGACGACGTCGGGGCCCAGCTCGGTCACGGTGACCCGGTTGCCGCACAGCTCGGCGGCGGCGACGAACGGGCGCTCGCTGGTGCCGGCGATGTCGGCGACGCCGCCGCCCAGCGGGATGCCGCGGCTGCCGGCCTCGGTGACGCCGAGCTCGGTCAGGAACAGCGACGACATCGCCCCGCACTGGCTGGCCACCCGGGCCGGATCGACCAGCGCCACCGCGCTCATCGTGCCGTCGGGCTCGCGGGCGATCGTCACCGCGCCGATCGGCCCGGGGGCGGTGACGGTGCGGGTGTTGCCGGAGCCGGTGTCGATCACGGTCAGCTCCGCGCCGGCCGCCGCCACCAGGAACCGGCCATCGGGCGAGCCGGCGAGATCGATCACGGTGCCGTTGATCGTCGCCAGCGGCGCGTCGAGCACCGCGTCGATCGACGAGTCGAGGCGGAAGATCATCCCGCCGGCGGCCAGGAACAGATCGACGCCAGCGGCGGCCACCAGCGACGGGCTGCGGCCGGCCGGCAGCGGCACGACGTCGGTGCGGATCACCGCGCCGCCGCGATCGATCCGCAAGAGGCGCGGGCGCGCGGCGGTGTCGGGCGCCTCGAGCGTGGCCTCGGGCGTCGGGCCGGCGGCGTAGGTGCGCGGGCGACGCACCGGGATCTGGTAGGTGACGTCGCCGTCGGCCGACACCGCCAGCGGCGTCTCGGCGCGGCCATAGCCGACCATGCCGCCGGCCGAGCCGGTGAGCTCGACGGTCATCCGCCGGTAGTCGTCGACCGGCAGCTCGCCCAGATCGAACCGGCCCCCGCGCACCGGGGCGGTCAGCGTGACCGGATCGCCGTCGACGCGCTCGGCCACCAGCGTGACCTGGGCGACGTCCTCGGGCTGGGCCGCCGGCTCCTCGGGCAGCGTCAGCACGACCTCGACCGAGCCCTGGCCGCACGCCGCCAGCGCGAGGGCGAAGGCCGAGAGCCGGGCGCGAGGCATCGGCCGACGCTATCACCCGCGCGCCGGTCCGAACAACCGCGCGTCGTGCCAAGGCCCCGCGGGGGGCGCTGATCTGGCATGCTCGGGAGCGGGGCAGCCCGCGGCCCCCCCGTCTCCATGTCCGTGGTCGTCGAACCCGAAGTCGTGCGCTCCGCCAACGAAGGCGGCGTGGATCACACCGGGCCGCGCCTGACCGACATCGGGCTGCCCGCGGTGTTCGGCCGGTACCTGCTGATCCAGCGGCTGTCGCGCGGTGGCATGGGCGAGATCTTCCTCGCCAAGCACGGCCTGGCCGGCTTCGAGAAGCTGTGCGTGATCAAGAAGGTGCTGCCGAGCCTGGCCGAGGACGCGCAGTTCATCTCGCGCTTCATCGACGAGGCCCAGGTCGCGATCAAGCTGCACCACGTCAACGTCGCGCAGGTGTTCGAGGTCGGCCGCGTCGGCGACGAGTACTTCCTGGCGCTCGAGTACCTCGAGGGCCGCGACCTGCGGCGGCTGCTGACCGTCGTGGCCCGGCAGGGGCGGCGCATCCCGCCCCCGATCGCGCTGTTCATCGCCCGCGAGATGGCGAACGGCCTGGCCTACGCGCACCGCCGCACCAGCAACGACGGCACCTCGCTGGGGCTGGTGCACTGCGACATCTCGCCCCCCAACGTGCTGGTGTCGTTCGAGGGCGAGACCAAGATCATCGACTTCGGCATCGCCAAGAGCGCGCTGCGGGCCACCGCCACCGATCCCAAGATGGGCTTCGGCAAGTTCGGCTACATGGCGCCCGAGCAGCTGGTGCGCGGCGGCGTCGTCGACCACCGCACCGATCTGTACGCGGTCGGCGCCGTGCTGTTCGAGCTGCTCACCGCCGAGCGGCTGTACGAGGTCGGCGACAACCCCGACTACCGCACGCTGGCGCGGCAGGTGGTCAAGGGCGAGCACCGGCTGCCGTCGCAGCTGGACCCGGCGCTCGGGCGGTTCGACGCGCTGGTGCAGCGGGCGCTGCGGCCGCGACCCGAGGATCGGTTCCAGACCGCGGCCGAGCTGCGCGACGCGGTGCAAGCGGCGCTGGTGGCGATCGCGCCGACGATCTCGACCGACGCCCTGGGCTCGTTCCTGCGCGAGGTGTTCGCCAGCGAGATGGCGTCGCAGCGCGAGCTGCTCGATCGCGCGGCGGCTGCGCACCTCGAGGACTTCCGGCAGGAGCTGACCACCCAGTCGATCGAGACGATCTCGTTCGCGCTGGCCAACATGCCGCTGTACCAGCCCGCCACCGCCGCGGTGCCGCGGGTGCCGGCGCTGCCGGCCAGCCCGGGCAAGGCGATGCCGCGGGCGTCGTCGTCGGGCGCCTTCGACGCCGGCCCCAGCTCGGTGGTCATCGACGACGCCGCGATCTACGCCCGCGAACGCGCCGACGCCGCCAACCGCCGGCGCCGCACGATCATCGCGGCGACCGCCGCGGGGCTGGCCGGGGTCGGCCTGACGCTGGCGTGGGTGCTCACCCGCGGCGGCGGCGAGCGTCCGCCGGCGCCGGTCGCGCAGGCGCCGGTGGTCACGCCCCTCGACGCCGGCCTCCCGCCGGTGGACGCCGCGCCGCCGCTCGACGCCGCGCCGCTGATCGACGCTGGGCCAGCGGTCCGCCCGGGGCACGGCTCGGGATCGGGCTCGGCCGTGCGCCCCGGCGGCGGCACCGGCAGCGCCAAGGATCCCCCGCCGGCGGCGGCGCCCGACGAGGGTGCGCTCCGGAACAAGTTCCAGACCGTCACCCGCGAGTACCGCGCCTACAAGGCCGAGTTCGGCCCGCGCCTCGAGAGCGAGTGGACCGACGTCGCCAGCATGGTCGGCCTGCTGTCGTCGCCCGAGAAGCGCGCCGCGTTCGACAAGAAGATCGACCGCCTGCGCGCGCTGATGAAGTCGAACCGCTGACCCAGCGCTCCAGGATCGCTCGCTGCACGATCAGGTTCCCGTCGCGCCGCGCTGCACGATCAGGTTCCCGTCGCGCAACCCGCCCGACCGCCGCGCACCACCCGGGAGGCCGGGCGGACAGCCGTCTCGGAGGGGAGGCTCGGCGGGGACCTGGCCCCCGCCGAAGGGAGGTTTGGCGACAAACCTCCCTAGATTGCGTCGTCGCCGGTCTCGCCGGTCCGGATGCGGATCACCTCATCGACCGGGCTGACGAAGATCTTGCCGTCGCCGATGCGCCCGGTGCGGGCCGCCTCGGTGATGGCGGCGACCACCTGCCGGACGTGGTCGTCGGTGACGATGATCTCCAGCTTCACTTTCGGAACGAAGTCAACGACATAGGCCGATCCC
>Ga0073899_10005667_pt1 | contig 10807 bp, 9 predicted proteins | sample KloWWTmetaKNB5Ph_FD_88975 | JGI IMG/M metagenome (GOLD analysis project Ga0073899, IMG submission 88975) | Active sludge microbial communities from Klosterneuburg, Austria, studying microevolution and ecology of nitrifiers - Klosterneuburg... | ecosystem: Engineered > WWTP > Aerobic digester >...
GTGCGGACGACGAACAGATCTTCATCGACTACGAGGCATTCGCCGAAGGCACGGGCTATGTCCGGCCCTCGGTCCTGTTGGAGTTCGGCGCGCGATCGACGGGCGAGCCCAACGAGCCGCGACCGGTCGCGTGCGACGCCGCGCCGCACTTGCCAGACGTGAGTTTTCCGTCAGCCACACCCCAGGTCATGCGCCCGGAACGCACGTTCTGGGAGAAGGCCACAGCCATCCATGTCTTCTGCGCCCAAGGCAGCTTTCGAGGCGGTGACCGCTGCGCGCGCCACTGGCACGACGTGACGCGGCTCGACGCTGCCGGCTTCGCCGACAGCGCGGCAAAGGACCGCGCGTTGGCACACGCCGTCGCAGAGCACAAGAGCATCTTCTTCGCCGAATCGATGCCAGACGGTACGCCCATCGACTACCGCGCAGCTGTCACCGGCGCTCTGGATCTGGCACCCGGCGGCGACGCGCGGAAGACGCTGGCCGAGGACTACCAGCGCATGATTGACGACGGCCTGCTCTTGGACGACGCCGAACCCTTCGACGTCCTGCTGCAGCGTTGCCAGGCGCTTGCGTTCAAAGTGAACGCAGCGGCGCCGGGGGCCGCATGACGCTTTGCCCGCGCATCCAAGAGCGCGTGCGGACGACCGCTTGTAGGATGACGACAACAGATTGCCGCCCAGCTCCATTGACTGGGCTCGCAGCGGAAAAATGTGGGGGTATGCGTGGGGGTACCGTCCAGACAGAAAGAAACAAAGTTCAATAAAAACATATACCTAGGATTACTTTGAAACTCGCCACCTGGAACGTCAACTCGCTCGCCGTGCGCCTGCCGCAACTGCTGGAATGGCTGAACGCCCACCCGGTGGACGCCATCGTGCTGCAGGAGACCAAGCTCACCGACGACCGCTTTCCGCACGCCGAGCTGCAGGCCGAGGGCTGGCAGGCGCGGTACTTCGGGCAGAAGACCTACAACGGCGTGGCCCTGCTCTCGCGCGATCCGGCCACCGACGTGGTGCACAACATCCCCGGCTTCGACGACGACCAGGCGCGCGTCATCGCCGGCACCGTGGCCGGCCCGCTCGGGCCGATGCGCGTCATCGGCGCCTATTTCCCGAACGGCCAGGCGCCGGGCAGCGACAAGTTCGCCTACAAGATGCGCTGGCAGGATGCACTGCACGACTGGGTGCGCAGCGAACTGTCGCAGCACCCGCAACTGGTGCTGATGGGCGACTTCAATGTCGCGCCCGAAGACCGCGATGTCTACGACCCCGTGGCCTGGGCCGGGCAGATCCACTGCACGCCCGAGGAACGCGCGCAGTTCCAGCGCCTGCTGGCGCTCGGCCTGGTCGATGCCTTCCGGCGCTTCGAGCAGCCGCCCAAGAGCTGGAGCTGGTGGGACTACCGCAACCTGGCCTTCCGCAAGAACCAGGGCCTGCGCATCGACCACATCCTCGTCAGCCCGTCGCTGGCATCCCGCGTGCGCGCCTGCCACATCGACAAGGCGCCGCGCAAGAACGAACGGCCCAGCGACCACGCGCCGGTGGTGGTGGAACTCGCCGACTGACGCCGCCGGCTCTTCGTGTACGGCAACGCTGGAGTTGCGCTCAGTCTTCCAGCCCCAGTTCCTGGATCTTGCGCGTGATGGTGTTGCGGCCGATGCCCAGCCGCTGCGCGGCTTCGATGCGGCGGCCGCGCGTGAGCTCCAGCGCGGTGTGGATGAGGCCGCTTTCGAATTGCCGCGTCAGCGTGTCCCAGACCTCGGTCTCGCCGGATTCGAGCCGGCGTCGTGCGTCGCGCGCCAGGTCGGCCAGCCAGTCCGGCGGCGCTGCCGGCGCTGCCGGCGCGGCCTCGGTGCCCAGAGGCGGGGGCGGCGTTGCGGTGGTGGCCGAGGCATCGGCCGCGCCCGGCGGTTCGGCCGGCGCCGCCAGGGGCGCTGCCGGTGCGCCCAGCAATTCGGGCGGCAGGTCCTTGGGTTCGACCACCTGCGCCGGCGCCATCACCGTGAGCCAGTGGCACAGGTTTTCCAGCTGGCGCACGTTGCCGGGGAAGTCGAAGGTGGCCAGCCGCGCCAGCGCGCTGTCGGTGATGCGCTTGGCCTCCACGCCCAATTCCTTGGCACTCTTGCCGAGGAAGAAGCGCGTCAGCATCGGGATGTCCTCGCGCCGTTCGCGCAGCGGCGGCAGGCGCAGCCGGATGACGTTGAGGCGGTGGTACAGGTCCTCGCGGAAATGGCCCTGGCGCACGCGCTCTTCCAGGTTCTGGTGCGTGGCGGCGATGACACGCACATTGGCCTTCAGCGGCTGGTGGCCGCCCACACGGTAGAACTGACCGTCGCTCAGCACACGCAGCAGCCTTGTCTGCAGGTCGAACGGCATGTCGCCGATCTCGTCCAGGAACAGCGTGCCCCCGTCGGCCTGTTCGAAACGGCCGCGGCGCGTGGTCTGTGCGCCGGTGAAGGCACCCCGCTCGTGGCCGAAGAGTTCGCTTTCGAGCAGGTCCTTCGGAATGGCCGCGGTATTGATGGCCACGAAAGGCCCCTGTGCCCGTGGGCTGTGCTTGTGCAGCGCCCGCGCCACTAGCTCCTTGCCGGTGCCGCTCTCGCCGGTGATCATCACCGTGACGTTGCTCTGGCTCAGGCGGCCGATGGCACGGAACACGTCCTGCATCGCCGGGGCCTGGCCCAGCATCTCGGGCATCTGCGCCTGCGCCGCGTCGGCCACGTCCTCGCGCAGGCTTTCCTCCACCGCACGGCGGATCAGTTCCACCGCCTTGACCACGTCGAAGGGCTTGGGCAGGTATTCGAAGGCACCGCCCTGGAAGGCCGAGACGGCGCTGTCCAGGTCGGAATACGCCGTCATGATGATCACCGGCAGCCGGGTGGCGCTGCTTCACGGCGCCGAGCAGGTCGATGCCGCTGCCGCCAGGCATGCGGATATCGCTCACCAGCACCTGCGGCGCATCGTCTTCCAGCGCCTCGAGCACCTCGCGCGGGCTGGCGAAGCAGCGCACGCTGAAGCCCTCGCGCTGCAGCGCCTTTTCCAGCACGAATCGAATGGATTGGTCGTCGTCGACGACCCAGATGGGTTTCATGCTGGCTCGTGGTCCATCAAGGCAGTGGGATGAGGATCTTGAACACGGTCCGGCCCGGTACGCTTTCGCAGTCGATCGTGCCGTGGTGCTGCTGCACGAAGGTCTGCGCCAACGTCAGCCCGAGGCCGGAGCCGCCCTCGCGCCCCGACACCAGCGGGTGGAAGATGCGATCGCGTACCGCTTCGGACACGCCCGGCCCGTTGTCCTCGATATGCAATTCCAGTGCCAGACGGAAGCGCTGGCGGCCGAAGGTGGCCTGCCGCACCACGCGCGTGCGCAGCAGGATGCGCGCGTCGCCCGCCGCGATGCGCTCGCCCAGCGCCTGGGTGGCGTTGTGCACGATATTGAGCACGGCCTGGATGAGCTGTTCGCGGTCACCGCGAAATTCGGGAATCGAGATGTCGTAGTCGCGCGCCACCGCGAGACCGCGCGGGAACTCGGCCAGGATCAGCGAGCGCACGCGCTCGCATACTTCGTGGATATTGACGTCGGCCACCACCTGGGGCCGTCGGTGCGGCGCCAGCAGGCGGTCGACCAGCGCCTGCAGGCGGTCGGCCTCGTGGATGATGACGCGGGTGTATTCGGTCAGCTCCTTCGAATTCACCTCCATCGCCAGCAGTTGCGCCGCGCCGCGGATGCCGCCCAGCGGGTTCTTGATCTCGTGCGCCAGGTTGCGCACCAGTTCCTTGTTGGCCTGGGCCAGGCCGTGCGTGCGCTCCTCGCGGTCCAGCCGCACCTGCTGCTCGATCTCGATCATCTCCACCAGCATGCAGCCCGGCCAGTCGGTCTGGCACACGATCACGTGCACCGGCAGTTCACCGCCACCGGCGCCCTGGCGCTTCATCTGCGCGTCGAAGCGGCTGGTGGTCACGTGGTTGCCGGCCACGGCCTGCAGCGTTTCGCGCAACTGGGCCGGGTCGGCCAGCCAGTCCAGCACGTTGCCGCGCTGCAGCGCACGGCGCGACAGGCCGGCGGTGTTCTCCAGCGTGGCATTGGCCAGCAGGCAGCCACCGTCGGCGCGCACCAGCGCCACCATGGTGGCCAGCTGGTCGAAAGCCTCGAAGGGGATGGGCGGCGCGGCCTCGCTCACTGCGGCGGCAGCTTGGCCAGTTCGCGCTGCAGGGCGGCGACGTCGGCTTCCTTGCGCGCCAGCGCGGCACGCATCTCGGCCACGCGGTCCAGATAGCGCTGGTAGTTGCGCTCGTCGCCCTGGCGTTCGGGTTCGCCGTTGTTGAATTCGCGCCGCATCTCGGCCAGGCGCGCTTCCTCGCGCCTGAGCTCGTCGCTCAGGATGCGGCGAGCGTCGCCGTCGCGCGCCCGCTGCGCGGCGGGGTCGACCCTGGCCTCGGCCGGGCGCGGCGCGGAAGCGGCAGGCGTTGCGCTGGCCGGTCGGGGGGTCGGCGGGCGACCCTGGAAGACAGTGATCGGCGTGCCCTCGATGGCCTTGCAACCCTGGTCGGCAGCCTGCTTGGCGGTGAGCTCCCGGTCGCTGGTGTACACGTTACCCGGGCACTTGTAGACGATCGTGGCCGACTGCGCTAGCGCCCCCTGCGCCAGCGCGGCCAGCACCAGTGCCGGCAGCCGTGGAAACCGGATTCGAGTCATGCACAAACCTTCGGGACAAGACAGGGTCGGGCCCCATTCTCGCGCAGCACGAATGCCTCCGATCCAACGAAAAGGGGCGGCTCGAGGCCGCCCTTCATTCCGCCATGGCGCCGTCGCCGTTTACAGCGAGTAGTACATGTCGAATTCGAGCGGATGCGTGGTCATGCGGAAACGCTGCACTTCCTGCATCTTGAGTTCGATATAGGCGTCGATATAGCCGTCGGTGAAGACACCGCCCTTGGTCAGGAAGGCGCGGCCCTTGTCCAGGTATTCCAGCGCCTGTTCCAGGCTGGCGCAGACGGTGGGGATCTTCGCGTCTTCTTCCGGCGGCAGGTGGTACAGGTCCTTGGTGGCGGCCTCGCCGGGGTGGATCTTGTTCTCCACGCCGTCCAGCCCGGCCATCAGCAGCGCCGCGAAGCCCAGGTAGGGGTTCATCAAGGGGTCGGGGAAACGCGCCTCGATGCGCCGGCCCTTGGGGTTGGCCACGTAGGGGATGCGGATCGACGCCGAGCGGTTGCGCGCCGAGTAGGCCAGCTTCACCGGCGCCTCGAAGCCGGGCACCAGCCGCTTGTAGCTGTTGGTGCCGGGGTTGGTGATGGCATTCAGCGCGCGCGCGTGCTTGATGATGCCGCCGATGTAATGCAGCGCGAAATCGCTCAGGCCGCCGTAGCCGTCGCCCGCGAACAGGTTCTTGCCGTCCTTCCACACGCTCTGGTGCACGTGCATGCCGCTGCCGTTGTCGCCGACCACGGGCTTGGGCATGAAGGTCGCCGTCTTGCCGTAGGCATGGGCCACGTTGTGGATGATGTACTTCTGCAGTTGCAGCCAGTCGGCACGCTGCACCAGGGTGCTGAACCTGGTGCCGATCTCGTTCTGGCCGGCGCCGGCCACTTCATGGTGGTGCACTTCCACCGGGATGCCGCACTGTTCCAGCAGCAGGCACATCTCGGACCGCATGTCCTGGAAGCTGTCGACCGGCGGCACCGGGAAATAGCCGCCCTTCACCGTGGGCCGGTGGCCCATGTTGCCGCCCTCGAGGTCCTTGTTGGTGGTCCAGGACGCCTCTTCCGAGGTGATCTTGACCTGGCAGCCGTCCATGCCGATGTGCCAGTGCACCTGGTCGAAGATGAAGAACTCGGGTTCCGGCCCAAAGAAGGCGGCGTCGCCGATACCACTGCTCTTGAGGTAGGCCTCGGCGCGCTTGGCCAGGCTGCGCGGGTCGCGCTCGTAGGGCTTGCCGTCGCCGGGCTCGAGCACGTCGCAACTGAGGATCAGCGTCGGCTCCTCGAAGAACGGGTCGAGGTTGGCGGTATTCGGGTCGGGCATGAGCAGCATGTCGCTGGCCTCGATGCCCTTCCAGCCGGCGATCGACGAACCGTCGAAGGCATGGCCGGAGATGAACTTGTCTTCGTCGAAATGCGAAACAGGCACGGATACGTGCTGTTCCTTGCCGCGGGTGTCGGTGAAGCGGAAGTCGACGAACTTGACTTCGTTCTCCTTCACCATCTTCATCACGTCGGCAACGGTTTTTGCCATGGGAATCTCTCCTAGCGGGGCTCGTGGGTTGGAATTGGGATGCGGCTCGAGCCGGGGCGGTACCCGGCGGGAAACACCTCAATTTAGCAGAAAGCATGCCGGCTTCCGAAGGACACCGGCGCCCCGCAGCCCAGGCGCCGCGCATGCATCCGGTGCGCGGCAATGCACCAGACGCGTGCAATCTGGAGGCGATCAACGCACCATTTCGGCGCCCAGTCTGACGCCCACCTGATCCAGTCCGGTGCGAAGCGCGGCAAAGGCCTCGGCCGGATCGGTCGCCGCCTTGACGCCCAGTTCGATATGGCGGCCCCACTGCGGATGGTCGACGCTTGGCAGGCTGAACACCTTCACGCCCGGGAAGCGGGTCTCGATGTCCTCCATCAGAGGTGTCAGGCTGGCCTCCATGGCGCCGAAGACGATGACCGAGCGCTCCACCGTGCGCGCACCGCCGTGTAGGTGGGCATAACGCCGGTCCAGCACCCATTCGATCATCGGCCAGGCCATCACCGGGAAGCCGGGAACGAAGTGCACGTGACCGACGCTGAAGCCCGGGATCTTGTTGTACGGGTTGGGGATCAGCGTGGCGCCGGCCGGAAACACGCCCATGTTCAGCCGGTGCAGGTTGTCGGCGCGATCGGGTTCGAACGGCAGGCCCTGCTCGGCCGCCACGTCACGCATGCGCTCCAGGATCAGCGTCCTGGCCTCGGGGTGCAGCTGCAGCGCCACGCCCAGCGCCGCCGCGGCACTCTGGCGTGTGTGGTCGTCGGGGGTGGCGCCGATGCCACCGGTGCAGAACACCAGATCGTCGCCGGAGAAGGCGTCGCGCAGCGCCTGCGTGATGCGCGGCCGCTCGTCGCCCACGTAGCGCGCCCACGACAGCGCCAGCCCCCGTGCCGCCAGCAGTTCGATGACCTTGGCCAGGTGCTTGTCCTGGCGCTTGCCGGACAGGATTTCGTCGCCGACGATGATGAGACCGGTTTGCATGCGTCCTCGCCGTCAGCGCAGGTTGCCGGTGTGACCCAGCGAATAGCGGCCCGGCTGCGGCCACACCGTCAGGCCGTGCGGCTCGGCGCCGACCTTGATCTGCGCCACTTCGCCGCTGCCGGTGTCGAAGCGGTAGATCACGTCGTCGTAGCGCGCCGCCAGCCACAGCCACTTGCCGTCGGCGCTGACATTGCCCATGTCGGGGCTGCCGCCGCCGGGCACGGCCCAGCGCGCCACCACCTTCTCGGTAACGAAGTCGATCACCGCCACGCCGCCGTTGCCCTTGCGCGCGCCGTGCACCTTGTGCGAGCCGCGGTTGGCCACATACAGGCGCTTGCCGTCGCGGCTGGGATACAGGCCGTGAGCACCCAGCCCGGTGGCGATGAAGCCGACCTGGGTGAAGCTGGCGCCGTCGACGATGTGCACGCCGTCGGCATGCATGTCGGCGACATAGAAGCGCCGGCCGTCGGGCGAGATGCGGATGTCCTGCGGCATGCCCTTGGTGACGGTGCAGATCTCGGTCGCGCCCGGCTCCCACACCTGGCCCGGCTGCGCGCGCGGCGCACCCGGCACCTCCTTGAATCGTGTCGCCGGCATCTTCAGCGGCAGGTAGCCCAGCACCTGGCGGCCCACGAGGTCGATCTTCACCAGCGTGCCCGTGAACTCGCAGGTGAAGATGGCAAAGCGGCCGTCGATCGAGAAATCGGCATGGTTGATGCCGGGACAGCCGGGGGTCTGGATCGAATACTGCAACGCCATCGTCTGCGGGTCGCGGAAGTCCAACCGCTTGCGCGCCTCGGCCACCACGATGGCCGACTGGCCGTCGGGCGTGTAGTACATGTTGTAGGGGTCGTCCACCGCCACCGGCTGTCCGGGCTTGCCGGTCAACGGGTCGATCGGCGTCAGGCTGCCGTCGGTGCGGCCTTCGGCATTGTTGGTGACCCACAGCGTGCGCAGGTCCCACGACGGCACGATGTGCTGCGGCCCGCGGCCGACCTTGTAGCGGTCGACGACTTTCATCGCCACCGGGTCGACGACATAGACATCGTTCGAACGCAGGTTGGGCACGTAGATGCGCTCGCGCGCGCCGGCCACCGCGGGCGCGAACTTGCCCGCGGCGGTCTCGCTGTAGACGTTGCGCGGGTCGGGCACCGGTGGCATGCCGGGGACCGTGGGCACGGGTTGCGCCCACGACAGCGCGGCAAAGGACAGCGCCGCGGCGAGCAGGAAGGCGGCCGGCGGCCGGGAGGTGTTCTTGGATTGCATCGAGTTCTACTTGCGGTTGAGGAGCCGGTCGCGGATCGCGGCCACCGAGGCGTCGACGATGAGCTCGACGCCGAGGCGGCCGAGTTCGGCGCTGGCGCGGCGCGGGTCGCCGTTGACGCCGTCGGCGGCGTCGCGCGGCCGCGTCGCAGCCACGTCGGTGCGCACGAGCGTGGGGTCCAGCGCCAGCATCAGCGAGGTGTCGGCCGCGCCGGCATGGCTGCCGATCTCGGCCGGCGTGAGGCCTCGCGCCGCCAGCGCGCGCTGGTAGGGCTGCTGCGCCGCACTGTAGTAGTCGCCCAGCGCATGGACGCGGCAGCGGGGCGCGGCGGCCGTCGCACGCGCCGACCGCGCAACGACGCGCTCCAGGCTGGCGGCATAGCCGCCGTGGTCGCCGAGCAGGAAGACATTCTGGAAGCCGGCGCGGCACAGGCTGCGCGCGGCTGTTTCGAGCGTGGCCTCGAAAGCCGGCTCCGGCACCGAGATCGTGCCCGGCCAGCGCATGTGCTGGCGCGGCGGGTCGATCGAACCTTCGGGCACATAGGCCAGCACCGGCGCCACGAGGGCGTTGCCCAGGCGCTCGGCGATGCGCACGGCCAGCAGCCGCACGCGCACGTTGTGCTTGCCCAGGGCCATGTGCGGCCCGCTCTGCTCGGTGCCGCCGACCGGCAGCAGCGCGGTCGTGGCGCCGGCGTCGATGCGCGCACGCAGCTCGGTCCAGGTCAGCTCGTCGAGCTGGACGCTGGCCTGGGTCACCGCGGTGGCTGCGGTGGCTGCGGCAGCCAGGCAGGCCGCGAACAGCCAGGGGGCGAAACGGCGCATCTATTCGCGGTCGCCGCCGAGCAGGCCGCCGAGCAGCCCGCCGCCGGCCACCAGGCCGCCGAGCGAGGCTTCCTCGCGCCGGCCGCCGCCGGTCTGCGGCGCGGCGGCGAAGACACGCGAAGCCAGGCGCGAGAACGGCAGGCTTTGCAGCCACACCGTGCCGGGGCCGGTGACCTTGGCGAAGAACAGACCCTCGCCGCCGAACAGCGCGGTCTTGATCTTGCCGACGTACTGCACCTCGAAGCTGACGCCACCAGTGAAGGCCACCACGCAGCCGGTGTCGATGAACAGCGTCTGACCGGGCTGCAGGTCGCGCTGCAGCAGGGTGCCGCCGGCATGCACGAAGGCCAGGCCGTCGCCTTCGAGCTTCTGCATGATGAAGCCCTCGCCGCCGAAGAAGCCTGCCGACAGCCGCTGCTGGAAGTGGATGCCCAGCGAGACGCCGCGCGCGGCGCACAGGAAGGCGTCCTTCTGGCAGATGAGCCGGCCGCCGAACTGGCGCAGGTCCATCGCCAGGATCTTGCCCGGGTACGGCGCGGCAAAGGCCACGCGCTGCTTCTGCCGGGCATGGTTGGTGTACACGGTGGTGAACAGCGACTCGCCGGTGACCAGCCGCTTGCCGGCGCCTAGCAGCTTGCCGAACAGGCCGCCTTGCTGTGGGCTGCCGTCGCCGAAGACGGTGTCCATGCCGATGCCGGCGTCCATGAACATCATGCTGCCGGCCTCGCCCACCGCGGCCTCGCCGGGGTCGAGCTCGACCTCGACGAACTGCATCTCCGCGCCCTTGATCTCGTAGTCCACCACGTCCATGCCCATCGCTCGCCCCTGCTGCCTGTGCGCCCGGCCACGATCGTACCCAAGCTGTCGCCCCGGGGCCGGCGCCGCCGCAGGCGCGCGTGGCTGGCGGCCAGCGGCCCGGTATGGCCTGACGGCACAGCCGGCAGGCGGCTCGGCGGGGACCGACCAGGCGCTTGTCAGAAGCCCAGGCGCAGCGTCAGCCTGAAGTTGCGCGGCTCGGCCGCGTGGACATGGCGGTCCTCGACGCCGGCCGCTTCTCCCGGCACCCTGGACTCGTAGAAATACTGGATATCGTTGACTTCGCGATCGAAGAGGTTGAATACGTCCAGCGTCAGTTCGGCATGGCGGCCGAACTTCCAGCCCAGGCGCAGATTGGTCGTCAGCGACGACAGGGAGCGCACGCTGTTGTCCTCGATCAGCGCGCCGCTGCCGAGATAGCGCCACTGCAGGCTCGCCGACCAGGGGCCCAGGTCGCGTGCGGTGACCGCCACCGACGCCACCTCGTCAAGCGCATTCGGGATGCGGTCGCCGTTGTCGAAGCGCGCGTGCGACCACGCGAAATCGGCGTCCACCAGCAGCCAGGGCACGGGCGTCCAGCGGTTGTTCCACTCGACGCCATGGCGCTGGCTGCCGCTGCTGGCCTCGGTGGCGCCGGCGTCGCCGACATAGACGAGTTCGGAATCGAAGTCGAGTTGCCACAGTGCGA
>Ga0073899_10005668_pt1 | contig 10807 bp, 11 predicted proteins | sample KloWWTmetaKNB5Ph_FD_88975 | JGI IMG/M metagenome (GOLD analysis project Ga0073899, IMG submission 88975) | Active sludge microbial communities from Klosterneuburg, Austria, studying microevolution and ecology of nitrifiers - Klosterneuburg... | ecosystem: Engineered > WWTP > Aerobic digester >...
CCCATATGCCGGCAACGGACACGAGCGCACAACCATGACGGTCATATCCGACCCAGCGCAGAACCCTCGCGGATATCACGCTCGCGTTCGGTGGACCGATGCGCAGGGCATCGAACGAACATCATTCATGCTGGCGGGAGCCTGGCCCCGATTTCATCGCGGGGACACGATCCTGGCCACCACGCGCGCCGAAGGCGTCAACGCGGACAGCCTCATCGTCTCGTCACTCGTGGTCGAGCGTCACGCGGCGACACTCGAGGAACAGAGGTCGCGACTCCGCAACTGGCTCGACGGCACGGTTCGAGGGACGGTGGGCGGATCGGAGGGCGCGTTGGCGCTCGGGCTGCTTATTGGCGACGATTCGGCAATGACACGCCACACCGACGACGCAGTGCGACGCGCCGGGCTTTCTCACATCACGGCAGTCAGCGGCTGGAACGTCACGCTTGTGGTCGCGAGCGTGGGAGCGCTCCTGTTGGCGCTCGGATTACGTGGTCCAGGATGGGTCACGATCGAAGTCGGAGCCCTCGCGGGCTACATCTGGCTGGTTGGCGCTGATCCACCGGTCATCCGCGCGGCGATCATGGGCGGCTTCGTGATCGCCGCGCGCCAGCTTGGCCGGCCTGCCCACGGGCCATCACTGATCGCACTGGCCGCCGCGCTGATGATCGCGACAGATCCGTCCGCGCTGTCGAGCCTGTCGTTCCATCTCAGCATTCTTGCCACGGCGGCACTGATCGCCAGCCTGCGTTACACGGCGCGCTGGTCCGGCCTGCGCGCGGTGGTATTGACGCCGATGGTCGCGACAGCAGCCATCACGTTAGCGACCGCGCCGGCATTCGCCGTTACCATGGGCACGATCTCGCTCGTGTCCATTCCGGCCAATGTTCTGGCTGGGCCTCTCGTCCCACTCGCGGCGGCCGGCGGCGCGCTGATCGTAGCAACCGCGTGGCTACCGGCCATCCAGGTGTTCGTGGCTGCTGTTACCTGGTACTTGACCCACCTGATTCTCTGGATCGCAGAGACGTTCGCCAGCGTCCCAGGTGGCGTGCTGCAGTTTCGCCGGGAGGATGGATTGGCACTTCGTGGCGCGATTTTCGTGATGCTCGTGGCGGCGGCATTGCTGCTGCCGGAGGGACGATTCATCGCCTGGCAGATCGATCGCTGGATACAGCGAGACTCGCGTATTGCAGCATTCGTGGCTGGCGGCATCGTCGTAGGAATCGCGGCGCTCGTCGTCGTCTCTGCGCCATGAACGAGCCGAGAACCGACGAGTGTCTGTGGTACTCTTCCGATGGCTTGCAGGCCCCCATAGTCTAGTGGCCTAGGACGCCTCCCTTTCAAGGAGGAGAGCAGGGGTTCGAATCCCCTTGGGGGTACCTCGGACGATGACATCTACAACACCCGAACTGTGGCATCCGCCACAGTTAAGTCAGTCTGCGCTCGGTTACACTCTAGCGTCGATTGCGATGGATGAGCCATCGCGGTTTCGGCGGCGCGTGGCGACAGCCAGCTATGGCGAAGACGCCACGATGAGGGAGGTTCAGGACGGATGAACATCATCATCCCCGTCGGGGGGCTCGGCACCCGGCTGCGTCCACAGACCTGGAGTCGGCCGAAGCCGCTGGTGAGCGTGGCCGGCAAGCCGGTCCTCGGACACGTGCTTGATACGCTGAGCGCCGTCGAGATCGATCGCGCCGTCTTCATCACGGGCTTCCTTGGCGAGCAGATCGAGGAATACGTCCGCGATAACTACCACTTCGACGCAGCGTTCGTGAAGCAGCATCAACCGCTAGGGCAATCTCATGCCATCCTGCAGGCTCGCGAACAGGTCTCCGGGCCGTCGCTGATCGTGTTCCCCGATATGGTCTTCGAGGCGCCGCTCGATCGTCTTACCACGCTCGAGGCCGATGGCGCGATCTTCGTCAAGGAAGTCGACGACCCGCGTCGATTCGGGATCGTAATGCTCGATAACGGGCGCGCCACCCGATTGATCGAGAAACCCCAGGCGCCGGAGAACAACCTGGCAATCATGGGTGTCTACTTCGTCCGCGATGTCCAGTGGCTCTTCCAGGCAATCGACCGCCAGATGGCCGAGGGGATTCAGACGAAGGGTGAGTACTATCTCGCCGACGCCGTGCAGTTGATGATCGACGATGGCGCGCTATTCACCACACTGCCAGCGACTGTCTGGGAGGACTGCGGGACGCCCGATGCGTTACTCCAGACGAATCGGTTTCTGCTCGCTCGCTCAGAAACCTGTCCATCCGCTACGGATTCGGTGGTGATTCCACCCGTCTTCATTGCGGATTCAGCGCGGGTATCGGGGTCTGTCATCGGGCCGGATGTCAGCATTGGCGACAACGTGGTCGTTGAAAACGCGATTGTCCGCGATTCGATCGTGGACGCAGGCGCGACGATTGAGTCGGCAATGCTCACCCGTTCGATTGTCGGTCGGGACGCGATCGTGCGGGGCGAACCGTTGCGGGTGAACGTCGGCGATTCGTCCGACATCGACCTGCGTTCGGATCGAGAGAACGGAGCCAGCCGTGGTTGATACGCCGGGACGATGGGTCGAGGTTGCCGTGCCGGCCAACGCGGAGTCCGTAGAGTCGGTCAGCGAGCTGCTTTCGAGCTACGGATACAACCAGGGCGTCGTCGTTGAGGAGTCCTACAAGCAGGACGATGACGGCGACAATCTTGAGATAGACCCGACCAGGCCCGTGCTTGTCCGCACCTGGCTGGCAGTCGATGACGAGCTACCGGCTCGCCGCCGCCAACTCGAGCACGCACTCTGGCACCTCAAGCAGATCGGTGGTGTCGGAGATCCGACCTTCGCCGAGCGCGAAGAAGAGGATTGGGCGAACGCCTGGAAGGAGCACTTCCAGATCCTCCGGATCGGCGCGTCGTTCGTCGTTCGGCCCACCTGGCGAGAATACGAGGAGCGACCGGGGGATCGAGTCATCCATCTCGACCCCGGCATGGCATTCGGCACCGGCCTGCATCCCTCGACCGAGATGTGCATGCAGTTCACCGAAGAGCTGGATCTCAACGGACGCGATGTGCTCGACATCGGGGCCGGCTCGGGCATTCTCGCGATCGGCGCGATCCGATCCGGCGCTCGCCGTGCAACTGCCGTCGAGATCGATCCGGTCGCATCGCGAGCGCTGACGCAGAACGTGTCGTTGAACGAGATGGATGCCCAGATCGAGGTCATCACCGCAGCGATCGAAGATGCGCCGCTGGCCGATCGAACCTATCCAGTTGTTTTCGCCAATCTCATCGCGCGCATTCTCGCAGACAACGCCGACAAAATCGCTCGACACGTCGCCCAGGGGGGTTCGGTCATCGCGAGCGGCATCATCGACGAGCGAGAGCAGATCGTGTTAGATGCGTTTGGACCCCTCGGGTTCACGGTCGCCGGCCGGAGACAGGCAGGCGACTGGGTGACGCTACTTCTTCGCCGGAGCTGACACGGCGTGCGTGCCCATCGATTCTTCGTCCAGGAACCATTGGCAACTGGCCAGGCAGTCTGGCTCGCGCCGGAGCAGGCGCGCCAGGCAAGGAATGTCCTTCGTCTGCGGGTTGGGGACACCGTGGAGCTGCTGGATGGTTCGGGACTCGTCGGGGTCGCGCGGCTGGAACACATCGAACGCGACTGTGCCAACGCAATCGTGGAGACGCTGGTCGCGTCGGCGGCGTTGCCGATCAACCTGACTGTTGGCCTCGCGCTTCTTCGCGGAGACCGATTCGAGATAGCAATCCAGAAGCTCGTCGAGATCGGCGCGAGTAGTATTGTGCCGCTGGCGGCACAACATTGCGTGGTATCCTACGCTGTTGATCGCGAGTGGGATCGGCGTCTGACCCGGTTGCAGCGCATCGCGATGGAAGCGGCAGAGCAATCCGAGCGATCGACGATCCCGCAGATCGCTCGGCCGGTCAGTGTCGAGGCCTTTCTCGCCAAGCATAGCGGCATCTCGCTGGCGCTCGTTGAGCGAAGCGAAGCTGCGGAACAGTTGATGACTGTTTCGTTCGACCGAGATGTTGCCGTGCTCGTCGGTCCAGAAGGTGGCTGGAGCGAACGCGAGCTCCAGACGATCGCCCTGGGCGCTCGGACCGTCTCGCTTGGACCGCTGATCCTCCGCGCCGAGACCGCGGCCATTGTGACAGCCGGCGCCCTCATGCAGCGCGCCTGGGCACGTAATACGCATCAGGAAGAAGGCTAGCGCCCGTGGTTGTACGTGTTCAGGACATTTCCCAGCCGGCCCGTCGTCGACGCACGGCGCTCGCGCCGGACCGACCTGGGGAGGTTCAGCATGTCGCGGCCGGGTCGCTAGCCGAGGAAATCGGGATCGAGCCGGGCGATCGTATCCTCAAGGTCAATGGGCACCCACTTCGCGATATTCTGGACTTCCAGTACTACGCCGCTGAAGAAGAAGTCATCCTCGAGATCGAACGCGATGACCAGATTCACCAGTGCGAGGTCGAGCGCGACGTCGAAGAGGTCTGGGGCATCACGTTCTCTGACCCCACGATGGATGGCATACATGTCTGCGAAAACTCCTGCCCATTCTGCTTCATCAAGCAGATTCCGAAGGGGATGCGACGCAGCCTGTACGTCATGGACGATGACTATCGCCAGTCAATGCTCCACGGGAGCTTCGTGACGCTGACCAATCTGACCGAAGAGGACTGGCAGCGGATTGAAGAACAGCGGCTTGGGCCGATGCACGTGTCTGTCCATGCGACGAACCCCGAGCTTCGCGCCCTGCTAGTCGGCAATCCCAAGGGCGCGCTGATCATGGAGCATCTGGGGCGACTCGAACGAGCTGGCATCGACTATCACGTCCAGTTCGTCCTCTGCCCAGGCATCAACGACGGGGACGAGCTGGAGCGTTCGCTCCGCGATCTGTCGGACTGTGGGTCACACCTGAAGTCGATCGCGGGGGTGCCAGTCGGATTGACGAAGTTCGGCTTCGAGCGGCAGAAGCTCCGCGTTCGCGTGTCGCGACCATGCAACCGCACCCTTCCGGGCGCGATGCTGGAGATGCGCCGCTACAGCCCCCTCGAAGCCCGTGAGGTGATTGCCCAGGCAGAGCGATGGCAGAAGCATTTCCGCAAAACACGTGGCGAGACGTTCTTCCATCTCGGTGACGAGTTCTACCTGATGAGCGACAGCCCGGTCCCATCGACGCGCCACTACGATGGCTTCCCGCAGGTCGAGGATGGGATCGGCATCACCCGACTGTTTCTTGACGACGCGAAGCGCATCATCCGTCGCGGCGAGAAGGCGAGCGTTGCCGGCGCGGCGGGGATCATCGCCTGCGCCACGCTGATCGGTCCGGCGATGGAGCGAGAGGTTGCAGCCGCGAACGACGCGACCGGCGCCCGGCTGGACGTCGCCGTCGTCGTGAACCAGTTTTTCGGCCCGGAGATCAATGTCTCCGGCTTACTATCGGGCCAGGACCTCATCCGCACGCTCCGAGATCGACCCGGTGATTCCCCGGTCTACATCTCATCGACGATGCTGTCGCGCCGGACCGGAACGATGATCGACGACATGACACTCGAAGAAGTTCAAACGGCGCTCGGGCGTCGGGTCGTTCCGACAGAGCACTTGTCGAACGTCCTGGCCGATCTCCGCAAGGGCAATCGCGTCGCCGCCTGATCGCCCCATCGCGAAAGGAGCGCGGGTTGGTCGAGCGCCTCGTGCTCGCGCTGTCCGGCGACAGCACCATTATCGAGGTCATCGTCCAGCCGCGGGCGGCGAGGACGGGCGTCTTCGGCGTTCACGACGGCGCTCTGCGCCTGCGTGTCAATGCGCCCCCCGTTGATGGCGCGGCCAACGCAGCAGTGACGAAATTGCTCTGCGATCTTCTGGATCTGTCAAAGGATCGAGTTGAGATCATCGGCGGACACAGCAATCGCCGCAAGCGAATCAGGGTCAGCGGAATGGCCCCGGCGTCCGTCCGCGCCGCACTCGCAACGCACGTCGAGCCGGACTGAGCCCGGCTATCCCCGTCTGTGCCGGCGAAACGCCAGGAGGGCGATCACCGCTACGAACATAACGGCAAGGACGCCGAACGAGCGCGTTGGGCTTGCCGCATCAGGCTGTTCGGCAGCAGCGTCCCTCGGCTCCCGGCGCAGCCGCAGCCAGAGCCGAACTGTCTCGCCCATCGCACGAAAGACGACCTTTGGACTGCCACCCGAGGATTCGCCCGCCGGCCGCGGGTAGTGCTGGACGCCGACCTGCGCGATAGTCGCGCCACGCTGGCGCATGCGAATCAGAAGCTCGGTGTTGATCAGAGCGCCAGGTGTCGTAAGCTCGATGCCCTTCAGGAACTCCGCGTGGAAAACCTTGAACGCGCAATCAATGTCGCGCATCCGGAAACCGAAGAGAACCCAAACGGATAGCCCGAAGATCTTCGCGAAGATGATCCGATAAAGCGGGTCCCGGCGCTTGATTCGATAGCCCGCGACGACGTTGTAGTGTGGGACATAGGGCAGAAGCGCGCGGATATCGGCGATGTCAAACTGGCGATCAGAATCCATAAACATGACCGCATCACCAGTGGCAGCGGTAAAGCCGGAGGTCAACGCCGCCCCATAGCCACGGTTCACCTCGTGGTGAACGGCGCGAACGCGCGGTTCCTCCGTGGCCAACCGATCGACGATCTCGGCGGTCTCGTCGCGGCTACCGTCGTCAACAACGATGATCTCAAAATCGGAGACGACCTGAGGAAGGACCTCCAGCGCGCGCCGGACAACCGCCTCGATATTCTCCGCTTCATTGTGGGCCGGCAGCACGAGCGACAGTTTGCGATTGAGCATCCACCCTCCGCGACCCTTGCACACGAACCCCGCGTCCACGCCTGGCGTGCCGCGGGGTTACCGATGGCCGCGCCTAGTATACGGGACGACGCCACGCTCGGCGGTCGCGACAGATATGGCGACTACGGGACGAGCTGGAACCGGATGCCGCCGATCTCGACGAAGTCTCCGGTTCGAATGCCAGTCGGAACGCGAATCTGCGTGCCGTTGACGAATGTGCCATTCGTCGAGCGCAGGTCGGTGACCCACCAACGATCCTGCTCCCAGCTGAGCTGGGCATGCTCGGAAGAAATAAACGAGCTTTCGACGTGGATCGTTGCCCTCGGATGCCGGCCAATGACAGATACGGGCTCGAGGTCAAACACTTCACCGCGGCGCAGATTCGACTCCCCGGGTTCGGCAACCATCAGCGCGCCGATCGGCGCGGGCACGCCCGCAACGGGTTCTCCCCGGGTTGCGAGGGCACGCAGCTCGCGGGACACAACGCGAATGACCTGGTAGACGAAGAAATACAGGAGGAAGATGAACACAACCCGCAACAGCAGGACGAACCATTCAAATGGCAGCTCAGAAACCAACGATTGATGACCTCACCGGCGCGGCAACTTCAGTCGCGGCTCATGCCGCTGGACGGCGTCGAATAGGGCAGAAGCTCCATCGCGACAGTCCCGAAGGTAATCATATCGCCGTCACGGAGGCGGGCTGTCGCGATCGGCCGGCCGTTCACCTGTGTCCCGTTCGTGCTCTCCAGGTCCCGCAGCTCGTAGACGCCATCGCGGACCTCGATCTGCGCGTGGTGACGCGATACCTCCGCGGCATCGATGACGACGTCATTGTCGAGCGCGCGGCCGATCTGAATCAACGGCCGACGAAGGATCACTGTCTCTCCGGAGTGGTTACCGCCCGTGAAGCGAAGGAGCTTCGGCGGCACATCTCCCGCCGCGCGAATCACGCGATAGACCTCGGTTCGCTGGATCTCATCCTGAGCGACGCGATCGAGGCCCGGAAGTTCCGCGATGCTTGCATCCACCCGGATCTGGCGACGGACAACGATGTCTTCGCCGAATATCTGAACCCGGACGAGGTCGATGAACCGGTAGTCACGCCGATCTGCCTGGTCGATGAGCCACTCCTCCATCTGATGACAGAGGGCAGGGACGAAATCGGCGAACATGACCATGTCAAGCGGGTTCATGCTGACGCGGTAGTCGTTCGGCACGATCATGCCGTCGACCGAGGCGACCTTGCGACTCTCCATCGCACGTTCGAGTCGGCGGCCGATTTCGGCCGGCTGAATCGCCGGGCGGAAAATTCGCCCGACCGTGCCCTCGACCACCTGCTCGAAGAAATTCTCGAACTTGTCGAGAGCAGTCATGCGCTTGAGGCTCCGAATGCTGTCAGGCAAATACCAGGACCCTGCGGCTGAGCCGCGCCCCGATTATAGGAGCCGCGTTTCAGGCTGGTCAAACCCGGGGGTGGCGGCAACTTGAGCGAGCGGGAAACGATCGACGCCTGCCCGCGTCAGAACCCACCGCCCGAGCGCGTAGAACGCGTAGACCTCCAGGCCGAACGGCAGGTAGCCGCCATAGCCCAGGATTGGCATCTCGAAGATGTGCAGCCAGCCGACGTGAGGGATATCGTAGGTCCACTTGGGCATCGCCCGGATGTTCCACATCTCCCAGAAGAAGCCGCAGAGAAGCGTGCCGAGACCCAGGTTGAGTACGATCGACCAGTCGCGCCGCGCCAGATGCCGGCCGACGGAGTCTGCGCCCAGCGCTGTCCCGATCGGGTCGATGATGAAGACCAGCGCCAGCCAGACCAGCGGGAAGGCGTAGCCGGGCCAGAGCGCGGTGGCCAATACCATCAGCCAGCCGGCAAGGTGATAGCCAGCCAGCCAGCCGCGGGACATTGGCATCCCCGGCAGCGCCCTGAGCCAGTCCAGGCGAAACGAGCGCACGAGCTCCGCAGTCGTCAGCACGGCCGGCATCACCGTGGAAAACGCGACACTGGACAGCAGGAATCGCGTCATTCGCCCGTAGTCGCGCGGCAGGTGATAGACCCAGTTGCCAACCAACCGGTTCAGCAGCTCGAAGACCCACCAGAGCGGCACTGACAGCACAAATAGCCATGCCACCCGCCAGCCGGATCGCGCAATCGGAGACGTTCCGGTTCGCCATTCCACGATGGAGTCAACGGTGAGGATGTAGCCGAGCCAGAGCGGAAAGAAGGTGTAGTCGGAGTACGGGCGGGCGTGCGTCCAGGAAACAGTCCAGCAGACACCGACCAGCAGCAAGCCAGCGATCGCCCGGACCCGATGGCTGAGAGCAGGGCGTTCATGTGTCCGCGGAAGTGCAGCGCCGGTCATATTGCCAGTATAGTGCGGATTGCGCCGGAAACGAGTCGGCGGGATCGGGCACGAGCGGGAAGGGCGGAGTGACAATGGCACGGACTGAGCGCGTGATGCTGTCGCCGTCGATCCTGAACAGCGACCTGGCGCGGCTGGCCGACTCGCTCGCGCTGCTGGAGCAAGCAGGGGCCGACTACGTCCATCTCGACGTCATGGACGGGCGGTTCGTGCCGAATATCTCGATCGGCATACCAGTTGTCGCGTCGGTTCGAGAGGCGACCAGCCTGCCGTTGGACGTGCATCTGATGATCGTCGAGCCCGAGCGGTACGTCGAGCAGTTTATCGCGGCCGGCGCGGATATCCTCACGATCCAGGTCGAGGCGACCGCGCACCCGCACCGCGTATTGCAGTCGATCCGCGAGCAAGGCGCGCGCGCCGGCCTGGCGCTCAACCCCGGCACCCCGATCAGCCACGCAATCGAGCTCCTGCCACTCTGCGATCTCGTGCTCATCATGAGCGTGAACCCCGGCTTCGGTGGTCAGAGCTTCATCCCGACATCGCTGCGGCGTCTCGGCGAGGCTCGCGCGGCGATCGATGCGGTCGGCTACCCGACAATCCTCGAGGTGGACGGCGGGATCACCACGCGAACCGCGCCGAAGGCTGTCGAGGCTGGGGCGACAATGCTGGTGGCGGGCACCGCTATCTTCGGGGCGGAGGCCGGCGTCGTCGCCGCCCTCCACGACCTGCGAGGCGCGGCAACGGCGAGGAATAGCGGCTGAGCGCCAGGGGTTGAGATCGACACGCGACCTGATGGTCGAGTCAACAGTCGGTAGCTGAGGAGCAACACACGATGCCACGCCTGACAAACCCCGCGGAGATCACCCAGGAAATCCGGAACGTGCGCCAGACCCGCCAGTACACGAGTGGCGCTGTGTCCGACGACACAATTACCGAGCTACTGGAAATCGCGCGCTGGACCGGCAGCTCACGCAACACCCAGCCCTGGCACTTCATCGCCATCACGGACCGGGATCTCCTGCGTGCAATCAGCCAACTGCGGCCGGCGATCAACTGGGTGGCCGCTGCGCCACTGGGAATTTCCATCGTTCTGGACGGGGACGCAGAGCCGAGTGAAGCGTATGACGAGGGTCGGGTGATCGAGCGTCTGATGATTGGCGCTCATCTTCTAGGTCTCCATAGTGGCGTCGCCTGGTTTGGCGACAATGATCAACAGGCGCAGGCCAAACGCCTCCTGAACATCCCGACAGGCCGGACCGCAAGGTCGTTGGTGGCGGTCGGACACGCGACGACAACGGTAGACCCGCGTCCCAACCCGGCCCAGGGTGGACGGAAACCGCTCGACGAAGTCGCCAGCTACAATCGGATGGAAGAGTAGTCGTCGCTCAGCGGCTCAACCGACTGGTCATCAGCACTCTTGTTCCGGAGCAACGCCACTGCGCCAACCGCGACAACGCAGACCACGGCCGCGATGACGAATGTCTCACGAATCACAGCAAGCGTCAGCGGAACAATCCGCTCGTTCAGTAGCTGCTGCTGACGCGTGAAATACTCAGCCGTCGTCTCGCCCGGATTCGGGGTAACGGGGGGTAGCGCGACGATCCGGCGATC
>Ga0073899_10005671_pt1 | contig 10803 bp, 9 predicted proteins | sample KloWWTmetaKNB5Ph_FD_88975 | JGI IMG/M metagenome (GOLD analysis project Ga0073899, IMG submission 88975) | Active sludge microbial communities from Klosterneuburg, Austria, studying microevolution and ecology of nitrifiers - Klosterneuburg... | ecosystem: Engineered > WWTP > Aerobic digester >...
ATGCCCGGGGTGCTCTCGGCTTCGTTGGTGTATCACCAGTACGAATCTGATCCAGACGAGGAGGCGTGAGATGGTCGAAATGAAACTTACCCGGCGTGATTTCATCAAGAGCAACGCGGTCGCGGCAGCCGCCAGTGTTGCCGGCATTAGCCTGCCGGCGATGGCGGCGCCACAGGGCAGGGACGACGGCGTGCGCTGGGATAAAGGTGTTTGTCGCTACTGCGGCACCGGTTGCGGCGTGCTGGTTGGCGTCAAGGACGGGCGCGTCGTGGCGACTCAGGGTGATCCGGAAGCGCCGGTGAATCGCGGCCTGAACTGCATCAAAGGCTACTTCCTCTCCAAGATCATGTACGGCAAGGACCGCCTGACAACGCCGCTCTTGCGCATGAAGGATGGCAAGTACGACAAGAATGGCGACTTCAAGCCGATTACCTGGACCCAGGCGCTCGACATCATGGAAGAGAAATGCAAGGCCGCGCTCAAGGAAGGCGGGCCGCGCAATATCGCCATGTTCGGCTCCGGGCAATGGACAGTCTGGGAAGGCTATGCCGCTGCCAAGCTGATGAAGGCCGGTTTCCGCACCAACAACCTCGACCCCAACGCCCGCCATTGCATGGCTTCGGCCGTTGCCGGCTTTATGCGTACCTTCGGCATCGACGAACCGATGGGCTGCTATGACGACGCCGAGCACGCCGATGTCTTCGCGCTGTGGGGCTCGAACATGGCCGAGATGCACCCGATCCTGTGGTCGCGCATCACCGACCGCCGGCTTTCGGCCAAGCATGTCAAGGTGCACGTGCTTTCCACCTTCAGTCACCGCTCCTGCGAACTGGCTGACAACACGCTGATCTTCAAGCCGCAGTCCGATCTGGCCATCCTCAACTACATCTGCAACCACATTATCCAGACCGGTGCGGTCAACAAGGATTTCGTGGCAAAACACGTCAAGTTCGCCAAAGGTGTTACCGACATCGGTTATGGGTTGCGACCGAATCACCCGCTGGAAAAGGTGGCGCTGAACAACGGCTATCCGGGCGAGGACGGCAAGCCGAAGGGCAACCCGAACAATTCGGCGCCGATGACTTTCGACGAGTTCGCCGCCTTTGTTTCCGAATACACGCTGGACAAGGCGCACGAAATTTCCGGCGTGCCCAAGGAAAGCCTGGAAGCGCTGGCCAAGGCCTACGCCGATCCGAAGGTCAAGGTGGTTTCCTACTGGACCATGGGCTTCAACCAGCACACCCGCGGCACTTGGGTGAACAACATGATCTACAACGTGCACCTGCTGGTCGGCAAGATATCCGAGCCGGGCAACGGCCCGTTCTCGCTGACCGGCCAGCCCTCGGCCTGCGGTACGGCGCGCGAAGTCGGGACTTTCGCCCATCGCCTGCCGGCCGACATGGTGGTGATGAATCCGAAGCACCGCGAAGTCTCGGAAAAGCTGTGGAAGCTGCCGGCCGGCACCATTCCCGAATGGATCGGTCTGCACGCCGTGGCCCAGAGCCGGGCGCTGAAGGATGGCAAGCTCGGTTTCTACTGGACCTCGACCACCAACAACATGCAGGCTGGGCCGAATATCAACGACGAAATCTACCCGGGCTGGCGCAATCCCAAAGCTTTCGTGGTGGTTTCCGATGTTTACCCGACCGTTTCCGCCATGTCCTCCGACCTCATCCTGCCCTGTGCCATGTGGATGGAGAAGGAAGGTGCCTACGGCAATGCCGAGCGGCGTACCCAGTTCTGGCGGCAGCAGGTCAAGGCGCCGGGCGAGTCGAAGTCCGATCTCTGGCAGTACATGGAGTTCTCGAAACGCTTCAAGATCGAGGAAGTGTGGCCGGCTGAGTTGCTCGACAAGAACCCGGAATACAAGGGCAAGACTCTGTACGACGTGCTCTATGCCAACGGTCAGGTCGACAAGTTCGGTCTCGACGAATTGAAGAAGGTGAACGAGCACGGCATCAAGGGCTACACCAACGACGAATCGCAGGCTTTTGGTTATTACGTGCAGAAGGGTCTGTTTGAGGAGTACGCCACTTTTGGTCGCGGCAAGGCGCACGACCTGGCCAAATTCGACACCTATCACAAGGCGCGTGGTTTGCGCTGGCCGGTGGTGGACGAGAAAGAAACGCTGTGGCGTTTCCGTGAGGGTTATGACACCTACGTGCCGAAGGGCGAGAGTATGCGTTTCTATGGCTATCCGGATGGCAAGGCCATTGTTTATGGTCTGCCTTACCAGCCGGCTGCCGAAATGCCGGATGCCGATTTCGACCTCTGGCTATGTACCGGCCGCGTGCTGGAGCACTGGCACACCGGTTCGATGACCCGCCGGGTGCCTGAGCTTTACAAGGCCATGCCGGATGCCGTCATTTTCATGCATCCGGAAGATGCCAAAAAGCGCAGCCTGGTACGTAACGACGTGGTCAAGGTATCGACCCGACGTGGTGAAATCCAGTTGCGGGTTGAAACCCGGGGCCGGAACAAGCCGCCGCTCGGACTGGTCTTCGTGCCGTTTTTCGACGAACATCGGCTGGTTAATAAACTGACACTGGATGCCACCTGCCCGATTTCAAAAGAGACCGACTACAAGAAATGCGCCTGCAAGGTGGTCAAGGCCTGAACCGTGATTAAGGAATAAGGCAAATCAGGGAGTGCCGAATAAGGGTGGGGCGACAGCCCCACCCGGCGGCTGATCTGAATTGAGATGAAACCGATGAATAGCAAGTCACCCAAAAGCGGCGCAGCCCGCCGCCAATTTATTTTTGATTCCGCCAAAATGGCCTGCGGGGTCGGCATGCTCGGGCTTGGCCTCGGGCTTTATGCCAAACAATCAAAAGCCTTGCCGGCGCTGGCGCTGCGCCCACCCGGCGCACTGCCGGAAGATGACTTTCTCGGCGCCTGCATCCGCTGCGGCCTGTGTGTGCGCGACTGCCCATACAACACTCTGGAACTTGCCAAACCGGAAACCCCGGTCGCCACCGGCACGCCATTCTTCAATGCACGTAACATCCCGTGCGAGATGTGTGAAGACATTCCCTGCGTCAAAGCCTGCCCGACCAAGGCGCTCGACCACGAACTGGTCGATATCAACAAGGCAAAGATGGGCATCGCGGTACTGATCGACCACGAAACCTGCCTCAATTTCCTCGGCCTGCGCTGCGATGTCTGCTATCGCGTTTGCCCGGTGATCGACCAGGCAATCACCCTCGATATGGTGCCGAACACTCGCACCGGGCGCCATGCGATGTTCCTGCCCACAGTACATTCCGAGCATTGCACCGGCTGCGGCAAGTGTGAAAAATCCTGCGTTCTTGAAGAGGCGGCCATTCGTGTCCTGCCGCCCAAGCTGGCCAAGGGCGAACTCGGCAAGCATTATCGGGTTGGCTGGGATGAGCAGAAGAAAGCCGGGCATTCGCTGATCGACGAATCGAAAATGCAGGACCTGCCCGACCGTCTGCCGGAGGGTGCCGTATTGCCCGGGCACTACGACCCGGCCAGTGGTCATACAGAATCCGCACGCGGCATGCCGGGTAGCGAGGCTGGCGCGATTCCCCGCTTCCCGCCGGGGCTGGGGGGCAAGCCATGAGTCAGATTGCCCACCAGAAACGGGTCGGCGCCGAAGCCGTCGAAGAGAAAGGCTGGCTGCGCGCCCACAAGTGGCTGATCCTGCGCCGTATCTCGCAGTTCGGCATTCTCGGCTTGTTTTTGCTCGGCCCCCTGGCTGGTATCTGGTTCGTCAAGGGCAACCTCAATTACAGCTATACGCTAGGCGTCCTGCCGCTGACTGATCCCTTCGTCGCCCTGCAATCATTGGCCGCTGGCCATGTGCCGGAAACGCTCGGCTTGATTGGCGTGGCGATTGTTCTGGCCTTCTACCTGCTGGTCGGTGGCCGGGTTTATTGCAGTTGGGTTTGTCCGGTCAATGTGGTGACTGATCTGGCTGGCTGGCTACGCGACCGCCTGGGCATCAAGGGTGGCAGCAGCCTGTCGCGCCACACGCGCTACTGGATACTCGGCATGACCCTGGTCGGCTCAGCGCTTACTGGCGTCGTCCTCTGGGAACTGGTCAACCCGATTTCGATGCTGCATCGTGGCTTGATTTTTGGCCTGGGAACGGCGTGGACCGTAGTCATCGCCATTTTCCTGTTCGATCTGTTCGTGATGACGCGTGGCTGGTGTGGTCGACTTTGTCCGGTCGGTGCTTTTTACGGTCTGGTCGGGCGCTGGAGTCCGGTGCGTATTTCAGCCCCGAAACGTGCTGCCTGCAACGACTGCATGGATTGTTTCGAGGTTTGCCCCGAGCCTCAGGTCATTCGGCCGGCCCTGAAGGGTGAAGCGAAGGGTATCGGCCCGGTCATTCTGGCGCCCAATTGCACCAATTGCGGTCGGTGCATCGATGTTTGCTCGAAAGACGTATTCACCTACACCTTACGTTTCAATAACCCGGCTTCCACTGCACCGCTGGTCAGGGTGCAGACCGAGTCGAAGTGATTATCGAGTTCTAGAGGAGGAGCGCCCATCATGCAACAAGTTCTCAAGACGACATTCGTCATTCTGGCTTCCGCCGCCTGTTGGGCGCTCGCTGCGCCTGGGCATGCTCAGGATTCTCCGCAACCGATGCGGGGGGCAGAGGTTACTGCGGTCGACCAGGCGCCGGAGGCCAAAAAATACCTTGGTGGCAAACCGGGTAGGCAGACGAAGGTGGCGCGCACCTATCGCGACCAGCCGCCGATCATTCCGCATGCCGTCGAGAACTTCGATGAAATTACGCTGGAAGAAAACCAGTGCCTGACTTGTCACGGGCCTGACGTTTACAAGAAGAAAAACGCGCCCAAGATTGGCGACAGCCATTTCCTTGATCGCGATGGCAAGAAGATGGCCGGTACCTCGGCATTGCGCCACAACTGTGTGCAATGCCACGTGCCGCAGGTGGATGCGCCACCGCTGGTTGAAAACAGCTTCAAGGGCGACATCGCAGAAGGCAATGTCGAAAAAGCGAGTGCTGGCAAGAGGAACTGAATGGATTCAGCGCAATAAAAAAGGGGAGCGGAGGCTCCCCTTCTCGTTTTTACGGGCCTGAGCTTTCAGGCGGCAAGCAACACGCTGCGCATCTTTTGCAGCGCTTTGACTTCAATCTGACGAATCCGTTCGGCCGAGACGCTGAATTCGGCGGCGAGCTCATGCAGGGTTGCCGCTTCTCCGTCTTCGTGCAACCAGCGGGTTTCGATGATGCGGCGACTGCGTGGGTCCAGCGTATTCAGTGCCTCATGCAAACCCTCGCCTTGCAGGTGAGCGATGGATTTGTTTTCCAGCACACGGGTTGGTTCGTAACGCGAGTCGGCCAGATAGTCGATCGGCGCAAACGCCTCATCGCTGTCATCCGGATTGCCTTCCAGCGCCAGATCGCGGCCGGTGAGACGGGTTTCCATCTCGATCACCTCGGCCTGCTTGACACCAAGACGTGCCGCCACTTCGTTGGCCTGCGTACCGGACAGCGTATCAACACCTTCATAGCCATTCTTCAGGCTGCGCAAATTGAAGAACAGTTTGCGCTGTGCCTTGGTGGTGGCTACTTTGACCAAACGCCAGTTCTTCAGAATATATTCGTGGATCTCGGCCTTGATCCAGTGCATGGCAAAAGACACCAGACGAACGCCGCGCCCGGAATCAAAACGTTTAACCGCCTTCATCAGACCGATATTGCCTTCCTGAATCAGGTCGGCATGCGGCAGGCCATAACCCAGATAACCGCGGGCGATGGAGATCACCAGACGAAGATGAGAAAGCACAAGCTGTCGCGCCGCTTCCACATCACCCTCATTGTGGAGACGCTCGGCCAGCCCGATCTCCTCAGCCTCGGAGAGCATCGGGTAACGATTCGCTGCCTGAATATAGGCATCAATGTTGCCAACTGCCGAGGGGAAGTGAAGCGTTAAGGCTTGGGTCATTGCGTAATGTTCTCCTTCAAGTATCAATTTTATTTTAGCACTCGCTGCATCGGAGTGCTAATACCTGAAAAGGTTTCTCGGAATGGAGTTTTTATTCCACGAGAAGCACTGACCGCAGCCTTGAAGTTGAGAGTCTCTTGAACCTCTGCAGAGATTCGGTTCGCCAAAATCAATGATCAGAAGGCATACGGAGCAGGATCCACGTCCGGGGCTCGGCCAGCGATTAGGTCAGCTATTAGCTGCCCTGAACCACAGGCCATCGTCCACCCGAGCGTGCCGTGGCCCGTGTTGAGAAACAAGTTGTCAAACTTCGCTTTGCCCACGAAAGGTACGTTGCTTGGCGTTGCTGGTCGCAGACCCGCCCACACATCGAACCTGTCGCCATGCACGACTCCTGGAAAAACCGCTCTGAGGCGACGCAAGATTGCGTTGCAACGGACAGCATTAATTGACCTGTCATAGCCAGCAAACTCTGCGGTACCGGCTACGCGTAAACGATTGGCGAGGCGGGAAATGACAATTTTGTGGCTGTCGTCCGTGAGGCTGATGGTCGGGGCGATGCTGTCTGCGTCCAGCGGCACTGTGACGGAATAGCCCTTTGCGGGATAGACCGGAATGGTTACGCCCGCCGATTTGAGCAAAAGCGGGGACCAGCTTCCGAGAGCAACCACAAACGCATCGCCGGTAAGTGTCGTACCATTTGCGAGACGCACGTTGGCGATTCGATCGCTTTTTTCGCCAAGCGCATCGATCGCCTCGCCAAAGAGAAAAGAGACTCCGGCTTGCTTGCAACGCTGAGCAAGCGCTTGGGTAAACTTGTGGGCATCCCCGGATTCATCCTCGGCGGTGTAGGTGCCGCCAACAATTGGCACCGTTGTGGTCTTGAGTGCTGGCTCGAGCGCCAGGCATTCCTCGGCTTCTTTCGTGACCCGTTCACAGCCAAACTCTCGCATCAATGCTGCTTGGGAGGTCGCCAGCAGGAACTCTCGCTCATCCGTATAAAAATGCAGTATGCCGCGCTTCAGCTGATCGTATTCAAGGTCGAGTTGCTGTCGCAACGTACCCAGCTTTTCCCGGCTGTAAAGCGCAAGACGCAAAATATCAATGGTGTTTTGGCGCGCCCTGGCGGCAGAGCATTCAACCAGAAATCGCATTCCCCACGCCCACTGCGCCGGATCGGCGCGGAGCCGCCAGAGTAGCGGGGAGTCTTCTCGCCGGAGCCATTTAGCAATCTGCCATGGCGCACTTGGGTTGGCCCAGGGGGCAGCATGGCAGCTCGATATCTGGCCACCATTGGCGAAGCTGGTCTCCATGCCAGCTTCCGCTTGCCGATCGAGTACCGTCACCTCGTGGCCATCCTCTGCTAGGTACCAGGCCGAAGCAACACCCAGCAATCCGGCTCCGAGGATGACCACCTTCATCTTGTTTGCACCAGTCGCCTTGCTAAACGGCCGTTCGAGCTTTCGGCATGAACAGATCGGTGATTGATCCATCGATGATCTCGGCGGCTAGAGCCATCGACTCCGAGAGCGTTGGATGAGCATGGATGGCGTGCATCAGGGAATGGATATCAGCACCGGTTTCCAGTGCCAGTACCGCTTCTGCCAGAAGCTCTCCCGCATTCACGCCAACGATACCGGCGCCAAGCAACTTTTTGGTCACAGGGTCGACCAATAGCTTGGTCAATCCGTCGGTTCGTCCGTTTGCAAGCGCCCGACCAGATGCTGCCCAGGGAAACACCCCTTTTTCATAGGCAATCCCACGAGCGTCAGCTTCGGTTTCGTTCAAGCCAGCCCAGGCGATCTCAGGATCCGTATAAGCGATGTTTGGAATGCTCTTCGGTGCAAAACGTACGTCATGACCGGCGATCGTTTCGGCCGCCACTCGTCCTTCGTGCGTTGCTTTATGCGCAAGCATCGGACCACCAACAATATCGCCGATAGCGAAAATATTCGGCACATTGGTACGACAGCGATCATCAACCGGAATAAACCCCCGTTCATCGACTTGCAAGCCGGCCATCTCCGCACACAGTCGTTTACCGTTTGGCTGGCGCCCAACGGCGGACAATACCCGATCATATAGTTCTGGTTGGGAGGGTGCCTGGAGGCCAGTGAAGTGAACCAGCAGACCTTCTGGCAGCGCCTCAATGCGCGAAACCTGAGTGCCGAGCATGATCGCTTCACAGCGTTTCGCCAGGCGCCCCTGCAACACGGCAACGAGATCACGGTCAGCACCAGGGATCAGTCCCTCTGACATTTCGACGATGCTGATACGGCTGCCGAGTGCTTCGTAAACCGTCGCCATTTCCAGCCCGATGATGCCTCCGCCCATCACCAGCATCCGTTTTGGCACATCCGTCAAGGCCAGCGCGCCGGTCGAATCGATTATTCGTGGATCGTCATAGGGAAGGCTAGGAACAGAGGCCGGCGAGGACCCTGCGGCGACGATGCAATGAGAAAAGCGGATCTCGCAATTGGATTTTTCGCCAATTATGGTCACCGAGCGCGGTGAACTGAAGCTTGCTGTTCCTTGAAGGACCGTAACTTTTCGCTGGCGAGCAAGACCAGATAGTCCGCGGGTCAGTTTTCCGATGATTTTCTCCTTGTGATCTCGCAATCCCGCGAGATCAACTTCAGGAGCACCAAAGCGTATGCCATGATTATTCATCGATTGAGCATCAGCAATCACTTTGGCTGCATGGAGCAGGGTCTTTGATGGAATGCAGCCAACATTGAGACAGACGCCACCGAGGGTGGCTCTCGAATCAAGCAGGGTGACATTGCAACCAAGATCTGCTGCACGAAAGGCAGCGGTGTAGCCGCCGGGGCCACCACCAATGATCAGGACATCCACATCCAGATCAACCAACTGTGGTTTTGAGATTTTTTGATCAGTCATTACCCACCCGTGCCGTTGAGTTGATTTTTCACAGCATCAAGGGCGGCTTGAGCGCAGATCTCATCTTCATCTGCCGTTCCACCGCTTACGCCAATGCCACCCAGATGCATCGAACCATTCATTACGGGGAGGCCCCCGGCGAAAGCAATGATGCCTTTGACATGAGCCAAACCGGGAACAACCGCCGGTTTGGCGCCTTTTCCGTAAACCAACTCCTCAACAAGGCGTGTTGGAAAGGGAAACTTTGCCGAGGTTTGAGCTTTACTGAGCGCTATCTCGCCGCTTCCCAGGAATGCACGGTCCATCCGCTCAAATGCAATTAGATTGGCTCCGTTATCGACCACCGCGATATTCATCTTCCAGCCTTTTTCGCTGGCTTTGGCGGTACATGTCCTGATCATCACGCGGGCGATGTCGGCAATGAGGACAACTGGCGAAGCATTGGCCTGGGCCATGGCGCTGCTCATTAACAGCGTCGTAGCCAGGAAAAAATGTCTACCGTTTATACGAAACAAAATATTTTTCTCCAATGGTAAGGAAATGGAAGAACGTATGGCTATCAGGCAATACGTCAGCCATCGGCGTCGCAATTCCCATGCCATGGCTATCTGCCGAGAGAGCCGCCTGGCAGTGGGTGTGAAGCGACTGCTAATTGAATCAATCGTCTAAGCAAATGTCGCATCTCAGGTGTTACACCTGTCGCTGTGTCGCATGCGAAAGGCATTGAATTGGCCGGGTTGGCTCTCCGGATTCATGGTTTTCGGCGCAATTGTGGCTAGTGATCGCTCTGGCATGGTCATTGCAATGATTCGCTCAACCAAGGAGAGCAGAAGCAATGTCGGTTAAGCAATCACCCAGAACATCTTGTGTTGGCATCATCGCGAATCCGGTCTCAGCGCGCGACATTCGCCGCATCATCGCAAATGCCAGCAATCTTCAGACATCCGAGCGGGTCAGTATCGTGCTGCGGATTCTGTCTACGCTTGCGGCCTGCGGTGTCGATCGCGTAATTATGATGCCTGACAAATCCGGCATCAGTTCGATGCTGCTTCGTAGCCTGAGCCGGGAGCGCAACCTTCAGCACACCTTCCCGGAGGTTGAATTTGTCCCCATGAACGTGACATCGACGGTTGATGACACTTTCTTGGCTGCTCGCTACATGCAGGAAGCCAATGTCAGCGCAATCATTGTTCTTGGCGGTGATGGCACGCATCGCGCAGTTGTCCGTGAACTGAATGACGGTGTTCGCCAAGGGAAGCCGGCAGTGCCGGTCGCTGGTCTTTCGAGTGGAACAAACAACGCTTTCCCAGAAATGCGCGAACCCACCGTGGCGGCAATGGCCGTAGGTCTTTATGCCCAAAGGAAGCTCAGTGTTGAGCAAGCGCTAGCGGCAAACAAAGTGCTCGAGATTTCAATCGATGACGGTCTTCAACGCGACATCGCAATTGTCGATGCCGTCATTTCGTCTGATCGGTTTATTGGCGCACGCGCGCTCTGGAAGACGAAGAGTCTTCATGCCGTCTATTTGACCTTTGCAGACCCCGAAGTAATCGGCATGGCAGCGATTGGTGGCTTGCTAGAGCCGCTCGCCAGAACCGATGCCGGCGGGCTGGCAATCACGCTCAGCAATGATCCGGAGCAAGACTGTCTGCATCTGGATGTTCCGATCGCACCTGGAATGATCTGCGATGTTGGCATAGCTGACTGGCAGTCGATGCCCGCTGATCATGGATTCATTGTGCCGCTTGCCGCAGGCGTTGTTGCCTTGGACGGTGAGCGAGAACTCCCGTTTGATGCCGGCCAGCGAGTCAGCGTCACGCTGCGCGAAAACGCCTTTCCGACGGTGGATATTGCCAAATGCATGCGGATTGCCGCATGTGAGGGCCTATTCCGCCATACATCACCACGCCAATAAAAGGAGACATCCATCATGGCAGACAACAATCCGTTCCCTATG
>Ga0073899_10005672_pt1 | contig 10803 bp, 8 predicted proteins | sample KloWWTmetaKNB5Ph_FD_88975 | JGI IMG/M metagenome (GOLD analysis project Ga0073899, IMG submission 88975) | Active sludge microbial communities from Klosterneuburg, Austria, studying microevolution and ecology of nitrifiers - Klosterneuburg... | ecosystem: Engineered > WWTP > Aerobic digester >...
CGGTCTCTGGCGTGGCTCGCTACCCTCTGCTTCGCCGCCTGTGGCGGCGAGCCTGCGGCGCCGGCCGAGCCGGGAACCGAGGGTGAACGCGCTCCGGTGGCGGCGGCGCTGGACCCGGCTCTGGGCCGGACGCTGAACGCCTGGATCGCCAAAGAGTGGCCGGCGCTGCGGACCGCCCGCGAGGAGAAGTGCGACGATGCCCGGTGGCAGGGCCTGCCCGTGGAGGCGCGCACCCTGGTCCTGGCGGTGCGCGATGCGCGCTTCGAGAAGAAGCAGCTCTTGCCCCTCGATCTGACCGCGCCGCTCACCGCGCCCAAGCTTCATGCGCTGCGTGACGCGCTGGCGCTCTTGCCGCCCGGGCAGCCTCCGGCGGCGGGGGTCACCGACGAGATCGCGAGCCTCGGCGGGCGACGCTGGGTGGGGGTGTTCCACGTCACGGAGCACTACGGAGCCGACCGCGTGTTCCGCACCGACCGTGGTCGCTGGGAGTGGACCCCGGGCACGCTGGTCGCCTGGCTGGCGATCCATGACGCCGAAAGCGGCAGCGTGCTCTGTCAGACCCAGCTGGTGGTCAAGAACGACACGCGTTCGGCGCCGCTGGCGCCGCGTCTCAAGTCGGACGTCCGGCAGCGGCTGACACGCGAGCTGGGCCGCGACGTGAAGACCGAGGCCGCGAGGGCGCTTCGGCGGATCACCGCAGTGCTGGAAATGCCGAGCTAGTGCTGCGCCTGCGGCGAAGCCGGTGCTGCACTTGACGCTAGCGCCCCGTCGCGGAAGCGTTCGCGCCCCTTGGCTGCGAGCTACTTCGACGTGGACGGAACGCTGGTCAGCACGAACCTCGTGCACCCGACCTTGTTCTACCTTCTGAACCAGGCTACTCCGGTGCAGACGGCACTTCGCTTCGGTCGGGCGCTCTTCAAGGCGCCGGCCATGACCGTGGCCGAGCTGGCCGACCGGCGCACCTTCAACGAGCTGCTCTACAGCTCGTATCAGGGCATGAGCGAAGATCGCCTGGTGCTCCTGGCGGACGAGGTGTTCGACAAGGTGCTGCGCCCGTCGATCTTTCCGGCCGCGCGGGACCTGGTGCGGAAGAACGTCGACCGTGGCAACGTGGTGGTGCTGATCTCGGGCGCCCTCGACTTCATCGCGAGGCGGCTGGCCGATCATCTGGGCGCCGACGACGTGATAGCGAACCGGCTGGAGATGAAGGACGGCTATGCCACGGGCAAGCTCGAGAAGCCGGTGGTCGCAGGGCCCGAGAAGGCACGCCTGATCCGCGACCATGCGCGGGTGCACGGTCACGACTTGGACGACTGCTATGCGTTCAGCGACAGCTACTCCGACCTGCCCATGCTGAGCGTGGTCGGTCACCCCGCCGCGGTGAACCCCGACCCGAGACTCAAGCTTCTGGCCAAGGCCTACAGCTGGCCCAGCTTCGACCTCAGAGCCTGCCCATGAACCACCCTTGTGTGACGACCCTGGAGCGCGACAGCGCGCCCCGCGTGCTGTTCGCCGGCGATCAGCTGGTCGAAGCCGACTTGCCGGCGGGAACGCGCTGCATCTACCCGAAGCCGCCGATCCAGCCGCTGCGCGACGTGGATGCCGCCATCCGCTACGCGATCAACCACCCGCTGGGCAGTGAGCCGCTGTACGCGAAGCTCCGACCGGGGATGAAGGTGACCATCGCCGTGGACGACATCTCGCTGCCGCTGCCGCCGATGAAGGCGCCGGACGTGCGCGAGCGGATCTTGGAGATCGTGCTCGCCCTGATGGCCGATCACGGGGTCGACGACATCGAGATCATCGTGGCCACCGGCATTCATCGCAAGATGAAGGCCGCCGAGGTGCGGCACATGGTGGGCCGGAAGGTGTTCGACGCCTATTGGCCCGATCGGCTCTACAACCACGATGCCGAGGATCACGACAACCTGGTCGAGGTGGCGACCACCGATCACGGTGAGGTGATCGAGATGAATCGGCGCGCAGTGGACAGCGACCTGATCGTCTACGTGAACCTGAACTTCGTTCCGATGGACGGCGGGCACAAATCCCTGATGTGCGGCCTGACCAGCTATCGCAGCCTGTCGGCGCACCACAACCCGGAGACCATCCGCGGCTGCGACAGCTACATGGACCCGCAGAAGAGCGAGCTCTACACGCGGGTCTGGCGGATGGGGCGGCTCGCCGCGAAGAAGCTGAACGTGTTCACCGTCGAGACCACGATCAACAACCGCATGTTCGATCGCCCCCTGGAGTTCCTGGCGAAGAACGAGGACGACCTGGACGCGCGGGAGCGGGCGTTGCTCAAGGGTCTGGTGGCCACCACGGCTCGGCTGCCGCAGGTGGCGCGGCAGGCGATCTTCGATCGCTTTCCGGCACCCTACGGCGTGACCGGGGTGTGGGCCGGTGAGACCGAGGCGGTGCACGCCAAGACCCTCGAGCGCTGCAACGAGCAGTATCTGGTGCCCTTCGAGGGCCAGGCCGACGTGCTGGTCACCGGCATCCCGTTCATCAGCCCGTACAACGTCCACGCCTTCTTGAACCCGCTGCTCGTGAGCGTGCAGGCGCAGGGGTACTTGTTCAACTTCTACCGCGGTGCGCCCCTGGTGAAGAAGGGCGGAACCCTGATCATCACCCACCCGTGCACCGACAAGTTCGATCACGAGCAGCACGCGCCGTACATCGACTTCGTGCACCGCGTGCTGCCCGAGACGCGGGACGCGGTGGAGCTGCACCAGCGCTACGAGAAGAAGTTCGCTCAGGATCCGGCGTTCATCCAGATGTATCGCACCGGGCACGCCTACCACCCCGCGCACCCCTTCTTCATGTGGTACTGGGGCGAGAACGGCCGGCAGCACATCGGTCGGGTGATCGTGGTCGGGGCCGACAACGAGTACATCCCCAAGCTGCTGGGCTACGAGACCGCCGCGACCATGGACGAGGCCCTGTATCGGGCCCGCGGCAGCGAGAACAAGAGCCTCTCCGTCGCCCACATGCACGTACCGCCGATCGTCATGGCAGACGTTCGGATCTGAGCTTTAACGGGCGGCCTTTGCCCGGCATGCGCCGGTGTGGGAATGCTCAAAGCCAGCCTGGTCGCTGCGGGATTGTCGGTGCTCGCCTGCGCGCACGCGCCCCCGCCGCTGCGCCCCGAGCCGCGCCCGGCCGCCCCGGCCGCGAAGTTGCCGAGCCTGGGTGACGCTCACCACCTGCTGGGGCGCCTGGCGTTCGGCCCCCGCCCCGGCGACGCCGAGAAGATCACCCGATCCGGGGTCGGGCCGTGGCTGGACGCCCAGCTCGGCCCGCGGCGCGAGCAGCCCGAGCTCCAAGCGGCCTTGGCGCCGTATCGGCGCTCCCTGGAGACACCCCAAGAGCTGCTGGAACGCTGGCTGGGTGACGACTGGGACGAGGAGGGCGCGGCGGTCCAGAAACAAGTTCGCAAGGCCGCCAAGGGACACATTGCCGAGATCGCCCTGGCCGAGATCGCGCGGCACATCGTCAGCGACCGGCAGGTGGAAGAGGTGATGGTCGACTTCTGGACCAATCACTTCAACGTGTTCGCGAGAAAGGGTGTGGTCCGGTTGTTCGCCGGCGACTTCATCGAGCGCGCGCTGCGCCCCCACGCGCTCGGGCGCTTCGAGGACTTGCTGGTTGCCACCGCTCGCCACCCGGCGATGCTGCTCTACCTGGACAACGCGCGGAGCCGCGCTGCGAAGGAAACCCCGACGGGCGAGAGGCGGGGCGGCCTGAACGAGAACTACGCTCGCGAGCTGCTCGAGCTCCATACCCTGGGCGTGGACGGCGGCTACGTCCAAGCCGACGTGGAAGGCGCGGCGCGCGTGCTCACCGGCTGGAGTGTGCGTCGGCCCCAGGAGGGTGGCGTCGGCTTCTTGTTCCGCTCGGCGGGCCACGATCGTTCGGAGAAGACCGTGCTCGGGCAGCGCTTCGCGGCGGGGGGTGGTGAAGAAGAGGGCCGCAGCTTGCTCACACTCTTGGCCAAGCACCCGAGCACCGCTCGGCACCTGGGCCGGAAGCTGTGCGCGCGCTTCGTGGCGGACCACCCGCCGGCCGCCTGCGTGGACGCCGCCGCCAAGGCTTACCGCGAGAGCGACGGCGACATCGCCCGTGTGGTGCGCAGCATCGCCGAGCACGAGAGCTTCTGGATGCCTGTCGTCCGCGGCAAGAAGCTGAAGTCGCCCCTGGAGCTGGTCGTGAGCTCGGCCCGCGCGCTCGGCGCCACGACGGACGGCAGCCTGGCCCTCGCGCGGGTCCTCGAACGGATGGGAGAGCCGATCTTGCTCGAGAGTGTGCCCACCGGACACCCCGAGGCCGAAGCCGAATGGGTCAGCACCAGCGGGCTGCTCTCGCGCATGAGCTATGCCTCGATGCTGGCGGCGGGCAAGCTCCCCGGGCTGTCGCTGGATCTCGCTCGCGCGCTGCCCGACGCGGGCGACGGGCTCGTGCCGCGGGCCAACGCGCTCTTGCTCGCCGGCGCGGCCCGCAAGCAGACGCTGGCTGCCATCGACACCGCCCTTGCCGGGCTGGACGATCCGGACGAACGACGGACCGTTCTGGTGGCGCTACTCCTGGGCAGCCCCGAGTACCAACGGCAGTGAGGTCCCACCGATGAAACTCTCGCGACGAGCTCTGATGACGACCGGCGCCCTGGCCTTGACCCCGGGCTTTGCCTTGGCCCAGCCCAGCGCGCGGCGCACGGTGCTGGTGACGATCTTCCTGCGCGGCGGCATGGATGGGCTCAGCCTGGCCGTTCCCCACGGGGACGCGGCCTATTACGCCGCTCGCCGGAGCACCGCCATCGCCAAGCCCGGCAAGCCCGGCGGGGCCATCGATCTCGACGGCCACTTCGGACTGCACCCACGCCTCGGGGCGCTCGAGCCGGCCTATCGTGCCGGTGAGCTGGCCGTGGTGCACGCGGTCGGGTCGTCCCACGGCACCCGCTCGCACTTCGAGGCCCAAGACTATGCCGAGACCGCGACCCCGGGGGTGCGCTCGACGCGGACGGGGTGGCTCGCGCGGTGCCTGACCGACGCGGGCAAGCCGGCGTCACCGCTCGGTGTGGTCGCGCTCTCGGACAAACGACCGCTCGCCCTGCGCGGCGACGTGGATGTGGTCACGGCCAAGCGCCTCGATGCGTTTCGCTTGCGCGTGCCGAAGCGGCTCGAGTCGAGGCTGGGCAGCGCGTTCCGGGCGCTGTACGCCGAAGGCGACGACAGCGTGATCGCGGCGGGGCGCGGCGCGCTGGAAGCGGAGCGGAGGCTCGCCGCGGTCGAGGTCCGGGCCGCGGACTATCCGGAGGGCGCGCGCCCGCTGGCGGACGTGGTCGCGCTGGTTCGCGCCGATGCGGGGCTACGCGTCGCGTGGATCGACGCCGGCGGTTGGGACACGCATCAGGCGCAGGGCGGCGCGGACAGCGGCCGTCTGGCGCGGGGCTTCGATGCGCTGGGCAAGGGCCTGGCGGCCTTTCGCAAGGATCTGGGACCGGACCTGGAACGCGTGGTGGTGCTGGTGATGACCGAGTTCGGGCGCACCGTGGCCGAGAACGGCACGGGGGGCACGGACCACGGCCACGGCTCGGCGATGCTGCTCTGGGGCGGTCCCGTGCGGGGTGGCAAGGTGCACGGCCAGTGGCCGGGGCTCTCGGCCGCCGAGCGCTTCGAGGGGCGCGACCTGGCGGTGACCACGGACTACCGCGACGTCTTGGCGGAAGTCGCCGAAAAGCACCTGGGCGCGCGGGACCGGGCGCGCGTGGTCCCCGGGCACACCCCGCGCGCGCTGGGGCTATTGCGCTGAGCGGCTCACTGCGCGGGCTTGGGTGCTCCGCAGTCGCCGTAGGTGCACGACACGTCTTTCACCGTCTTGTCCCCCACGGCGTCGGCCAGCCAGGTGACCAGCTTCTGCCCGCCCACTTCGAAGTCGTAGAAGCTGTCTTTGTCGATCACGCAGTGCTGGTAGTTCGCCCCGAGGTAAGAGCGGAAGGTGGGCGTGGCCGTCTTGATGTCGGCGATGCTGGTCTGCATCTTCTGCGACCACTCGGTGGCGTCTTTCCCGCCCATCAGCACGAAGTACTTGGCCTGGGTCGCGTCGTACGCCGTGTTGAACTGCGACAGGAACATGTCGGGATATTTCTTCCCGATCCCGATGTACAGCTCGGACAGCTGCTTGAAGGTCGACGGGTCGACGCCGATCATCGAAGGGAAGGTTTCTTTCACGTTCCACGCCGGAAAGCTCTTCTCGAAGAAGGTGTCGGTGATGATGCCCGCCGAGCTGTCCGAGAAGTGATAGATCTTGGAGCTCTTGTAGTGGTCCTTGACCATCGGTGACCAGAACGCCGCGCCATAGCCGCCTGCGCTGCAACCGGTGACCAGTGCCTTGTCGGGTGTCGGCACGTTCTCGTACACCCAGTCGAGCGCGGCCTGGGCGTTGACCGCGCCCTTGTGCTGTACCGTGCTCTCGAACACGCCACCGGGATCGTAGGTCTGGGTCGAGTTGCCCCAGTGGACGTCGCCGGTGCAGTACGAGATGTAAACGTGGTGCCAGTCCTTGAACGGGTTGTCGGCGCGCGAGTGGTCGTAGATCCCGACCGCCTTCTTCTCGTCGGTGACCCACGGCTCGGGGTTCGCCTTCTCTTCGAACAGCTTCGAGTCGGGGTGGCAGGTGATGCCGTCCCAGCACCCGCCGCCGCCGCGGAACTCGACGACCACGCGGTTGACTGCACCGGGCCGGACCCAGAACCGGAACTTGTCACCGCGGCCGCACGCGGTCTTTCCGCCCGGCGCGATCTCGTTCCACCCCTTGGGGATCTTGGTGATCGGCCCCTCGGCGGGGGGCCCGTCGATCACACCACCCGAGCCGGCCGCACCCGCCGCGCCGCCCGAGCCCGCGGCGCCACCGCCACCCGGGCTGCCACTCGGGTCATCATCGCCGCCGCACGCGGAGACCGCGACGACCAGGCAACCAACGGGGAAGAGCGAACCAAGCTGAGAGAGCCTCATGGCGACGGAGCTTAGCGCACGATTGTGAATCGGAACAGGCGCGGCCGGCGTATACTCCGGCGCGCATGCGTCCCACCGTTCCGCTGCTCGTGGTCGTCTCGGCGCTCGTTGCCTGCAAGATGTTCAAGAAGGAAGAGCCAGCGCCCAGCGCGCTGCCCCCGCCCGAGCCGCCGCCCACGGCCGCTGCCACCGCCACCGAGACCGCCGCACCCACCGCGGAAGCCAGCGCCGGCAGCGCTCCGACGAGCACCCCGACGGGGACGACCAAGAAGGGGGATGCGGGCGCCAAGGACGCCGGTGCTGCGGATGCAAGTGCGTCCAGCGACGCGGGGGCGAAGTCCGACGCGGGAAGCGGCAAGGGCGCGGCGTGCGCGGCGAAGTGTCAGGGCGTGCTGCAGGCGTGTCTGATGCCCGGCGCCACGGAAGGCGGGCTGCCAAAGCTGGCCGATCCGCAGAAGTGCCAGGCGGCCTTCGACGAGTGCGCCAAGGCCTGCAAGTAGTACCGGCGGGGGCTTCCCGGAGTCGAATCAGAGCCCGACGAAGCCCGCGATGAAGTGGAAATACAGCCCACCCAGGGCCCACAGCGGGAAGGTGACGAAGCTCGAGTGGCCGTGGTCGATCTTCCAGTGGTTGTAGGTCCACAGCCCGCGCTCGAAGAACAGGCTCATGCCCCGGCCGTAGGTGTACTCGGTGAAGAAGCCCACGCCCGCGAACGCCGCCATCAAGAGCAGGTAGCGCGGGCTGACCCATAGCGCGAGGGCGACCCCCGCCGCGGCGATTGGCAAGCAGAAGACGGCGAAGGCCAGCCGGGTGAAGCGCCGCGCACGGGCGGTGGTGAACCGGCTGAGCGGCCACGAGAGGACCAGGCCGATGCCGAGACCGGCAGCGCTCACCCACATGGGGCGGTCGAAGCTCCACGCGACGGGTGCCGGGCCACCGAGGACGCGTCGCGTCTCGCAGAACAGCAGCGCGCCGACGGCCCACGGGAGGAAGTTCAGCGTGCTGGTGTAGCCCGCCAGCACGGAACGGTAGCTGTAGGTCCAGATGGGTTCGGCGAAGAACCGACGCCAGGCCACCGACACGATCAGCTCGCCGACGATGCCCATCACGCCCGTGGCGACGAAGAGCAGCAAGTAGCGTGGGCTGATGAGCACTGCGAGCGCGAGGAACGCGAGCGGCACCCAGCCCATGAGGACGTAGAACTTGGTCAGCGAGAACTTCAGATCCGTCAGCCAATCGGCGCGGCGCAACGCGAGCGTGATGAGCACGAAGCTGTAGATGTTGGACGCCAACCCGAACAGCAAGATCGGGTGATAGGCAGGGTCGATGATCAGCGCGGCCACGGCTCAGAAGCTGAAGCTGAAAGATTTGGTCTCTGGCGGGCCTTTGCCCCAAGGGTGATCGGTGCTGCGAACCGTGGCGCAGCCGGAGAAGAACTTGTGGGTCCTGGGGGCGACCAGCACGCTCTTCGCCTGGCCGAGCTCGCTGAGGGTGACGGTGATCGTCACCGCGTACGCACCGGCGTCGGGCTTGGCGCCCTCGTTGCCCTTCCAGCACTGAGTGATCTTGTCCTTGTACCAGGCGAGCTTGTAGTCGCGCGGCGGGTGGCTGGGGACGTCGCTCATCACGACTGCCGAGGGCGCGGTCGGCGCGACCCCCGCGTCGGCTGCCGAGACCGCGGTCGGGCTTGCGCCGCGTCGGCTGGGTGGGCTGGTGGGGGCTGGCGCGGCGGTCGGCGGCGCTTCGGGCGTTTTCGCCGTGGGGACCAGGCTGGGGCTGGGGCTCGGGCTCGGCGACGCGCTGGGCTCGCGCTCGGCGTAGATCCCGAATCCGACGAACGCTGCCGCCACCACGATCACGCCGCCCACCGCCAAGAGGGCCAGGCCCCCGAGGACCCACGGCAGCTTGCTCGCGCTTCGCGGCGGGGAGCCCGCGCCGTAGGTCGGGGCGGTCTGCCCGAACGCCACGGGCGGCGCGGCCGGCGCCGCGGTCGCGCCGGGGCTCAGCAGCGGCTCGAGCGCTGCCAGGCACTGCGTGGCGTCGGCAAACCGTCGCGCGGGCTCGCGCTCCACGACCCGAGAGAACCAGGGGTCGATCCCCGGCGGAAGCAGCGCGGGCACGCCGAGCTCGGCGGCTCGGCTCGACGCGGGGACCAACGGATCGAGCATCACCTCTTTGAGCAGGCCCTGGAGCGTGGCGTCGTGCTCACCTGCGCTTCGCCAGTAGTGCCGCCCGGTGAGGCAATGGAACACCACCAGGCCCAGCGCCCACACGTCGGCGGTGGGGCCGACGCCGGCCGCAGACGCTTGCTCGGGCGCCATCCAGAGCGGGGAGCCGATGGCGCCGGTGGCGCCACCGCGAGCGCGAACGTCTTCGGTGAGCTTGGCGATGCCGAAGTCCAAGATCTTCAGCGTGAAGGGGACGCCGTCGCGGCGCGGGCGCGCGAGAAACAGGTTTTCGGGCTTGATGTCGCGATGGACCAGGCCGCTGGCGTGCGCCGCGCCGAGGGCGTGGCAGAGCTGGCGCATGACCTCGAGCGTCTCGGCGGGCGGCAGCGGACCGGCGCGTTCGATCCGGCCCGCGAGCGTCTCGCCCTCGAGCAACTCCATCGCCAGCCAGGGAGCGCCCGAGGCCGGGTCCACGCCGGCAGAGACCACCTCGACGACGTGATCGCTCGCGATGCGCGAGGCGACGCGGGCCTCTTGTTCGAAGCGCTCACGCGACCGCTCACTCTCGACCAGCGACGGCAAGAGCAGCTTGAGCGCACGCTTGCGCCCGGTGCTGAGCTGCTCGGCCACGTACACGGCGCCCATGCCCCCCATGGCCAGCGCCCGCTCGATGCGGAAATCGCCCGCGAACACGCTGCCGGGCTGGAGGCCGTGGGGGTGGAACACGCCCCCCGGAGTGTATCCCGAAAACCTGGCTCACAAGCGCGTGGCGACGCCGGCGCCCCACCATGGGTTGCTGGTGGTGGCAATCAGCTTCGAAGCTCCGGTCTTGATGTCGATCTCGAGCACCGCGCCGGTGGCGTCGAAGCCGAAGACCTTGCCAGACCAGCCAGCGAGACCGTACAGGCTGCTGTAGCCCGCAACTGGGCCGACCTCGGAGTTGACCTTGCCGGTCATGGGATCGACCGCGACGATCACGTCGGACGCGCTGCCCGACTTGTCGACCGACGCGAACGTGCCGACGCCTTCGATGGAGAAAGCGTCGCCGCTCGACGAGTAGCCGGCCCCGTAGCTGCCGAGCTGGGTGAGCTGGGCGGTGCCGCTGCCCGAGAGGGAGACCTTGTACCAGACGCCGCTGTTGGCGATGGCGACCAGGGTGTCGAGGTATGGGTGATGCGTTCCCGGTGGGAGCATCGTGAGCCCGTTGAACATCTGGGGAAGCGTCGCCAGCTTGTAGCAGGTCGCGGTGTCCGCGTCGCAGGTGTACAGATCGTTGAACGTGACGCCATACAGCACGCCCCATTGATCGACGGCGAGATCGGTCATCGACCCCGAGTACGTGGACCCCTTGAACGAGCCGATCTCGCTGATGGCGTAGGTGGTGGCCGACATGGTGAACAGCTTGCTCGCGGTGTGCGGGTACACCAGGTTGGTCTGGGCAATCTTCGGCTTCTGCGCGTCGGTGGGGAACGGATCGGCCACGTCGGGCACTCCGTCCTTGTCCGTGTCGACCAGCTCGCAGCTGACGCTCACGTTCACCACGTCCGCCGTCCCCATGGTGCCGGCGCCGTTCTGAACCGAGCAGCTCTGCGCGGGGCTGGTCGGCTGGCCCGACACCGTCA
>Ga0073899_10005674_pt1 | contig 10802 bp, 10 predicted proteins | sample KloWWTmetaKNB5Ph_FD_88975 | JGI IMG/M metagenome (GOLD analysis project Ga0073899, IMG submission 88975) | Active sludge microbial communities from Klosterneuburg, Austria, studying microevolution and ecology of nitrifiers - Klosterneuburg... | ecosystem: Engineered > WWTP > Aerobic digester >...
AATTTCGCGTTGACTTTGGTAATGCGCGCAATGCGCCGTCTGGGGGCAGATTGTTCTTGCGTCAGCTCAAGGCTTCATCGTCTATTGAGACTACGGGCTTTCCCGCGGTGACGGCAACGCAGCCATCGTCCGTTTGCATGTAGCGCACCCGCCTGTTTTTCTGTGTGATGCAAGCTTTCCCACAACACCAAAGGAGCCCTCATGCCCACTACCCTGCTCACCGGATCGGCCTCCGGCATAGGCGCCGCCACACAGGCCGCGCTGCAGGCCGCAGGCCACCGTGTCATCGGCGTCGACCTGCGCAACGCCGACATCTGCGGTGACCTCTCCAGCGCCGCGGGCCGCCAGGCCGTACTGCAGCAGGTGCTGGAAAAAACCGGCGGCGTACTCGACGGCCTGGTGTTGTGCGCCGGCCTGGGCCCGCAAGTGCAACCCGCATCCAAGGCCATATCGGTGAATTACTTTGGCGTGGTGGATCTGCTCGACGGCCTGCTGCCGGCGCTGCAAAAGGGCCAGCAACCGGCGGCCGTGGTGGTGTCGTCCGTCGCGTCGTCGCAACTGCCCTGGGATCGCAACCCGCTGGCCGCCGCCCTGCAGGCGGGCGACGAGGCCCAGGCCGGCCAGATCGTCGATGGCGCGGGCGACAAGGGCGGGCAGCTGGCCTACGCGGGCTCGAAGAACGCCGTCACCGTGGCCGTACGCCAGCGCGTGCGCGCCTGGGGCCAGGCCGGTGTGCGCCTGAACACCGTGGCGCCCGGAGCAGTGGAGACGCCTCTCTTGCAAGCAGGCCTGCAGGATGCACGCTACGCCCAGGCCATCAAGGACTTCGTCGCGGCACTGGGCCGCCGCGCCGACCCGGCCGAGATCGCCACCACCGTGGTCTTCCTGATGGGGCCGCAGGCAAGCTTCGTGCATGGCACGCAGCTCTTCGTCGATGGCGGCATGGATGCCATGGTGCGCCCCACACAGTTCTAAAAAGGAGAAACCATGCTGAACAACGAAATCATGCACTCGGTGGTGCACCGCTATATCGCCGCACTCAATGCGGGAGACGTGGGCGCTATCGTCTCCCTGTATGCCGAGGACGCCACGGTGGAAGATCCTGTGGGCACTCCGCCCCATCAGGGCCACGAGGCAATACGGGCGTTCTACTCAAAATCAATGGCAATCAAGCTTGATGTATCGCTGGAAGGTCCGGTGCGGGCAGCCGCAAGCGAGGCAGCCTTTGCTTTTTGCGTACGCCTGCACTGGCAGGAGCGGGATATGGCGATCCGGCCCATCGATGTCTTTCGCTTCAACGAGGCGGGCAAAATTGTGTCGATGCGGGCGATTTTTGGGCCAGAGAACATGGGAGCCGATTGACCCAGCAAGATAATCGTGGAAGGCGGCAGGCCCATATCAGGCCAACTGCCCAACCACTGGTGTCTTGCTCACTGGCCAAGGGTTGACTCGCATGGGTATGGAGCAGCGGATCGCTGCCAGGAGCAGATCGCAGCAAACCACGCACCCGCAAAGGGTGCGTGCTTCACTACCGTGCCGACGAGTACGCCAGCAGATCGACGAATGATCGGCCGTTCTCGGCCACCAGCCGAAACGCCGCCGGCTGCAACGTCGCAGCCGAATACATCAGCCCGGTGAAATGTCCGACCGGCAGCGCCCCGCAGCGGCCGATATCCAGCGCCACAGCCACGGCATGGCCATAGGTTCTTCCGAAGTCGATATCCCCCTGGAGCGTGCAATCCGCGCTGGTCGATTGCACACGCCCCTGGTTGGACACGGAGAGTCCTACCGACATGCCACCCAACCAGACGCGGTAGGGCGTCGAGGAAAGCTCGCTAGGCACGAGAGGCAAGGTCTGCAACTGACTGTGGCGGACAAAGGTCAGCCGCCGGGCTACTCCATCGTCCGGTATGCGCCGCGCATCCCGCGACTTGGCGTACAGCAGACTGGCCGCTGCATCTCCATCGCGCGACAGCAGGATGAAGCCATCCTTCGCGCCAAAGAACGCCTCCCCGATGCCTACGTCGTCACCACTGGCAGATACCTGATAGGCCCCGGCGGGCAAGTGCGCAGCGCTGTAGATTCCGGGATTGTTTGAGCCCCCTCCACAGGCGTTAAGTCCCAACGTCAGAAGCAATCCGGATGCACGCAGCAAAAAATGCAACGATGTCATTGGGCCACACCTTCCAGCTTCAGGCGCAGGGCCTCCTCATAGACGCGCCGTGCCTCCGGCATGACCTCGACGGGCGTCACCGTAATGGCATTCTTCTGAGCTACTACGTTGGATTCGGCCACCGGGGATTCGTCCTTGGGCAAAACCACCCCGGTCGGCAACTTGCTGCCACCGGGCGTGATGCTAATGCCCGGGAGAGCCACATTGGCACCCGCGGAAGCAGCGATCGCACTGTCCGACAGTTTTTCATAGAACGCCGGCATGTAGTTCGATGAGAAGCCAATCTTCGTAATCCTGAATGGCAAATCTGCTGGCGATCCCGAAGAAACCTCGGGAATATTTACATTCAGCCCCATTCCCGTAGGTAACAGTTTGCCGCCAGCCACCTGCTTCTTCGCGACCAGCGCATCAATCAGCCGCATGGCAACGGAGGCCACTTGATATGAATGATGGGTGGCCGGCAGTGCCGCATCCCAAGACACAAGCGGCGTTGCCCTGGCATCGCTGAAGGCAATTGCCGGGATGCCCCGAGCGATGGCATAAACGATATTGTTGTAGGTGCCACTCGATACGTTCAGAACACCAATGTTATTTCCCTCATTGGGACCAGAAATTACCAGATCGGGATTGCCACCCCATTTCTGAGGCGCGAGCACATCCAGACCATACAGGCAGGCTGCCACAGGAGAACCATTCACGTAGTGCACATCAGCATCCGATGGGTCGGTACCTATCCCTGGCTGACCGGCCTTCATCCCGAACAGCTTGGAAGCGCGCTCATTACCCGTCAATGCACCTATAGGCCGCAAAAAAGCCAGAGCTCCGCCACTTCCAGACTGGTTATCCACCGGCGCAGCAATGGCGACGCTATGCCCTGCCGCCACCAGCTTTGATTTCAACGCCCTAATGTTGGCGGCTGCAATACTGTCATCGTTGCACAGCAGCACGTTCATTGCCAGCGCCTGCCCACCAAACAAACCAATGCCAAGAGCAGCAACAAGGCACTTTATAGCGGAATTACCATGGACCTCAATTTTTTCACTATTCATTTAAGTCTCATTAATTTATTGAAAATAACAAAAATGGATTCAGCAAATCGCTTCAATTACCTGCGTTACGCGCCGCTTCCGGAGTGAACATCGACGCCTTGAGATCGCCTTTATTGAGTACAGGACCTATGGTGCGCTCCTGAAACAGGTTGAATGCAACATAGCCACCAGAATTCAAATCGTAATAAAAACTGTTTCCAGCCTGGTAAGCATTGGCATCAAAACCATAGTAATAGTTGAGCAATCCGTGTTGCCACAACTGACCACGAGTGTCATAATAGTCGCTCATTAGCGCGTGACCTGTGTCTTCATCCAGGAACATTATGCGCTTACCGAACATGTGGCGATAGCCGTCTTTAAGAGTAGCCTCAAGCACCCAGACCCGGCGCAATTCATAACGCATAAAGTCTGGATTAGCATGCCCTTGCTTGAGCAAATCTGCGTATTTGACAGTACTTGCATGCAATTTATATGTATTCGCTGGAACGTATATTTCCTTTTTACCAATGGACTTCCAGTTGTAGCGAATTGGCGAACCATTGAAGAGTCGATCTTGATCAATAGTCAATTTTCCACCACTACCCGGCATGGGCTGATCAAAGCCATACTCCGGCACCTGTAGCACACGTCGTGTACCTGGATCATAGCCCCATGCCAACCGCTTCTCCTTGGCAAAATTCACAGGTTCCTTATGCACCTCCACACTGCCCTTTTCCCGCTCAGGCAGAATGGTAATCGTATTGCCCCATGACATAGCGCCCTCAAGCGGCTTATCTGCCTCACTAGCAACAGAGATGGGAGTGAAATTGTTTTGCTTGACCCGCCCCCAGGATACCGAACCATTAGACAGGACGTTTGCGTTATCACGAACGATGGTTTCAGTTTCTGGACGAAACGGCAACAAATTATTGAATGCCAGCTCATCGCCAGTTTTTGGAATGGGGAAAGGGAGTGAACCATTGACTGCATTAGCCACCCCTTGGCCGCTTGCATCGAGCACCGCATTGAGTGCATTTTTCTTGGCCGCAGCACATACAAAATCCGGATACCGGAAATCACGGTGCCCGGTATACACCGGTATGCGATAAGTCTTCGGGTACTTGGCAAACATTGCCTTCTGGCCCTCAGACAAGTGATCTGCATACTGCGCTACGTTGTCAGCTGAAATGGTAAATAGCGGTTTTTCATCTTTGTACGGATCAACCGGATGCTGACCCGTGTGTGGCTTGTAATCGATACCGGGCGGCGTACCCAGCCACTTGCCGGTGAACTCAGGCACGCCGCTGGCCGTTCCAGCCTTTTCGGCCCCCATGCAGGTGAGCGTTTTGCCAAGTTTATCGGCCTCTTCCGGGGTCACCTTGGCACAGGCGGTGCCCATGGTCAGCGCGCCCAGGGTCAGTGCCGCCAACAGGCGGGGGGTAACGGTTGCGTACATCGTGTCTCCTTGTAGCGATTAGCGATTCATCGAGTTTCTGCACACAGCCAAGGAACGACTGCAGCGGAACCATCTGCGCGTCCTCCACCTTCATAAGTTGCGCATGAGGTGGCACTGACGCGTTAGGAGAAATTGTCGGCAACGCCGGTTTGACTTTCATCATCAAACGGGATTACGCGTTATCCCTAGCACTACCCAAGCCCCGACTGTCGGGCGTGACAAGGCACTTGCGGATAGTCCCATCGGATGATTGCCTACCCCCGTGCTACTACTACAGTGCCTGCCATCACATGAACTAACCACGGAGATGAATGCATGAAACGATTGCAAGACAAAGTTGCCGTAATCACGGGCGCCGCCTCAGGCATTGGATATGCCTGTGCACAATGCTTTGCCGACCAGGGCGCCCAGGTGGTGGGACTGGATCTGGGCGCCGCACCCGCGGAATTTCCGGGCCTGTTCATGGCCCTCGACGTACGCGACGAAGCCAGGGTGCAGCAGGTGATGACCGAGGTCGTCGCAAGCCACGGCCGGCTCGATGTGCTGGTCAACGCCGCCGGCGTTGCCAGCCAGGGCACCGTGACCAGCACACCCACCAGCGAATGGCAACGGGTGCTGGACATCCACCTCACCGGCAGCATGCTTGCCAGCAAGCATGCGCTGCCACCAATGCTCGCCCAGCGGGCCGGCTCCATCATCAACGTCAGTTCCATCTTTGGCCTGCAGGCCTGCGACGGCAATGTGGCCTACAACGTGGCCAAGGGCGGCATCAACCAGTTGACTCGCTCTATGGCAGTGGACTACGGCTACGCCAACATACGGGTCAACGGCCTGTGCCCTGGGCTGATCGATACCCCCATGACCCAAATGATCCGCGAGCAGGATGCCTTCCACGCCTTCTTTGCCTCGCAGCACATGCTGTGCCGCAGTGGTCGGCCCGAAGAGGTGGCGCGGGTGGCATTGTTTCTCGCCTCCGACGACGCCTCATTCGTCAGCGGACAGATGATTGCGGTGGATGGCGGCTTTTCCGCCGGGCGCCGCTTCACGCCACCCCAGATCTGATACGGCACACAAGACACAAGGGGCATGCACCGATACCGGCGCATGCCCCTTTGACGATGCTTCCACTCCCTGGATTGCTACATGGCGCTGAAGCCGGCAGCCATGCCGCCATCGACGACAAACTCCGTTCCAGTGCAGTACGACGATTCTTGCGACACCAAAAAGGCCACCAGCCCCGCCACCTCTTGCGGACGGCCCACGCGCGGCAGCGGCAGATGCTTGTGTGCATCATCCAGGTCGATACCAGGCATGTTCACCATGGGGGTGTCGATACCACCCGGATGCACTGAGTTGACGCGGATGTTGTAGCGTCCCAGTTCCAGGGCAGCCGCCTTGGTCATGCCCCGCACCGCAAACTTGCTTGCGGTATAGGCGCTGGCCCCACCAATGCCCTGCATTCCGGCAAGGGACGAAATATTCACGATGGCGCCACCACCCGCTGCCTTGAGCGCTGGTAGTACGCTCTTCATGCCGAGCCAGCAGCCGTTCTGATTGATCTGCACGACCTGCGTATATTCCTCGTAGCTCATGTCTTCGAGACGCCCCCAGCGCAGGATGCCGGCGTTGTTGACCAGCGCATCCACGCGGCCGAAACGGGCCACGGCCGCGTCTATAGCTGCACGCCACTGCCCTGGGTCTGAGACGTCCAGGTGCACCGCCAGGGCACGCTCGCCCAGTTCAGCGGCCAGTTTCTGTGCTTCGGCATCCAGCACATCGGCCAGCACCACGCTGGCGCCTTCGGCATGAAACAGGCGCGCCTCCGCCTCGCCTTGGCCACGGGCCCCACCCGTGATGAACACTACCTTGCCTTCGAATCGCTTCACTATCGTCTCCTTGGTTAATAACTGATTCATAAAAAGTAAGCTGGCTTAGCTCAATGGTGCTACGCCACTGAGTAAGACGCGCAGCAGCTCGGCCTGCCGCGTCACGCCGGTCTTGGCAAAAATCGCACGCAGTTGGCAGCGTGTGGTGTTGCGGCTCACCCCCAGGTGATTTGCAGACTCCTCCATCGTTCGTCCACTCATCAGTTCCAAGGCCAATGCGGCTTCGGCATTCGTCAGGCCATACAGCCTCTTGAGTTGCTCGTCCGACGCCAGCACGCCAGCCTCAGGGTCGCGAATGATCACCATCGCTGCGGGTCGATTGCTCGGATCAGACCATTCTGTGAGTGCTGCAGCACGTACCGCCAAACCGAGTGCCGCCATGCCCGAGGGACGGCTCAACGACATGCCGCTCACAACACCAACACGGTGCGTTCCCGCCATCACCACGGCCTGCTCGATCAACTGGCGCAGCTTGCGGCTCTCAGACGGGATCGAGGCCATCAAGTGGCCATCGACCAACTTCAGTCCATCGCCTTTGGCCAGCAACTCCGTCGCCACCTGATTGAGTCGCAGCACGCGCCGATCGCGGTGCAACAAAGCGACGCCTACGGACATGCGATCAAACATGCCGACATACAGGTGGCGCTCGACCTCGGCAATATCAAAACTTGCTCGCAGTTGTACGGCTGTATCCAGGTGCGGTACGAGCAAATTGCAAATCGCGCGCTCGCGGTCGCCAAAGCGCTGTGCACCATGGGGCCTGGACACCCGCAGGCGGCAGCTGGATTCAACCCCCATGCCGATGTCTGCCGCCATGTGGTAGCGCATGTTCATGGGCTCATGGAAAGCCTGGTAATACACACCTTTGAGCCAACTCTCCTCATCAATCAGCTCCTCCAACACCACTGCCTGGTTGCGCGGCAAGTTGACAAAGGGGTCTATGACATCAAGCTCCGACTCATAGGGCTGCACGATGGCTGGCCGCGCCTCGCCTGCAAACACCACCTGCATAGGGTGATCGGGATAGCTGGCCGAACGCAGGATCAGCGACACATAGTTGGCCTGCAGGCAATCACGCAGTTCATCAAGCAAGCGCGTCCACGGCACGCCCTCCTGCGCCCCGGTGTAGGCAAGCCCAACCAGCCGGTCGTAATCATGAAAACTCAGCTCTGAACGCCGAAAGAAAATTTCACGTTGAGACATGTCCAGCACTCATCTGTACCCTGCTCCATGCAATTATTTATGAGTATCCAGTGTGCCCTGCCGACCATGCACCGCATCACCAAAATGGATGAACCCATGACGACACCGCTCGAAAATACCATCACCCAAGAGGAGATTGGCACTCGCCCAGGCGCTACAAGAAAAGCGCTTGCAGCAGTGGTCAATAGTCTTCTTTCAACACTCTCCTAAACCATTTGCATGATGCCCACGACCGCTGGACTTCGTAACGTGGAGCTTCCCAAAACGCCAGCAGTCAAGGAGGCATTTCAATGGCGCTCGATCCCCAGGCACAGGCCATAGCTGACCAGTTCGCCCATTGGCCGAAACCGCACTTTGCCACCCTCACTGCACCGCAGTACCGCGCCGGTGTAGCCGCCATGCTGGCGCCTCAGCCGCTCCAGCATCCCGAAGTGCGCAGCCACGACCTTACGCTGCAATGCCGCGGCACCCCCCTGACCGTACGTCTATACCAACCACCTCTTGACGGCAATCTGCCGCTGGTGGTGTACCTGCACGGCGGTGGATTTGTCAGCTGTGGGCTCGATAGTCATGACAACCTGTGCCGACGTCTGTGCGCTCTGAGCGGCACCATGGTGGCATCCGTGGATTACAGACTGGCGCCTGAACATCCCTTCCCCACACCGGTGGAGGATGCCGTGGCAGCCATCCACACCCTGCACCTGATGGCCAGTGACCTGGGCGCTGATGCCCAGCGCATGGCCGTTGCGGGCGACAGCGCAGGCGCCACACTGGCCACAGCGGCAGCGCGTTTGTTGCGTGGCGGCCCCGTGCACATCGCCCATCAACTGCTGATCTACCCGGCCACTGATGCCGCCTGCGACAGCCCATCCTGCCTTGAACATGCCAATGCACCCATACTGTCGCGGGATCAGATGCGCTGGTTCTGGCAGCAGTATCTCGGAGACAAAGCCCATCTAGGCGACCCGCGTGTCTCACCCTTGCGAGCCTTCGATCTTGCAGGGCTACCAGCCGCCACCATCATCACCGCCGGGCATGATCCCTTGCGCGACGAGGGCGAAGCCTATGGACAGGCCCTGGTTGCGGCAGGCGTGGCCGTCACCATGCGGCGCTGGCCAGGTCAATTCCACGGTTTCGCCAGCCTCTTGGGCGCACTAGATGGAGCCGACGAAGCCCTCGCTTTCGCCGCTCGCCAACTGCACCACGCGCTCCAGCCCTGAACAATTTCCATCTAAGGAACTCTTATGACATCCACGACTCAACCCGCAGCGCGCCCATTACGCTATGCCATCATCGGCGCCGGCATGTCCGGCATTCTTGCCGCCATCCGCCTGCAACAGCGCGGCGAGCACGACATCGTGGTGTTTGAGAAAGCCAGCCGCATCGGCGGCACCTGGCGCGAAAACACCTATCCCGGCCTCAATTGCGACGTGCCGGCCCATGCTTACACCTACTCCTTCGCACCCAATCCGGAATGGAGCAGCTTTCTCGCTGGCGGCGCCGAAATCCAGCGCTACTTTGAGGACGTGGTCGCCAAGCACCAGATCGAAAAATGGATCCGCTTCAACACCGAGATCGCGGCCGCCCGCTATGACGATGCGCAGCACCGCTGGAGCCTGACCGACCAGCAAGGCAAAACAGAAGACTTCGACGTCGTCATTGCCGCTACCGGGGTGCTGCACCATGTCAACAAGCCCCAGCTTCCCGGGCTTGAGCGTTTCAGCGGGGCCTGCTTCCACTCGGCGCAGTGGGACCACAGCGTGCCGCTGGACGGGCGACGTATCGCCATCATCGGCAATGGCTCCACGGGGGTGCAGATCGTCGCCGAGCTAGCGGGTCGTGCCGCACAGCTCTACCACATCCAGCGCTCCCCGCAGTGGATCATGCCGTTTCCCAACATACCCTATACCGACGAGCAGCGCGCCGCATTTCGCGCCAATCCGGCACTGATCGACGAGATCCGCTACGGTGAAAATTACCTGGGACTGGTCAAGCGCTTCACCGAAGCGATCATGGATGCGGACTCACCGCAATTCCATGAAATAGAAGCCATCGTCCGAGACAACCTTGAGCGCAGCGTTCAAGATCCCGTGCTGCGCGAGGCATTGCGTCCCAACTACCGCGCCGCCTGCAAGCGCCTGATCTATTCGTCGGACTACTACACCAAGATTCAACAGCCCGGCGTGCAGGCTGTCGTCGGCGCAATTGAGTGCATAGAAAGCGATGGCGTGCGCATGACCGATGGCCGCCTGCTGGAAGCCGATGTGCTGGTGCTGGCCACCGGCTTCAAGGCTGATCGCTTTGTGCGCCCTATGACGGTACGCGGCCGCCAGGGAACCAGCCTGGATCAATTCTGGTCGCCCGCACCGGCGGCATACTTGGGCATCGCCATGCCGGGCTTCCCGAACTTCTTCATGCTCAACGGCCCCACTGGTCCAGTGGGCAACTTCTCCCTCATCGATATTGCCGAACGCCAGTGGGGCTATATAGAGCAACTGCTGGCCCCCCTGCAGGCGGGCAACAGCCGCGGCGTGGAGCTCAGACAGGAAACCATGGAGCGCTACAACACGGAGCGCATTGCAGCGGCGGGCAAGACCATTTTTGCCTCGGGCTGCACCAGCTGGTACTTGGACGCCACCGGCACGCCGTCGAGCTGGCCCTGGAGCTACGACCGGTTTGCCGAACGCACTAGCACGGCACACACTTCGGACTACCACTTCCACGCCTGATCAACGCCAGTCCAGCACAGACCATGCGCATCGCAGCTTCGCGCTGCCCACACCAGGCGGATCACTCCAATGGCCTGCAGTGTGGGATACCCCAGCTATCGCGCTGTGCCCTTGGCCTGCAGCGCCTGCAGCGCCTGCAGCTTGAGCTGCAAGCGCACCATGTGCTCGGCGTAGACCAGCGCCTCCTGCGTGGGCAGGGGCTGGGCCACACGCTGGGCGTAGACCTGCAGGGCGCCCTGCACGACGGGCAGACTGTCGCCATCGGCCAGCCAGGCCCAGTCGGCCAGCTGCGCGGCCAGGGGCGGGTTGGCAGGGGCGATGGCCAGG